>Ga0247661_1000172_pt1 | contig 12258 bp, 19 predicted proteins | sample CNK02_metaG_FD_182799 | JGI IMG/M metagenome (GOLD analysis project Ga0247661, IMG submission 182799) | Soil microbial communities from Purdue University Martell Research Forest, Indiana, United States - CNK02 | ecosystem: Environmental > Terrestrial > Soil > Temperate forest > Bulk soil...
CAGTAGAGAGAATGGCTGCTAGATATGGCGTTAGTAAAAGCTTTGTTATCTCAGTAGTATTAGCAAAAGCTTTTAAGATTGATAGACAGGAGAAGCTATGAAAGTCTATGCAGTCTATGGTGAAACCTACGATGGCGATAATGTTTTGTTAGAACTCTTTGAGACAGAAGAGGATGCTAACAAAGAGATAGAGTATTTAGAAGAGAGAAACAAAGATGCTAGATATACTCTAGAGGAGTTACACGTTACAAGTAAAATAAACAGAGAGTAGTCTGTATCTGTTCCTAAAGACTCAATATCATTAGGAACAGAGTAGAGATTATTTATCTCTAGGAGAATAAATGGATGGGAAATGTAAACTATGTGAAATAGAAACAGAAGATGTGTGGTATGTTTTCTGTTCGATTGAGTGCCAGAGAATACACTGGCTTTTAAGGGAGAAAGAAATGGGTAAGTATGACATTGACAAAGAACTATATGTAATATGGTTAACAGAAAGGATGGAAACCATAGCTACTATGACAAGAGAGCAAGTCGAAGAACGAATAACAGAGATTGGTAAGATAGAGTTCTTTGCTAAGCGTGAGTGGGCAATGCTTCACCAACATTGGGATAAGCTAACTGGTAGAAAAGGTATTGCGCCTTGGTTAAAAGAAGAACGCGATAAGTTAATCACTGACCCTACTATTACTGTTAATTGGGAAGGTGAACCAAGAAAGAAAGAGAAGAAACCAAAGCAAGATTTGGTAAAGGATTTGTTGGGTCATGATATTAAAGACTTAACAGCCGCGCTTAAGGGTAAGAAGAATGGCAAGCCTGAGAAGGTAGATTTAAACGCTGCATTAGAAGAAATGATGGCAGCGGATTCTACTCCTACTAAGAAAGAAGTAAGTCAAGAGAATCTGGATAGAGCAGAAGAGATGAAACGTAAGATGAGAGAAAGGCTTGCTAATAAGGATAGCAAATGAGTCTAGCATTTTGCACTAAATGTAAGGAAGAAAAGGAAGTTAAGTCAGCTTCCGGTAGGTTAGTCCAATTAGTTTGTGGACATTTGATAGCAAGAAAGTTTGAAGAGGAGATTAAGGAAGAGACTAGGATTGCAGAAGTAGAGAAAGAGTTACCTACTATTCCTGTTGTCTTTGATGAGAGTAAGTTTCATAACAAGAAGACAAAGGATGTTCCTTATCCGTTTCAGGATTTAGGAATTAAGTTTGCTATTGAACACGCTTTTAAAGTTCTAATAGCAGACGAACAAGGGTTAGGTAAGACCGTCCAAGCTATCGGAGTATTACATTATGCAATGCAGCATTGCTATGATGAAGTATTCCCTGTGCTTATTCTCTCACCGTCCAACATTAAGATACAATGGATGGTTAATCTAATGAATTGGGGTGGACTTGAATTCATACCTCAAATCATTGAAGATGGTAAGACGCGCCCTGTCTTGGGATTCAATATCTACATTGCATCCTATGACATTCTAAGACGGTTCTCTACCAAAACAAATATCACTCTTACGTCTAAGTATGGACATGAGATTGAAACTACTAAAAAAGAGAATCCATTCTATGACTTTCCATTTAAGACTGTCATTATGGATGAAGTTCAAAAGATTAAAGGAGAGAGTCAAAGAACAGAGGAAGTTAAGAGGATTGCTAAAAATAAGAACATCATTGCACTAAGCGGAACACCAATTAAGAATAGTGCAGCAGAGTATTACACTATTCTTCATCTCTTAGCTCCACTTAAGTTTCCATCTAAAGAAAGGTATCTTAGGAATTGGGTTAAGACAGAATTGATTAACGGATATGAGAAGTATACAGGTCTGTATAATCCTGAGAGATTTGCAGAGTTTACTTCTGATATGATTATCCGTAGAACAAGGGAGCAAGTTAAAGATGAGATTGGATTAAGGGTAACGAAAGCAAATAGAATCTTCTATCACGTAGACTTCGAGAATGAGAAGCTTAAAGCTGCATACTTAGCAGCGGAAGCTGAGTTCATTAGACAGATGGAAGAAGAGACGCGAAAGAAAGACCCTGTAGTTCTTATTGCTAGACTAGCAGTAATGCGTCATCTCGTTGGTTTAAATAAGATTCAACCAACGGTAGACTTAGCTACAGAGTTTCTCTTAGAGAATCCAAGCGGTAAGTTAGTAATCTTTACACAACATACAGATGTTCAGGATGCTATTGCAGTCTTACTAGCATCATGGTGTAAAGATGGTGGTTACGATATGCCACTTAAGTTTCACTCAGGTTTAGGAGCACAAGAAAGGTTTGATATTGTAGCTAAGTTTGCAGATAACAAAAAGATTCCATTCATTATCGGTTCAACCTTAGCAATGGGAGAAGGAGTTGACAGATTACAGGAAGTATGTAACGATTGTATCATAGCAGAGAGACAATGGAATCCTGCTAACGAAGAACAAGCAGAGAGTAGACTAGTAAGGATTGGACAGACAAAAGGATTTGTTAATGCTACATATCCTATCGCGTCTGGAACAATTGATGAATACTTTACAGAGATTGTAGAGTTTAAGAGAAGGGCAATGAAAGAAACATTAGATGGAGTAGCGGCAGAATGGGATGAGACAGGTCTTTTGTCTGCTCTATATGAAGCTATTACATCTAAGGGTAGAAAGAAACCAATCAAAGGTTGGTAAATGAGTAAAGATGTAGACGAATTACACCGTATACTATTTGGAATAATCACAGAGTATCAAGATATTATTTCCAAACTAGTAGATACGTTAACCAATCTATACAAAGTATCAGACAATGAGGAGATGATTAGAGATATAATCTATGTAGCAATGCACGCTGCTAGAGTTAAGTCAGAGAGAGTAGATAACTTGGTTGCAGAGTTAGATAAGATTATCTCTGATAACCTAGATACCGGACCAAGTATTCACTAAGGAGAACAAGTGAAGAAACAAGCAATTAGAATCATAGAGATTCATGTTCACCGTTCTAAAAAGAATAGTAAGCTAGGTCACGCGGTAGCTTTACTGTTTCCTTGTGACCATAACAAGTATCTAGGATTAACTAGATATAAAGGAGATGATAACTCTAACCAATATATGACACAGAACTGTAGAGTTATAAGGTTTGAAGACTATGATGTAATGGACAAAGAACCTTGTAAGCTTTGTCCACAAGATGACTTTTGGTTGGATGATTTACAGACTGCTTCTACATTCAATGATTTTGTAGAAGTATTAGATGCTTTGGATGATGATTAGTTATTAAGATTAAGAGGTAAAGGTTATAGACAGAAGAGAGGGGATTGTCCACTATTTGAGACACGTTGACACTATACCTCAAACCATGCTAAGATAGACGAGGGGAAGAACAGGCGGGATTCGTTAAGTTAACCGCCTGTTCTTCTCGGCTAGGCTTGGAACGGAAGTTAGGGAAGTATCGTAGTAGGAAGACTCTAGGGTTTTAGGATGGTCCTAAACCTATAAAGTGAATCGAAAAGGAAAAGAAAAAATGGCTATTGAGTTGGTTGAAGTTACAAAGAATACCCGTGGCATTAACTCGAAAGAGATTAAGTATAAGGCTATCGGTCGTTACGTTATTAAGACGGTAGAACGTGAATCTAAGCCTGAGTTTAATGCAGACGGTTCTCCTAAGCTTGATGAAAAAGGTAATCAAGTTAGGACGCCTCTTGGTAAGACTTCGGATGGTAAGCTGATTACTATTCCGGAAGAGGTTAAGGAGTTTGAAAGCGACGGAGTTCTTCAGAGTATTGATGATGCTCTAGAGCTTGTTAACAATGACGCGCAGGTTTTCCTTGATTGCTTTGCAGATGGATTTAACGAACGTGCTTATTCCATCGAAGCTAATAAGGATGAACTTGATGAGTTCCTTAGCACTATGGAAATGAATGACGAACAAAAGGGAGCTTTTAAGAGAACGGTTCGTCAGCTTAATCGTTCGACTGATACTCCTATCCTTGATGCTGCGGAGTTTGTTAAGACAATGTGGCTTAAGAACAAGGCAAAGGCTAAGCCTATCGCGGAACCTGTTACTGCTTAGTCTTAACAGTAATAAGTAAGTAAAGATTAGGGCTGGTAGACTAATAATCTACTGGCCCTTTTCTTTTTTATTTCTAATCTAAAGAGTTAATGCTTTAGTATCTTAAGTGTCCACACATATGGACATTCTTAGGGACAATTTAGAGGGGGGTATTGATGGCGTAGGATGGCCTAGAAACGGTTTGAATCCTAGAACGTAGTCAGATGGCTCAAGCCTAGAGAAGTCCCGTCCTACGTGGGCACAGCGCCTAGAACGGGCAGCCTAATCATCATATAGAAGGTAGCTGTCTAGCCTAGAAACCGTAGACTTTAGGAGAATAGAAAATCATATAGAATATATAAAGCACACTTGACAAAGTTTGATTTTTATGGTATACTATTTCTCATGTTAAAGAAACTAGGTAATAAATATCTTCCGGTTTCTGAATCAGGTAAAAAGTTCTTAAAGAAACCAGTCTCTAAGAAGAAAGCAAAGAAGAGACTTAGACAAGTAGAATACTTTAAACATCTAAAAGGAATTGGTGGAGTAGATTACTAATATGTCCGAAGAACTGTTCAAACAAGAACCTATATTTACTAAGGAGAAAAGAATATTAGCATTAGATTCACAGATTCTAGATGCTATTCAGAAATGCCCATTCTATACGTATCTAAACTTCCTTAAGAACTATAGACTTAATGAAGTAGCTGCGCCTTTAGAACGTGGAGATTTAGGACATACTTTACTAGAGGTTTACTATAAGTTATTGCAGAAAGGCTATGCTTGGAATGATGCTGTAGAACAAGCGGCTATTGTAGGTAGAGAACACTATCAGAAACTTAATCTAAACCTACAGGAAAGTGAATGGATTATTAAGAACTTCTATGACTATACTGAATACTATAAGCATGATGGTATTAAAGTATTAGGAGTAGAGGAATCCTTCTCTTTCATTATACATGATAGCGATGAGTTAACTGTAGTGTATGAAGGTAAGATAGATTTACACGCTGACTTTCCCGTCTTAGGTCCATCTGTTTATGACCATAAATGGAGAAGTAGGCAAGCGGAATACATTGGATTAGATAATCAATTGATTGGTTATGCCATAGCAATTAACACCGGAATGGTTTACATTAACGAGGTTGGATTACAGAAAACATACGCGCCTGAGAAACGGTTTAGAAGAGTAGCAATACCTATTGGTGATGGAGTAAAAGAACGATGGTTAAAGAACACTATCTTCTGGGCTAAGATTCTAGACAATAGTATTCAGGATAATGTTTGGCCTCAATCACATTTGAAAACTCCACCCGCAGGAGTATCACAATGTGTTGCTTGTAATTACAATAAGATTTGTAGTTCAGCAAATGAAGAAGAGATGGCTAGAAAGATAGAAGATAACTATCACATTGGAGAGCGATGGAGTGCTCATAAAGAGGAAGTAAATGGCTAAGGATAAACACTTACATAAATACAGACTAAGGAATTTAACTAGAGATTCTTCTAAGGCGCCCTACTATGTTTACATTTGTGCTAAGCAGGAATGTTCTCATCATATTAGGATTGAATTAGTAGAAGGTAAAGTAGCAGAGTGTAATAGATGTGGCGACCCTTTCATTATGAAGCTTAGTAAACTTAAGCATGGTGAAAGGATTATTGTTAAGCCTCATTGTGATAGCTGCACTAAGACGCCTGATAGATTGAAGAAAGAAAAGGAAGACCTTAAGAATAATATTGATGCTCTATTAGAATCAGTATTACCTAAAGGTTTCTAATGCCACACTATAGGTTAAGAGTTCCAGTAGAAGCAGAACTTGTTAAGACAATTAGAACAGAACTTGATGAGTTTATTAGAGAGAATGGAGAAGTTAGTGTAACAGTTATTACAGATAGTGGAGTAGACATACCAGATAAATTACAGGAAGCACTTAAGTTGGTGTTTCTTAGGACGTTAGTATCAATCGTTAAAGATGAATTTGAGGACTTACACTAATGCCTTGTGGTGGTATCTATCCAGTAGTTGAAGACTCTGAGTTAGGACAGTTTCATAGAAAGGGAAGTCTATACAATGATTGCTTCTACTGTAATAAGGAGATTGATTATAAAGACTTAATGTTCTGTGATGAATGGGATTGTTACCTTCATAGAGATTGTGTTATAGATTTTCTAAAGACAGAAGAAGGTAAGGTAGTTCTTGGTCATGGTCACGCAGTAATTCTATATCTGGAGAATCCTAATGAAGATAGTGATGATAAGGTGTGAAGAGTGTGATAGGTTAATGGTAGAGAGTGATAGATATAAGCTTGATGAAAGGGAGTATATAGCAATAGATGTATCTCACATCTGCAAGCCTTGTGCAAAGAAGACAACGGTATATGATTTCATTGCCAATCAAAGAAAGAACAAAAATGCCAGTTAATCTGAACAGTGAAAAGTATGAGAAGAAGTTTAAAGGTTTGTTCGTTGGTCCTACCGGAAGAGGTAAGACTATTGCTGCGTCTTCATGGCCTGGTAAAACTCTAGTTCTAGACTTCGATGATAGACATAGACCTATCATTGATTGGTATGTAGATAGAGTAGCAGCAGGAGACTTCTCAGTAGAATCAGTTAATCCTAAGAACTTCTGGACTAAGTTTGTCCCATTGGTTAAAGAGCTAGGTAACTTTAATCCATTCGATAACATTTTATTGGATGGAATCACTACTCTTTCTACTACTACGGTAGTAATGCAGATGATTGCTAAAGGTGGATTTGCTGATTGGTTTGGTAAGAAGACGGGAGATTCAGAAGAAGGTAAAGGTTCTAAGGTTACTAGTGGTGGTGTAATGGTTCCAGGTTGGGATGAGTTTAATGGAGAAGCAATGATTATCTCTACGCTTCTTGAATCATTGAAATCATTTAACTGTAACCTATTCATTACTGCTCATCCCGTCCAAAGAACTGCTATTGCAGGTAAGAAGTCTACTAAGTATCAATCAATTACTACCTTTGGTCCTAAAGTAGAGTCTCTAATCCCTACCTACTTTGACGAAGTGTGGTTCTTTGATTACAAAGTAGAGACGGATAACACAGGTAAAGAGATTATCCGTCGCACAGTTTATACTGCTCCAAGTGAAGATTACTTTGAAGCTAAGACAGCTTTAAAGGTTCCAAAAGAAATTGACTATACAGGTGTGAATCTGTATGATGTCATAAAGGATTACCTCTGATTAACAGGGGTAATGTGTGAGTAAGAACCTCACTAAACAACAAAAAGAGGGTATGTAAATGTCTGATGATTCGATTGTCTGGGGAATTACCGCTGAAGATATTTCTAAGAACCGTTTGGTTGATGCACCTTCTTGGCTACCTACAGAGATTGTAGAGTTTGCCGTAGAAGATTCAAAGGCTGGCGATTCTAAGAACCTTCACCTTACCTACAAGGTATTTGCTGGAGAGTTTAAGGGGTTAGAAAATCCCTTCATCTATTTCAGCGAGAAGATGCCAGTTATGGCTGCGCCTCTTCTTAAGGCTTGTGGTTTTCCTCAGAACGCTGACGGTAGCTTTAACGTCAAGCTATCCAAAGGCACAATGATTGGGAAGAAATTCCTGGCTCATTGGGTTAGAGGTGTGTATCTCAATAAGCCAGTTAATCAGATTGATGATTACTCGGCTCTTCCGACAAACGAGTAGTTAGTGTAATAAATGGATGACTGGCAATACACTCGGAATCGCCAGTGGTTTAACTCTAGAGTGTGGCTTCTAGACTCCATCGAGTATTAAAGAGTTAATAAGACTGGACTCTTAGGAAATATAGGGGAATACTTAAGTCCGGAACCATGCCGGGTTCTCAAGTCCAGCCCTTTTCAATCACTAAAACAAACGGGACTATGGCGGAATTGGCAGACGCAAAAGACTTAAAATCTTTTTCTCTTCGGAGAGTAAGGGTTCGATTCCCTTTGGTCCCACTTTAAAAGGACAAGCAAATGATTACAGTCTTGGTTACTTTGGTAATAGTAGGATTCTGTATGTATTTAGTAGAGACATACGTTCCTATGCCACAACCATTCAGGATGATTATTAGAGTAGTCGTAGCTCTAATTCTTGTCCTATGGTTACTGCAAGTATTTGGAGTCTACGATATTCCTGTTCGTCGAGTTAGGTAATTATGGATTCAGTAAACCTAGAAAAGATAGTTAAAGACTTAAGAGCACAAAGAGACTGGGTTACTGAAGTAAAGAATCTAGCTCTGCTCATAGAAAGACTAGAAGAACTAGATAAAGTTGCGTCCACTAGAGAACTAGCAAAGTTGATACATAAGTCTAAGAGCTGGATAGGTGTTAGTTTTATTCTTATTAAGGGAATGAAACTGTATCCAGAGATAGAAAAGTATCGTAATAGGAATAAAGCATACACGTTCTTACAAAAGAAGAACAAGATGAAAAGGTTTCTAGAATCATGAACAAGGTATCGCTAATTACTTCGCGCTTCGACATTACTCGTAAACAATTAGAGGGTTTCAGAGGACTGCTACCAATCTTTAACAAAGAGAAGAACTCATTTGTTATTGGTGGTGATGACGCGGATTATGATGTGTTCCTTTCTCTATTAGGACAAGGGTTTGAAGTAGAGGTATATCCCCACGCAGGTAATCAGAATGAGATTGATAAGTTCAATGGAGCTAAGGTAATCCAATCAGCTTTACCACTAAGAGATAGAAACAAAAAGATGATTGATGAGAGTGATGTGGTAGTTGGCATACCACAAATCTTTAATGAGTATGAAGACTCTCCCGCTTGGAAGACTATTCGTTATGCAATTCAAAATGAAAAGGAAGTATATATCATTAGCCCTAACGGTTATGTTTGGGGGTTAGAATGAAATGGATATACTCTACGACCATCCAAGAAAGCTAGGAATAATTACCAACATTGAAGAACCAACTTGGGAAGATAAAGGAATAAAGATGCCACTAATACCTGGAGTGATTGAGACATTAGATAAACTGAAGACGCTACATAAAACGAAGAACGATGATTACGCTGGTAATTATGGACCGTTCTTTAACTTCGACTTTGCAGAACAGGTATCATCATTCTTTAAGGATTCAAGGGATAGAGTCTATGCTGTAATGATTGGTATAAAATTAGCGCGCCTGTCAGTAGTATTAACCAAGGCGCCTAATCATGAATCAGTAGAAGATACCTTTGATGATTGTATTCTATACATGACAATTTGGAAGTCTGATTATATGAATAGAAACAAGACTCCTATTAGAGAGTTAGTAGAAAAAGCCACACTTAGGGAGACTAAGTAATGGAAGAAATGACTGCTTTCCCTAGTCAAATGTGTTGCCATACTTGTAAGGAGAACTTCAAAGATTCAGACTTGATAGTGCCTCTTAACTTTAATATGGTCATGCCATACGGTAGGTTTGCATTAACTATATTCCAGCATTACATCTGTGGACTAGGATACTATCTTGATAATCTAGAGAATACCAATCTATCAGAGAAAGATAAGATGGAAATTATCAAGAAGTTATTATCTATTGTATCTGCTATGACAGAAGGCTCAATTCAATAATGCCAAACTGTGTAAGTGGACAAGGTAATCCATATGCTAAGCTATTAGTTCTAGGGGATTTCCCTAACCAGACAGAGGATAAGTATAGCAAGCCTTTCATGGGTTCTACAGGTGAGTTATTAGATAGAGTCTTTACTGAGTTAGGACATAATGATTGGAGAACAGAGTATTGGTTGACGTATGCTTATAGGTATCGTCCACCTTTCAATGATGCTAAACAGTTATCAACCGTCTGTGAAGACGAGGAAGAAACGCAGAGATTATATACAGAGATATTAGAAATCAAACCTAACTGTATCCTTACATTAGGTCCAGTTTCATTTGAGAAAATAACAGGAATAACTAAGTTCCTCAATTACAGAGGCTCAATCTTACCGTCACAAGTTAGTGATGCTAAAGTAGTAGGAACGATTCATCCTGGACATTTAGTTAGGTCATCAGATGAATCAGAAGACCATGACATTTCAAAAGGAATGTTCTCTTACGTATGGAAGTGGGTATTAACTAATGACATTAAAAGAGCCATTAAAGAATCGCAGACAATGGGCTGCTCATTACCTCAAAGGTCACTCCTTATTGCAAGAAATTCAGTTGATGTATCAAGATTTATTGATAGAGGATTCAAGTCGTCGGACAGAGTGTTTGCAGACATTGAAACGATTGAGTCAACAGTACCAGGATGTATTAGTCTCGCTTGGAATAGAGAAGAAGCTATCTCAATCCCTCTCTTCTCAAGAGTCGGAAAATACGAAATAAGTTCTATCCCGTCCACAGATTTAGCTTTCATTTGGCAGAAGCTTGATTGGCTATTTAGAAATAAAGAAGTAGGCGGACAGAACTTTAAGTTTGACCAAGCTAAGTTAGAGATGCTTGGCTTTACGTTCAAAGGTCTTAAGACAGATACCTCATTAAAAGCTCACACTATTAACCCGGAAATACCGTATGTTGGTTTGGCGTTCCTTAGCTCAATCTGGACTAGAGAGCCTTACTATAAAGACGAAGGCAAAGAGTTCATCTTCGGCAAACATAACATTGACAGATGGTTTCTATATAATGCTAAAGATTCCGCCGTGGATTGTGAAGTTGATGAAGAGCAAGAGAAAGAACTGGAGATACTTTCAGACCTTTATAAGACAGACCTCAAAGGATTCTATTACAATTATATCACAAAGCTCCATTCTCTCTACTTCGGGATGGAAAAAGTCGGATTCAAAATCGACGAAGGAGTAAGAGATTATCTTATTGCTAAGTATCAGACATGGCGTGAGCATTTAATTATTCAGTTAGCTATAGCAGTAGGACGGGAGATAAACTACAATTCGCCTAAGCAAGTTAAGGAACTACTATATGAGCAGATGAAGATTAAACCTATTGATAGAGAGCATGGAACAAACGAAGACGTAATATCTAAACTATTAAAGGACAAAGTTAGAGATGAATCCTACCGTAATGTATTACAAAACATCCTTGAAATACGTAGAGTTAATAAGACTCTATCGACATATCTCTATGCAATGCCAGACTTTGATGGGAGAATGCGAACACAAATTAGAATTGTTGGAACGGAAACGGGAAGAACTTCAGATAGCGTATTGGACCCCCCAACTAGACCTTGTAAAATTGGATTCGCATTTAAAACTCTTACAAAGCATGGTGACATTGGACAAGACATTAGAGGAATACTTATCGCTGATGAAGGATATGTCATTGTTAACATTGACCTTAGTCAAGCTGAAGCAAGAATAGTTGCATTACTTTCTAATGATGAAAAGCTATTAGATTCTTTTGACCATATTGATATTCATAGGAGAACAGCAGTATTAGCTTTGTTTGGTGGAGAGTTAAATTTAGATTATTCATTTGACCCTATCGCAGACATACTAGATAAAGATAGTCCAGAGAGATTCATTGGAAAGAAGGTCCGTCATGCCGGCAATTATAATATGCAATGGAGAGAATTTCTTAAGAACGTCATTAGCGATTGCAGAAGATTCCACATTGCTTTTACAATTAGTTCCTATTCGTCTCAACAAATCATTGAAAGATTCCACAAAGCTTCGCCAAATATTATGGCGGTATTCCACAAAGAAGTTAAAGATTCAATTGATACGAGTAGGTCACTCATCAATCCTTTTGGCCGTCTTAGACGCTTCTTTGACAGGCCAGGAAATCAGCTCTATAAAGAAGCGTTTGCTTTCATCCCTCAATCGACAGTTAAAGATAGGTTAACTCTGAGTGCATTGGCAATTAAGGAGAAAAGCTATCCCATTAGATTAGTTAATGAGGCACACGATTCTTTAACTTATCTAATGCCAGTCGGTGAGTATGTAGATATATGTAGAGAGCTTAAGCCAATGATGGAAAAATCTATTGACTTCTCTACTTGTTCGTTAAAAAGGAAATCGTTAGTTATCCCATGTGATTTTGAATATGGTGATAATTACAAGGATTTACAAAAGCTTAAACTATGAGAGCATCAAACAATGTCATGGTTGGATTTATTACTAGAGGAAACATCTTTCGTTGAAACCCCAAAACAATGGATATACTGGAGTGGACTAGCTACTATATCTGCTATAGCTTCCCCCGGTATAGTAATAAACAAAGGAGCCTACAGGTTAAAGCCTAATCTCTATGTCCTACTAATAGGTAGGTCAGGATTAGGTAA
>Ga0247661_1000173_pt1 | contig 12253 bp, 9 predicted proteins | sample CNK02_metaG_FD_182799 | JGI IMG/M metagenome (GOLD analysis project Ga0247661, IMG submission 182799) | Soil microbial communities from Purdue University Martell Research Forest, Indiana, United States - CNK02 | ecosystem: Environmental > Terrestrial > Soil > Temperate forest > Bulk soil | place...
TCCGGCGATGCAAATTTCAAGCTGATTGCTGGCGATGATTACACGCGGCTGGTGTTTACTTCGCACACCCAATTCGTCAGGTTGGGTGACCGAATCTTCGAACCTGTCCTGACCTTCGCGACACAACGGAAGATCAGAGGCGATTTAGCCAAACTGAAGCTGTTGATGGAGGCAGAACAGGAAAAGCGCGTAACTCCGCACGCGACTTCACTTAGCCGCTGACTGCAGTTACAAGCGTTCGAGGATTCCGGCTGCGCCCATACCACCGCCGATGCACATGGTCACCATGCCGTAACGCGTGTTGCGGCGTTCGAGTTCGCGCAGGATCGCCGCGGTCAGTTTGGCGCCGGTGCAGCCGAGCGGATGGCCGAGCGCAATGGCTCCGCCGTTGGGATTTATCTTCTCCGCTGATAATCCGGCTTGCTGAATGACCGCCAACGACTGCGCGGCAAACGCTTCGTTCAGTTCGATGACTGCGATGTCGTCCAATTTCAAACCGGCGAGTTTCAGCGCTTTAGGAATTGCTTTGACCGGGCCAATGCCGAATTCCTCCGGCAGGCAGCCGGCCGTGGCATAAGCGACGAAACGCGCCAACGGTTTTACGCCGAGAGACTTTGCGCGTACATCGCTCATCACCACGACCGCGGCGGCGCCGTCGCTCATCGGCGAACTGTTGCCCGCGGTTACCGAACCCTTCACGTGGAACGCCGGCTTAAGTTTCGCGAGAACGTCCAACGAAGTGTCCGCGCGAGGCAATTCGTCCGTGTCGAACTTGATTGTCTGCGTTGAGGGTTTTTGTGCCTGGCCTTTGCTGGAAGCGCCATTGCCGCTGGGCGGCAGCGAGGTGATCGTGACGTCGACAGGAAGAAGTTCATCCTTAAATTTTCCCGCGGCGATGGCCGCTACTGCTTTTTTGTGGGAGTTCAGCGCAAATTCGTCGGCAGCTTCGCGCGAGATGCCGAACTTACGCGCGATATTTTCCGTACCCAGCCCCATGTTGATGTAAGCATCGGGATAGTGGTCTACGAGCCAGGGATTCGGCGAAATTTTGTTGCCGCCCATGGGCACCAGGGACATGGATTCGGTGCCGCCGGCGACGATCACTTCCGCGCCGCCACCGCGCAAGCGTTCGGCAGCCAGGGCGATTGCCTGCAAACCGGAAGAGCAGAAGCGGTTGATGGTCATGGCGGAAGTCTCAACCGGAAGTCCGGCGCGCAACGCGGCGATGCGCGCGACGTTCATACCTTGCTCGCCTTCCGGCATGGCGCAACCGAGAATGACGTCGTCTACTTCGCTGGCCGAGAGTCCGGGAACGCGAGCGATGGCTTCTTTAATGACCAGTGCGGCAAGATCGTCGGGCCTCGTGGCGCGCAGCGAGCCCTTGTAAGCGCGGCCTACGGGAGTGCGAACGGCGGAGACAATGAAGGCTTCTGGCATGGGCGTTTTCTCCCGGCTGAGCTGAGTTCATTGTTCGCTGCGGTCAGGAAAAATGCAAATTGCGGGGGTGAACTGTCGGTATGCGGACCGTCGACGTCGGGATGTGTCACGCTTACCGCGCTTCCGGAATTATCGTTGTGACGGGCCTCCAGCGCTGGACCTTGGGCGATCCCGGGGCGATCTGCAGGCACGAGTCTACAGTTTGCGTGCCGGCTTCGTTGGCTTTGCGAGTTTCGGTGGAGTGCTGCTTTTTTTCGGGAGGAAAATTGTAGCGGGCGGCTCGACGCCGAATTTCCTGGAGTAGTTGCCTTGATTAACCGCGATGGCGACGCGGCCGCGCGAGTCTAGGTACAGCAGGGACTCGCCAACCGGCACGTTCATAAAGGTCTGCACGTAGGGGAGGGTGACGGGTTTCTTGTTGATTTGCACGGTAACTTTGTCACCGAGAAGGTAGCCGAGTTTTTCAAAGTCTTCGCGAGTGATGTCGCTGATCAGCGAGCCGTAGGGATCATCGAGTCCGATGATTTCGCCGGTCGCGCCCTGGTCGTTAACGGTAGCGGCTTTCGGCGTGAGGCGAACGAGTTGAGAAACCTCCGGGCCGGCGATGGTGTAGTCCCAGCCTTCGGCGAGGTGTGCCGCAGCAGGCGAAAAAATATCGCGTCCATGGAAGGTGGAGGACACCGCAGCCTGAATCATCCAATTCTGATTGGTGATTTCGCGCGCGCCCGCGAGGCCATCGCGATCCACAACTGCGCTGACGAGGCCGTTATCGGGCAGGACAAAAAACTGTCCCTTCTTGGATTTGACGATGACCGCCTTGCGCGAAGTGCCCACGCCGGGATCAACAACCACCAGAAAGACAGTGCCGGAAGGATAGTAAGGCGCAACGCCATAGAGAAAACGCGATGCCTCTTCGATTTGAAAAGGCGTGACCTGATGGGTGATGTCCGCAATGCGCGCGTCGGGAGCGATTCCCGAAATCACGGCTTTACAGATAGCGACGGCGTCGTTGGCGGTACCGAAGTCGGTCATAAAAACGATGGTGGGTTTGCGCGGAGTTGCCTGTACCAGTTCTTTTGGCGCGGGCGGAGACGTGCAGCCCGCGGAAGCGGCCGCGATCGCCAGAAATAGGAAAGCACGCCTACTCAGCCAGAGCGACATGAAGACTCCCTTTTGCAGAGACAGTATACGGGCGGCAGCAAGAAACAAAAATGCCACTTGGCCGGTCAGCGAAGATAGGGTGGGAAGTGTTTGGCGATTCGAGTAAACTCTTAACGTTTCAGCCGTAAAGCGATTTTTGTAAGGATCCGCCCGCCCTCGAAGTCAAACCTACGTAATTCTGCAAGGAGATCCAGTATGCGAAGAGTGTTAACCCTGGCGATGCTGATGTTGTCTTTGTGCGCCACGCTGGTGCGGGCCGATCAGGTGACTTTGAAAAACGGTGACCGGCTTACCGGCACGATCGTGAAGACAGATGACGACACGAAAACGCTGTTGATTAAAACCGACCTGGCGGGCGACGTGACCGTCGAGTGGGATGCGGTTACGGCCCTTGCTTCTTCGCAGCCGCTGCATCTGACACTTTCCAGTGGCCGGATCATCGTGGGGACGGTGAGCACGACGGATGGAAAATTGGCGGTCTCGACCAAGGAGGCCGGCGAAGTGCCGGCGGAGCATGCGTCCATCAAAGCGATCCGCAACGACAAGGAGCAAGCGGAATTCGACAGGTTGCAGCATCCGCGTTTGCGCGATTACTGGAGCGGGCTTTTTGATCTTGGCCTGAGCATTACGGAGGGGAACTCGTCGACGTCAGCGCTAAGCATAGCGGGCAAAGCGGCGAGGGTGGTGCCGAAGAACAAGCTGACGCTGTATTACACCCAGGTATACGCCAAGGACAGCAAGCAGACACCGGCTGTGACCAACGCAGATGCGATCCACGCGGGCATCCGCGACGAATTCAACCTGACGCCGAAAATCTACGTGTTCGCATTCACGGACTTCGATTCCGACGCCCTGCAAAATCTCGATTTGCGCAACGTGCTGGGCGGCGGTCCAGGCTATCACCTGATCAACAGCAAGAACACCCAGTTCGACGTGTTTGGCGGCGCCAGCTTCAACCAGGAGTACTTCTCGTCGTACATTACTGCAAATCCCGCTCCACCACCGGCCGAGATTCAAGTGCCGTCCGAATCGCGCCACAGCGCCGAGGTACTGGTGGGCGAATCGCTCAGCATGAAACTCGGATCGCGCACCAAAATCAGCGAGCAGCTGACGTTTTTTCCGAATTTAAGCTCGACCGGGGACTACCGTGTGAACTTCGACGCGAACGCCACCACCAAGTTGAACTCGTGGCTCGGATGGCAGGTTACCTTCAGCGACCGCTACATCAGCAATCCCCCGTTAAACCTCAAAGGAAATGACTTGCTGCTGTCCACGGGATTACGCTTGACGTTTGGCCATGGAATCTTCTAAAACCATGCACATTCCAGGCCGCGGTAATTTCTCATTCCGCTCGGGAGGCTGCTATGACGGGATTGTTGTATTGGATCGTGGTCGGTCTGATTGCGGGATTCCTGGCAGGCAAGGTGATGAAGGGCGGCGGCTACGGGATTCTGATGGATATTGTTCTGGGCATGCTCGGAGGGATTGTTGGAGGCTGGCTGTTTGGGCTGCTGGGAATTTCGGCCGGTGGCGGGTTGATCGGCGGAATCATCGTTGCATTCATTGGAGCGATAATTCTGGTGTGGCTCACACGAATGCTGAAAAAAGCCTGAAATACGCTGGGGCAAGCCGTGTCGTGCGGCGTAACAACCAGTGCGAGCGAGGAAAACAAAGGGAGCAAACCGCGCCAGTTTGCCGGGGGTAGGCAGAACCGGCGCGGTTTGCTTTGTGGGGCAAACTCAGTCGGCCGCGACGCTATTCGCGTGTGTGGCCAAATACCATTCCGCGGTCGGGGCGCGCAAATATTTGAAGCGCAGCTTGGCGGCGTCCGCTCCCTTGGTGTCGCCAGCTTTTTCTCGGGCGAGGGCCAGCCACTTAACGGCCACCGGGGAATGCGGGTCGGCGGAAAGTTCATCCGCTGCATCCTGGAAGTTTTTCTCCGCGAAGAGAACATAGCCGCGAGCGGATTCGTAGGAATCTTCCACGATCAGGTCACGGGATTTGGCAGCAAGCTGCTCCAGCTTTTGCACGGCTTGCTGCGCCGCGTCGCGCTTATTCTGCTGGGCGCATTCCCGCGCCTCATCCCGCCAGATTGCGGCGAGTGTGGGGTTGCGGTCTGAATCGGCCATACCGTCGGCCGGCGTGCTGAAGAATGCTTCGATCTGGCTGAGTTTTTGCAGGCGCTCGCGCGAAGTTGCGGCAAGCAGCGCCAGGCCTTCCTGGGCTTCAAAGAGGGAGTAGGGCTCTTTTGCAGCCTGCGCTTTCTGTGCAACTTGGTTCAGTGCGCGCAGGCCCTGTGAAGCGCGGCCTTCCCAAAAAAAGACCAGCGCCTTTTGAAATTCGATGTGCAGGCGATCGCGATTATTGGTGGCTATCGCCGCAGCCTTGGCGTATTCCGCACGCGCGGCGGCGAAGTCGCCCATCAAAGTGTAAGTGTCGCCAAGGCCGATCTGCGAAGTGATGAAGGTGGGTGCGATCTCCAGAGCTGCGCGGTAATGCAGCAGAGAGCTCTGGTCATAGCCGGCGTAGCGGGAAACTTCGCCGAGGGAATCCTGCGGATTGGCATGCTGCGGCTGAAGCTCCGCGTAGCGTTTCAAATACGCCAGTGCCTTGGCGGGATCGGGATTGTTTCCTTCGACGCGAGCGTAACCCAGCATGTTGTATGCGGGTGCGAAATTCGGGTCACGCTCGATGAGACGCTCCCACATTTGCACGGAGCGCTCGTAATCCTGCTGGAAGTACAGCCACTCCGCGGTGAGATAAAGGGCGTGGCTTTCATTGGGAAAGCGGGCCAGCAGCTCATTCATGGCCACGATGGCCGGGAGCATATCGTCTTTCTGAACCGAGGTCAGGAACTGTACGAGAAGCTTTTCGTCAGCCGGCGCACCGATGGCGAGAGATTCCGCTTTGCGCAGCGCTTCCGCGTCGGGCTGGGTTCTGCGCGCGGCAAAGGACCACAGGGCGTAGGCCAGAGCGAATTGCGGATCCTTTTCGGTGGCGCGCCGCGCACTTTCAACCGAGCGGTCCAGCAGCACATTTTCGTATTCATCGATGGCGGTTTCCACGAGCTTGCGGGCTTCCGCGGATTTTGTGGACACGGCGAAAGCAAAGACGTGGGTGGAAGGGCCTGCGGCCGCTGGTGAAGCGTCGCCGGGCGACAGGGGTGCAGTCTCGGAAATGCTGGCGGATTGCTGCGGACCGGCGATCGCGGCGCCGGCGGCGAAGCCAGACAGAACCATCACACAAGTTAAGAAGAGCAGGCCTTTCATCGCCGCACACTCCACTGCGCTCACGTAAAGCCGAATCACCCTTGATTGCAACTTGAAGTTAGCGTGCGCTGATCACCGCGGGGAACTGTTCCGACGGACAGGTGTGCGGCAAGATTAAGCAGAGTGCTTGATTGGCGACAGAATGGATTTGTTCCTATCGGGTACTTGCTGCGCACGCATCAAGGAAAGATACTGCGGACATCTGAGGGGAAGGTGAAGTAGAAAAAATGCAGCTAAACTCCAGGCGAAAGTTGCTGCGCGGCGCAATCGCGCTGGGCGCTTTGGCGGTTTTTTCGGCGAGCGCAGTTCCGGCGGTCAAGAACATGGCCGTAGTAACTTCGGCGAACAGCAAGCTGGCGGATGTTCCGCTGAGCGAACTGGTGAAAATGTGCAAGGGCACGACCAAGGCGTGGCCGGACGGAAAGAATTTTGTGCTGGTGCTGAAGAATCCTGACGCACCGGAAATGCATGGTGTTTTGGCGAAGTTGTTTGGCGGCGGTGCGGTGGAAGCGAAACTGGCTATAGCGAAGCTGAACGAAGCGCATCAGACCGTGAAGATCGTGGATTCGGATGAGGATTTGCTGCGCGTCGTGGATTCGATGCCGGGTGCGATTGGGATCGTGGATGTGTATGCCATCAACAGTTCCGTGAAGGTGCTGCGGATTGACGGCAAGCTGCCGTTCGACATGGGCTATGCCTTAAAAGGGAATTGACTGTCCTGCGCGATTTGTTCCGGAAAAGCTTGGTTCCGACAATTTTAGGATGGGTCGTTTGGCGATGACGGGCTGGGTGTGCGCAGGGTCTGGAGCGCGGTCAGTCCGATCAGCACGATCGCGATGCCCAGGGCAATCCACAAAACGGAGGGGTGCCTTTCCGAAAAAGGGCGCGGGTCGGTGTAGTTGGTGGTGACCTCTTCGGGGCCAACGGAGAGTGCGAGATATGGCCGTTCCGGCGAGCCGAAGCTCGCATAATGGCCCAGATCATATTGTGGCACGCTGACCCTGTCGTTGCCGTAGAGAAGTTTGTCGCCGCCGCCTGCCGGCACCCAGAAAAGTAGTTTGCGGGGCACGGCAAAGAGCCTCATCCGCACATTGCTGAGCGGACGGTCATCGCCGTTAAAGACGGCGACCCGCAGATTGTTGCTGTTCGACCATTCCGGGAAATCAACCGTCAGGGATTGGTACAAATGGCCGTTCCTGTAATAGCGATAGATTGCGCCGGAGCCGCGATAACTCCACGCTTTTCCGTCTTCGCTAGCGGAAATACGGACGGCGCGATAGAACTCGGGCGTGTCAACTAGGATGGTCAGGCGCGAAACGGGAACGCGCGAAGCGGGAAGGTTGGCGGCCCACGCGGTTTCCGCGTTATCGCCGGAATGCGTCGCCGTGAAGGTGGCGGGAACCTCGGCGAACTCAGCGGGATGCGATTCTTCGTAAAGGACACTCAAGCCGGTGACGACGAATTGGCGCTCGGTTGCAAAAACGCGCACACGAACGTAGCGCGAGCTTACTCCCTGGAAGGGGATAGTTTGCGTTCCGTCCACAGAGCGCTTGCGGAAACGCGCGATGGGAGCGCGGGGTTCGACGACGCGCCAGGTTTTGGCGTCGTCGCTGAGCGCCACTTCAGCCCAGACAATGAAGTCGGGTTCGGCGGTTTCCAGACGGACGCGATCAAAGGTGAAAGTGTCCTGACCGAGATCGCCGACCACCTGAGTGTATTTGCCGGCGACGAAACTGTTTTCCACGATGCTCGCGTTGCGGCTTTCCGCGTGGATGACTGCATGTTCGGTGATGAGCTGGTAAGGGACTTCGCTGCCGCCGGGATCAATTACCCGCAGGTCAGCGCAATTTTCCGAGCAGTGGGCAAAGATCTCCCACGGCAAACGAAGTTCGCCGTAGCCACCGAGTTGAGGCGTGGCGGAGGTTAGCGGTCGGGAGTAGTGAAAGCTGCGCCAGCGATCCGGCAGGTCCGCAGCGGTTGCCAGGAAAACCGCAAGGGCGGCAAAAAATAGCGCAAGCGAGCCGCGGCGGATCATGCGCTTTCCCTTTCACGCGCCAGCCTCCGCTGATACAAGAACGAAACGACAAGCAGAACGGCACCCAGCACGAAGAAAGACAAAATCCGGTAGGCGCGTTCGAGGAAGGAAAGGTCGTAAAGAAATACTTTGCCGACGACCAGACCGAAGAGCAGCAAGCTTTGCCAGCGAAGCAGAGCCGACTTGCCCTGCATACCGAGAAACAGCAACACGCCGGCATACGCGGTCCACAAAACGGAAAGAGCCAGATGCTGAGCCAGCGTCGCTTCAATGCCGGTGGAGGCTTTGCCGAAGTAATCCCAGAATTCTGCCGAAAGCGCAATCAGGGCATACACATTGATGGCGACCGCGAAAAAGCCGATCTCCAGTCGTTCCTGTCCGGCGAGACTGCTTACGTGCGAACGCGCCGCCCACAAAGCGAGGCCGAAGCAGACGATCAGCACCACGTAGGCGGCGAAACGCTGGTTGAAGAGAAACGCTCCGCCCTCCGGTGGAAAAACCAGCAAGCGCAACGCGGAAATGCCCAGCATCAAATAGCCGGCTTGCCGCAGAAAGTTGCTTGCAGCGCGGAAGCCGGTCCAGATCAGGACAGCGCCTTCCACGGCGAAGCTGAGCGTGATCCACTTGCCTTCCAGGCGAATCGGAATCGCCAGGGTCAGGTAGGTGAGCGCGAGCCCGGCATAGAGCAATCGGGCCAGGCCGGACTCTCCCGGATTTGGGGCAGGCAGGAGGCGTGCTACTGCGACATGAGCGGCGGCTAGGCCGACAAAAAGCAATGTCAGAGGCCACTTGTCATCCGGCCACAGCAAAACGAAAAGCGCCGCCGAATACGCGAATTCGTTGGCCAGGACGATCAGAATATCCAGTTCGCCGAGGCGAGTTTCGCGCATCGCAGCTCGAATGGGCAAAATCGCGAACAGAAAAAAGAACAGGCTGGCAAAAACCACAGTGCGCTCAAGCAGCGACGGTTGATGGAAAAATTCGCTGTACCAGCCCCAGAAATAAATGTGCGTGCCGATCAAGGCAATAAGGGGCAGTGAGCGCCATTGTTTTCTTGCAGCGATGACCAGCGCGCCGGCGCCCAAAAGCAGAAGATACGAGAAAAGGACGACCTGTTCGTCCTTGCCGCTGCTGGCCAGGAGCGGAGCCAGTAATCCGCCTAGCAGCGACAACACGGCGATGCGTTGTGAGTTGCGACCGATGGCGATGGCCGCCATCACCGCGGTAATGACAATCATGGCTGCGAAGCCGACGTCGCGACTGTACAGAGTGTAGTACTGGCAGCCCGCCCAGACCGAGACGAACAGCGTGGCTTCACCCAGCGCGGCGATGCCTTCGGAAAAGTAGGAGTAGCCGCGGCCGAGCAGCCACTGACTCCATGGCAGCATTAGTGCTCCGAGCAGGACTCCGATCGCGACGCGTCCGGTCGGACCAATCCAGTTGTTATCAAACGCCAGTTTCAAGAAGTAGGAAACGGCGATGAGCAGCGCGACGATGCCGACCCGATTGAACCATTTGCCGGCGATCAGGGTTTCCAGGTCCACGGTCGATGCTCGTTGTGAAAGCGGAATACCACGGCTGGCGCCCGGCGAAACGTTGACCCAGGACGCGCCACCACCCTGCGGAGTCGCTGCAGGCGCTTGCGGCATCCTCGGTGGGGCCGGCGGCGGTACGGCTCCGGCGGCGGGCGTGACGGGGCGATCCGCTGAAGACGCAGCGGGTAGTTCGAGTCGAAGCGGAGTCGGTTCGGCTGCCGGTTCCTGCCAGGCCGCGGGCGGCGCTTGGGTGGCCAGCCGCTTGAGCTGCTGCTCCAGGGCATAGACCCTGGAGGTCAGTTCCTGGAGCCGAACCGAAGTCGGGTCGGCCTCCAGTCGCCGCACCGCGAGCAAAGCCATGATGGCAAGGATCGGCCCTGCCAACAGGGCGATGACGGCGAGAAGGATGAGGGAACCACCCATCGGGGGAATGCGCGAAATTTAAGCATAAGGGGGGGTTGGGCACAAGCGATTTAGGGCCTCCGATGGCGCAGTTCTGCTGCGAGAATTCCCAAGCTGAAAAACTTGACCTGTCCGGAAGGGCAGGTTCTCCACAGGAGGTACAGCGAATCTCCAGCAAACCCTGTATTGACGCCTATCGATACATAACGTTAATAGTTTCAATAGTTTACAGCGTTCCAAAACGTATCAAGCGCGTACTAGGAGAGTCGTTTAATGCCCAAAATGTGCCCTGCGTACCATAGTCTCGGCGGCGCAACTGCTGTCTAATGGTACAGGGAAGAGCAAAACAGACCGGTAGGACAGGTCAGCGCATCTAATTGCCAGGAAAGAAGAGAGCTTCGTAGACTCGGGACAGGCCGAAGGTCATCAGCGATACGGGCCAAGAATAGAGGGAAGAATGAAGACCAAGGACAAAAGCCGCAAGTGGATGTGGTGGTTCCTGGGAGTGATCGGGGCGATGCAGCTGTATTTCGTCCGGGAGCTCCTGGCGGCATTTGCTTTGTTCGCGCTGGGTTTTGGAGTCATCGCTTTTGTGATCGGCGCGCTGTATCTGATGCACACCGGCTGGGCCCTGGCGGTCGAGCGCCTCGCCGAAAGCCAGCACCCGGTGGTGGCTTATACCAAGCGCAGTGTGAACTCCGCGGAAGAGTTTGCGCGCCGCGGCGTGGTTGCAGCCGTAGCTGGAACGGAAGAGCTGGCCAAGCGTGCGCTGGGACGTTCGGCAGCCGCTCGTTAAACCGATTTTCGCGGTTCAGAGAAACCCTCCAACCAGTCTGCACTCCTACAGCACCGGTTGGTGGCCAGTATAGACAGAAAAGAGCCAGTCGCCCTGAGCAAGCGATCTGGCTCTTTTCTTTTGCAAAAGCCAAACAATAACAGCCAACCGAATCAGCGGTTTTCGCTAATCCTTTCGCGCCACGGCCACTACGGCTCGCTTCTTGGCTTTTTTCCTCCTCGCTCCGCAAGCTTCAATCCCCATCGGCAGATTCACTGTCTTCTCCAAGCGGTCCCAGAATGTAATGCGTTCCTTGCACCATCATCGTTCGCAGATACCGGTCTCCTGCTTTGCTGATACCCTTCTGCGGTTTGCTCTATGCTGGCATTCGCATCGGCAAGCTTGCTGTCCTGCCCAGTTTTGGAAAACCCCTTAGCCCATGCTACTGCTGGCTCCGATGCTGAACGGAGTGAAGTCGTTTTAGTGAAGGTGTCGAGGCCGGTCTATCTCGTTGGGCGCGGCACACGCGAGACAGAGCATTGGATCTGCGGTGATAGTCAGTGGTCTCCACCAGCGCCCAATTGTCCTATATTGAACATACATTAGCGGCCTTATTTCATAGCCTTTCTGTGAGCTAACCGTGAGTAGCGGGGGCACTCTGCCGTCTACTGGCAACGACAAGCCGGCGGAAGGGCAGGCGGAGAATCGTCGCGAGAAAGTCTGGTGCGCCAATTTCCGCCTGAATAGAAAATCCAATCAAAGGTGAGGAGGAAACTATGAAGATAAGCCGAATCATAGCGGTTCTGGCGCCGCTGTGTCTGCTCCCACTGGCACTACCAGCTGGCGCAAGCGGTGACGAAATTGAGGGGATGATCATGTCCCGCGCAGGTGACACGCTAATGGTCAGCGGTTCTGGCGGAAAAACAACGGTTCTCATGAACGCCAACACGAGAGTCAAGGACGACAAGGGTCTCTTTGGCCTGGAGAAGCAAGAAATGGCCGACACGGTCCTGATCCCGGGCCTCAAGGTTCGAGTGAATGGATCGTCGGATAGTCTGGGTCAGTTCAGAGCGCAGACGATCACCGTGGACGGCGATGACTTGGAAGCATCCGAGATGATCCAGGCGGGACTGCATCCCACCGCCGAGCAGGTCGCTACCAACGTTGTGGGAATCGAAAACAACAAAAAAAGTATCGCGACCAATCAACAGAATATCTCAACCAACCAGCAGAACATCGCGGCCAACAAGGACGCGATTGCTACCCATGCTCAGCAGATTGAAAAGAACCTTAAAAGCATCCAGGAGACTACAGATCGCTTCGACCGGCTGGACGAATACGGTGTAAAGGGCGAAGCAACCGTCAAATTCAATGTGGCCAGTTCCACCATCTCGAAAGAAGATAAGGAGCAACTGAAAAAGCTCGCGGAAACGGCCATCAGCCTGAACGGATACATCATCGAGGTGAAGGGCTTTGCCGATTCGACCGGAAGGGGGGCCATGAATGAAAGACTGAGCGAAGATCGCGCCAAAGCAGTGATCGGCTACTTGATGAGGGAGTGCAACGTACCGGTGTGGCGCATCGTAGCACCGGGCGCAATGGGCGAATTCCAGCCGGCAGCGTCCAACGAGAGCGCTTC
>Ga0247661_1000174_pt1 | contig 12178 bp, 16 predicted proteins | sample CNK02_metaG_FD_182799 | JGI IMG/M metagenome (GOLD analysis project Ga0247661, IMG submission 182799) | Soil microbial communities from Purdue University Martell Research Forest, Indiana, United States - CNK02 | ecosystem: Environmental > Terrestrial > Soil > Temperate forest > Bulk soil...
TACAATATTTTACCAGTATTATCTCTTATCCCTGCAATTTACTATAATCTCCAGTTTACAAAAATGAGATAAATAAGGCAGCAACCCTTTTTGTCAACACCATCTCTCAATGGTGATAGATCATATAATATTATTATTAATTTTTACTAATAATAATCTTGGCGTGTGATCGTTAAGGATTCTACTAAATATCATTAAATATTATTCGTTTCCTGCTGATTGTCCAATTAAATAAATATATAACTATTACTAAAATTTGTTTCTAAAAATTAAGAATTTTAGTTTTTTGGATTTCCAGCATATAACCAAGTTTTACATGCCCTCCACAAAGAAAGCATGGTTGATTAAATGGAATAAAGCCACATTATATGAAGATAAACCTACAGCAATAACCATCATACCTAATTGCAATACAACCATTTAAAAATAAATGATGTAAGTTGGACCATTTCTTTATTAATCTTTATATTTTTCTCATCTATCTTTGAATTTAACTCATTCATTAAATTTGTTTATATCTTGACTTTTTCTATGTACTCTTAGTAAATAAAATTGTTTTATTAAATTAATTCTATTCATTTTTTCTGTTTTTAAAGGATACTTATTAAAATAATTATCTATTAAGTTAAATAACTCAGCTTTTCTATAAATAACAAATTTAAATGCTTCTATTTTAGGACTAAGAATATCTACTCTACCTCCATATATTGATATTAAAGGTTATAATAAATATCTATTTTTTTGAGTTAAACCTATAAATACTTGTCCAGATCCTTCATTAAAATAAACTGATCCGTCACTATCAATAAATCCACTTAATCATCCATCATTAAAAGTTAAAGGACCAGGATATTTTAATTTTATATTGAATTTAACACATAGTTTATTCATTTGTAATAACCGTGTAGGATTTCTTATAAGTCCATTTATATCATTAAACCTGCTCTATGTCTTAATTTATATTTAAAAGCATTAGCATTTGAAACTTGTTTTATAGTTCCTCCGTATTTATGTTTTATTTCATATAATGCTTTTTTATCTCTAGCATCCATAGTGATTTCACAACTATTATATCCTTTTTTAAATATCCATCACCGTCGATTAAACCAGCTAATCATTGATTAAATGATAAATCCTTATCATTTCCTGTATTAGCATTGTTACCTGAGTTATTAACTTGAAGAGTTGTATTTTTATTTGTACTATCGGCAGGAGATAAAAGCATATCGCTAGTGCAATAATATATATTAAATATTTCTAAAAAATAAAAAATTATAACTATTATGTGATAGATTATATTATAAAATAAAATAAGTATTCAGTCAAAAATTAATGAAAAGAAAATTTTAATTAAGATAAATGCTTTTTTTGTTAAATTAATCAAATTTAATTTAACAAAGATTAATATCAAACGTATGGCCTCTGAGATTCCTACTAACTTACTTATAATTCTAATCTTTCACCTTACTGACATAGTTACATATTTAAATATGCAATAGTACAATCAATGAATGAGAGGTGAATTAAAAAGATTAAAACTAATATGGTTATTAAATAAATAACCATGAGCTTTGGTTATCTGCGAATTGATTATAATAATAACTTTGTTTAAATTATTAAATATAACCTTTATGATGAAACACTAGTAAAGTTACCTCCTGGGATCTTGGAGTGACTAGAAGCTAAAAATACAGCTTCTAAGTCAACAAGCCACCTAGTTTTATAATAGTAAAATTGTTTATAATTTATCTCATTTATTTTTGAATTTTATCCATTCATTATTTTTATCCGATGGACTGGTCTCTAAATTTTTATAATCTTTAAAAGAATAAAAATTTTTAATTAAATTAATCTTGTGGGTTTTAGCAGATCTTAGAGGATATTTTTTAAAATAATTATCTATTAAATCTAATATTTCTTTTTTTCTATAAATGGAATATTGAAACGCTTCTTTAGAACTAAGAATTTTAATTCTACCACAATATAGCCTAATAAGGGGATCTAATAGATATTTATTTTTTTGAGTAACACTTAAAACCAATTGATCTGATTGTTCATTAAAAAATATAGAACCATCACTATCCACAAACCCACTAAATCATCCATTATAGTATGTTAAAGGTTTATGGGCCTTAAATTCTATATTATATAATACACATAATTTATTTAATTGTAACATTCTTGAAGGGTTTCGAATTAAACCGTTAACGCTATTAATTAATTTTATTAAACCTTTTTTATGGTGTAATTTATATTTCAATTTTTTAGACCCAGATATGCTTCTAATAGATCCACCAAATTTATGTTTAATTTCATAAAGTGCAGATTTATCTTTTTCAGACATTATAATTTTTAAATTAGCATAACCTTTTTTAGAAACAAAAAGTAGGCCATCACCGTCTATTAAACCAGCTAATCATTCATTAAAATTTTGATCATTTAGAGCCAAATCCGACTTATTTAATTTAATTGAGTAAGGCCTATTACCCTGACACGTGTATTTAGGTAAAGCAGACATTGTTACATATGTTCTTTTTTGAGAACAATTTAATGGACTAGTTGAAATTCGCGTACAAGATTGTTCTTTATTCATTCTTCCTCTATTCATACCTAATTTTATTTGTCTAATTTGTTCAAATCCTTCTGCAGTCAAATGAACTTTGTTTTCAATTAACTTTGCAACTTTCTCAAAGTCAGAAAAATCTAACGATTTTAATCCAAATATAGGGTATTTATTAAAGAAAGGAATAATTTTTATGTTAATATCACTAAATTTAGTAACAACAAATTTGACAACATCTCGATTAAACTCTTTATTATAATTACCACAACCTAGAAAAGAAATAAAACTCCTTTTTATTAGTGTTGTATCACGTGAATGCAGACCCAATGAAAATCCTAATTTTACGCTTTCTCCTAGTTTTGTTGAAGATTTATAAATATTAACGTAGAAACAACCCTCACCGGAGACGAATCCTGCTAACCAATTAGGATCTTTTATTTCTTGGTCTCATACTAAAGGTCTTTTAACTTGAATAGTATTTGAAAAAGCAACTTTTAATTCATCAGATAAACCTAAATTAAGAGATGCTTTAATTGCTACAATTTTCTGTACCCCTTCAATAGTTAAATGTTCTTTACAATTAATTAAATCTACAGCTAGTTTAAATAATTCAAAATCTGCTCGCTTATTAGATATTAGCGGATATTTCTCAAAATGGGGAATAATTACATTAATTAAATCCTGAATAGAGGCAACTCGATACTGTACACTGTCTTTACCTTGTTTTGATACATTTCCTACTCCTCCAAAATGGAGTTCCAAGATCCCTATATCTCTTTGGTGTAAAGATATTTGAAAACTAGCTTTAACCTTTCAACCTGTTTTATTACTATTTTTATAAATTCCTATATAAAAGCAAGACTCTGCATCGGAAAATCCAGTTACATAAAAAGGATTTAATATATTATTAGAACATTCAGAGTTTATAGCTTCCGAACTTTCAATAGATAGATTCGTAGAGCTATTTCCATTTAAAGAAACAATATTCATTAGATAAAATAAACAATAAATAACTACTATTTTCATCTGAAGGAGTATGTGAGGTATTAAAATAATTTTCTCGCAAATAGTTTGATACCTGAATGTAATTGAATGAGTAACACACTCTTGAGCCAATTGACTCATAGTTGAATAAGCTATAACCTTTTTAATATCTTGTTGGAAAAGTCCAATAAGAGAACTTAAAATACTTGTAATAGCTCCAATTCATAAACATAATATTAAAACAGTACTGCTATATTCTATTAAAGGAGACGCCCGCATTAAAAGATATACACCTGCCGTTCATTTGCGTTGGCTACTCTTTCATTTTATCCCACTAACGAGTATGAGGGACTAAAAATAGCACACCTTAAATCTCCCTAAGGATCGGACTGTATCTTTAACTTCTTTTAATAGGCGAAAATTGAGAATTCGACATATATTTATTAACTTCTATTGCTAATAAATATATTTTATTAAAACCAACGGAGTTAGTATGTTCTTTTTTTTTTATAATATAATGTATTTTACATCATTTAGTAAAGGCAAGAGACTTTTTAGTTTTTAAATTATATCTATTTAAATAATTTATTATTAATTTTAGCTTAGTAACGTTAGAACAACTAAATATTAAACCATCTAAATCTTTATTATACTTTATATTTTTATATTTATCATTTACTAATAATTCACTAATAATGTATAAAATATAAAATTCTTTTTGTGCAATATAAAAAGTTAAGTAAGGAGTCTTATAAGTATCATGTAAAGGGTTACTATCTTTTAATCTACCAGTAAAAGAACCTACAGCATCAATAAACCCACTTAATCAACCAGTATTTAAACTTGGTTTCACTAATCTATCTATAAACAAGATATTATCAGAATATTGATAATTAAATACTTTTAATCAAGTCTTAAATTGTTTTTTTTTATTTAATGTACAGAAATTTCCATTAAATAAGGTTATTAATCTATAAAAATTATCCTTAGATGTAACATAAAATGTTCCTTTTACAGGAATAGAATCTTTTTTTGTTATTAAAACTTTACCAAACCCAAGTTGTTTTTTTATATAGTAAAGAACTTGGATATTATCTATATTTAAACTAATATCAAAATATACTTTATTTTTTAATACTACAAAAGAACCAGTTCCTTCAGTAAAACCAATAAATCATTCTAAGAATCTTTTATTTAGTTTTTTCTTGTGAAGAACTTTTTGGCTTAAATAACTATTAAAACCGAAAGTTATATCGCGTGCAGTCTCTGAGGTAACATTATTTACGCTTAATAACGTTACCTGCTGATTAACTCTTATTGACTTAAGCTCACCTAAGACAATACACAAGATTTTATTATACATCTTACAACGCAGTGCGAAGATATGTATAAACTTGATATAAAGTTTTCCCAGCAAATAGCAATATCATAATTGATTGATTCACATCAACCAACGGCAAACCCCTACGTAATTAAATAATAACTTGTAAAATAATATAAACATTAAAACTTTCTGTATGTATTCATATTACCACTAGCACTAATTCAACCTATTCCCCCAAAGAATTCTTTTACTTTTTCTAATAATATCTTATTATGAGGGTTAATCTGTGCTCCTATAGAAAATACAGGCAATATTTTATATCCTCATTTTGAATCAATAGATTTTCTAAGACGTATTGAAAAACTTGATTCCCCATCTGAGTATCCAGTAACGAAATAAGGATCTAATGATTTATTTATACTACTTACATTTATATTATTATCTTTCGTAGTGCATACCATCGTGGCAGCATGTATTAAAGCGCTAACTGGAGTTGGACCTTCCATTGCAAGAGGCAACCAAACGTGAAGCAAAAAAATTTGGACTATATCTTTAAATAATAATATATACTATTTACTTTGAGTGTCTAGATTAAAAAGTAGGCTCCACAGTCAAATATAAGAAATATCTTGCTTAGCTTGCAGATCAGATCCGCAAAAGTACGATAAATATTCGAACGCCTCTTTGCATAGATATCATTATTTCTTTTTAACCCAGGAGTTTAAAACTCAGTCTCTGAGGATCTTTTAAAGTAAATTAACCACTAGTAATTCTTCGCTCTCCCTCCCCTGTTTACACAACTTTTGTCATAAAAAAATCAAGTTAGTGTAGCGAGGCTTCGCCACTTCGCCAGGATAGAGGGAGGAGCGAAGCAAGGCAGAAAAATAAAGATGCAAAGCTTTGCATCTTTTAAATTTTGTTTAAGAGATTTTTCTTAAGGAGTTTATCAAACTGGCACTTTTTTTTAATTGTTTATAATCTAAAGGTTCTAAAGATGATTTGTTTTTGCGAATATTATATATTTCCATTCATTTTTCGAAAGATTTAGCTTTTATTGAATATAATTTATGACTATTTAAATACTCAATCAGGGTATCTAATTTTAAATAATTTATAACAATACGATCATGCTGTTTTAGCTTTTCAGTGTACCCTTGAATTAATTTACTTAAATATAAAAATTCTAATTCGGCATCCTTTTGCCCTAAAACAAAACGTTGAATAATTTTTGTTTTACAAACTGAAACTAAAAAACTGCCCTCCGCATCGATAAATCCCGCTAATCAATTATCATTTAAAGATGGATTAAATTGATTTGATTTAATCTCAATATTGAATTTATTTTTCTTATTGAAGTTAAAAACTCAATTTTCAAATTGGATTTGTCGTTTGCGTAAAAAAATATTACCATTAAAGATTTCTATTAAAGTGTTAATATCTTTTTTGGCTTTTACTATAAAAATAGCGGAATTTTTATTTAAATATATATTTCCCATATTTAATTGAACTTGTATTTCATATAATAATGGTAAATCCGCTAGATGTAAATGAATAGAAAAAACAGTTTTACCTTTTGAAACTACAAATGATCCATCTCCTTCAGAAAAACCTATAAATCATTCTAAGAATTTATGGTTAAATTGATTTAAAAACTGCCATTTGGGGGAATCGGCTAATTTATTTATTTCCTGCTGATAAATTCCTTGTCTTTGAAATTTTACCGGATTAGTTAAGTGTACTAGACCAACGGATTCTAAAGCATTTGAAATATTCCCAGCAAATATCAAAGTTCAAAAAAAACCTGAATCACATCATAGTTTTTTTAGGGCCTTCACTAGACCAAATTGGCTACTTTTAGCCATAGCACCAATTAATAAACAAATACCTATTATAGTTATAATATTTTCACTTATAAAGGGAGCTAATGAAAATACAGTAGCATAATCTATATTACCAAAAGATCATAAAATTCCAAACATCCCTATAGTTAAAAAACAATCACCTACTCTATTAGTTAATAATGCAGAAATTGAACTCTGGTTAGCTGCTATTCTAGTGTATCAGAAATTAACTAAAAGATAAGAACAAATTCCAACACCCTCTCACAGGTTTGTTATCAGTAATTATCGGTTATATAACGAAGTTGTGTATATTTACATATACTGGATTTATTCTACTGATCTATACCTAATTTATATAACAACTCTGGTATAAAAAAAGGGCTCACCAATGTTGTTAATTTATCCATACTTTTTTTTCTTACTCTAATTCTTCAACCTACTGTACCAGTGGTTGAAATACGTTTATTTAAAGTAGCTTGTATTCCAAACTTTTTATCTAAAGCAGCTATTAAAACTTCTAGCTCCTTTTTGGTGAAACTTTCTGTACATAAAACAACAACAGCCTTATCATATAAAAAACCGTCTCCCATTATTCAATGAGCTAACCCCCTAGGTGTTAGTAGCTCATGAATATTTAAAGGTACAACTTTTGTTTTATTTTTGTAAAATAAATCATGGTATTTATTTAAACAAGAAAAATTCAATGTTCTAAAATACATAGACTTATAGACTTTACCTGTTATTTGGTCAGGTTTTCTTACACTAATAACAGGTTCCATAGCTATTAAAGGGCTGAATAAAGCATATAAACTTAATACATATGCCTCTTGTGCCGGAAAAGTGTGGTCTATTCTAAGCCTTGTATTATGATTAGGTTTTACCCTCTCTAAAAAGAAAGAAATAAATTAACCGACTTTTTTGAAAATATATGTTTTTATGTGGCTTCTGTTGATTACGAGAAAAATACGTGTTTATACTAGATTCGTTGATTTCTAAAGCTCTAGCTGCTGCACTAATAGAATCATACTGAGTCGTAGTATTATTATTAACATCAAAAACTTCTAATACTTGAGAGGGACTTCCTGCTCCTACGGGTCTTGGCTTTCCAAACCTAGGATGATTTTCTCCTGCTTTAAGACCTTTATTAGCGTCCGATATTTTCTTTCGAGTTTCATCGGAATGATTTTTTCCAAACCTAGGATGATTTTCTCCTAGCTTAGCATCAGACATCTTTTTAATAGTTTCTGGAGAATGCTTTCTACCAAACATTAGAGCAGTTGGATCTTTTGAGAGATTATACCTAGGTATATTCGCCTCTCAGAGTAGATTAAGATAATACCCCTCTCTATCCATCAGATCTTTTTTATCACAATATCCCAGTATTTCAAGAGAAAAGTTCTCCAGGCCATGCTTTAATATTGCTGAACAAATATGGCTTTGCCCTCTCTTTAATTGAGTTTCCAGACTTGAGGCAGAGAAATAAAATGCCAATCTCTTTGACAGATTGGTTCCAGAACCAATATATTTTTTACCAGTGATTAAGTTGTGAAAGCAATAAATACCTGCTTTATTTTGATTATCAGAAAGAATTTGAGCTTTATCGATAGCCGCGTTGGAGTAAATAACCACTGAAACAAATAAAGATAAATTTTGGTTGATAAGACGCAGACTTTCTTTTTGCTCATTTGTTAATTCATACTCTTTTTTATATTTATTAGAGTATTTTTCCTCTTTAGAAGTTTTACAGTAAAACCGTTTAAATACGTATAGAGAAGTAAGATAGTCTGAATAACAGGTATAAATAATGAATAAATATAATTCATAACTTCGCGATAATAACTTTTCTCACTTAAACCCTGGACTATAACTTCACCCCTTCCCTTTTTTGCAACTGGGGGTGTACCACGATTAGTCTCTGAGGAACCCATTAATTATTAATATGATTTCCTGCTGATTGTCTATGTAATTGTATAGATTTCCCAGCATATAGTGGTATAATAATTTATATATTTACATACATAAACGGCCGAGAATGGTTGACCTACAAACATTAATAGTAAATTCTCTGATGTGACTAAAATAATCATAAACCAAGTAAATAAACTTAAATAGCTAAAGAATCTTTGATTATGCATCATTGCTCAAATTTATCATACAATTAATCATTTAAGGGATTTTGACTTGATAATTTCTTTGGGAACCTCTTAGAATACACCTTGAGTACAGAGTATGACCTATACCTCCTCTTAAAATTTTGTTATTTTTTATTATTAAAAAAAATATAATACATATAAAATAAAAATTAAGGAAAACCCAATAACTCAGTAAAGGGAAAGCTCAGACTATTTGGTTTAAACCTTCGAGAGTAAGATGAGCTTTATCATTCATAAGATTTACTACTTGTTTAAATAAAATGAAATCTGCGCCTTTTTGTGTTAATAAAGGAAAATGTTCGAAATGAATAAATAGTTTAATTAACTCTTTAGTAGAATCAACTGAATAAATTACTCTGTTTCGAACTTGATCTATATTTTTCAGATAGACTGCAGATGAATCATCATTTTATTCAGCAGGTCAGTACTCTAATCTTGGTCAATAAAAAAAAGGGTCATCTTTGTATTTTTCTTTCTGGTCTGATAATTTACTATATAAGAATAAATTGATACGTAAAAAAAAAAGCCTTACCTAATCAACCAAGAGTAGCCAAGCAACTCCTAGATAAAAGATCCGATGAACGGCTGGTATACCTCCAAAACTGGATATTTCAAAAAAGTCTTCGACAATCCAACACACACGAAATTAATAATTAAGAATTTGATAAAATCCGTATTGGTAATAATTAGTCTAGTTATAGGGGTTTTAATAGTAGAATTTTGATGTACGTAAACCCCTATTAAGGACTTACTCATAGTTTGTCTATCAACCCCTGGTAAATTATAAAAGAAATCTTTAATTGCCTCCATTAAAGCCAAATCCTTAGGAGATTGGGTTAGAATGTTCCCCCTTTTAAAGCTACCTTCACCCTCAACAAATCCAAGTAATCAATAAGGAGTAATTCGAGGTTTGTGTCCTTCTGGCATTTGAAAATCAGTTCTTTGAGAGTTCATACCACTTTTAATGTTAGCGATTTCTTGAATTAACTCTTTAGTTTTGTTATTAGAGCTTGTATAGAGCTCGAAAGCTCTTTTAAAGTCTAAGAAATTAAGAAGTTTAATAGTATTTAATGGATATTTAGAAAAAATATCTATTATTTTTGCTATATCTTGTTGACTCGTGACAGTAAAACGAGCAGTATTACCGTAAATTTTAACGTTTCCTATTACTCCTAGTGTGTTTTTAATATAATTAATGTACCTAGATCGTCTTTATGAAGTGTGATTCGAAAAGTAAAATTAAGAAAATGGCCCCTTGTTTCAATTAATTGCTTAGAAAGGATTTTGAGTTGATAATTTCTTTCGAAACCCATTAAAGTATACCTTAACACTGAATTACCAGTGTAACTCCCGTCTACTCGTTGCTCTTTTACAATAATATTCTTCAATATTACTGACTTAGATCCGCGATTGTCCATTTCGTTTTCACTCATCTTCTGACTTGTTACCTTACCTGAGTAATTAGTTCAGCCACTTATAGTTTTTCAACTACAGCTTGGTATCAGAAACTTTAGGAGATTCCCGGAATTTGACAGTTTACCCCCATTTAAGCGTTTTCCTACAACGCCCCTCGGATGATCATTACTTGATCATCTATATATTGGTGTTATGCCTGAACTCTCTGAAAAATACCAATTGTACAGCCGATATACCTGTTTAAAACATTCATACACAACTCTCAACCCCATAGTGTTAGAATAAGACAAGAATTACTCTTTTTAATTTAGTATATAAAATAGTAGATAAAAAATTAAAAACAGCAGGTGCAGAGAGAAGAAAAAAGAACCCACCCGGTTAGCTTAACTAACCTCTACATAAATATTCTTCCCTTACTCATACCCTTACTACATAAGTGATTACCTTAGACTACTCCACTTTATTTACATAGACTGATTTATTTTCGAATAAAACAGGTTTACCCGTTCGTATTCTTTGGGCAACAGTCATTGAAGTTATGCCAAAATACTTTGCACAGTCAGCCATTGAATCAAATGTATTAAGAACATTACCGTTCTCATCTTTAAGTTCCACTTTAATCTTGATACGATCGGAGTAATATCTATTTAAGGACTTAATGAAGATTCTACCATCTTCTCTTTTTCAAAGATTTGATGGTCCATTCAATAACTTATCTATTTCAATTTGTAAAAGCGCCCTGTCTACAGAAGCTGTACACTTGTTACTAGATAACCGACGGTTGTTCATTTGGCTTAGAATAATATTGATTACTTTAAGCCCTTCTTCCGTATAGTGTAGACCTAAATTTCTAAGCTTTAAGATAGTTTTTCAATCTTTGTAATCCTTTTCTTTCTTAGAACGCCAGGTAATAGCGTCAAAGAAAGGAATAAGCACCTTGGTTATGTAATCTAAACGATTTATGGTTAAATAAACCATATCATTACAACGACGGGAAAGTCTAGCTACATCATTGAAGTCCCGTCCATTAAAATCTAAAATTTAAATGTGTTTAAGGGATATTTACTAAAAATTTCGATTATTTTAGCTACATCTTGCTGGTTTCTTACACAAAACATAGCAGCAGTCCCATTAATATAAACCTTACCCATACCTAGTGTTTTTTGTATGAAATACAATACTTCTAGGTCGTCGACATGTAAATTAATTTGAAATTTAAAACTATAGGAATCCTGTCTACGAAGAAGCATGAACGATCCTTCAGCATCCGTCAAACCACGGAATCATTCGTAAAAATGTTTACCTACCGGTTTATTAGAATAATAACGTCGTTGAATAAAAGATCCCTTCACCAAAGCAGCAGGAAAAGCAGATGAAAGAATTGTTTGACTATTCTTAGCTGTATTACTAAATTTAATAGTACCAAAAATCTTTAATAATTTTTTTAAACAACAGATAATCGGCTCATTTCTGAGTGACTAAATTCTATTTATCCAAGTGAGGATAAAAAATTTGTCTAAATAATTCAAAATCCGCACGTTTTTGAGTTATTAGCGAGTATTTTAAAAAATGCGGAATTATTACATTAATTAAATCATTGATAGATGTTACTACTGGAAAACTAAATTAGAAGCGAGGTAAGTTTAATTTCCCTCTCCTTAGTCCGGAGGTAAGGACCGGTGAAAATAATAATAGAAATATGAAAAGATAACTAACCTATTTTGGTAAAAATATATCTTCCTTTACAGGGCTTCGGCGCATTACGGGTCAAATACATAGAAATTGTTGATCGTTGGATACCTAAGGCTCTAGCAGCTGCACTGAAAGAATCATAAGTAGTAGTAGTATCTTCTTTTAAATCAAATACTTCTATCTTTTGGCTAGGTATACCTGATCC
>Ga0247661_1000175_pt1 | contig 12147 bp, 12 predicted proteins | sample CNK02_metaG_FD_182799 | JGI IMG/M metagenome (GOLD analysis project Ga0247661, IMG submission 182799) | Soil microbial communities from Purdue University Martell Research Forest, Indiana, United States - CNK02 | ecosystem: Environmental > Terrestrial > Soil > Temperate forest > Bulk soil...
AGAAGGGGGTATTTTAACATGGGCTAGTATAGGGATTATCGTTAACATTAGTGTCTATGGAGATCAAATTTGGTGATAAGAAACGCGACCGTTTTCGATCCAGTTCATCTGGCGTTTTCGATTCAGTTATTCTGGCGTTCGTTTCTCGCGAACCAAACCGAGGGTTTTCGATTCGTTCGCGAGCTCGTTCCCGAGTTACAAACCGTAAAACAGCAGCCCCAAAAATCCCAAGAAAGTGCCAAGACGTTCGCCAAGACGTTTGCACAAATCTTAGCTTTTGGGGATTAAGTCGTCTGCTAGTAAACAATGCCGCCGCTGGTGTCGTCTGCTAGCGAATGTAAACAAACTTTGCCCGCCAAAATTTGAATTTTGCCCGCCAAATTTGAAATAGAGGGCGCCACCATCGTTGGCGTGGCAGCCGTGGTCGTATAGTGGTTAGTACCCTGTGTTGTGGCCGCAGAGACCCAGGTTCGATTCCTGGCCACGGCAATCGCGCCAATTTTACCCCGGGTTTGAACCCCAGTAAATAAACAGCAAATAAAGGGACCAGACGAGCTGGCAAATTTATTCGTCAATCACAAATTCGGGGTCAGTGGCAGGTTCTCCCGCAAGCAGGGCAGCATCGTCCTCATCGACAATCGGGTCCACGGGAAGCGGGTGTCGCGGAGGTCGTGGCGACAACTTTTCAACCAGCGCCACATCGGCAGTCGACAGCCGCTCGAGAATGAGTTGAGCAATGGGACGGTCAGGTTCCACCGTAATGGGCCGAGGCGTCGTGTTTCGAGCAATCACAAACACAGGTCCGGTATAGTCAGCATCGACAACTCCGCCAACCACGTCAACGCCGGCGAGAGCAGCGCTCGATCGCGCAGCAATACGTCCATAGGTACCACGGGGAACCGAGATGGCCAAGTCTAAAGCCAGTCTCGCGGTGGAGTGTGGTGCGAGGCACGTAGTTTCGACACAGTGCAGGTCCAACCCGGCGGCGAGCTTGGATCCTCGCACGGGCTGTCGCGCCTGTGGGGTCAAAAGGCATACCTTCAACAGGCGACGATCGCGATGGCGCTTAGACACCTTCGACATCGCTACGCATATATAGAACACACAGTCGAATGAAGGGGCCCGAGGGCAAGTTTATTTTAAATCAGTCGGGTATGTATTCGGGAAAGTGCATCTAGAAAATGAATGGGTCCACCATGCCGGGAGAGGTGCGACCAAAGGCAGCCAGCACAGGTTTCACGCTGTCCAATTCGATGAGGCGGCAGACGACGTCCGAGAAGGTAAACACCCCCTGGCACAGGCCATACGAGAGAATAGTGAGATGGGGCAGCACGCTTCCACCCACCGACAGACACCAACAGCAGGCAAAGGGGCGCTCTCCATGCGTGCCAATCACACACGGTGACGCGCCCAGACCAACGCCGCGAGCCCAACGAGGAAAGTTTAGGCTGCTGGCATAGTCTTTGCACGCGGGGCAGCACTCTTCAAACGTCAGCTCGGGTAGCATTCGGGGCAGACGAAAGTTTCCAACTCCAACGCAGATGCCGGGTCCATATTCGATACAGGCGGCCGTAGTATCGTCATCATCCTTGTTCCAGTCGAGATCCTCGTTGTCCACCATTCGTTCGCAGAAACTGCCACAAATCACCTTCCAGAGGCAGATTGAACACGCTTCGGGGCAGAGAGCGATATTTTCCCAGTGAAAGTCGAGAACGTCACGACCCGCAAAGCCGCGCTGCTCGATCACGGCAATAGTGGGCGAGTCGCGAGTAGCACGACCGCGTAGATTTTCAATGCTCGCTTCCATTCGCTCACCCTCCGGAACTCCAAATCCTCGAACGTGACGAAACACCACGGTGGTGTCGTCGGCAGGTGGAGCTCCCCATTGGCGATCCAGCGATCGAGCCCGCAGATTGAGGCTTAGCGTTCCCGCGCCATTGGGAAGCCAATGCTTGCGCACGAGTCGAGAGAGGTGGTGGGCCATACCCTTATTAGCCAGCGAGCAAACGTACATTCGGCATTCAGAGTGAACGCCACGCTGCCACGAATCCTCGCCTTGGCCCGGTCCCGGCTTGGTCGTCGAAGTCGTCAGCACAAAGCTTTCCGTCTGCACATCGCGATGGGGGATGAAGTAGGGACCCCGTCCCTTAGCAGGACGATACAGCCTCAGGTCGGAAACCCTGGGCGGGAAGAGATGCGAGGTGCTCACGAAGGAAAACATGTCGCTTCGGCTGCGTTGCTGATGGACTGGTCACTGGCACTCGATCGGCTGGTTTCACACCGTAGTTTGTTTGCTGGCTGGATCAGACGTGGCGATGCGACAGCGTGCGAGCTGGACGGACAACTATGTCGAACGGGTTATTGTGCTTGGTGTTTATGGCGTATTATAGCTGGCTACGACGGCTGCCAGCAGTGTGACTCGTGCAACGACGCCGCCGTGCTAAAGCTCACCGACGACCTATCGCGTAGATCAACGCGCACTTTGCTAAGCCGCGCGTCTCGCCGCTGCGGTGGTCTACGTGATATGCCGCCCGAGTATTATGAAGCGCGTGAGTTGGTGATGCCGCTATTCGATCGCCATCTAATCTATGGGTGGATTTACCGAGAGCGGCTTAGCGCGAGCGTGATGCCAACGCTAAACTATTTGGGAGTACTCGAGAGCTATCACAGTGTGCTGGCTCACGACCCGGACTTTAGAGCTTTGTTCCACCACTAACATAATCCCAGACTTGCCGCGTACTCGCGCAGAGAGGGTGACGGCATGCCCTTGCCGATGAGCCGTTCGTCGATTCCGGGATTGTCCCGGCGGGCCACCGAGTAGGCAATTGCGACAGCCTGCTTGAGTGGCTTGCCTCGCTCGACGTACTGGCATCGAACGTTGTGTTTGAACCCGCGCTTGGACGCTGCTCGTTTACCTCGCCGCAAGCAGGAAGGTATGTTGTCGTCGTTGGCGGGCATTTGGCGTTGATAAAGAGCTCGAGGTTTGCGATAGAGTTGAGGGCTTTATCAAGTGAATTCAGACAGTTTCGCACTAGCTCGGGAGGAAGTGCGCACTTGGAACGCTCCAACTCACTTGCTCGTTCAAACACCTTTGCGCTTTTCAGGATGATGGATGATCGCGGAGACGGCGACGTCATGATGGTTGTTGGAGCAGACTGGGAGACCGAGGTCCTGGACGATGCTGACTTTGCGCCGCCATTAAATACCCAGCTGGATGCATTTTGGGAGATGAGAATGCGAGATGACGACTTGTCACCACTCTATGAGCGATTGCGCTTGTATTATACAATGCCAAATGTGCCGTGGTCTGGAGAATGTTCGATAGGAGGTCGCATATGTTGCAACCCATGTGGGTGGTGTTTGTATCGACTGCTGGTGGGGTGCTGTGACGCTCCGGAATTTCACGAGTGGAATGGGTGCATAAATGGAGATATACGGCTAGAGTCGTCGCCCGTGTTGGTGGGCCCAAAGCACCCCGAGCGAATTCGACGCTATCTATTGCATTGGGGCCTGCGCAGGCTCTATGCTCAGGGGCATGTACGCTTTGCCAGTGTGGTAAAGAGACTAGGTCTAGGTAGGCGAGTTTTTGGTTCGCTGGAGAGAGCCGGCGAGGCAGTTTGAGTGAGCGTGTATTGGAATAAACTTGGCGTTGGCTTTAAAACTAAAGCGTTCAAACTCGTACTTATTGCTAGAGCAAAATCATGTCTCGAGTGGACAATAGATCGTGGTGGTTGCGCAACTTGGCTCGCACCCTAACGTGGGTAGGCCGCCACTCTGCTCCCGCGTTGAGCATTCCAGTTCGCGGAGGTGGCTGGATTGAGCACAAGGATCTAAAGGCAAAGTGCATTTCCTTTGGAAGTGGTCGTCGCTTTGGTGGCGTCGAACTGAGCGACGTGCAAGAAGCGCTAGCGGCCGAGCCACAAAAGCGAGTAGAGGTGGAAAGCTCTGGTCCGTTTGTCGAAGATTGGAGATTTCGCGCCGTGCAGGGACACAGCTTTGAGGTGCCCCGACCAGAGCTGCTTTTCCGCCCGCTGCCAGACCAGGTAACAGTTGGTCTGCACTATACAGGTCCGGGCGCGCTGCGTCGCATTCTCAAAACGGGGTCGCTCCGTCGCATGGACCGCACTCACATTCACCTCAAAAACGCAGGCATACCCAGCGTAGACACTCGTGATTCGGTTCGACTTCGCGAGCGCAGTGTCGCAATTGAAATCAACTTGCACCAGGCCCGCGAAACTGGTTGTATATTTGCGCTATCCCAAAACGACGCCATTTTGACGCGAGGCAACAGTCACGGCGCCATCTCGGCAGTGTGCTTTTGGGCGGTATGGACCAAGGATCCGCTGATGGGGACGTGGACGAGGTATACCATGGACGAGATCTACCAGTGGTATGGGCTTCCCCCGATGTGCCACCAGCCATCATCGACATCTATCGCGGACCCGAGTGGCTCGAACGCTGCCGACCTCACGAACTCTACGCCCTCCAGCACCGATGCGAACTCATCCTCGTACCAGGACTTGGCGCGAATGGAACTCGACTCGACTTTGACGACTGGACCGTCTATCGCAACTATCAATGGAAACGCACCATGCTAGTGCACGATCTATGGCTAGCTAGGCATGCTGCTCGACTTAGCACCGATGAAAACCTCAAAACAATTCACACCTGCGAAATATTGAGACTCAAAACTGAACTAAATTACGACAAGTGGAATAAAGATGTATGTTGAACGGCAAGCCGCTCGTTTATTTAGTAAGTATAGACCTTGTTCTCATCATAGCACTCAGTGCTAGTGCCAACCTTCCATTGGCCATTTTCCCTCAGGTGTACAACTCCCGGGTGGCCGGGAAGCCATTGGCCCTGAGTGTCCCAGGGCTTGCGTTTACAGTCTTCACAATCAACATGCATGGCAGCCTCACAGCCCTTGCACGCATCGGGGCTCGAGTATTTGCATTTTTCCAAATCGTGGGTAGGGTAGACATAGCCACGAGGCTTCAAGTGAACCATATACTGGTGGGCAATGCCACACTTGTCCAGCGAGTGGAACGACTCCCACCCAATGTTGTTACAGTGGCGACATCTGGTACGGCCTGCAGATTCGGCACCCTTCGCAGTGAAACGACTCTTCACAGGAGACGTCGGAGGCAGGTTCTCGGCGCTCTCTGGAGTCGGCGACGACGGGCGAAGGCGGAGGGGCGCGAGGTTCCTCCGGCTCGCTAGCGACGACGAACTCTTCAAACTCGGCAGGCTCGGGTTGTCGTCGGGCGGTGCCAAAGATTCGCTCGAGCGAGGCTCGGGCTGCAGGTCCGACATAGCTACGCTCTCGACAGCAGAGGCGGCGGCACCCTCGGCGTTCATCGAGTAGAAAGTCGGGCACACTTGGAACAAAGCGGCGTTCAAACTCTCGTTCAGTCACGTACTCTCGGGTTTCACGGATGAGCCAATAGCCACCTCGACGACTGCGACTCGGAACCAGGATACCAGAGCGGGGCAGGATCAGGTCACTTCGGAACGTGGTCCGACGAGTTCTCGACGATGGAGCCATGTTGGGCAGCGAGTTGTTGTTGAGACACAATCGAGCCAGAATGAGCGAGCGAGTTACCGCTGGCGGATATTAAGGCTGCAGCTTGCGTGGTGGTAAGGGTCCGGAGATTATAGTGCTCGGCGACCAGCTGAAAGAGGCGCCTGGTGATTACGGTATAATCCTCGTCCATGCCAGAGTCCATCCCGCCGCGGGCAATAATCCTAGCGTGGAGTTGGCTATCACTAATCTCGGGATCGTCAATCACGAGGATTTCGTATGGCGTAATGTTTTTGACAAAGTCACGTAGGTCTTGATCCTCGAACAAAAAGATAAAGCCGCGATAGTAGGCGTTGTAGATTAGCGAGGCCATCCAATCTGAACGATCTTGCAGCTGGTTATCCGCCGCAGTCATAATCCGTGCCGCGAGGCGAAAATACGCAAAGTCATCCGTGGTGCCGGCGAGTAATCCCCAGGGGCCGCGGCGTAGTTCATTCAAATCCCCTCCGGCTTGGCGACCGAGCATAGTTGTTTTGCCAATGCCTGCTGCGCCTTCGAGTGCGTAATGCACCCTATCTGGGCAGCTCGACGGGGGTTTCATGTTGGGGATAGGTCCAGCGTACTCTGGATCGCGGCCTACGTGATAGACCGCACAGTGGGTGTTATGCGATGACAATAGGCTGTGAAATTTCAGGGTCGCATTTTGGATGGCGGGATCGCTTTCCCCGAACGCGTACAGCCGGTACAGCTCCTTTCGGGCGGCGTTGTCGAGTTCGGCTTGCTCGTTTGGACTTAGCACCGTCGTCTCCACAAGTTTCCATGACGGGGTTACCGCCACCGTCGACAGCGGTTGGGACGACGACGACATCTCGTTGTAGCGCGTGAACGATGCGTTGCACCTCTCGCTCACTGTAAAAGCGATAGGGAGTAGCAGCGACACAGTCTCGAACAACGCGAAGTACCTCATGTGAGTTGACTCCGTCGCGCAGGATCCCTTGCCTAAATAGCTTTCGGCAAAGGTCTTTAGCAAGTGCGTTCGCAGGCAGAGCCATTGTCGCACTGTGCTACATGTTCAAAACTCTTCACGTTTTATACGCTGCTGCCATGGCTAGCCGATCGAAGTGGGCGACTGCTCGTGCTGAGGACCCCGAAGCTTCTAAGGCAAAGAGGCGCAAGACAACCAACGGTGGTGGTGGCGGTGACACTCCGCGATCTCAGCTGTCCTTGCCACTATGGTCTCCAAAAACTTTGGGACTTGGCGCGTACAAGGGAGCGCTGGAAGCGAGTGTCGGAGACGCTCTCTTCATGACGGTTCTAGCCCCCTGGCCAGACTCGATCAAGTATCTTCTGTTGGAGCGCTTGCTTAAGCACAGCGGAGATAGCCAATTCTTTAAAAACCACGAGGAGGATATTCGGGAGCTGCACTCTATTTTGGAAGACTGTAAGAACACGATCGACTCGACGGTCGAGCTGACGCGCATGTCGGCTGTTCTCGCGGCTCACCTCGGCGCGGGAAATGGAATCCAGGACCCGGCAGTGTCGCTGCCGTCAGACTCTACGATTGTGATGGACAAGCCAGAGTTGGCTAGCATTCCGATTATGTCGCGATGCCTGCCCGAGCTGTGTGCATATGACACGGCTCCCGCGTTCCTGACTGAGAAGGGGGACATTCGTTGCTGGTGCCAACAAGCGATGGTGCTAAAAACTAAGCAAGCGTGGGCTGGCAGGGGCCCTCCAACTCAATACTTCAGCTGTGCTAGCGGCGGCTGTCGTCTGCACATTACGATGACGGCGCTGACTATGCTTCGAGATCTCATGACTAGCATGGGAGTGACTCGAGTGCCCAAATGGTTTTGCCCGCTGCATCCAGCCCACGAGATTCGCATCATTGACTGTGATGTCGACGGCGCTCGCAAGCTCAAGGCTCGCTGCTCGTGGTATGAACGCGGTGTTCGAGAATTCTGCGTGTCGGAGCTGATTGGACCTGATGGAGCAAACTATGCCGCTACTGGAGAGCCCCTATGGAAGGCGCTCGATATGCTGACGAGAACCTAGAGGTCGTCGTCGTCGCTGTCTTCGTAATCTTCTAACTGCTGTTGCTCTGGTTGTTCGCTTTCTGACGATGAATAAACGATTGGATTTTTATCACTTTGTCTCTTCCTTGCTGTGTCTAGTTCGCGTTGTTCTCGGCGTCTAAATGCTTCGCGCTCGCGCCTAGCTTCAGGATTGGCCCAAGTGTTGCGAGCGCGAGCAAAGGCTTCTTTGGGTGGTTCGTGGCTAGGACGAGGTATCCGCGAGCGGACAGAGCTTTGGCTCGACACACTGCTAGCGGAGGAGGTATCACTGTCGCTAGTGGTGTCGTTGCCGCCTTGATTGTTGATCACTACTTTAACTGCGGCGGGAGCGGGAGGTTCTCGCACTTCTTGAACTGGCGCTCTGGCCGAGGTGGAGGGACCGAGGAAGCTAAATCGCTCTTCGTTGGCAACGCTTTGCAATTCGGCGAGGTCTGAATTGATACCGGCCAAGGCTTTGGCGGGAGGCTGGCGAGCTCGATGGGTTTGCTCGCCCAACAGTCGCATGATGGTGTTTTTGGCTGTTGCCACTTGCAATTTTTCTAGCTTTAGTTCCTCGGGGCGAGTCTGTGATAACTCGTCTGTTAAAGTTATAAGCGAGCTGCGAATGTGTCTGACTTCGCTAGCTCCAATTCGCTTTATTGTTGGTTTGCGTTTGGTTAGAGTGGCGCGTTGTTCGTGTAGGAGTCCGCTGGTGTATTGGAGGACATCTTCTAGAGCGTCCCCAACATGAGCTTTGAGAGTGGATAGTCTGTCGTCGGTTGGCGGTGGCGGCGCCGGGGTAGGGCCAGGCGGTCGTTCTAGCAGCACTGATGCGGCGGTGGGAGGTTCGAGCGTCTGGGAAAATTCACTCCCGGGAGTTGGCGGTCTTTCATTCACATCAATGTGAGTTCCATACATGAGAGTTGGGGCGATGCTCGCTGGAGGAGAAGATGTCTCACTCGCCGCCGCCGCCGCCGCCGGTGATAGTGTGGGAGTGGTGGGTCTAGCCGCGCTCATTTGTCGGTCTCTAGCCCGGGAGCGCATTTCGGACACGAGCGCTCGCGCTGTAGCTGAAGGATTGGCGGGATTTACGTTAACGGCCCTGCGGGGCACTGGAGCTTGAACTGCAACGGGAGGAGTGTTTCCCATGGGCGGGGGCGACGACGACGACGATGTTGGTCTATTCATTTGTGCTAGTTGTTGGGCAGCATCGAGAACTGCTTGTCTCTTTTCAACTTCCATGGGAGTTTGAGCGGCGGCGGGCGGCGTAGCAAAGGCGGCCTCTGGGCGCGCTACTGCTCTGGCGGCCAAAACTTGTTCGGCCTCACGTATAGCTTTTTGCCGCTCGACCTCCATTGGAGTTGGGAGTAGGATGGAGGAACTAGGAGTGGCAACGTTCATTGCTTCGGCGTCATCGCCAAGTAGGATTGAGGAGGAGGTCGGACTGCTGCGGCGAAGCTGTTCTGCGGCCTGACGTAGAGTTTGCACCGCCCGGTCCCCACTGCTGATTTGGCTCACCCCACTTACCATACTAAATGCGCTTTTGGGGGTTCCGGACCCCGATTCCATGATCACGCTGCCGTCGTTTGTCGGAGTAACTTCCCCGCTGCTAGCCATCAACTCTAGGTGCTCTTCAGCCTCCGCTGCGGTTTGAATGGCTGCGGCGAGTTCGGCAACTCCTGCGTTGGGTTTGGCCAGCGTTGATTCTAACACTGCGTCCGCTATGTTCGAGGCGAGCTCGGCTTGCCTTACCTTTGCCTCTCGCTGGAGCTGTAACTCTCGTTCTGCTCGTTCCCGCTTTAGCCGATCCAAATATTCTATCACCTTTGTCGATGGAAGCTCCAGCTCCGGCTCCACAGACTCCATAGCTTGGGACGTCGAGGGAGCGCTAGGTAAGACCAAGGGCGCGGTAGTCTCCATCAAAGGCGCCGTTGGAGGAGTTTGCAGCTCGTGTTGCGGCTCCAGGCTGCGAGTTGGTTGAACGGCCGCAGGAGGAGGAAGTGCTAGCGGTTTGGTAGTTTCCATTCGAGGCGCCTCCGGAGGGGTTGGCGCAATCGGCGGAACAGTAAGTTCTTGGAGCCGCCGTTCGCGGGCTAGCTCTTGTTCTTGTCGCAGTCGTTCGAGCTCATCCAACTCGCGCTGTCGTTTCTCATCGGCTTCTTTTTGCTTTCGCTGCTCGTCGAGTCGCTGTTGGCGTTCTCGCTCCTGCTGTTCCCTTCGAGCGCGTTCAGCTTCAGCTCGCTGCTCTTCGGCCAGCTGTTGCGCCTTGCGTTCAGCTTCGGCGAGCTCTGCGGCTAGTCGCTTAGATTCCTCGCGCGCGGCGGCCGCTTCCTGTTCTGCCTTCTGCTGGAGAGCACGTTGTTCTGCTTCCAGTCGGTCAACTTCCTCCTGTCGCTTTGTAGCAGCTGCCTTTGCCGATAGAGCGTCCGATTTTCTTTTTTCCTCTGTTTGGCGGCGTCGTTCGGCCTCTGCTGCCTCCCTTTGTTGTTGCTGTAGCAGTGCGGCAGCTTGGCGGGCGGTCTCTGCCTCTTGCGCCTGTTGGGCGGCGCGCTCTTTTTGCTCGCGTTCTATCCGAGCCTCCTCCTCCTGGTGCCGCAGCTCTTCTTGGCGCTGTCGCTCTTGTTCTTCCTCCAACTGTTGGCGCTCTCGCTCTTGTTGTTCGGCTAGCTCCCGGCGAGCCCGCTCGTATGCTTCTTCGCGCGCTTCGCGTGCCGCTTCCCGGCGATCATTTTTAGCGAGGCGTTTTTCCTCCCGCCGGTCGTATTCTTTGTCTCGTTCTTCCTCTCGTTGCATTCGCTCTTCCTCCTGTCGCACTTCTTCGCGACGTAACTCCCCCCGGTGCCGGCGTTCGATTTTATTGAGACGTTTTTTCTCTCTGGCAGTCTGGCGCTTTCGTTCATAAGCCGCCCTTTGAAACTCTTGCAAACGCTGGTTGGCGGCTTCGTCCGACGACGAGTATGTGCCCGCAATCGCAGCCGACTTGGCTCCAGAACGCCTGGCCCTCTTTCGCTCGCGCTCTTCCGGCGGGGTCTCAGCTCCCACCTCAGCCTCGGAGGAGGAGCTTGAATAGGTAGTAGCTATTGCCTTGGTTTTAGCTCCCGATCGCCGCGCTCGTGTAAGGTTTTCTAGGCGTTCCCGGTCTTCAGCTTCGTCGGCTTCGAATTGTCGCTGACGCGCCTCTCGCTCCTGTTCTTGTCTTTCTTCGAATTGTCGTTGGCGCTCCTCTCGTTCTCGCTCCTCGGCTTGTTTTTCTTCTAGCAGTTGTCGCTGTAGTTCTTGTCGCTGCAGCTGCAACACGCGCTCTTGTTTGCGTTCCAATTCTCGGCGCTCGCGGCCCAACGCTTGAAAATTAAACAACACGGATAACACGGAGGTCGTCTTATCGTTATCGTCGGTATTGAGCAAAGTAGAAATCGGGCGCGGGCGAAATTCGCGCTCGCGCTCGGGAGGCGCGGATCGAGCTCGTTTAGGCGGCGCGGCTTCACTGCCGGGCGTGCTAGGAGTTTCTCTCTCTAGTAAGGGATTCATATCTACGCTGCTAAGGCGCAGTTCCGAAGTGAGCCGCGGGTTAAAACTATACAACGCAGTTGGTGGAGCCTGCTGGCTTTGAGTTTTAGCCGCGCGTGCTAGCGCTTGTCGATTTATTTCTTCCATCTCTTCGTCGCCAGACGACGAAGCCGCCGCCGCTTCGCTTTGTCGAGAAGCGGGGCGGCTACGACGCAAAATGGGACTTCTGGTGCGAACTGGCGCTGGAGTGGGGGCACGCTGTCTAGACTCGGCGCGGGCATCCTCTTTTCTCTTCCGTTGGACCGTTTGAATTTCATCCAGAATACCCTCTAGGCTTGAAGGCCTGCCTTCCTCGTATTCAGGGAGTTGTTGAATTGTAACTCTGTGTTGAGACGGTGGAGCGTTAGGCTCCCTTAAAATGGACGGTGGACGCGGCGCCGGCTGCTGTGCCACCACCACCGGCGGCGGCGCAGCGGGCTGCGGCACCACCGCCGGCGGCGCGCTAACTGCGCCTTCCAAAGCATACAACCGATCGATAGATTTTTGGGTAAAACGTTTTACACTTTGCAGCGCGCGAAGTTCGGTGCGTAGCGGATGCTGCGGTGGTAGTAGTCTGTCAATGTTAGCGAGTAGCGTTTTTCGAGCGGCGGGGCTAGTGAGTGGCGGAGCAGCGCTAGCGCGCGGTTGCACGGTCGAGGGCGACGACGACGCCCCCGAGGACACACTCATACTACGCCGCGAGCTGGCGGGGGCGCGGGACCGCGGCGGATTAAATCCATCCCACGTAGCGAACCTAGGATCAAGGCGACGGCCTACCCAATCGCTTCCCGGACGGCTCGTAGTATCCATGCGCGACGGCACCGCTCGTGACGATGTCGTGTCCATAGGCTGATGGCTATCATTGCTGCTAATGCTGATGGCCTCGCGCTTAATCCGCGCGCCGCCGTCGGGTGGCTGCTGCTCCTCCGCCGCCGCCGCCACCTGGTAAACCGGCGCGCTGGGGCCGTGCGCGCCATCGCGCCCTCCACCTGGCCCTCCTCGCTGGCGCCGACTACTAATACG
>Ga0247661_1000176_pt1 | contig 12129 bp, 7 predicted proteins | sample CNK02_metaG_FD_182799 | JGI IMG/M metagenome (GOLD analysis project Ga0247661, IMG submission 182799) | Soil microbial communities from Purdue University Martell Research Forest, Indiana, United States - CNK02 | ecosystem: Environmental > Terrestrial > Soil > Temperate forest > Bulk soil | place...
GATTCACAAAGCATCGCTACGTCGCACGAGGTCTCGCGGCGTTGCTCACCATCGCTGGTGCGTGCGTCGGTACGGGATACCAGCATTGGTGGGAGGTGTTGATTGGAATAGGGGCTGCTTTTCTTTATCTCCAGGTATTGAGGAAGTCACCGGAGGAATCGGGGCAAGAATCAAAATGAGGAGCTTTTCGCCAGTCCCTCGCAGCTCGACGGGCCGCGTGAAGTTAATTGAGAGAATTGCACGGCAAGTGATGACGCCGGGAAACCGTCCTACTGTCCGTCTTGCCAGAATGGACCCGGCCCGAACCTTCCGGCTTCTGGAGTAGAGGAGAAGAGCACATCCGCCTTGCGACGGAAAAAACCGTGGACCACAAAGACTATGTGAATCGCGCCGTTGAAGCGTCTATCCACATCGGGCTGGTCATTCTACTGGCCGCCAGTTGCTTCCTTATCCTACGCCCGTTCCTCGCCTTAATTGTGTGGGGCATCATCGTCGCGATTGCCGTTTACCCGCGCTACCAACAGTTGCAGCGCGTACTCGGCGGCCGTGGCGTGCTCGCAGCTATTCTTATCACCCTTCTATTACTGGCTTTGTTAATCGTTCCTGTGGGCTTGCTCGCAGGAACGCTGATTGGGGGTATCCAAACCCTCGCAGCACACCTCAAAGACGGAACCCCAATTATCCCACCGCCCCCCGCTGGCGTCGAAACCTGGCCACTCATTGGCGTTCCATTGAAAAGTGCATGGAGCCTGGCTTCAACGAACATTACCAGCGCGCTAAGGAGTTTCGCTCCTCAAATCAAGGCGATCGTCCCTGGCATGCTCTCGGCTTCTGCGGGAATTGGCCTCACCGTTCTGCAATTCGCTCTTTCCATCATAGTTGCGGGAACCCTTCTCGCTAACTCACGGAGTGCTGCAAATGCTGCGCAGTCCTTAGCCGACCGTATATTTGGCGACAAAGGGTCAGAGTTTCAGCAACTCGTCGGCTCCACCATCCGCAGCGTCACGATAGGAATCCTCGGCGTGGCTCTGCTCCAGTCGGTTCTCGCGGCTGTTGGTTTTCTTGTAGCAGGATTGCCGAGTGCCGGCTTGTGGGCCGTCGTTTTTCTAGTTGCCGCATTGCTACAGGTGGGGGCACTGGTACTTATTCCCGCCGTGATTTACGTGTTCGCGACCGCAAGCGTCACGAAAGCCGTGATTTTTATGTTTTGGTGCCTCATCGTTGCCCTGGTTGACAACATCGTAAAGCCGCTTCTGTTAGGCCGAGGCGTCGGAGTTCCCATCGCGGTCATATTTCTCGGTGCGATTGGAGGGTTCGTAGCGATGGGCCTTATCGGCTTGTTCGTTGGCGCGATCGTTCTGTCAGTGGGCTACAAACTGTTCATTGCCTGGCTAGCTCGAACTCCCGCCGCACTTGGGGAGACTTGACATACAGCACAGTCCCTTGCCGGATCACAGGAAGGTTTCGAAACCCTGGGAACCGATCAGGTTGACAGGGGAGCGTGCGGTGCCTATTTCACTCAGACTGCTGTAGTTCTGCGATGCTGTTCGGGGAGGCGATCATAAGGTTTTTACAGTTATTGCGATTACATTTCTTAAGCAGCTCAGCTTTGGCAGTCGGCCGCGCCCGTAGGTGAATAATTTGCTCTTTACTGGTTTGACGACGACATTTTTCAAGGAATTTCTCTTCGATCTTTGGCTAACCTCTCCTTTGCTCTTGAGTCTTGCGGCGGTCGTTACGCTGCTAGGACAAGTGGTTGGAAAGAAGGAAGGATGGCCTCCATTCGAAAGCTTCTACTGGGCGTTCATTACCGCAACAACTGTTGGGTACGGAGACCTCCGCCCTGCAAAAAGATCAGCGAGGGTTCTTGCTATTGTGATCGCCCTGTGCGGGCTGATTTTGAGCGGCATTTTAGTCGCGGTGGCTGTTCACTCCGCCACGATCGCTCTTGCGGCACACGATGCCGCGATGAAGGCTCGCTGATCCGAGCAGACTTGCCGCGTGAGGTTTGCCGAACGGCCAGAGGATTCCCAACTACTGGTTGCCCGAGGTCGAACAACACCAGTGGCGGTTCGGACGCGCACCGCGACTGGTCGCCCCCGACGCAGGGTTCTACAGTCCAAAGAATGCGAAGGCCACTTAAGGAATGGGAGTGGCACGAGTTGCGGCGCCGAGTCGCAACAGCAAAAGCAGCGAGCGAAGAAACTTCACAAAACGCGTTGGTTCCGGGCCGGGCAGTGCTGGCGGACCGGATGCGTGGGCCACATTAGCGTGCTGAAGCGACGCCACGGATTGAATCGCTGTCGGTATCGAGGGTTCGAAGGTATGCCGCGCTAGGTTGGCCTTGGGGTGATCGCGGACAACATCATCCAGATCGGTCGCTGCCTGTCCTTGCAACGAGCTTGAGCTCTTAACCGGCACGACCCGACACGCAGACGGGTCGAGCCGCAGAAATCGAAACGTGCAGGCAAAATCAGGCGGCCTCACGATACGAATAGCCCATTCAAAGCGAGCTATTTTGCGACGGAAAGTAGCTGGCTAAAGGGGAACAGACTCACGAAAAGAAGAAAGTGAACGTGTGCCTTGACGTCAACCGGCCTTCTCATGGAAGGAGTTGACCGCTCCTGGAGGCCCTTTCTGAGTTGCTCCAATTCGCTTGTAGGAACTACTAGTCCGGCATTTCCGCGATCCAAGCATATCAAGTTCTTCTGGATGAGTTGGACGGGGCCAGTTTGGCTTAATCAAAGTTCTCACCGTGACCTGTTCTTTTAGCACACTCGAGGCGGAGCTTAAGCAAGTTCCCGCTTGAATCCACCGCCCTATTACTTTTGCCAGTGTTCCGGACGCCATCCACAGCACAGGCTCAGATGGGCATACGTTGCCAAGTCCACCGCAAAAACGGTCGTCTTCTCCGACTGAAATATCTGGTTGGTGATCGAAGGCTCGTACGTGGCCATCGCTCGGCCGAGCACTCTCAAAGAGTTTGCAAAGATGGAAAGTTTCAATCCGAACCGTTCCTGGAAGCCGGTCTTGGAGGAGTAGGGCGAGACCTCGATTGCGAGTGTCTAGAGGACTGACGTGAAGAGATCGTGGATCGTGAATGGCTTAGTGTTGGTGGTGTCGCTTGTCGGTATCTTTCTACTGAGGGATCACGGCGTCGGCGCAGCAAAAGGCGCGCATCGACAACCAGAACGCTCTGTCGCGCTGCCTCAGCAACTTAGCGCTGATGGTAAAGCTTCCTTGCGCAGCATCATAGAGTCCGGAACTCTCTCGGAATTGCGTTGGCCTGATTTTAGCGATTACGAGAAGCACGCACAGAAATTTTACGAGTCGTCCGGGTATTCGCTGGCGTGGATCAGGGGGATGCAACCAACTGCGCAGGCGCAGCAGGTAATTTCGATTCTGTTGAAAGCCGAGCAAAAGGGATTGGCTGCCGAGGACTATGACGGGCCACGATGGGGCGACCGATTGGCGAAACTCCAGCCCGCCTCGGGGCAACCATCTGAAATAGATGCGGTGCGATTCGACGCTGCGCTCACTGTATGTCTTATGCGATATGTCTCGGATCTGCACATCGGGAAGGTGAATCCCAAGCATTTTGACTTTGGATTCGACGTTGAAGCCAAGAAGTACGATTTGCCCGATTTCCTGAAAAAGGATGTGACCGATTCCTCCGATGTTCCCGGTGTCCTGGCGAAAGTGGAGCCCCCCTATCCCGGCTATCAGCGCACGCTTCAAGCGTTGCATTCTTACCTTGATCTTGCGAAGGAATACAATGGGAAGCAGTTTCCCGCCATACAAAAACCGGTTGCGCCGGGCGACTCCTATTCGGGCACTCCTCAACTGACCAAATTGCTCCAATTGTTGGGGGATCTCCCTGCCGACGCGGGTGCTCCCGCCGATGAAAGCGTCTATCAAGCTGCCGTGGCAGACGCAGTGAAGAGTTTTCAGCGCAGGCATGGCCGAACACCGGATGGACGAATCACCACGCAAACCCTGGCCGATCTTAATGTTCCTCTCACAAATCGAATTCGCCAAATGCAACTAACGCTCGAACGCTGGCGGTGGTTGCCCGTTGGCCTCCACTCGGCGTTGATCGTTGCAAACATCCCCGAATTTCGCCTTCGGGCGTACGACGAAAATTACAAGGTGGCGCTGTCGATGAATGTGGTGGTGGGCAAGGCCTATGACCACGATACCCCCGTATTTAGCGACATCATGCAATACGTCGTATTCCAGCCATACTGGAATGTTCCCTATTCCATTGCCAAAGCTGAGTTTATCCCGCGGGTAGCTCGCGATCCCAACTACCTGGCTATAAAGGGATTCGAGGTGGTGAACAGCCGCCAGGAGGTCATCACGTCGGGAACGGTAACGAGCGACATGCTCGCACAGCTCAAATCAGGGAAGCTGTACATCCGGCAAATGCCAGGTCCTAATAACTCACTCGGACTCGTGAAATTCATTTTCCCAAATAGCTCCAACGTGTATATGCACGATACACCCGCGCAGGAATTCTTCTCGAAATCGCGACGGGATTTCAGCCATGGCTGCGTTCGCCTGGAAAAGCCTGCCGATTTGGCGGTATGGGTCCTACAGGAAAATCCGGGCTGGGACATGGATCGCGTCCGTGCGGCGATGAATGGGACGCCGAATCAGCAGGTGAATCTGGACCATCCGATTCCGGTGTTTATCGTTTATGGCACCGTCGTCGTAACTGAGGACGGCGTCGTTCACTTTTACGACGACATCTACGGACACGACGCTGCGCTCGGAAAGACTCTTGCGAAGGGTTACCCGTATCCTGGTTAGTCCCTGGCGATGAGGCTCGCGGGGCAGTCGAAACACCACTGACGAACGCGGCCGACATCCAAGTGGATAAAGTCCGAATGAGGATAGTAACCCACACCGCCGCGAGCTAGAGCGAGCGCAGCCTTGCGCAGTTTTAGTGTGTCGATGCCTGGCATCCGTAAGTCTATGGCTTGCGCCTGAATGTGAAGGCTGTTCTTTGCGACTCCGGTGGCGTGAGCGCGGAGAGATTCGTTCGTCGACGAAGTACGGTAGCCGCACACAATATCGATCTCGCCGCCTGGTCGACCGACGGCCGCGGTGAGATCAGAGAGAATATCGTACAGGTGCGGTTCAAAGTGGCGAATCTCACCGGTGCGATGATCACGCAGGAAAAAATCGAGCTTGGCGAGCGCCTCCGGAATGTATGCGTCGCCTCGGCGGTAAATAATGTCAATACGCTCAGCAGTGTGGGTATTGTAAAGCAGAAGATGGTCGTGGCTAACAGGAGAGGATATCCGCTGAGAGAAGATGTCACGCAATTCGGTGGTCGCGCCTGCTGACAGGATCAGGAATAGCATTGCGCCCGCAACCCAAAGACAGCACGAAATTCTTTTGAATGATTGCATCGGTTCCCTTTCACAGCAATGTTACACGGGCAAGCCTATCGCCTCATTGCGCCAGGTCAAACAGCCTTCGACTCTGAGCAACGCAAAAAGCGACCACCTTATGTCCCACCGTTTCAGAGGTTTAAGAGATAAACAAGCATCGTGCCCGTTGGTTTGCCGTGACCCAGTCCAGCGCGCGGGTTCAGACATGCTTATTTAGACGATGGCGTGACGATTCAGAGATTCCTCACGACCGGATGCGTCGGCCGGCTGGTGATAACGCGCGGGAATCGCTGCCGCAAGACTGCGTGCCACTGTCACCTTTGCCAGTAGGACACGAGGCACACAATCATTGACTCTCCCGTTTCGATTCTTCTTGGAGAAACGCAAACAGGTCATAGATAAAACAACACAAATGCTGAAGGAGTTGCGGAGGCGGCCATGAGTCGCATTTGTTCTTTTAATAGCTCTCGCTTGAGTTTTCGTTTCCAACCGTTGAGGCTTGGGATCGCTCTCCTCGCTGCACTTGTGTCATCACTTGCCGCGGTTTCCCAGAGCGTACCACAGAGTTCCAAGCGGCTGAGGATCGGCGTTGCGCTCGAAGGTGGCGGTGCACTCGGACTGGCCCACATTGGAGTGCTCAGGTGGTTTGAACAGCATCACATTCCCGTTGACTATCTGGCTGGCACCAGCATGGGTGGCCTGGTGGGAGGTCTCTACGCGACCGGGAAGAGCCCAGATGAGATCGAGCGGCTCGTCAAAGGAATTGACTGGCCGCGTACCATCGCCGGTACAACCCCTTTTGTGGACCTATCCTTCCGCCGCAAGGAGGATGCGCGCGCTATTCCGAACGACCTGTCTATTGGCTTCAAACGAGGAGTGTCGCTTCCATCCGGACTGAGTGCGGGACATGAGGTCAGCCTCATCATTGACTTCGAAACACTGGCCTACTCGACCTTGAAATCGTTCGACGACCTACCTATCCCCTTCCGCTGCGTCTCCACTGAGCTGGTTTCGGGGAAGGCGCATGTGTTCCGCGATGGTCCGCTTGGGCTGGCTATGCGATCGACCATGTCCTTGCCAGGAATCTTCGATCCTGTCCCTGACGGAGAACGTCTCTATGTAGACGGGGCCTTGGTGGACAACCTCCCTACGGACGTCGTGCGTGAGATGGGCCCCGACGTCGTCATCGGCGTTCACCTCCAGGTCGCTCCCGCTACCGCCGAAGAAATCCAATCTCTCTTCAGTGTCCTGGGCCGTTCGATCACCGTCGGAGTCGCGAATACTGAACTCCGGGGGATGGAGGGTGCGGACATCGTCCTCAAAGTGGACGTGCAGAAGTTCGGCGGCCTAGACTTCACGAAGGCGGACGCACTCATCCAGAGGGGAATGCAAGCGGCGGAAGAGAAATCCAAAGTCTTGCAAGCGTATTCTCTCGATCAGGCCGCATGGACCGAATACGTGGTTCAGCGGGATGCGCGCTTGATAGGAGCCGTGGGTGTTCCCCAATTTGTTAGAGTGGAGGGGGGTGGCGCCGACGCGGACCAAAAAATTCAGAAATTTCTCCAGCCGTTGGTGGGCAAGCCGATCAACGCGCAGAAGCTAGATTCCTATCTGACGCGCTTGACCGGAGTGGGCAGATTCGAAAGCGCTTCTTTTGGTTTGACCCATAAGGACGGCGAAGTCGGTCTGCTGGTCACTGTTCAAGAGAAGAACTATGCTCCACCTGTTCTTCAACCCGCCTTTGAAGTTAACGGCTCTCAGCCCGACAACGTCACCTTCTCGCTAGGGGGGCGTTTGACAATTCTTGACATCGCAGGATTTGGCTCCGAACTGCGTACGGATTTTCAATTTGGAAACACTTACGGGTTTGCCAGCGAGTTCTACAAGAGATTTACCCAGACTTCCAAATGGTTTTACGCACCGCGCTTTGGTGCCAGCAACTCCGCGCAGAGGATTTATTCCAACGGCGACCCCGTTGCCGATTACAAGCTCGGGAGGGCAGAATTCGGCCTTGATGTTGGCTACTCACTTAGCCGGTTCAGCGAACTCCGCGTCGGTTACGAAGTCGGATACCTAGATGCGCGTCTGAAGTTGGGCACTCCGCAATTTTCATCGGTCAGCGGGCGACTCGGAGCTTCGCGAGTGCGCTTTTCCACCGACCACCTGGACAATCCGATCATTCCCCGACGTGGTTATTTCGGTGAATTGAATTTCCACTGGGTGGACACAAGCCCAGGAGCGCCCGCCGCGTTTCCGACTTTGGAGCTGAAAGCCGATTTCTTCAAACCGGTTTCTCACCCCGCTTCCATCTTCCTTCTGGCTCGGGGTGGGTCCACTCTGGGCTACGCCGGTACCGGCCTTCCTCAATACTTCCAAGGAGGGACGACAGGGTGGCTTGCTTACGGTCCGAACGAGCTGCGCGGAGACCAGTATTACCTTTTCCGCGCGGGATACCTGCACAATGTTTTGACCCTCCCGCCGTTCATTGGCCAAGGCGTTTATGCGGTCGCGTTTTACGAGGTGGGAAAAATGTTCAACGCTCCCGAGGTGAGCAGACTTCCCAATGATGGTGCGGCCGGTGTGATCGCTCAGACCGCTATTGGGCCGTTGTTCATTGGCGGCAGTGTCGGAGACACTGGCCATGCCAAGTGGTTCTTCGCTCTCGGTCGTGTGTTTTAGCCCACCCCGCGCGCGATTCGAGACGAGGGAAACTGAAAAAAGGGATGGAACACGTGATGTCAGGGGCAGGCACGGGAAACGGATGGCGCAGATTCGCCAGGTTTCTCGCGGTTGGAGCCGCATGGTTTCTCGTTTCGCTGTTCACCTTTTGGGCCTTCGTCGCCCTTTGTTTCGACGCTCGGAGAGGCTGGCTGCGCTTTCCGGCCGCATCGGTCTTCGTCCTTTGCCTTTTGGCCAACCTCTTGTTCGTAAAGCAACTATGGCTCCGCCTGGCAACCTGCGCCGCATGTTCCACGATCGTTCTGCTCTGGTGGCTTTCTCTCGCGCCATCGAACAATCGTCCGTGGCAAGCCGATGTTTCTGAGACGGCCTGGGCTAAAGTACATGGCGGCCGGGTTGTGATCAACAATGTCCGCAACTGCGAGTATCGCTCCGAGTTCGATTACACCTGCCGTTGGGAGACGCGCACCTACGATCTTTCCCAACTGCGCGGCATGGACGCGTACTTTGTCCACTGGGGCTCCCCTTGGATCGCGCACACCATGCTCAGCTTCCAATTCGGGAAGGATGACTACATCGTCTTCTCCATCGAGACTCGCAAGAAAATCGGACAGAGCTATTCCGCCATCAGGGGCTTCTTCCGGCAGTACGAGTTAATTTATACCGTGTCTGACGAGCGCGACGTTATCCGCCTCCGGACCAATTACCGCACAGGCGAGGACGTTTTCCTCTACCACCTCACCACAAGCCCCGCGCGGGCTCGCCTTCGTTTTCAGGAGTACGTCGACCGGCTAAATGAGCTCCACGAGCGGCCAGAGTGGTACAACGCCCTCACCAGTAATTGCACCACGAACATCTTTTCTCAGCGAAAGGCAGCACGCGGTGAATACTACAGGCCGACTCCATGGGATTGGCAAATCCTACTGAATGGCAAGCTCGACGAGAGGGTTTACCGGCAGGGTATTTTTGCTGGAAATCTTCCATTCGAAGAATTGAAGCAACACGCTTATATCAATCCAGCCGCGCGTGCCGCGGATAAGGATCCCGGCTTCTCCCGCCGGATCCGCGAAGGCCGCCCGGGGTTCGATGCCTCAACGGCGACAGGGCCTGACAACTGAATCAGCCGAGCTCAGTCCCATTTCCGGAACGCCAGTCGCTCACTGACACTGGACACAACGCCATGCGTTTCGATCGGCAGGTTGCTACCCCAGACACTCTCCGGTCTGGTTCTATTTGACGAATCATCAACCCGCTTACGGAGGGGCGGGACTTGTCCGATTACGTGAGCGCAGCGGCACGTCACGCTCCGCCGCTAATTAATCGTTGCTCGAAAGCAACATCGTAACTGCTAAAGGGCAACGACATTGCGCGGGCCGCGTACTAATATTTTGCAAAGTTCTGTGACTCTTGACAGTTCCTTTTGGGCTTGAAATTCACCAATAATTTGTCGCTTTCATGCGGAGTGAGCCATGCAGACCCAGTCCGTGTTCTGGTTGCGGAGGATTTCGTCCCGTATCGGCGAACTACTTGCTCGACACTAGCGAGCCTGTGCGGCTTACAAGTCGTAGGCGAAGCCTGTGACGGACTGGAAGCGATTCAGAAGGCAGTGGCATTGCGACCGGATTTGATTGTGCTAGACATTGACCTCCCGCCTCGACGGAATCGAAGTCGCTCGAGAAATCCGGAGTCTGGGAATCTATAATCATCTTCTTGACGCAAGAATCTTCCAGCGATGTGGTGCAAAAGGCCTTTAGCGTAGGCGTACGGGCTACGTTGCAAAAAAAAACGCGGTCGCCGACCTTTTGGCTGGCGTGGGAGCGGTCCTTTTGGGAAGGATGTTCGTCAGTAAGAGATAGAGGGTATATTTGCCCAAGAGTTATGAGGAGCCTCCTTGGTGTTCCTGAATCAGCGTGGCGCTGAGTTCAGCTTTTCTACACCAAGCGCTCCTCCTCGACCCATACATTCAAAACTTATCTAGCGGTAGCGGTAACCGACCACCAGTTCGGGCTCTTCTTGGAAGTGGCCATTAGAGTGAATCAGGTTGAGATGGGTACGATCCGATCTCAGTCGTTGGTAATTCTGAAATTTGAGAGTTTCCAGGGATTTTGATAAGTCTCGATCTCCACTTGTTGTTTCTTCTTGTCCACTTTCAATTTACATGCTGGTAGCACCGTGCCCGAGCCTTTGCCATCCGGCGTGAGTTCCAACTCGATGGCGCCGACGCTGTAGTCTTTAGATCGTGTTCCCTGGTATAGCTCCCCGAAAGCTATGTTGCGGTCAGTGACGAGACGGAGTCGGCGGCCCTTCTCCGATGGTAATTCGATGATGTATTTGATGTCGTTACCTACACCTCCGCTGGCGAATCTGACGCGCCCCTTTGGCTTCATGTTCTCGAGGACATCCCTGAGGCCGTCTTGGCCAGACTTCGCAAAAGCATCCATAAGGGCTTTTCGGTCGTCAGCGGTAGAAAACTGTTCGATGAGGATGTTGACGTTAGCAATTTTGCCGCTCTGTGTGCTAGTTCCCATGGCCGTCGCCTCAATCGTCAGACGTCCCTGAGCCACGACTACTGCTCCGACGCCCGACAAGGATAAAAGGCAGGCGATTGAGGCGCGAACGAGTACCCTTTGCATATTCACTCTCCTTATGGCGTTCCAGCCACAACAATACCTTCCCAAAGCCAGAGGCTTACAACCAGGGGTGGTACTTTCGACGGAGGCCGAGTGCACAGGCCGATCACATAGAATTTCTCCTCGAAAAGTGACCATGGCGGCCAAGCTATCCGCACTGGAGCAGACTCGGATAAGGCATTAGCGCCTCCAACTGGCAATAGTTACAGGTTCTTGAATCGAGAAGGAACAATAGGCTCTTGCCGGGCGGAACAGCTGGGATCAAATCCCCGCGTCGTTAAAGCGTTCAGCCTCACGTAGCGACGACGTGCAACATCCTCGGAGTTTGGCCATGCGCTTCACATCTTGTATGTGGTTGTTGGCCGCCTTGTTCGCCTCTACACCTGTTTCAGCCCAACAGCAAAGAATCTCGCCTGAAGGCCAAAAGTGCCTGGAGTGTCATGGCTCGACTACACCAGGCATCGCGGCGCAATGGAATGCAAGCGCGCACGCGAAGGCGGGAGTGGACTGTTACTCATGCCACAAAGCCAACGCGAATGACCCTGCCGCTTTCGACCACTACGGGCAGAAGATCGCGGTAATCGTGACACCGAACTATTGTGGCAGTTGCCATGCCAAAGAACTCGCGCAGTTTGAGAAGAGTCACCATGCCGCGGCGGCACAGTTCATCGGCTCGCTCGATAACATGCTCGGTGAGGTCGTTGAGGGCGGGCCCGCAGCAATCAACGGCTGCCGGCAGTGCCATGGGAGCGAGGTGAAATACACAGGCGACGGCAAGTTTGATCCCGATACATGGCCGAACAGTGGCATTGGGCGTGTAAATCCAGACGGCAGCAAAGGTACCTGCGCCGCTTGCCACGGTCGTCATGAGTTTAGCTCTGCTCTCGCCCGGCAACCCGACAATTGCGGCAAGTGCCACCTGGGCCCTGATCACCCCCAAATTGAGATCTTCAACGAGTCAAAACACGGTATTCAGTTTCGTGCGAGTGTCGCGAAAATGAACCTGGGATCGAAGTCATGGGTGGTCGGGAGGGACTATTCGGCTGCACCCACCTGCGCCACATGCCACATGAGTGCAACTCCCAATCAGTCGGTGACCCACGACGTCGGCGACCGAATCAGCTACACGCTTCGCCCGGCAATCACTGTCCATCTTGAGAATTGGGAGAAGCGACGTGCCTCCATGCAGGACGTCTGTTCCAACTGTCATGCCACGGGCTGGGTCGAGAATTTCTACAAACAATATGAGTCCACTATCCAGCTGTACAACGAAAAGTTTGCGAAGCCCGCAAAGTCAGTCATGGACAAGCTGTACGCCTCCGGCAAACTTACGCGAACTCCTTTCGATGAAAAGATCGAATGGGAATACTACGAACTCTGGCACCACGCGGGGCGACGCGCACGGATGGGCACGGCAATGA
>Ga0247661_1000177_pt1 | contig 12102 bp, 11 predicted proteins | sample CNK02_metaG_FD_182799 | JGI IMG/M metagenome (GOLD analysis project Ga0247661, IMG submission 182799) | Soil microbial communities from Purdue University Martell Research Forest, Indiana, United States - CNK02 | ecosystem: Environmental > Terrestrial > Soil > Temperate forest > Bulk soil...
CGATCGTCACGCCTGACGCACCGCCAGGCCAGTCGGTCGATTGTTCGGTCTTGCGGTAATACGCCTCGCCGCCGGTTTCTTCCTGCACGATGAGGTCGAAGGCGGCTTGGGAGATTTTCATTGGATTATCCCCAACAGAGAAGCAATCCACGCGATCACGCTGGCAAACGAGGCGAGGAACAGGAAGGCAAACAGCAAGCCGAGCAGGATGACGGGCAAGATGCCGTTCTGCGGGGCGAGGCCCATCACACCCTTTCCCAGATGCTTTTGGCGGCCTTAAATCCGTGCCCCCATCCGAGCCCGTGCGCCAAACGCTTTTCCTCGGTCAATACCGGCATTTTTTAACCTTCAGATTCGCTTACAAAGCATCTGATATATACCGTGTCCGACCCCTGCGGCACATACCAAACGGTCGCCACTCCCACGGGATTCGTCGCGCCCTTGACGATCGCCTCGTCAGGCACCTTGATCCACTGCCGGGGCTCGCCCAGGTGGATTGGGTCCGGGATGTAGATGCCGTCGACGCGGCGCTGCATCTCGGTCGGGTGACCGTCAGAAATGTCACAGCACGGCACGCCATTGGGCGCCTTGATCGACTTGAACCATCCCATCTGGCTTTCGTTGAGCCGGTAGGGCGCCCATTCCTGGGCCACTTTGGTCCAGTCGGCATGCGCCCGCATCCCCAGCACAAGCAGCAGCGCGGCGATCGCCACTGCGAGAATGACCAGCAGGCCGGCGAAGGTTCCGGGATCGATTCGGTATTTCATGCCATATCTCCAACCCACTTGTTCATGGCTGGGTCTCCGATCTGGGTTCGGTCTTCGGCAGCTTCGCCTCGGCTTCAGCGAGCTTCTTTTTAAGGTCTGCGATCTCCGCCATGAACTGCGTCGCATAGGCCTGCGCCTGCTCACTGTCAGAAAGGAAGCGGGAGCGCTGGGCCTGGCAGACGCCAAGCTGGATGGCGGGGTCGAGGGGTGGAAGCTGCTGGGCCGATACAGAAGTCGAGAAGCAAATAAGAATCATAATGCGAAACATTGGTGCGACCTCATCTGAATTTTATAAATGTCACATAGACCGTGACTGATCCAGCCGTCAGGTTACTCAGATTTGCATCGGCGTTCATGGTTATCGTCACATTCTCTGCGCTTCCAGTTGTCCAGTTTGCTGGAGTGTAACCAAGAGGAGCGGGCCTTGTTGCAGAAGCCAATTGCGCGCCAAGATCACCATTTGCCTGCCCCTTGGTGACAGCAGCAGTCTTTGCATCAAAAGACAGTATAAAACTGGTCGTCGTCGTCAGGTTCGTTCCACATTTCAGTGTAACAGAAGTTATAGCCCCTCCTGAAAACGGAGTCGTGACATCAACAACCACGCCAGTAATGGTAGTGTGCGGAGGAATCTGAAACAATGTCAGTATCAGACCTGCCGCACCTGTTTGAAACGCCGTAAATGGGATAGTGTACGATTGAACCGACTGCCCCATCAATCCGCTACTATTTGAAACGACCCCACTGCTGGTATTCTGTGAAGACAGAGATGTCGTAGCAGATGACAATTGACCAAACACATTGTCATATCTACCGGAGTCACCATAGTCGTTTATTTGTGCGACTCTCCATTCAGCAGACACTGGACCAGTACCGCGGTCGAATGGATTGTTGGAGCCATCGTAAAATACTGGGACAGTTGGACCACCAAACTGAAAATAGTTTCCGATAGACGTCACACCGCCCGGTAACAGCGTTGTCACAACAGAGGACACGCCGGATACCTTGATGCGTGGAGCAACTCCTACGGTCGGACCTGTCTGAGATTGGCTGAAAAACGTATTATTTATAAGTGTCAGATTCCCAGCCCAATTGACGACATACAAATCATTCGGTAATCCCGACTGAAAAGAACATTGCTCAAGAGTAGCCCCTTGGGCATTAGCACCGCCCGTACCTAACAAAAAAGCCTGTCCAGTGCTTTCAGTCTCTGCCGATACAACGTGTAGATTTGAACAGCCATTAGCAAGAATATCAGTTATGTAAGAGCCGGCAAAAGTAGGGTATAAAATCTCAACACTTCCAGATAACTGCTCTCCCGCAATGCCTATCTGACAATGCTGAAACACGCAATTATACATAAAATAGTTTTTGATGTTGCCGCCGGTAACAGCCCTTACACCGGCATAACTTTTAGCTACTCGAGTCACCGTAAGAGGTGATCCAGCTGTATTTACAGATGCCCCTCCAGAGGTCAGCGAAATGTTATAACTATCAGTAGTGGGAGACTTGACGTAATATGTTAGAGACCTGTCGGCTCCAGTCGGAAGAGTAGATTGAAACTGAATTGCAGTCCCTTCCGTCAATCCATGCGCTATGTCTGTTACGACCGCCGGACTTGCCGCAGACATTGTGGCGGCCGTATTGGAATACGCACCACCGGTAAATATGCAGTCTCGCAATATTACCTGAGCAGCTTGAACCGTTACCGTAATCGGGTTTCCGACAAGAATTCCACAACCTTTATTGTTACTGTTGAAAGGAGGCGGCACCGAGAATGCGCATCTCCTGAACATGATATTATTTGTCGGAAGACCACTACCAACGAGTTCTCCCGGATTGTGAGAGTTGACGCAAGTTGCTACGAAAGATGTCCCGCCTCCGGGGAGAGAAGAAATGTAGACGATCTCAAAATTAGCTGTCCCGGCTCCAATTCCGAGAGAAACTCCAACTGCCAAAGTGGCGTTTGACGTGACATTGAAAGTCTGCGCGGTCCCCGCTGGCGTTCCTGATGTCAAGTGATCCAAATACGAATTATCTGCGGTTATATGTACGTCATTGGTAATTCCTGACGTTCCGGCAAAGGTCTGTCCATCAAAGTTTATCTCATCGAACAAAGAGGAATTTGCACCGTACAAAATAAACATGGACGTATATGTCGATGTCCCTTTCCATGTAAACGATGTGCTGACTCCTACGCCTTCGGCTCCATTCGACTGTCCCCTGATTGATAGTGCGCTACTAAGCTTTCCGGCATAAATAACTGGTCTAGTCAAAACCATTTTGGCTCCAGGAAGAATAAGCCTCCCAGTTACATTACCACCTCCAACGATCACGTTTGGATTTTGAAACGGCAGCAGCGCATTCATTAAATTTGGTGCGTCGTCTGTAACACCATCGGCAACGACACCAGCAACCTTAGCGTTCCAGCCTTCCGGTCCAGGGACGTACTGCCACCATGCCCCGTCGGCAGATTGTATGGCATAAGTCGGATATGTCGGAGAAATTACTCGAATGTAAAAAGCGCCACCTCCATCTCCGGGAGTGGCATATCCCAACGTCTGTACGGCCGCCACCGTAGCCGCCATATTAATAGATAATACCGAAGCTTTATTGCTACATTGAGCTAATTGAAATGTTGCCGCGTTTATTGTTTGTAGAACAGATCGAACTAACGCTGGAGTATCAAATTCAGCGTTATTATCGATGATAGTGTTTATTGAAGTAGCGACATCGCTTTGAGTTAACACTTATCCACCCGTAGTAATATTTGTCCATGTAGTAGAACCGTTCGTATTTATGTACGCTCGATCGTTTGTCGTTGTCCCGTCCGTGCGAAGGTACAGACTTCCCTTTCCTGCGCTGATGCTAGGTGCACCAGAACCAGCATAAATGCCAAAGCTAGCCGCATTCGATATGGTAACTCCATATGCTGTCGATCCTCCAGACACGATCGGACTACCAGGACCGGCTTGCAAAAAACCATTTGTTCTAAGGCCCGTAGACGAAACAAGACTGCCTGTAAAACTCCAATTTCCCGCCGAACTTATATCAAAGTCGGCTTTGCTTACACCATTGATAGAAATATTCATTCCTGTCGTAGAAACACTGCTGAATCCCGTGGTCGCATTACCAACAAACAATGACGGATTTGCTGCTGTACCTGCAGAGGAAGTCCCCAAACGTCCTGCCGCCGTAACGGGACCACTGGAGCCTGCATAAGTGAAGCCGGCATCAGAACTGACCACGCCACCAAGATTGAACAACACCTGCGTCGTCGCCCCTCCCGTGACTGCCGTGGTGCCGATGACGAGGGAGGAGGAGCCGACCGTGTTGGTTCCGGTCGGCTGCGCCGCCGCTCCCACACATAGCCAAGCCAGCAATCCTACCGCCGCAATCAGCCTTCGCATGGCGAAGCTCTCCTGTCGTTTCATCCGAATTGACCTACTTCGGCCCCTGCCGTCGCAACCGTTCCACCATTCCAATGAGAGCCGCCCCTGAGAGCGGAGCCCCGTAAGTGCCCCGCCCGAAGAACTGGTCGGCCGGTATCTCGATCGAGCGCCGCCGTCCCCGTCTCCCCTCACCCCAATAGGCCACCACCTCGATCATGGTGGGCCAGTCCTCTGAGGGCTCATGGGTGCGGGTGCGGGCGAGTTCTCCGTAGCGTTCGGTCGGCATAGTTTTGCCATCATTGGTTGCGCAGGCTGCGCCCCTGATTCATGGGAGGGGTGGTTTATGCGCGGGATCATTGTGGTTGCGGCGGTCAGCCTAGGCGGCTGCGCCGGTTCTCTTGTCGGGGACGCCATGCTCGGCCCCGAGGGGCTTGCGAGACAGGACGATGCCTATTGCCGTAAACTGGGGGCGCTCCCGGGATCACCTGAATATGTCCAATGCCGGCAGATCGAGACGGTGCGGCGCGACAATCGCCACGCCAGAGCAGCCGACACCATGGCCGCCGGACTCGCCATTGCGACAACACGGCCCACAGCCCCGCAACCGGCACCACAGCCATTGGATTGCACGCGGACGGGACGAGATACAATGAGATGCCAATAGCGATCAGGCGATACGTCAGTTGTTTGCCGCACATCGTAGAGAAGCTGACAAGAAATTTTGGAGGGCGTTTTGATGGACCTGATTCTGATCATCATAGTTTTAGTCTACTTTTTTATTCTGCGTTTCGCAGTTCGCAGGGCTTGCAGAGAAATGAGCGAAGATTCCAGGGGTAGTTGGCGTATGCCAGATTTTAAGAGGGGCACTCCTTGTATCAAGGACATTCCCGGTGAAATCAATCCTTTGTGGGATAGATAAAATGTTCATATTTGGAATTTTGCTTTGGAGCCCCCGCGGGCGCGCTTGGGGATGTCCTTGTCCTGGAAGTGATAGGCGCCGGCTGCGGGGAGAGCGGCGAGGCCAGCGAGTCCGTACTTCTTGAGGATGTCGATGATCTTGTCGTCGAACATTGACACCTGCCGTTTGTCGTGGCACAAAACGCTATGGCACCAAAACCTAAATGGGGCGACACGTCCTGTGCTATTTGCGGCACGATGTTTCGCAAACGAACCGAGCACTCGCGTCTATGCTCAATCGAATGTCGAACGGCAGCGATCTCAAAAGACTACCCAACTTGCGTTTGCGAGGTCTGCGGCGAACCCTTCAAGGTTCGGTCAGCCTATTACGTTCGCGGCCCGCGCCAGCGCCGATTCTGCTCGGCAGAATGCCGAAGTTTAGGTCACCGCATACTGCCGACCGATGAAAACATCGCGGCCAAGTTCTGGGCCAATATCGACAAGCGCACGAAGAACGAATGCTGGCCTTGGAAGCTCGCTCCAGGAAAAGCCGGATATGGGATACTGACCCTCTACAAGTTCAAGCGCACAGCGCATCGGGTTAGCTGGGAATTGCACTTCGGGGCGATCCCCGACTTGGCCGGAACGCACGGCGGCTGCGTATTGCATCGGTGCGACAACCGGATATGCGTCAATCCCCATCATCTGTTCATCGGCACCCAAGACGACAACATGCAAGACATGAGGCGCAAGGGACGCGCCGTCATTTGGAACCAGAAAGGTCGCGATCGCTGAAATGAGCTGCCCCCCCAGCAATGAGGCCAGCCAACCCGTATTTCTTCAAAATTTGGACGATATCGTCTGAAAAAACCACATAGTTCCTTGTTCCGTCACCCTTGCCCCGCGATCCCTGATCCAGATACTTGATGCCGGGGATGCCGGCCTCGCGGAGTCGTTGTTCGGCACCGGGGCTATGCTGTATCCAATCCGCAACGGTACGACCTGGATCGGGCCGAACAACAGTCTTAAGCTTTTCCAGCGCGGCCGGATGCTGCTCACTCAGCGGCTTGTCCCAGTCCAGGAAGTGCTCGGGGTCGGCTTTGATGGCGACTTGGTACATGCGGCCTGGAAACTTTGTCTGCTCAATGAGGTCAAGATGATCGTTGGTCGCTTTGTCTAATTCGCCTCTCAACTTATTTATGGATTGTTCGTTTTTCCCCGCGAAACGCGCTTCCATGATCTGATTATTGATATCCTTCATTCGTTGTTCGGACGCTGTGAGCTTTGGGCCAAGGTCCGGGTCGAGGTAGGCCGCATCAGGAATCCTCGTGGCGGTAAGCGTATCGCGATACCCCTTCGCCACCCCCTCATTCTCAGCAAAGTACAGCCCATGCCCGTAAGCCTGTGCCCCCTCTCCGGTTCCAATCTTGGAGAGGTCGAAGCGATCGAAGTCATGGGGGCTGCCGTGATAGGCGGTGATGAAGTCGGAGAGGGTGCCGGCTGGCTTCTCTGTGGCTTCCTTTGGCGACCAACCCCATTCATGGAAGCTATCGCCTGCCGTAAACAGTTCCCGCGCTGGCACCATCTTTTTTGCAAGGCTATAGTTGCCGTTCAGTGCGCTTTCGCCATGATCAAGAGCGTATTGCCTTGATATTGCAACCCAGTCTCCGGGATTAATGTTTGATCCGCTGCGCGTAACCGGGTCTTTGCCCTTTCCCTCCCATGGCATCGCGCGCCACACGGGGACCATGGCGTCCGGCTTGTCTTTCAACATAAAAATCTTGCGGTAGGTATCCGCATCCAAAGTCCCCTCATGGCCCGCTGCGTAATAACGCAGGCCGTTAGGACCATAGAAGTCTTTAGGATAGGTGCCGTTTGCGGTCACGTCATGCAGCGGCGAGCCGCTGTCTGCGTCCGGCGCTCCGTGCTCACCGCGATATTCAGTTGCCGCCATAACGGGCGATTCTACGGCCTTTGCCTCACCCCTCGCAAGCTTCCCGCCAGCCATTCCCGCCGCCCCCCGTTGCGCAAACGGTATTCCGCCCGTCATCGCCATATTGGCCACCCCCTGCCCGCGCTCCATGGCCTCCCGCGTCGGCATTCCCGTCTCGGGGTCGGTGACCTGCATGGTGCCATAGAGCGCGTCCCTTGGCGCTGTGACGGCGGATGCGAGCTTGTTTGCGAAATGCGCTCCGATTCGCTTGCCAAAGTCTACGATAGGCGCCACCGGATTCGGCTGTTCCGCCTGATGCGTCATCGAAGCAATGTCGTCATCCGACAGCGCCCCGCCATCCGCAAACGCGGGCCTGGATTGATTGCCGTGCTTGAGCCAACCCTTGAATTCATCGACGCCCATCTCGGTCATGTGGCCTAGGCGTTCCCTGCCGCGGCCATCCGAAAACCCTCTATGATAGGCTTCGCGTGCCTGCTTCTGCGTGCCGAACCCCATCATGACCTTGTGTTCGTCGAAGTCGCTGGTCTCGGCGTCGCGCTGATCCACGACGAACACCTTCCGCGACTTTGTGTGTGGGCCGAGATAGACATCGACGTGGTCGCCATCCGCGCCCTCGGTGCGCTTGATGTAGCCGTAATGCGCTGGCATCCTGACGGACCATGGCTTGCCGTCCTTGCCGACGCCTGACCGTTCTGCGCCTTTGGCATTCTCGATCGCGATATCCAGGCCGTGGATGCGAACGTGATCCTTGGCGTAGTTGCCGGCCTCTTTCTGGGCTTCTGTCGGGGCGTGGTTGATGTTGCTGGCATCGACGCGACCGCCAGCAGCCCTTTGGCCGCGATACCACTCGCATAAGCCGCGAGCCGCAATAAATCCGCCCACCTCCGAGCACTTGTTCGGCTTCAGATAATGCGCGCAGTTGGCGCAGTGACGGGCCTTGGTTCCGGCGGTCGGGGAATAGTTGGATTGCTTGCGGGTGGAGAGGTGTGGAGGCTTCCTTTCCGTTGTGCTATCAACGGCACCGCCATGCTTGAAACCCTGTTGCGGTTGTGTCGCCGCAGTCGCCGCGTACCCAAGCCGGTTGCTGGCTTGCCGCAGCGCGTTGAGCAGCCGAGGCTGCCTAGCGACGAGCTGCAGGCCCTGTCGAAGCACATTGGGGTCGCTGGAAGCGAGCATTTGGCCCACTCGTTCGGCCACGCGGCCGTCGATTACCTGCGCGCCGTGACGAACAGCCCCCCGGAACGCCTCGACCAGGATATGAGAGAGGTTGAAATTCTGTTTGAGGACGCCTTCCGAGCCGCCAGCGAGGCCCAGCTCGACGAGTTGGCGCGCCGTCGAGGAATTGCCCATGTTCTGGCGCGCAAGGTCCGTAATCTTTTCCGCCCGCAACAGGGCCTCGAGTTGCGCGGCACGCTGGGGACCGAGAGCGAGCAAGGTGCGCTGTCGAGCCGGTCCGCTGTTGACAAACGCCGCATTGAGGACGCTTCGGTTGTCGGCAACCGCCTCGATATTAGACGCTAACTTTGAAGCATAGCCCCGGGTGAAAAGCTCCCGCTCCGGTTGCGACATGCGGGCGTATGTCTTCCTGAAATCCATCTCGTTGCGGCCGCCGGGGCGGAAGTTCACGAACTTTTCGCCAGCCTCCAAGGCATTATCGGCACCCAAGAATTGGGCCGCTCCGTTGCGTGCCGTGGCGAATTCTGGAACCTGTGTGTCAAGTTCACCAAGCAACCGGCGGCGCAAACCAGTAATTGCACCGTATTCCTCATTGCGGCCGGATCGCTTGGCGACGTTCGCGCTGTCTCGCAACTCCCGCTGGACGTAATCCCAGAACTGGATATCCGGATAGGGGGGTGCCCCCTTACCGCGACCGAACTGCATCACCCCGTTTTCGAAGGTAACGCCGGGATTGAACGCCCCAAGACCTTCACTCACCGCACGGTCGCGCCCGCGCTGGACAGCATCCTGCATTGCCTGCCGAACCGCGGGTGCGCCGGCCAAGCGCTCAAGTTCGGGAGTCCAGACGCCGCCAGAACCGGCCGCATAGGCAGCCTTATAAGCGGGCTGGTTGGCGCGGCGGGCCGCGGCCTGCAACGTCTCCAAGTCGGCCCCTGCATTCGCCCCGCCCGTTATATCGCGGATGAACGCCGCGATACGGGGAGACTGGTCTTCAAACCGATCACGGGCCATTTCCGCAAGCGCAGCCCGCGCCTCCGGCGAGGTGTTCGCGGCAGACCGCGCCAAGGCCCGTGTTGTCTCGCCTCCGGCATCGATCACGGATCGCGGCAGACCAGCCGCATTAGCCGCGGCGATCTCCTCTGCGGTAAGCGACGGGCCTTGGGACTGCCAATCCCGCGTCATGGCCGTGGCAATCCGCCGGGATGCCTCCTCCTCCGGATTTTTAATGCCGCGGATCACATTGGCAACACGGCCAGCCGCCGGGGCCAAGGCTTCGGTCACCCCTGCCCCCGCCGCCCCCAAGGGGGCACCCGTAAGCGCCCCGCGGCCCGCCGCAAGCGCGGTCTCCCCTGGAGACTCACCCTGACCGATGGCCTCGCCAGCCCCGTACAGGCCGCCACCAATAGCGCCAGCGCCAGCCCCTCGGGCAATACGCGCGGCCGTCGTTGCCCCGCCAGCGACGCCAAAGCCGGGCGCGGCGAAGGCTCCCCCGACCTGACCGGCGAGATAGGCATTCGGGTGCGCCTGTTTCGCCTGATTGATGGCGTCGAGCGCCGACTGTCGGCCGCGATCGTATGCTTGGCCTACCTCGTCATTGGGCTGACCTCCCGTGAGGGGCTTGATCAGCTTTTCGTTGATCATACGGCCGGCGCCGACCAGCGGCATCAACGGATTTGGGTCCAGGTGGGGCTGGTTCTCATAACCACGAGTCGGAGTCATGCCCGAGGCTGCCGTGAGGCCGGAAATCGCAGGGCCAAGCCCAAATCCGGCGGTGTCGACCGCGCCGAGCATACCGGATTCAAATGCGCTGGGACTGGAGCGAGCCGACGCCGCATGCGCTGCCCTCAACTCGTCGTCGGACATGTGGGATAGAGAGGTTGCGGCATGAGCAGCCCGCAAGTCATCATCCGACATGGACGAGAGGTCGGTCATGGGGTCAATCCCCTGCGACGCATTTCCGCCTCAATGGCGGCGCGATCGGGAGCGGCAGTCACGGTTCCGCCACCGGGGGCGGGAGCCGGCGCGTTCGGATTGATCGGGGTCGCTGGGTTCGCGCCGCGGATGGAGTCGCGCTCGCGCGTGATCTGTTTCTGCAGTTGATGCACCAGGGCAGCATAAGTGTCTTTGCTGGTCGCCGTGTTGAGGTAATTCAGCGCCATATCGCGGTCGCTCTCACGCATCACGCCGGTCGGATTCATGGCCCTCGCCCAAGCTTCCGCGAGCTGCAGGTTCGCCATTCCGAATTGCGCAAGCTCGGTGTTGCTGGTGATAACCTCACCCTTCTGAATAATCCTGTTGATTGGCACCCACCCGGTCCTGGCAACCTTTTCCGATGCCTCAAGCGCTGCCGGGATTGCCGCGTCCGTCATGCGCAGGATCAGGTTGAGGTTCGTCTCGCGCTGGCCGGCAGTGCGCGCTTCGGTGTTGAGCCCGATCTGACGGGCAGAGAATTCCTGTTTCTGCCTGTTGAGGTAATCAGAGGCCTGGGCGGGGGTGAAGCCGTTTTCCCTCATGGCGATTTCCGTCGCCATATTGTTGAGTTCGTTCCTGACGGCCAAGCCCTGCGCCGTCCTGCCGAGGCTGTTGTATCCAGTAAAGTTGCCCGCGATCATCTGCCGAGCCATGATCTCCTTGGCTTCCGGGCTCATTTGGCTCGCTGCGCCTTTGCCGGCGGCCTTGGCTGCCTCTGCCGCCTGAAGGGCTTCAGCATATCCGGGGACATTCTCGATCCGGCCATCAACCATGTGTTGGCCCGGACCAAGTTTGCCCTGCTCAAGCATCTTCGTCCGATAAGTCTGCGTGTCCTGCCGCGCCTGCTCCGCATCGGAAATCTTCTTGCTTTCCAACGCCAGCTTCTTGCTCACCTCATCGGCATGCTGTTCCAACCGCTTCCTTGCATCCTCAATCGAGGCCGCCTGTTTCTTCTCCCCGGAATAGGCGTGCATCCCGGCAAGGCCGCCTTCCCCGATCGCGTTCCAGAGATTCGGAGACCGAGAGGCCATCATGCCGAGGCCCGCTGTGATCAATCCGGTGCGGGCGGCATCGGAGAGACCCCAGCCACCGAACAGGCCGGATTGCTTTTCTTCATCTGGAGGACCGACGCGAGCAGCCCCAACGATCGGGGCCGGTTCAGGTTCCCGCGGAACCGGCATGTAGATGCCATTGTCAGACGGTGCCGTGACATCGCCCAATGTCGGGCGCGAACGAGGCATCGGCACGTCCGCCACCGGCTCCGGATAGGCGGTGTTGGCATCGGTCCGTACCGGATTGAAATTGAATCCGAAATTGTTGGTGGATGCGTCGTTCGGGTCGATGTCGCCGAGGGGATAGGCGTTTGACAAATCCACATCGCCACCAGGAGCAAACCCCGCGCGCTTGACGCCGCCGCCGCGTTTGAATGCCAATGCCGCTAGAAACGGCAGCGCCTCACCCATGTCCGCGGCGAACTCGGGGGCAAGTTCCCCGAGTCCGGTCATCGCCGATGATCCAAGATTACCCAAACCCTCCCCAAGTGCGCCGAGACCCTTGCCAGCCGCACCGAGCGCGTTGGCATTCAAGCCAGGGATTCCACCAACCCCAGACGCCCCACCACTTGACGGCGCCCCCGGCGGCTTCGGCATGGTATTGCCATGCTGGCCTTGGAACGCGCCGGGGATGTACCCGCCACCCCCACCATAAGGCGCACCACCGCCATAAGGCACGCCGCCAAAGCCCGAGACCTCGCCGCCATCGTCAAAGCCGGGACGGCCCATCATCGGGCCGAATCCTGCCTGCGGTCCCGATTGCCCGCCCCAACCGCCCCATTGCGGCATGTATTTCTGGAACTCAGACATCAGCCCCGCAAGGCGCGGATTGGAGTCGACCCGCTGCATCATGTTGCCGAAGCCGGATTGCAGGGCATCCCCGACCCGCTGGA
>Ga0247661_1000178_pt1 | contig 12094 bp, 12 predicted proteins | sample CNK02_metaG_FD_182799 | JGI IMG/M metagenome (GOLD analysis project Ga0247661, IMG submission 182799) | Soil microbial communities from Purdue University Martell Research Forest, Indiana, United States - CNK02 | ecosystem: Environmental > Terrestrial > Soil > Temperate forest > Bulk soil...
CGCTGTGCTCGATGGCGAACGTCCAGATGGAGGAGTTGTGGGCTAGCCGGTTCCCAAAAAATTTTGATGCATTCTCCAGCCCCGCGTCGCCCTGCTGTTGAATCACTTGGGCTCCGTCCGCGAAGGCCTCCTCGACGAACTTGACCACGTCGGCCTTGGGCTTGAAAGCTTCGCGCGAAGGATTGTCACCTTCGCCGAAGTTGGGCCCGACGTTTGATCCGGAAACACGGCGGATCAGAACGAGGTCCAGTGCGGCGGCGTGCAGAAGATTCTGGGCGAACGTGCGCTGGTCCTTCTGCATCTTGAAGTCGTATTTGTCTTCGGGAAAATCCTTCGCCATCGCGACAAGTTTGTTCCCAATGTCGTTCCACCTGTCCAGCATCTCAACCGATCGAGAGCGCGCCGGACTCGGAGCTTGATTCTGCGTTTGAGCCTGACCGTGAAGACTCATTCCGACGGCAGCAAGCAGAGTGGCCGCAACTAGCAGAAGTGAGGACGAGCCGACCCTCAGTATGTGGTGTTCAACGGCAGAGTCGGGGCGCTGCTGAAAGACCAGGCGCCGATCGCCACCCAAAACGAATCGGTTCGCATCTACGTCGGGAACGCCGGGCCAAACCTGATTTCTTCGTTTCACGTGATCGGACAGATTTTCGACAAAGTGTACCGGGAAGGCGATTTGCTCTCGCCGCCAGCCCGCAGCCTGCAAACTACCTTGATTCCTGCGGGAGGTTCCGCTGTGGTGGAGTTCACGCCTCCTGTGGCCGGCACTTTCCTTCTGGTGGATCACGCGATTTTCCGGTTGCACCATGGTGCAGTTGGAAGTCTCAACGTGCACGGACAGGAGAATGCCGAGATTTTTGAGCCGAAGACACATCGAAACATGGTGCCGATGAGCGAGGACGCGCATCTTGGTCACAGCTCCCACGAAGTAGTGCCCACGACGTCCCCAAACAACATGCCCAGCACGAATACAAATGACCCAAGGACACTTTTTGCGCAAACAACACCTGCGGTCGAATTTCAAAACGCAAACGGCGTCACGGTCAAGATGCTCCCCGGTTCCGGAATTTGGAAGAAGGGACCTATCGAGACGTTCGGGCCTAAAACTGTCACGATCAAGGCAGGTCAGTCTGTAACTTTCAAGAATGCAGATGTTGCCATGGCGCACAGCGTGTTCGGCGAGAAAGGTGAATTTGCTTCGCCGATGCTCGCTCCCGGCGCCACGTTCAACAAGCAGTTCCTCGAGAAGGGTGTCGTGCATTTCCAGTGCGCGCCGCATCCATGGATGAAGGGCACCATCATCGTGAAGTAGCCACAAAAGACAATTTAGGACGGTTCGATTCATGAGAGCGAAATGGATACCGGTAGTGGACGCAAGTAAGTGCACCGGTTGCATTCGATGTGTCGAAGTGTGCGGCGCGAAGTGCTTGGAAATCACTGAAGGCATAGCCGCTTTGCCGCGCCCAGCCGCTTGCGGCAGCGAAGAGCACTGCATTACCGAGTGCCGTGACGACGCCATCGATATGGCGTGGGTACTCATGGAGGGCAACCAAACAGTCGGCGTCTGGCGCTGAACACCGGGCACGTTTCCCGACCGCGGGAAAGCTTGTAAGATTCAGGAGCGCTCCGGAGTGCCCATGAATCAGGACTTTCCCGCGAGCTTCGGGATGAACGGCCGCACCGAAACAATCCTCAGGAAGACGCCTCTCTTTGCGAGCCTGACAGACAAGGAAATGCAAGCGCTCGCAGCCCGGGCTACGCGTAAGCGATTCGAGAAAGATGAACAGCTCTTTGCGGAGGGCGATCCCTGTTCGGGCCTGTATCTCGTCGCGGCTGGGAAGGTTCGCATCTTCAAACTCTCGCCGTCCGGGCGAGAGCAGATCCTGGCGGTTGAGGGTCCAGGCAGTTCGTTTGCTGAGCTTCCGGTGTTTGATGGCGGCAATTATCCTGCGGCGGCATCAGCTCTGGAAGACACGGAAGTTTTGTTCATTTCTCGCAAGGACTTTCAGAATTTTTGCCGCGAACATCCCGATGTCGGGCTCAAAGTCATCGCGGTTGTAGGCTCGCGATTGCGGCGGCTGGTAGGAATCATTGAAGAGCTGTCGTTCACCACCGTGCGGCAGCGGTTAATTGCATTGATACTTCGCCTGGCGCAGGCCAGCAGCACCCGGTCGAAGGAAGGAGTTCATGTGGAGTTGACCAAGAGCCATCAGGACCTTGCAGCGGAATTAGGAACCGTGCGGGAACTGGTGTCGAGAAATCTAGGCCGTTTGCAAGCCGAAGGCTTTCTTGATGTTGAGGGCCGAAAAATCGTCGTGAAGGACTTGGCGGGCCTAAAACGCGAGCAGGCCGCCGGAGAATAACTCCTCCAATTTGTACAGACTGCCGTAGTGACTTTAGTCACTGCCCTCTTCGGAGACATCTACCAGAATAGTCTTCAGGAGGCCAGGAATGAACTTCAACGCAGAAACACGGGTGAACGAGATCGCACTGTCGAGTCCTGGGTCGAGACGGATTCTCGAGGATGCAGGTGTCGACTATTGCTGCGGTGGCGGCAAATCTCTGCAGGAAGCCTGTTTGCGCGCCAACGTGTCCGCCGAAATGATACTGCATCGGCTACAAGAGAACGGAATGCACGCTCATTCAGACGACAGCGGTTGGACCAAAGCGCCGCTGGCGGAGTTAACGCGCCACATTCGCGAGCGCCATCACGGCTATGTGCGCGACGTGATTCCCCGGCTGCGGGGCATGCTAGCAAAAGTTCGTGAAAAGCACGAGAGTAAGCATCGAGAAATCGGCGAGATCGAGAAGTTATTTGCCGACGTCGCCTGCGAAATGCTCATGCACATGCAAAAGGAAGAGCAAATTCTCTTTCCTTACATTGTCGCCCTGGAGCGGTCGGCAAATGGTCAAGGTGCCGTCGAGACTCCATTCTTCCAAACTGTGCGGAATCCGATTTATTCGATGATGCAAGATCACGATGCCGCGGGAGAACTCGTCCGAAAGATTCGCGCCGCGAGCACCGGCTATCGACCACCCGAGGGCTCCTGCACGACCTTTAAGGCGGCATACCAGGAGCTGCAGCAATTCGAAGAGGATTTACATCTCCACGTGCACCTAGAGAACAATATCCTGTTTCCGCGGGCGGTTGAGCTGGAGGCCGCGGCCGTCTGACGCGTCACCATCCATGGCAGCTGCTCTGGCTCATCCGTCGCAAGAATTCGAGATAATTCGCGCCCGAGAAGAGTCTCTTGCGAAATTGCTGATGGCCTTCATCACCACGGGCCTCCTGTTCATGGTGTTTCCCGGAACGTTTCTTGGTGTCTGGAACCTTCTGCGGATCAGTGGAATGGAGAGTGTCAGTTCGATATCTCCTGCCTGGGTGCAGGCGCACGGGCACGCCCAGGTGTTCGGCTGGGTGGGAAGCTTTATCCTCGGTATCGGTTTTTATACGACTCCAAAACTACGCGGCAGCGCGAAGGCGTCGTTGGCTGGGGCCTGGGCTTGCTGGGCGATGTGGACGATAGGGGCAGCCGTACGTTGGGTAGCAAACGTCTATCGCTGGGAATGGAGAATAGCGCTGCCGCTCTCGGCCACTTTAGAGCTCGCTGCATTTTTGATCTTTTTCAGAGCGGTGTCACAGCACCGGCCCGCACGCGCGGATAAGAAACGGATGGAGCCGTGGGTATGGGTCGTCATCAGCGCCAGCACGGGTTTGTTCGTGCTGCTCGCCGTCAATCTGATTGGGTGCTTCTACGTTGCTGCCTTCCAGGAAGCGACACCGGCGTTTCCGCATCTTTTCGATCAGCGCTATCTCGCGCTGCTCGCCTGGGGATTCTTGGTGCCCTTCGTTTGGGGCTTCAGCGCGAAATGGGTGAGCGTTTTTCTCGGGCTGAAACCGGTGCGCACGAATCTGCTTCTTGCCGCTGTCATGGTGAATCTTGCCGGTCTCGTCTTGACCCTTGCCGGCAATGCTCGGGTGGGCGTCTGGTTCTTGCTTGCGGCGGCAGCACTGGCGATCGCGGCGCTTCGGATGTTCGAGGCTTCCATCAACGAGCCCAAGACGCGCGGTGTCCACAAAAGCTTTCCATTTTTCGTTCGGATGGCCTACGCGTGGCTGATCGTCGCAGCGATGTTAGGCGTCGGAGCCGTAAGGTCGGACCACTCAGGCGGGATATGGGGCGCTTCGCGTCACGCGCTGACCGTCGGTTTCGTTTCCATGATGATCCTTTGCGTAGGCCAGCGCGTCCTGCCGGCATTTGTCGGCATGCGTATCTTGTGGAGCACCCGGCTCATGTTTCTGGCACTCTTCTACCTGGCGGTTGGATGTAGTGCACGCGTCTTGTGCGAGGTGCTCGCCTATCAGGGATATGCCGTGTGGGCCTGGCGGGCGTTGCCCTGGTCAGCGGTTTCGGAGCTGGTAGCATTGACTACGTTTGCCGTCAACATGATGGGAACGTTCCTGCTGCAGCCAGCCCATTCGGTACGCGAGCCGATGGTGGCAAGGATTGCCGGAGCTTAGCCCTAAATGTTTCGCGTCGCGAACATGCAAGTCCAGAATGGCATCGAGTGCCGGTATGCAGCCCTCGCGGTACCGTGTTGAACTCTGTGCAGCGGTCCTGTCGAGTTTCTTGGTCTGCCTTAGTCTGTCAGCAGCCGACAACGCCAGCGCCCACTGGCATTGCGAAAGCTGAAGGCGATACGTAGGTAGCTGCGGTTGGTTCGGGTAGTTGGGCAAGAGGACGAGTATGGCCTCGGGAGTTTCATCGTCACGAGCGCAGTTGTCGTTAGGCACTCTATCGTTCGCAATTTGCTTTGCGGCATGGGGATTAATTAGCGCCTTCGCTCCACGTTTTCGCGAACTGTTTCATCTGACGGCAACGCAGACCGCATTTCTCGTAGCGGTTCCCGTTCTTCTTGGTGCGCTTCTGCGCATCGCGACCGGCATGCTCGCCGACCGATTCGGCGGCCGGGTTGTGTTCGCCGCGCTGATGATTGTCGTCGCGGCCCCAGCCTACGTTGTGCCAATGGTCCCGAGCTATCAGAAGCTGCTGATGGTTGCGTTTTTCCTTGGCATCGCGGGCAGTTCGTTTGCGGTCGGCGTGGGATTCGTGTCGCGCTGGTTTCCGCCCGAAAAACAAGGAAGCGCACTCGGCGTGTATGGGCTGGGAAACATTGGGCAATCCGCAGCGGTCTTTCTCGGCCCGGTCCTTGCCGTTGCCGTTGGCTGGCAGAACATTTTTCGTGGCATGGCGGCCCTGTTGATTCTGTGGGGAGCGATTTTTTATTTGCTGGCGAGGAATTCGCCGAAGACGGCCCGCCCCGCTGGCGTGGGCGCGATGATGCGGCTGCTCTCACGCGAAAAACTTTCCTGGGTGTTGTCCCTTTTCTACTTCCTAACTTTCGGTGGGTTCGTAGCGTTTTCCATCTACTTGCCGGTCCTCCTAAAGGATCAGTTTGGGTTGAAGCCGGCGGACGCGGGCTTTCGTACGGCTGGATTCGTCGTCCTGGCGACCCTCGCGCGGCCACTTGGAGGCTGGCTGGCGGACAAGATCGGCGGAGCGCGCGTCCTGCAAGTTGTTTTTCTTGGTATTGTTCCCTTTGCGTTGCTGATGTCGTGGCCGTCGATGCTGCCATTTACCGTGGGCGCGTTAGGCTGTGCGTTTTTGCTCGGCAATGGCAACGGCGCGGTCTTCAAGCTGGTGCCGCAATATTTTCCGAAAGAAGTCGGCACGGTGACAGGGTTGGTAGGCGCTATGGGTGGGCTCGGTGGTTTCTTTCCGCCACTGGTGCTTGGGTTTTTCCGCGACCGCCTCCACACCGTATGGCCGGGTTTTGCCCTCCTGGCTTTCGTGTCGGCGGTCCTGTGGCGGATGAATGCAGCCGTGTTCCTGTCGCGCCAGGAGACCGCAGAACTTACGCTCCCGGCTTCGTTCACGAGGACGACGGATCGTATTCGAGCGGGCGTAACCGCATCATTCTTTACGGGCCTGCTGGTAGCAACGATCGTGGTTGGCTCGCGCAATCTGCAAAACTTCGACGCGGCTTTGGTGATTTACACATTCGCTACCATCTTCGCGACTTGGGGCGTCGTCTACCACTATCGGGTTTGGCTTGATAAGCCGCCGACTCGTGTCTATTGGCAGCGCGGCTGGCAGCTATTTCTGGAAGCCGGAATTTTCAAGGGAACAGCCCAGCTTTTGAAAAATGCCACGACTCATCTTGCGGCGCAGACTTTCCTTCGGCGGCGCTCGGCGCTGCGGTGGTGGATGCACCAGATGCTTTTTTGGGGCTGCCTGCTCGCAGTAGCTATCACGTTCCCGCTGGTATTCGGCTGGATTTCATTTCAGACCTTGTCCAACGATCAGGAAACGTACGTCATCCTCGTCTACGGATTCCCAGTACAGACATTCCGGCTGCACACCTTGCTCGCGGAGATGATCTTTCATGGCTTGGATATCTCCGCGATCCTGGTCCTGGGCGGTATCGGCCTTTCCCTGTGGCGCCGCTTCCGCGATCGTGGCGCGCAGGCCGTCCAGTCGTTCGCGCTGGATTTTCTGCCAATCATTCTGCTGTTCGCAATCTCGGTGACGGGGCTGGCTTTAACCGCTTCGCAGAATTGGTTGCGCGGTGAGTTTTACAGCTTTCTGGCGATTCTGCACGCCATCACCGTGGTCGCCGCGCTGCTGTACCTACCCTTCGGAAAGTTCTTCCACATCTTTCAGCGGCCCGCGCAGCTCGGCGTGAAGTTCTACCAGGCCGCGGGGACTGCGGGCGAAGGTGCTGCCTGCAAGCGGTGCGGCGAGCGGTTCGCCTCCCGCATGCACATCGACGACTTGAAGAAAGTCCTTCCGCAACTCGGTTTCGATTATCGATTGGAGGGAACGGACGCCACGTGGCAGGAATTGTGCCCGGCGTGCAAGCGCAAATCGCTCTCGCTCGCCCAACTCCGCCTGAAGGAGGAAGCCCGTGGCTAAAGTGCCGATCTCGCTGGATAAACTCGCCGACCAGTTCGGCCCGCATCCGGCACACACGCCTCCGGGAGGCTGGCAGGACGAATCGCGCAATTCCGCCGAGCGGCTCGTAAAAACCCATTGCTGCTTCTGCGGGCAGCAGTGCGGCATTCAGTTGAAGGTGCGCGGCAATCAGGTGATCGGATTTGAACCGTGGGAAGAATTTCCATTCAACGAGGGCAAGCTTTGCCCAAAGGGCGTAAAACGCTACATGCAAGGCGGTCACCCGGACCGCCTACTGGATCCGTTAATGCGAACTCCGAACGGATTTCGTAAAGCCAAGTGGGATGAAGCGCTCGATTTCACGGCCAACCGCTTGCGCGACATTCAGCAGAAATACGGCAAGGACTCGGTTGCCATCTACGGCGGCGCCTCACTCATCTCCGAAAAATCCTATCTTCTTGGAAAATTCGCACGGGTGGCTTTGGGAACGCGGCACATCGATTATAACGGCCGGCTCTGCATGGTTTCGGCAGGAACGGCCTACAAGCTGGCGTTCGGAGTTGATCGCAGCCCCTTGCCGTGGGGCGACATCGCCATGGCGCAGGTTGCGCTTGTGGCGGGAGCCAACGTGGCCGAATGCGCGCCGATCACAACGGACTATCTCTGGCGGTGCCGCGACGCCGGAGGAAAACTCATCATTGTTGATCCGCGCATGACGCCGATTTGCCGCAACGCGGATATGTATCTTCCCGTACGACCCGGAACTGACCTGGCACTGTACATGGGACTGTTGCACGTTATTTTGCGCGACGGTCTTGAGCGCCGTGATTTCATCTCCGCTCATACGTCAGGATTCGAACCGGTAGCGGAATCAGTCCGTGCCTGGGACCCGCGCACGGCCGCGGAGAAAACCGGCGTGCCACCGGAATCCATCGAACGCGCAGCGCATCTTTTTGCCAAGGCCGAACGTGCTGTCGTGCTTCACGCCCGTGGCGTCGAGCATCAGTCGAAGGGCGTCGAGAATTGCCTTGCGCTCATCAACCTCTGTCTGGCCACCGGTAACATCGGCCGCGAAGGGGCGGGCTGCGCGATGATCACAGGTCAGGGTAATGGCCAGGGTGGACGCGAGCACGGACAGAAGTGCGACCAACTCCCCGGCCAGCGATCGGTCAGCGATCCCGAAGCTCGTGCGCACATCGCGAAAGTCTGGGGCATTTCCCCTGAAGAGATTCCGCAAGCTGGATACTCGGCGGTGGAGATCATGGAAGCGATTCATCGCGGTGAAATTAGAGCTCTGCTATCCGCCTGCTTCAATCCTCTGGTTTCTCTGCCGGACGCAAACTACACGCGGGAAGCACTCGAAAGGCTCGAATACTTTGGTGTAGTTGACTTCTTTCTGTCGGAAACGGCGCATCACGCTGACGTGGTGTTTCCAGGGAGCTTGCAGGAGGAAGAGGAAGGCATCGGGTGCACGACAGAGGGCCGCGTCATCCATATTCAAAAGGCCGTCGACCCGCCGGGAAATGCGAAAGCCGACAGCTTTGTCTATATCGAGCTCGCGCGGCGCCTCGGGAAGGAGAAATACTTCCCCTACAACTCAACCCGAGAGATTTACGATGAGTTGCGAGAGGCGTCCCGCGGCGGGCACGCGGACTACTACGGCATAACCTACGAAAAAATCGACAAAAACATGGGCGTGTTCTGGCCGTGTCCGACGCTCGACCATCCTGGCACGCCGCGCCTCTTCGAGAATGGCAGGTCGTTCCATTCCGACGGCAAACATCATTTCGTGGTCACCGAGTGGCGCGAGAGTGGCGACCCGGTGTCCGTCGAGTATCCCATCTATCTCACTACAGGGCGTGTCGTCAGTCAGTATTTGTCCGGGACGCAGACGCGCCGGATCGGCGCACTCCTTGACCAATATCCCAATCCTCGCGTCGAGATTCACCCCAAGCTCGCGGAGCAATACGGCATTAAGGACGGAGACTGGGTGACGGTGGCTTCCCGCCGCAGCGAGGTGACGCTCCAAGCCATGGTCGTGAAAACGATCCGTCCGGACACGGTCTTTATTCCTTATCACTGGCCGGGTGGACGCAGCGCGAACCTATTGACGCACCGCACGCTTGATCCGCGAAGCAAGATTCCGGAATTCAAAGTATCGGCTTGCCAAATTAAGAAAGCGGCGGCTCCGCCGGAGTGGGCTTTGTCTTCGGGAGCGGCGACATCCGCCGCAAGGAGCAGTGCCTGATGCACGGATACGAGTTTTACGTCGATCCATCCCGCTGCATCGGCTGTCAGTCCTGCGTGCAAGCTTGTGCGGAATGTGAAACGCATCGCGGGACATCGATGATCAATTTTGATTTCATCGACCGCCAAGGAACGACTGCGACATCAGCCTATGTATGCTGGCATTGCGAAGAGCCCACGTGTGCGATGGTGTGCCCGGCGGACGCGATCAAGAAGGGCGACGACGGCATCGTGCAGTCCTCGCTGAAGCCTCGCTGCATCGGCTGTTCGAACTGCGTTCTGGCCTGCCCCTTCGGCATTCCCAAGATTTTTCCGGAATACGAGCAGATGATGAAATGCGATATGTGCTACGACCGCACCTCGGTTGGCAAACGGCCCATGTGCGCGACGGTTTGCCCGAGCCAGGCACTGGCCTACTTGCGCCCCGAACAGATCGCCCGTAGGCGCGAGAAACCGACCAATGTTTTCCAGTTCGGAAATCAGAAAATCGTCACCCGCGTGTACATGATGGTTCCGGCCGAAACAGACGCGGTTTCGCTCGATGTTCTTGACTATATGTGGGAGGAGTCCTATGCCCGTTTTTCGCAGGCCCAGTAAGGAACCGCTCTGGAAAGAGGAATTTTCCGTTCTCACGAGCGACGAGCGCTACGTCACGCGGCGCCAGTTCACTAAATTCTTGACTCTTGCGAGTCTGGGCATGTTCGTGGGTAACCTGTGGATTTTCCTGAAGTCCTGGTTCGTGAAGCCCCGTCGATTCCCAGGACTAGAGATCGCCCAGGTTGGCGAAATCCCCATTCGCGGCGTGAAACTGTTCACCTATCCCACATCCCAGGATCACTGCATCATGGTCCGCACGAGCGAAGACGAATACGTCGCCTACAGCCAGAAATGCACGCATCTTTCCTGCGCCGTATACTATTCAGCGGAGAATGACCGGCTCGAGTGCCCGTGCCACCAGGGATTCTTTTCCATCAAGGACGGATCGGTTTTACAGGGCCCACCGCCGCGGCCCTTGCCGCAAATCGTGCTGGAACGCGAAGCCGGAAGGCTTATCGCGACGAGGGTAAAGGTCAGTTGAGATGGTGAATCTCGAACCAACGAAGCAACGGCGCGGCTTGGTAGCCATCGATGCCGCGATGGCGCTGATCGTCATTCTACTCATCATTCAAATCTGGCTCCTCAGCGCCACGCTTGAAGTGTTCCTTGCCGGGCATGCCGGGTCGGTTCTCCCGGCGGCTATTTTCTCAGGCTTACTGTTCTCCGCCTGTGCAGCGTTAAACACTTTTGTGGACCGAATCGACCGTAGCTCGAAGTGATGGTGAAGGCCGCGGCGCCAAGAGCAGAGGACATGTGAGCAGGACCTGCCCGCCCAGTCTAACTAATCTTGGCCAATCCCACCTCGTCCCCCGGCTTCCCACGCGAGCGAAATTACTGAGCTTGCAGTCGCCTGGCTTTCCGCCCGTGGTCCCGATCCCTGCCAGATTTCCGGAAAAATGTACGGTACCTAGATCTTTTCTGCCGCGCTTTATTTCCTGATACCGCTTCGGCGGTTTGACGAAGCGCTCGAGAATTCAAACTGGCCCTTGAAACCGATCCTTTGTCGATGATGGTGCACTTCGGTATGGGCTTCGCGCTCTATTGCCAGCAGTGATGCGACGAAGCCTGATGGATCACCTGTCCGTAGGTAGGGTCAATGCTTCGAGGAGCTGAAAGACGCCGGCCATCCTGGCCTTGAACCGGGGCGACGATTTCGCCATTACGTTCCATCATATTCGGCCTCCTGAAGGACCGGCTACTCTGACCCGCATGCGGCAACAACTCCGCCCGTTAGCCGGTCGACGAGAAACTACCGAAGCACGATCGAAGCGAACGCAGGCAAATTCCCGTCGGAGTTCAGAGTGGTTAAGTCAGGAATTTCGCGAGCGGTTCCCAATAGTTGCCCTTCCAGCCCGCGGCCAAGTGTTCCGCTTGTCCTTTCGGGAAGCCGGTATGGTCGAAGACGATCTTGGTTCCAAGGCCTTGTTCCGCGAGTTCAAATCTTGCAATGGAGTAGAGACCGGGGTCCCAATCGATCACCCGCCAGGCTTGTACAATTCTTTCCTCCGGCACGAGTTCGATATGACGCCCTACAATGTGTCCGGCAAAGATCGTAAACGTGCCACCGACTTGAGCACTGATATCCGTCGGTGCAGTTCCCAAAGCCATGCCAGACTGCATAGCGGCGCCCAGGTGAATTACTTTGTTGAACTGGGCAGTGTTGGTGAGCGCTTCGTACACGCGCTTCCGGCTCGCTTTGAAAGTGGTTTCTTGATGAATGGATTCGGCTGCATGCGAAATCTCTTCGCCTTCAGCCCGAACGAAAGTTGAACCAAGGGTCAGAGCTCCGGCGGTGACAGCCAATGTGGAAATGATCTGCCGCCTGCTGGGCGTCTCAATTTGTGCCACGCAATCATTCCAAGCGCTCATCGTTTTCTCTCCAGACTTGACCTTTCCGCGGGCAGACCCGTGGTGCCCGGATGGGACCATAGGACCATAATATGTTCAAGATAATATTTTATGATTGCGCGAAACTGAGTTGGCGGAGGTTGTATGCCCTACCCAAGCGGCCATCGAGAGAAAACTAAGAAGCGGATCATCGGCAGTGCCCGCAAGCTTTTTAACCGCCATGGCTTTGAAACCGTCACCGTCCAGCAGATCATGGCCGGAGCGGGTCTGACCCACGGGGGCTTTTACAGCTATTTCAAAAGCAAGAGCGATCTATACGCCGAGGTGCTTGGCTGCTTTTTCACCGATCCGGAGTGGAAGAGTTGCTGGGAGGGCGTGCACGTCGACCTCTCCTCAACCGACGTCGGGCCGCGGGTGGTCCGGGCTTATCTGTCGAGACAACATTA
>Ga0247661_1000179_pt1 | contig 12082 bp, 11 predicted proteins | sample CNK02_metaG_FD_182799 | JGI IMG/M metagenome (GOLD analysis project Ga0247661, IMG submission 182799) | Soil microbial communities from Purdue University Martell Research Forest, Indiana, United States - CNK02 | ecosystem: Environmental > Terrestrial > Soil > Temperate forest > Bulk soil...
CCTGGGATAATTGCATTTAATGCGAATTTTTGTTGTGTAGCGATAAGGCGTTTCTGGTAAGCAGGCGGAGCGACTGGAGAACGTGTGAATCTGCAACAGGTGTTTCTGCTGATGAGGGATGGTAGGATAGCTTTCGGCATTCGGCCCGCCGCCAGGTCTATCCTGATTTCTGTTCTCCTTGGAGCCACACGATTGTTAGCGATAGCTCACCGAGGCGCTTCCGGCTACGCGCCTGAAAATACCTTCGCGGCCTATCGCAAAGCCGTGGCTATGGGATCCGGCTTTATTGAGACGGATCTGCAACTCTCACGCGATGCCCGCTTTGTGGCCATTCACGATGCGACCGTCAACCGGACTACTAACGGCCAGGGCGCCGTCCACGACCTGACACTCGCAGAGCTCCGCAAACTGGATGCAGGCTCCTGGTTCGGCAGCGAGTACGCCGGGGAACGCATCCCGACGGTCGAAGAAATTCTGGAGTTTGCCAAAAAGCATGACGTGGTGTTCTACCTGGAGCTGAAACCTTTTGGTTCTTGGGGCGGAGAACACGCCTTAATCAGCGCTTTGCGCGAAGCCGGAGAAATCGCGCGCACGGTCATCATTTCGTTTGACCCGGGAATTCTGGCCAGCGTTCGCAAAATTGAGCCTACTTTGATGACCGGACTGCTCGTGGAAGGACAAATCGCTGAACCGCTCGAGAAGGCCATCGAGATAGGCGCCCGCCAGGTCGCCGTGCGCGGCGACCTGGTTACGCCGCGCCTGCTTCGCGATGCCCGCCAGCGCGATCTGCAGGTGGTTTGCTGGACCGTCAACCATCCCGCGCACATGCGGCTTCTGGTCGAGGCTGGCGTGGACGGGATCATCTCAGACTACCCCGATCGTCTGCTCGAACTGGCCCGGCGAAAGGAGGGGGCGTCAGGTTCCTGACGAACTTAGGGCCAGGCACAGATCAGCCAGTTCTCCTACGGATAATTCTTCCGCCCGCGCCGATGCTCGAAACTTTCGCTGCATGAGCGATTCTTTGATGAGTTCCGGCGCAAAGCTGTCGCGCAGATTGTTCACCAGCGTTTTTCGCTTATGAGCGAAGGATAGCTTCACAAAATCGAGGAAGTTCTCGCTGTCGGCCAGCTGCAACTTTTCGTTCTCCCCAGGTAACTTCATGGAAACCAAAGCCGAGCCGACTTCCGGCGGCGGTTGAAAGGCACCGGGAGGGAGCTGCAACTCAATCGAAGGCCGCGAATAATATTGCGTCAGAACCGATAAATACCCGTAATCGCGCGTGCCCGGTCGCGCGACCAAACGAAGCGCCACTTCCAGTTGTATGACGATATGAATTTCTTGAATCACCGCGGCAAGCTGAAAAAAGCGGTGCAGAATCGGCGATGTGATGTAGTACGGCAGGTTTCCGTACAGCTTGATCTTTCTTCCCGCGGCAATCTCGGCCAGGTCCGTTTTCAGCACGTCGCCGGCTAGCACGGTTAAATTGGGAAACCTGCCTGCCAGTTCTCGCAGTTTCGAAATCAGTGGCGGATCCAACTCCACCGCATACACCGGAGCCCCTGTCGCGGCCAGATACTCGGTCATCTCCCCGTGGCCCGCGCCGATTTCGATCCAGCAATACGGCTCCCCCTCGTGCCGCTCTCTTGCGTGGCGCGATACCCGGATGGTGCGCGCAATTTGCTCGCGCCAGCCCGCGTCGCGCAAAAAGTGCTGCCCTAATCTTTGTCTGGCCATGGAAACCAAAATTGTATCAAAGCAGGGCCCCTCGCTTGACGCGTCGCAGCCGCTTCGGTAGCGTACAGAGGCGGAGTTGCCTGCGCCGATCCTGCATGAGAATTCTCTTCGTAGCCTCTGAAGGTTTGCCCTTCTCCAAAACCGGCGGGCTCGCCGATGTGATTGAAGCCCTCCCCAAATCGCTCGCCGCGCTGGGACACGAAGTTGCGGTCGTCCTTCCCCGCTATCGCGGCACCAACGCCGACACACCAATCATTCCCAGCTTGACCATTCCTCTCGGCGGGCGCCTCCGCTTTCCTGCAATCGTTGACGGCACGCAGCTCAATGATGTGTGTTACTTCTTCGTAGATGACCCCGCTTACTTTGACCGCGACTCTCTCTACGGGACAGCGGCAGGCGATTATCCCGACAATGCCGAGCGCTACAGCGAATTTTGCCGCGCTGCCATCGAGTTGTCGAAGCACGCTTGGCCGACCGACGTCTTCCACTGCCACGATTGGCAGACGGGCCTCCTGCCCGTCCTGCTTCGCACTGCCTACGGCGACGACGCTGTGGTCAAGGATTTACCAGTCGTCTTTACCGTCCACAACATGGGGTATCAGGGACAATTCCGCCGCGACGTGCTCGCTCGCGCTGGAATTCCCGAGGTGCTTTTTAACCCCGCCGCGCTGGAGTTTTTCGGCAACGTAAATCTTCTGAAGGGCGGCCTTATTTATTCCGATTACCTCACCACAGTCAGCCGCCGGTATGCACAGGAGATTCAGACTTCCGAATTCGGCTACGGACTCGATGGGGTTGTACGCAGGCGCTCTGATCGGATCGTTGGCATTCTCAACGGAGTGGACTACTCTGCGTGGAACCCCGCCAAAGATCCGCTCATCGCGGCGAAGTATTCAGCGAAGGATCTCGCCGGCAAGCAATTGTGTAAGCGGGAGCTATTGCAGCTTTACGGTTTAGCAGCCGACAATCTTCATCGTCCGCTCATGGGCATGGTCTCCCGTTTGGCCGATCAAAAGGGCTTTGATCTCATCGCCGACCGCGCCCACGAAATGCTCCGCGAAGACGTAATGCTCGCAGTTCTTGGCACCGGCGAACGCCGTTACGAAGATCTTTTCCGCGCCCTGGCCAGCGCTTATCCCGGCCGGGTTGGCTACAAGTTCGCTTACGACAACGTCATGGCGCACAAGGTCGAAGCCGGCTCCGACATCTTCCTCATGCCATCGCGTTATGAACCGAGCGGCCTCAATCAGATGTACAGCCTGAAGTACGGCACGGTCCCGGTGGTGCGCGCCACCGGCGGACTCGACGACTCCATTGAAAACTTCGACCTCGAACACGGCACCGGCACCGGCTTCAAGTTCAGCGAATACTCCGGCGCCGCATTCCTCTATGCTGTCAAGCAGGCTTTGCACCACTATGCCGACGAACGCATCTGGAGGCGCATTCAACTCAACGGAATGGCCAAGGATTTTTCCTGGAAAGCTCCCGCTGCGGAATATGCCAAACTATACGGAGCGGCGCGTGCCGCCCGGGGGCTGGGCCAACCGGCAGGAAACCAAATACCTGTTACAACATCTAATTAACGGACAAGGAGACCAGCGGGACGCCAACAGAAACGGTATCCTGCTGAAAGCAAAGAACATGGCAGACAACAACATCCAGTCGGTGAATGACGGAAACTTCGAAGCCGAAGTTCTTACCGCCAGCGGCGCGCAGCCGGTGGTCGTCGATTTTTGGGCGGAATGGTGCCGCCCGTGTCACATGCTGGCCCCCACGGTCGCGGAAATTGCCCACGACTACGCGGGCAAGATTAAAGTCACCAAGCTCAACGTGGACGAGGCGATGAACTCCGCCGGACGCTACAACATCCGCGGCATTCCGACCATCCTCGTTTTCAAGGCCGGCCAGGTTGTCGAGCAGATCGTGGGCGCGGTCCCCAAGGACCAGATTACCAAGGCCATTGATCGCCACGTCGGCTAGCACCCACTAAGACTTGCGAAAGCTTGCCGCTATCGGGCGGTCTGCGAACGTTGCGCATTCTGGCGCGTGAATTTCCGCGCTTTTGCGAATCAACTCTTTTGCCCCGCGACCTCCCTTCCTTGACCCGCTGCTTGCCTCTTGCTACTTTGCCCAGACGCGAATGGCCGGCTCCTTTCCCAAACAGCGCCTCATCGAGCTCGACGGTTTGCGGGGATTTGCTCTCGTCATGATCCTCGCTTTCCACGCTGTTTCTCAGGAAGGCGAGTATCCGGCCGGCACGTTCCTCGCCTACTTACAACGCTCCGTCGCCATGGGCTGGACCGCCTTGGACCTCTTTTTCATCCTGTCAGGCTTCCTGATCGGCGGGATCCTCATGGACGCGCGGGATTCTCCCAGCTACTTCAAAACCTTCTACGCTCGCCGCTTTTTTCGCATCGTGCCGGTGTATTTCGCCTGGGTGCTGCTTTACGTCTTGCTGGTGACCTTTGCAGCCGACGAGGTCGTGAAATTTTCCAATACCGGGCTGCGGCCTCCGCTCAATTTTTCCGTCTGGTCCCATTTCTTGTTTCTGCAAAATTCGTTCAATCTCCGGCTCTACGGATTATCCGGTGCCTGGTTCGGCCATCTCTGGTCGCTGGCGGTCGAAGAACAGTTTTATCTGGTTGCTCCGTTGGTGGTTCGCTTGATTCCCCCGCGTCATCTGAAGTGGATTCTGGGCACCATCGTGTTACTCGCAATTCTGGCCCGCATCTACTTTCGCTTTATCCTGCACGTGCCGGTTACTTCTATCACGACCCGCACCGTCTGCCGCATGGATGCGCTCGCTGTAGGTGTGCTGGCCGCCATCCTGGTCCGTTCTGAAACCGGCAGACGCTGGCTCGATCGGCATTTGCGTGAGTTGCGCTTTCTCCTCGTGGCTCTCGCGGTCGGCGTTGTAATGTTCTTCTTGTTTTCTTACGGCTCCATCAATCGCGGCATGCAGTCCATCGGCTTCACCTGGATGGCTGCTTTCTACGCCGTTGTACTCCTCTTAGCCGTGCAAAATAGAGTTGGCTGGCTCGCCCGATTTCTGCGGAACCCGCTGTTGCTGGAGCTCGGCTCGGTCTCCTATTGTGTCTACCTCATCCATCTGGTCGTAAACGTGAGCCTGCACGCGCTGCTGCTTCGCCAACCACCGCGCATTTCAACGCTTAGCGGTATTCTGATTACGCTGCTGGCCTTGTTGATTGCCTACGCTATCGCCAAGTTGTCGTGGATTTATTTCGAAGGCCCGCTGCACCGCCGCGGCCAGGCCTTCAAATACTGAGATTCCGCCAAGAGGTAATTGTCATGACCGCAAAACCAAAAACCGCGACGCGCTGCCACTGGGCTGCCAATGAGTGGAACATTCCCTACCACGACGAAGAGTGGGGCGTGCCCGTTCACGACGATCGTGCGCTGTTCGAATTCCTCATTTTAGAAGGCGCCCAAGCCGGCCTCAGTTGGGACACCATTCTCCGCAAACGCGCCCGTTACCGCGAAGTCTTCGCAAATTTCGATCCGCAACGCGTCGCCCGCTATGATGCCCAAAAGGTTCGCGAACTCTTGAAAGACTCCGGCATTGTCCGCAACCGCCTGAAAATTTCGGCTACGGTAAGCAATGCTCGTGCTTTCCTGAAGGTTCAGGAGGAATTCGGCAGTTTCGATGCTTATATTTGGCAATTCGTCGGCGGAAAACCCAGGAAAAACAACCGGACCAAATACAGGAAAGTCCCCGCAAAAACGGCCGAGTCAGACGCCATGAGCAAAGATCTGAAAAAACGCGGCTTCCGCTTCGTCGGCTCGACAATCTGCTACGCGTTCATGCAAGCCGTTGGCATGGTGAATGACCATGCCACGGTCTGCTTCCGCTACAATGCGGTCAGCTAGAAAAGCCGCTCAATTCGAATTCGGTTTTGCTTCGGGCTTTGCTTCCGGTTTGGATGCTTCGGGCTTCGCGTCAGGCTTGGCTGCGTCAGGCTTTGCTTCCGCCTTAGGCTCAATGGTTACCAGCTCAACTTCAAAGATCAGCGCTGTGTTCGGCCCGATCTCTTGTCCGGCGCCGCGCGGTCCGTAGGCCAGGTCTGACGGCACATACAGTTGCCACTTCGAACCCACCGGCATCAGCTGCAGCGCCTCTGTCCAACCTTTGATGACGTCGCTCACGCCAAACGTGACCGGCTTTCCGCCGTGTTTTTCCGAACTGTCGAATTCCTTTCCGTTCAAGAACGTTCCCTTGTAGTTGCACGCCACTTTGTCCGTTGCCGCTGGCTTCGGTCCACTCCCCGCCGTCAACACCTTGTATTGCAGCCCGCTGGGCAGCGTCTGCACACCTTCTTTGCTCTTGTTCGCCGTCAGAAAGTCGTCTCCTTCCTTCTTGTTTGCCGCGGCCATCGTTTCGTATTCAGCACGCGCTTTTTCGCGCAGTTCCGTTTCCAACGCCGTCAGCGCAGTCTTCACTTCCTCATCGGTCATCAGATGTTTCCCGCCCGTCAACGAATCGCGAATTCCCCTGGCCAGAATGGCTGAATCCATGTCCACGCCCCCGTTCTTCAGTTCGTTGGCCACCTTCGCGCCGATGTTCAATCCAATCGCGTAGCTCCGCTTGTCTTTTGTCGTCTTCAGCTGAGGAGCGGTCGTTCCCGCGGTCGCCGCCGGTTTCTTGGCCCCCGCGGACGCCTGTCCGCTCTTCGCTGCTCCCGGACTTTGTGCTCCGCTCGAGCTTTTTGGCGCGGTTGTCGCTGCCGGTTTGCTCGCATCGGCTGGTGGCTGCTGCGCCTGCCCTGCTCCGGCGCACAGGATTCCGGCCGTCAGAATTCCCATCATCGGATAAAAGAGTTTTGTCATAGGCTTCATTCTCCCATCGGACCCCTCGTTTCCACAAATCGGCTGCCCGTCGGTTGACGGTGGCCTCACTTGCGTCGGAGCATTGTCCAGCGTTACCATTTTGTTTCTTCTTTTTTCCCCGAAACTTCGTTCCCCCTAAGTCTCGCTGGGAACAGTGTGTGGCGTAAAGCTTGGTAGCACAGACTTCGGTCTGTGCCACGCAGTGTCACGGACAGAAAGGTCGCGGATGAAATCAGTCGTAGTCGTTGGCGCGCAGTGGGGTGACGAAGGCAAAGGCAAGGTCGTCGACTACCTCGCCGGCTCGTTCGACTACATCGTTCGCGTTGCCGGTGGCCACAATGCCGGGCACACCGTCATCATCGGCAAAGCCAAGCACGTCCTCCAACTCATCCCCTGCGGCATTCTACGTCCCAGGAAGCATGCGGTTATCGGTATGGGTGTGGTCGTTGATCCCGTCGCCCTGGTCAAAGAAATCGAAATGCTCGCCAAGTCCGGCGTCGACGTCACCGATCGTCTGCACATTAGCAATCGTGCGCACCTGATCTTTCCATATCACCGCGAACTCGACAAAGCCGCCGAGTCTGCTCGCGGCGCAAACAAGATTGGCACCACTTCACGGGGCATCGGTCCCGCCTACGAAGACAAAATGTCCCGCCGCGGACTGCGGATGTGCGATCTCCTCGAACCGGCGCTGTTCCGCGAAAAAGCCGCCCGCGTCGTCGCCGAAAAGAATCGTGTTGCCGCCGGAGCCTACGGCGCGAACATTGACTTTTCTCACGAAGTGGACGAGACCCTAAAACTCGGCGAGAAAATCCGTGGCTACATCTGTGATTCCGCGGAACTAGTCAACCGCGCTCTCGCGGAAGGGAAGTCCGTGCTGTTCGAAGGCGCGCAAGGCACCATGCTCGACATTGACCACGGCACGTATCCCTACGTCACCAGCTCCAGCGCCACGTCCGGCGGAGCCACCACCGGCGCCGGCGTTCCTCCCACAAAAATCAAGCACGTCCTCGGCATCTCCAAGGCCTACACCACGCGCGTCGGTAGTGGCCCGTTTCCAACGGAAATGCCGGACCTGGAAGCGCAGGAAGTTCGCGAACGCGGCAAGGAATTCGGCGCCGTTACCGGACGCCCGCGCCGCTGCGGTTGGCTCGATCTCGCCGTTCTGCGCTACGCCAAAATGATCAATGGCATCGACTCGCTCGTCGTCACCAAACTCGACGTCTTCGACACCCAGCGCGAAATCCAGATTTGCACCGGCTACAAGTACAAAGGCAAGCCCATCCACGAAATGCCCGCCCTCGCCGAAGAGTACGAACACGTTGTCCCCGAATACAAAACTCTCCCGGGCTGGTCCGAGGATACTTACGGCGTCAAAGACGCCGCCAAGCTCCCCAAAGCCGCTCTAGACTACCTGCGCTTCATCAGCGACTTCCTGCAAATCGAAATCGGCATGATCTCGACCGGCCCCGAACGCGACGCCACCATCATCCCCGAAGCCACCCTCCTCTCCCGCTGGCTCTAGCAGCACGTGGCGAGAGAAATGTCTTCTGCGGCGCGCGACATGACCGACATAAATCCAGGTCGCAGTGTCGAAGTGGGGTTGCAAGGAAATGTTACAGAAGACAACATCGACCTGGCACCTCTACAGGTGACGAACCGTCGTTTTAGCAACGCCAAGCTGTGCATGCTGTTTCAGTTGGTTGGAGTGGTGGTGACGATGAGCAAACTCGTGAAGACAGATGGCATATCCTCAAACGGATGGAAAGCGTGCAGCGGAAACTCGCCTGCAGCTGGCAATAAGCAATTTTCGGCTAATCTCTAACCGTGCTCTCCTACCAACAAGCCCGCGCGATTGTAGTCTCCCGCCTCGGCGCACTCACACGCGAACCGCAACCCGAATCCATCGCGCTCCTCCACGCCCCCGGCCGCATCCTCGCGCAAGAAATCCTCTCCGACCGCGACTACCCGCCCTTTGACCGTTCGATCCGCGACGGCTACGCCGTTCGCGCAGCGGATACGCACCCGGGCGCAACGCTCCGCTGCCTTGGTGAACTAAAGGCCGGCGACAGCCCATCCACCGCCGTCCAGCCTGGCAGCTGCATCCAGATCATGACCGGCGCTGCCCTCCCTCCCGGTGCCGACGCTGTCATCATGATCGAGCACACGAAACACGATGCCGACACCATCACGCTCGATCGGGCCATCAAATCCGGTCAGCACGTCGTCGCACGCGCCAGCGAACAATCAGCAGGCACATCCGTACTCAAAAAAGGCACCCGCCTCGGCTTCGCACAAATCGCCGCCGCCGCCCAGGTCGGCGCGTCGCAAGTTACCGTTTATCGCAAGGCCAGCGTCGCCATCCTCTCGACCGGCGACGAAGTCGTTGACTTCACTACGACGCCCGGCCCTTTCCAGATCCGCAACTCCAACTCGGTATCCCTCGCTGCCCAAATCGCCGAGCTTCGCGCGGAACCCTTCTTTCTCGGCATCGCGAAAGACACCGCCGAAGATCTACGCGCCAGAATCACCGCGGGAATCCAGGCCGACGCGCTTATTCTCTCCGGCGGCGTCTCCGCCGGAAAATACGACCTGGTCGAACCCGTCCTCAAAGAATTCGGCGCCGACACCGTTTTCGACGCTGTCGCCATCCGTCCTGGAAAACCCATCGTTTTCGCCCTCTGCCAAGGCAAGCCCGTCTTCGGCCTTCCCGGCAATCCCGTCTCTACCATGGTCACTTTCGACCTTTTCGTCCGCCCAGCCATCGAAATCCTGTCTGGGACCGATCCCAGCTCCTTCCCTCTTCTGGAGGCCACCCTCACCCAGCGCCTCCAGGAAAGATCCGGCCTAACCCACTTCCTCCCCGCCCTTTTGGAGTGGGGGAGCTCTGCCCCCGCGTCCGCGGACTCAACTCGCCCCCGCCTGGAGCAGGGCAAGCCCGGCTTCGACCAGCAAAATGCCCAACTCGAGCCGCATGCTCCTTCCTTTCCGGCGCCCCGCGTCACGCCTCTTTCTTGGCAAGGCTCGGGTGACATCATCGCCATGTCCCGCGCAAATTGCCTTTTGGTAGTTCCGCCCGACCGCGAGACCATAGAATCGGGCGAACGCGTCCAGGTTCTCCCTCGGGGTCTATAATGGAGCGCTCTTCATGTAGTGGCGGGCTTTAGCCCCGCGCTTCCATCTCCATGCCCAAACTCTCCCACTACGACCAGCGCGGCAAAGCCCGTATGGTGGACGTGACCTCCAAATCCATCACCCACCGCACCGCCCAGGCTCATGCCTTCGTCCACATGCCGCCGCGCGTCCTCGCCGCCATCCGCAAACTCAAAAACCCCAAAGGCGACCCCCTCGAAACGGCCCGCCTCGCTGGCATTACCGCCGCCAAGCGCACCTCCGAGTGGATACCTCTTTGTCACCCACTGCCCATCACTCACATTGATGTGCTCCTCACCGTGTGCAAAAATGGCGTGGAGATTCGCACTCACGTTTCCGCCTCCGCCCAGACCGGCGTCGAAATGGAGGCGCTCGTGGCTGCCGCCGCTGCCGCGCTCACGGTCTACGACATGTGCAAAGCCCTCGACAAAGGCATCGAGATTCGTGAGCTGTTTTTAATCGAAAAAACCGGCGGAAAGAGCGGTGACTATCACCGCGCGCTTCGTAAATACCGGAACATGGGAACCGCTCGCAACCAAAGACGTAGATGACGGCAGCTTCCTCCAAATCGGTTCGCCTGCTGGTCGCCGAGGACAATCCCCTCGTCCGCGACCTGATCGAAAAGGGCATGGACGCTCATTGCGAGGTCATTTTCGCCAATGATGGCGCCGACGCACTTATGAAAGTTATCGACGATCCCCCTGATGCCATTCTCTGCGACTACAAGATGCCCGGTCTCGATGGCCGCCAGCTTTTTGAAAAACTTCGCGGCCGCGAAAAAACCCGCCACATCCCATTCCTGTTTATGGCCAGTCGCGCCGACATCGAAGAAAAGCTGCGCCCGCTCACTGACGGCGTGGAGGATTTCATCGCCAAACCTTTCGTGTTGAAAGACCTCGTCCGCGCAGCAAAAAAAGTGGTGGATCGCATCCACTTGGAAAAATTGCAGAAGAGCGCCTCACGTCCCGGCGTGATTCAAGGCCGCCTCGAGGAAATGAGCATGACCGATCTCCTGCAATCCCTCGAAATGGGGCAAAAGTCTTGCCGACTCCGCGTTCGGCACAATGGTGAACAAGGAGAGCTGTTCTTCGCGAGCGGCCAGTGCAGGGATGCGCAAATCGGCGGCGTCCAGGGCGATGACGCCGTCTACAAAGTCATTCTCTGGACCGAAGGGGACTTCGAAATTGATTTCAACGCAGCCAACGCTTCCACCCGCACCACCACTACCCGCGGCACCACCGGCTTGCTCATGGAAGCCATGCGCCTGATGGATGAGTCCAGCCGCGACGCCGTCGAAACCTCCTGAAATTCCTTTCGTTTTGCTGGTTCCGTAAGCGCGGCTTTAAGCCGCACATTTTCTTTCCATTCCGCCGCTACCCCCGGCATGGGTGCCGGCCTTCGGCCCGGCCCTTCTCCCGGGCGGAACATCCGCTCCTGCGGCAAGCCTTTTCCGCTAAACTACTCGCCAATGCGCAGCACGATTCGGTTCAGGTTAATCAAACTTGCCTTTTGGGTTTCAGTTGTTCTCGCTGGCCTGACGGAGGGTTCGCTGGCGCAGAGTGTATCCCCGCTAAAACTGAAACTGAGCCGCTTGATCTCTCCCACCGCGGCCGAAATGATCATCAACGAAAAACAGGTTCTCTTGAAAAAAGGCGAGCGCTCAGGCGCATGGACACTGGTCGAAATTGTTCCCGCTCTGCCATCTGGCCGGGAATCCGTGATACTCGAAGACTACACCCAGCGCGATGGTCACCTGCTCTTTGTAAGCTCCAACGGCGTTCAAATCGACTTGCCGAAATCCTCCGAACCAACAAGTGCCGATCCAGCAGAGCTCTATCTGGGACATACGCCGAAGGAGATTTTGGAGAGTCCGCGGGACCTTTTGGCGGAACAAATTCTTGCAAAAGACGATGATCCGTCTTATGAGGAAGTCGCCAGCGTATTCGAACCGATTCGCAAGATACAGACCTACAGCTTTGTCGGAACGCCCGAAACCTTCGACAAAGTCGGCTTCGCCTATGGGGGGCGCTCACCAAATTTCGATCCCGCACCATACGATTCCCCTATTGCCGAAATTCGCGAGCAGGGGCGCGTGCTGGACGGCTTGCTAGGCCAATATCTGCCGGTGCTGCGCTTTGTGTATCCCGAGGAGAACGAATCTTGGACGGAGATGATCGCGTTCGCCCCCTGGCGGATTTCGAACGGCAACAATCGGGTTCAGCCGGTCTGGTATCGCATAAGCCGAATCGAAAATGGCAATTTGAAATGGGCGAAATACGTCGATTCGTATCATCCGTTTCCGCCAAGAACTGGCTACGATCCGAAGCTGTTCTATTCAGACCTTGCTGCC
>Ga0247661_1000180_pt1 | contig 12017 bp, 14 predicted proteins | sample CNK02_metaG_FD_182799 | JGI IMG/M metagenome (GOLD analysis project Ga0247661, IMG submission 182799) | Soil microbial communities from Purdue University Martell Research Forest, Indiana, United States - CNK02 | ecosystem: Environmental > Terrestrial > Soil > Temperate forest > Bulk soil...
CCGCCCGCGCTGGCCGCGGCCCGATTAGGCTCCCACACACCGCCCCGACCACCAGGGCAATTCCAAACGCCGCAATATTACGAAAACGCATGGATAAAGCTCCTCCTCAGTGGCGCGCCAGACGCACCTACCCCGGCTCGGCGCGTGAAGCTTCTCACTTCACTGTAGCGAGAGCGCCGTACGGTAGCAAGAGGCTGCCTCCGCCTGGCCCGCGTCGCTTTCCTTCTATCATGAACCCAGTGTCTAAAAGAGCGGCGCCGCTCGGTATAAGGAGAAACCCCTAGTGCGGCGCCAGGTTGCGATGCCGTCGAAATCGTCCTGCTTACTTAGCCATGACGAAGTGGCCGCGGCGGTTCCTCTGCCAGCAGTCTTCGTTGCTTTCCGTGCAGAAAGGCTTCTCTTTGCCGTAGCTGACCGTGCTCATGCGGTCCGCTCCAATACCCAAAGAAACCAAATACTGTTTCACGGCGGCAGCGCGGCGATCGCCTAGTGCCAGGTTGTATTCGGTCGAGCCGCGCTCGTCGCAGTGCCCCTCAACCACAACCTTCACTTGCGGGTAATTGCGCAAAAAATCGGCGGTCTTGGCCATGGCGGCGCGGGCATCGCTACGAATGTCCGCCTTATCGAGGTCAAAATAGGCGTCCTGCACTTCCTTCATGAACATCTCTTCGAGCGTAGCATTCGTCGCAGGCGGCGGTGGTGGAGGTGCCGAGCCGACTGTCACACGCACGGTGGAGTCCGCCGTGCCGCCCGGTCCGCTCGCCGTAACCGTGTAGGTCGTCGACTCGGGCGGCGTGACTTTTGTCGAGCCTTCCGGCGCGACGGCGCCCACTTCCGGTGATATTGTCAATTGTGTGGCGTTCGTCGAAGACCAGTTTAGCGTCGTCGCATCACCCTTGTTGATGGTGGTGGGATTGGCTTGCAGAGTGACGGTTGGCCGAGCCGCGGGCGGCGCAGCTGGCGGTGGCTCATGGCTCACCACGGGTTTCTTTCCGCATCCCACGGTGAGGGCGGCGGCGGCAAATGCAGTCAAGAGAAAAGCGCGGTAAAACGGTCGGGCAACCTCAGGCATTCTAGATTTCCTCCTCAGTGTAAATCCCATGAATTCATACGTTTTCGAGCGACAACATGGTACCACCACTCGGAGTCCCATAAAACATCGCACTACGATATATTTCTTGAACAAACCTATAAAAATCGAATCAGCGCGCCGACCAGTTTGGCGATTCATTGTGCCCGCTGTTGGTCAGCTGGTGCGGCTGCGAACCATCCGCCAGCATGGTCCAGATCTGCCGGGTCCCGGAGCGCGTGGACTCAAACACGATGTGCCGTCCGTCCGGCGCCCAGCTGGGCCGCTCGTTCCGTCCCATATCGTGCGTCAGTTCGATAATTTGCCGGGTCGCCGCGTCCATGATGTAGATATCGTAGTTGTTTGAAGGCCGCCGCCAGCTGAACGCCAGCAACTGTCCGTTCGGAGACCACGCCGGGTCGATCAGATATCCCTTGTCCGGCAAATCCAGGTTCTGCGCGTTCGTGCCGTCGGAGTTCATCAAGTACAGCTTCGGCACCCCCGACCGGTCGCTCACGAACGCGATTGTCTGGTTCGTCTTTGGATTCCACGCTGGCGAAGTGCTGGCCCCGTTCGAAAACGTAAGCCGCTTTAACCCGTTGCCGCCCGCGCCGATCGAATACAGCTCCGGGTTGCCGCCCATCGACGACGAGAACACCAGTTGCGATCCGTCCGCCGACCACGCCGGCGCGCTATTGGTCCCGCGATACCGCGGAAAACTCACCACCCGATTCGCGTCCATCGAGTACATGCAGATCTGCGGGCTGGCCGGCGCCCCGCCGCCCGACGCGTAACATGTGAACGCTATGCGCGAGCTATCCGGCGACCAACGCGGCGTCAGCGAGATTGAATGCAGGGAAGTCAAGGCATGCTGGTTTGCCCCGTCATAATCCATCGCCCAGACCTCTTTTGCACCGCCACGCGAACTGACGAACGCAATCTGCGTCGAAGAGAGCCCCGGTAGTCCGCCGGAAAGCCGCATGATGATTTCGTCCGCAAACTGGTGTGCGAACTTGCGTACCTGCGGGTCTGTCGGCGTTCCACGATACACCTTGGCGATGACTGCCTGCGACGACGGATTGGTCACGTCATAAAACCAGGCCTCGATGGCCACTTCACCCGTCGTTTCCGTCAAATTTCCGAAAGCCAGGAAATGCGCGTTCACCGGCGAATCCGTCCAGGAAACATAGCGCAGTTCGTTTGGCGTGCTTGGCTGCGATTGCGGATAAAAACTCGGGCTCACCATGTCCATGATCCCGCTGAACGTCAGGTCGTCGCGCACCACCTGGGTGAACAGAGCGCCGTGCGGTTTGGCGGTATCCGATCGGGGCGCAAAATCCGCCACCGCCACCCGCGGCTTTTCCACGCCAAGGCCGGTGCCAATTCGAAACCAGTCCTGTTGCTGTGCCGTAGCTGGACGTCCGGCAACCATCGCCGCCAATATAAACAGCGTGAACAAAGCTCTACGCAACGCGGACGAAGACACTAGCTCCTCCAATGAACTCGGTCTCTGGCGGCTGGGAAGGGAATTTCGCCATTTATCTTGTCATACTAAGGTCGAAATCGAAAATCACTCTTACGTTTGAACCGGAATAGTCCGGGGGCAGGCCCGGCATCGGATTTGACGACATGATCGCCCGCAGCCCCGAATTGTCCATGGAAAGATTCCCGCTGGTTTGTGAAATGCGGATGTCCTTCACCGTTCCGTCTTTGTAAATCGTAAACTCCACCACCGCATGTGCGGTGTGCGCCGCGCGCACGCCGGGATCGATCGTGTTCTGCAGCCAGTTGGTCTGAATTCGACGCTTCACCGCCTCGATGTACCAGCCATAACGCGAGGCAAAATCACCTCCGCCTTCGGCCTTGATCGCCATTCCCGGCGTGGTAGAGGAGCCCGGCGTGCTGCCGGCCCCCGTCGGCACGTTCATCGCGCCCTGGTTGTGCCCCGGTACCGCATTGTCCGGATTCGGTTGCTTGGGCTGAAACGCCTTATTTTCTTTTTTCGGTGGAGGTGGCTTCTTGCTGGATTTTTCCAGGGTCTTGAATTCGGGAACGTTTTTCAGATCCGGCGGAACAATCTCTTCTTTCTTTGGCTGTGGTGGTTCCGGCTTGATGTCGTTTTTCCACAAACTCTTTGAAGGGTCGACCACATTGCTTTCGTTCAACGACGGTGTCTTCGGCATCGGCAATCCGCTGTTGCCAACGAGTTTCACCTGAACCGCGCTGTCACTTCCGCCGCCCGGTCCCGCCCAGCGATTGCCTTGCCAGTGGAAATAGGCGGAAAGTCCGATCAGCAGAATCAGTCCGCCGTGCAGGACTCCGGAAGCCGTCAAGTACGGCGTCAACCGGATATCTTCCGAATTGGCTACGGCACTGGCCATATTCTACTGCCCGCGGCTCCGCTCGGTCAGCGGCTGCGTCACGATACTGATATTATTAATGCCGGATTGCCGCAAAGTGTCGATCACCGAAGCGAAAACCCCGAACGGTACCTTCTCGTCGCAGCGCAGAAACACCGCATCCTGGGGCTTCTTCAATTGCGCCTGCACTTTAGCGCCTAAGTCGTGGATGTTCACCGCGTCGTTCCCCAAATAAATCAACTGGTTCTTGTCCACGCTGATCACCAGCCGCTGCTCGGTGATCTCCTTGACGGTCTTCGTTTTCGGCACGTCTACTTCGATCCCGGATTGCAGAATCGGCGCCGTGATCATGAAAATGATCAGCAGCACCAACACCACGTCGATGAACGGGACCATGTTGATTTCCGACAACGACGATTGCGTTTTCCCCATCAATTGCGGCATAAATTCGACGCCCTACGCTACAAATGTCTTTTCAATCTGCGCGGTCACTTCCAGTGCAAAGGTATCCATCCGCTGACCCAAGTCGCGGATGTCACCCACGAAATTGTTGTAGAAAATCACTGCGGGGATTGCTGCAAACAGGCCCATAGCTGTGGTCACCAGAGCTTCCGCAATGCCAGGAGCCACGGCGCGCAAACTTGCCGAGCCGGCGTCGCCCAGTCCGGTAAACGCGTCCATAATTCCCCAAACTGTACCGAACAATCCGATAAACGGTGTCACTGACCCGGTCGTAGCCAGCCACGACATGCCCTTTTCCACGCGGCGCACTTCCTCCGCGGAAGCCAATTGCATCGCCACGGTCACGGCACTCAGGCTCTTCAGCTTCGGCGGTTCCGGATTTCCGGGATGCGTTCCTACCTGAAATTGCAGCTCGCGGTAGCCGGCCGCGTATACGTTCGCAAACGGCGAGCCCGCCGTAGCTAGTGCTTGCGGATTGGCGACTCCGCGCGTCGCTCTGAAAATCCGCAAGAACTGATCACTTTGCCGGTGGACGCGGCCGAAGAGGCCAAGCTTCTGGAAGATCATGCCCCAGGAAACGACGGAGAAAAATAACAGGAGGCCCAAAACGCCGCGCGCGACCCAGGTCGTTTGTTCCAGAATCTTTCCAAGATCGACGGCGAAGGCTGCAATCAGAAAAAAGGAAATGTTCGCCCCTCAGTTTGAGTAAATTTGCTGGTCTTTAGCAACGTAACACACGCTCGGAGTCGAATCAACGAATCACGCTTTCCGTGCTGTTTCCGTAACGTCCTTGTAGCGGCGGATTTCTGCCGCCGCTGCCAGCTTTTCGGCCAGCTTTTCGGTTGCCAAATACCAACCGTCCGGCTAGAATCCGCCGCAATCGGGCCCACCGTTTTTTTGCTCCAGGAGGAGTGCATGAAATTGAAAGCCATCTTTGCCACGCTGGTCGTGTGCTTGGCGACTGCCGCAGTTTGCCTCGCGGCAGATCCGTTCACGGGCACGTGGAAATTGAATGAGGGCAAATCCAAGGTTGCTGCGGGAACAGTCAAAAACACCACCGTCACCTATGAAATGACCGGCGACAGCATCAAGGTTACGCTCGACGGAGTAGCCGCCGATGGCAAGGCCACTCATGACGAGTGGACCGGCAAGTTTGACGGAAAAGATTATCCCGTGACCGGCAATCCCATGACCGATACGCGGGCCTACAAGAAAATCAACGACCACACATTGGAGGCGACGGGGAAAAAGGGCGACAAGGTAGTGCTAACCGCCAAGATCACCGTCTCCGCTGACGGAAAAACGCGTACGGTCGTAGCGACCCAGACTACCGCTGACGGCAAAAAGGTCACCAGTACCGCCGTTTACGACAAGCAGTAACTGTTCTGCAGTTCGAGGATGCCGCCGCACGATTGTCCGGCTTCAACGGACAGACTCTGCGGCGGCGTTTCCCTTTGCGGCTGTGCATGATCATCCATGCAGGGCAGGACTGCTCGTATGATAAAATCGCAACGATGGGCGACGGAATTGACATCCGCCTGGAGGCGCTGGTCTGCCGTCCGGCCGTTTCGAACGGAGTGCGACGGGGTTTGTCCGAGGCTGCCGCCGGCGAGGTCCGCGGCACGTTCTTTCTGGAAACGTTCGGCTGCCAGATGAATGAGCACGACTCCGAAAAAGTGGCTGGAGTCCTGCTGGCCCGTGGCTATCAGCAAGTCGAAACGCCCGAGGCCGCCAGCCTGATCCTCTACAACACCTGCAGCATCCGCGAAAAAGCCGCGCAAAAAGTTTTCTCGCGCCTCGGCGTCTACCGGGACTCTCTTGGCAAAGGGCTCAAGGACCAGAAAATCGGCGTCCTCGGGTGCGTCGCGCAACAGGAAGGCGAAGCCATTTTCTCCCGCGCACCATGGGTGAGCCTGGTTTGCGGATCCGCCAGCTACCGGAACCTCCCGCAAATGCTGGCTCGCCTGGAAGCGGGCGAAGAGCGCATCACCGGCCTCGACAACGACACCGACGAAACGTTCGAGACTGAAGTGACGCGGCGCGATAATCCCTGGCGAGCTTACATCACCATCATCGAAGGCTGCGACAAAGCCTGCGCCTACTGTGTTGTGCCGTTCACGCGTGGTCCAGAACGCAGCCGCGATTCCGCTCGCGTGCTCGCCGAAATGCGATCCCTCGCCGGCATGGGCTACTCCGAAGTGCAGTTTCTCGGGCAGACCGTCAACTCCTACGCCGATCCCTCGCCGCGCAAAATGCGTTTCAGCGAACTACTCATCGAAGCGGCGCAGGTTCCCGGCATCCGCCGCGTGCGTTTCACTACTTCGCATCCTCGCGATTTCACGCCGGACATTGTGGAAGCGATTGACGCGCATCCGGGCATTTGCAATCACGTGCACCTGCCGGTGCAGTCCGGGTCCATGCGCGTGCTGCGGGCGATGCAGCGCACCTATTCGCGTGCCGAATATCTCGAAAAAATAGCGATGATACGGGGCGCAAAACGGGCAATCTCTATCACTTCGGACATCATCGTCGGGTTCCCCGGCGAAACGGAAGCTGACTTTGACGAGACCCTTTCGCTATTGGACCAAGTGAAATATGAAGGTGTTTTCTCCTTCAAGTATTCGCCGCGACCGAATACTCCGGCGACTTCGATGCCGGATGCGATACCGGAAGAAGAGAAGAGCCGCCGCCTGGCAGCGTTGATGGAACGGCAGCGTGCGATCCAAGTGGACGCGCTCGGGAAACTGAAGAACGAAATGTTCGAGGTGCACGTGGACGGCAACTCGAAAAAAGAAAACCGTTGGTACGGCCACAGCTCCTGCAACCGCGTGGTCAATTTCGGCGCGACCCAGGGCAATCTGCTCGGCCAGTACGTTCCCGTCCGCGTCACCGGCTGCACCCCCAACAGCCTGCTTGGCGAACACACACCGGCGTTGTAGGTTCGCCGAGTTGGGCAGGGCCGAGCCAGGCTCGGATAAGTTCTTTGCCGGCGAGGGCGCAGAATGCCCAAAGAAGAAGGCGATTGCTAGTACACAAAAATGCGTGTTGTCCTGGTGCGCCCACGGTGATACAACCTCCACAGGAGGGCACGATGGAACTCGAGATGAAGATTCGTGGCCTGATGATGGACCCGGTGACCAACATGCCCATCGTGGTCCTCAAAGACGTGCAGGGCAACGCCGTTCTGCCCATCTGGGTTGGCGTCTATGAGGCCAACGCCATCGCGCTTGAAATCGAGAAGGTCCAGACTCCTCGCCCTATGACCCACGACCTGCTGAAAAACGTTTTTCTGGGTTTCGACGTTCGGGTAGACAAAATTATCGTTAACGACCTGAAGGACGACACCTTTTACGCCCTGATCTGCGTCGAACGCGAAGGCCAGATGATGACCATTGACTCCCGTCCCAGCGACGCCCTCGCATTGGCCTTGCGCATGGACTGCCCCATCTTCGTCGACGAACAAGTATTAAAGAATTCTAAAGTTTCCAGCGCGCTCACCGAACGTACCACTAACGAACAGCTCCGCAACTGGCTCGAAGGCCTCAACGACGAAGACATGGGCCGCTACAAGATGTAGGTTGTGGCCGACTGCCTGGCACGGAGCCCTTCCACCGGCCGCCTCGCAGGCCGGGAGCAAGAGCAGTCTCGATCCCTTGCCTCTCGTTAGCGTGCCGCGCACGCGTCTTGGGCGGGGTGCTGCGAGATTCTTTCACTGCCACGCTTGGTCCGATCGCCGGTGTCGTAACGTGCATTCGCGGATGGCAGAAGTTGGCACTCGACGTGCCCGGCGGAGCGGGTGCAGAGACTATACTTCCACCGGGCTTAGATGAAACAGATCTTTGTGTATGCCGATTCGTTAACCTGGGGAATCATCCCGAACACCCGCGAGCGGCTGACTTTTGACCGGCGCTGGCCGGGGGTGCTCGAGATCGGGCTAAATGCCGCGGGACTCAGGGTAAGAGTCATCGAAGATTGTTTAAATGGCCGGCGCACCGTGTGGGAAGATCCGTTCAAACCGGGGCGCAACGGGATGGAAGGTTTGGCGCAACGGATCGAGATTCATTCGCCTTTGTCGCTGGTCATCCTGATGCTGGGAACGAATGATTTTCAGTTCTGCCATCCCTATAACGATGCCTGGGCCGCGGCGCAAGGAATGGCGAGCTTAGTGAATGAGATTCGCAGGGCGCCAATTGAGCCGGGGATGCCGGTGCCGCCTGTTTTGGTCGTAGCTCCGCCGCTGATCCGCACGCCAAAGGGAAGCATTGCACGCAAATTCAAGGGCGCCGATTCTAGGTGCGCTGGACTCGCGGACGCTTACCGGCAGATGGCAGCGGATCTGGGATGTCCGTTCTTCGATGCGGAAAGCGTCACCAGCAGCAGCGTAGAAGATGGCGTGCATCTGGACGTGGATCAGCATGTCAAGCTGGGTAAAGCTTTAGCCGACCCTGTGCGCACGATTCTTTCTCGGCAGATCTGAATACCTACAGCTAAGAGATTTTGCGAAAGGTCCAGAACAAGATGCCCGAAAGCACCATGGCGACGGGCAATGTGAGGACCCAGGCCATCAGCAAGTTGCGGACGGTGGACCACTGAAGGCCGGAGCGGTTTGCGGCCATGGTGCCGGCGACGCCTGAAGAGAGTACGTGAGTCGTACTGACCGGGAGTCCGAATGCGTCGGCGGCGCCGATGGTCGCCATTGCGGTGAGTTCCGCGGCGGCTCCTTGCGCGTAAGTGAGATGGTTCTTGCCGATTTTTTCGCCGACCGTGACAACAATGCGCTTCCAGCCGACCATAGTGCCCAAACCGAGAGCGAGCGCAACCCGCGACTTTCACCCACAGAGGAATGAAACGGGTGGCGCGGTCGATGTGGCTTTTGTAGTTTTTCAGGACAGCAACATCGGCGGCAGCCAGCTGTGCCTTGCCGCTTGTTTGCATGATGCGCAAAGCTTCGCAGGCGAGATACATGTCATTACGGAAGTTGCGACTTGATCGTTGGGGACTTTGGCAAGGTCCTTGAAGAGGGCCATTTCGGTGCCCACGTCATTGACCAGCGTGCGCATGGCGAGCATGGTGTTGGGTTTGAACTCTCTGGTACGGATGAACTCAGTGACGTCATCGCGGGGGTCTCCAATTACGGCACTGGCTTCGACGTATTTATCGAGGGAACGAGCCGCTTGCTGGGAGACCGCAATGAAGTCCTCGGTCTGACGCGGCGTGACGGCATGGTTCAGGGCGTAGGTGGTGGGAACGGTACCGATCAGGATGACATGATCAGACCCATGCCTTTCTGTCCGTCGTTGGAACCGTGAAAAAAGCTGACACCGGTGCAGGTGAGCCAGAGGAGGCCGCGAATCCAGAAGGGAGGAGGTTCAGTACCTTCGGGAGCCTGATAGAGTTTCTTTTCGTGGATCACAGACTTCATGAGCAGCAGAAGGAGAGATGCGCAAATGAAGCCGACGACCGGAGAGATGAGCAGAGATTTACCGATGTTGGTCGCCTGCACCCGGTCGACGCCGCTGGTGCCGGTGCGGGCGGCCATAAGCTGATTCGCGATGCCGACACCGATGATCGAGCCAATCAGAGTGTGTGAGCTGGAGGCGGGCAGGCCGAAATACCAGGTGCCGAGATTCCAGAGTATAGCGGCCACGAGGAGAGCGAAGACCATGGCGAAACCGGCGCTGCTGCCGACTTGAAGGATCAGTTCGACGGGCAGCAGCGAGACGATGCCGAAGGCGACGGCGCCCGTTGAGGTGACTACGCCGAGGAAATTGCAGAAGCCGCTCCAGGTCACCGCGATGTGGGGATCGAGAGAGTGAGTGTAAATAACAGTGGCCACGGCGTTGGCAGTGTCGTGGAAGCCGTTCACGAATTCAAAGCCGAGTGCGACGAGCAGGGCGACGCCGAGCAGAATATAAGGCGAGGCCGACCCGGTGCGCATCTCGGACAAGTCGCGGGTCAGGTTCCAGCCTATGTATCCGACGGCTCACCGACGGCGACGATGGCGAAAATCACCGTGCCGATCAAACCAGGACCTTTGGCGAATTTTTCGTGGACGGCAGAAGGGCCCGGAACGGCAGGTGTGGCGGCGGATGTTACGACGGTGGCCATAAGGGCTCCTTACGAAGTGACCTGAGGTTTCGGGAAGTTATACGGGAGCCTGGTTACGACGAAGTGAATGTCGTGTGGCGGTTTGTTCACGATGAGCCGTTTCCCGGGCTGTTTTCTTGACAGGGGAGCGCGGCACAGCGCACCGTTAGACGCAGCCCGGCGCGCAGGCCGGCCCGGATGCGGCGGACTTCTTGGAAGCGAGGCTCTTCGATGGCAGAAACGCGATACGACGCGATCGTGATTGGCGCAGGACAGGCAGGAGTGCCGCTATCGCAGGCACTTGCGGGGGCGGGGATACGAACCGCGCTCGTCGAGCGGGAACACGTGGGCGGGACGTGCATCAACGAAGGGTGCACGCCGACGAAGACCATGGTGGCGAGTGGGCGAGTGGCGTATCTGGCGAGGCGCGGAGCGGATTATGGCGTTCGGACGGGTCCGCTAACCATTGAACTGGCTAAAGTGCGCGAGCGAAAGCGCGCGATTGTGGATAGTTTTCGAAATGGGAGCCAGGGTCGAATCGAGAAGACGAAGAATCTGGAGCTTATCTTTGGAGCGGCTCAGTTCACGGGCGCGCAGACGCTAAGGGTGCGGAAAGCCGACGGAGGCGAAGCCACGTTGGGCGCGGACAAGATTTTTATCAATGCGGGGTGCCGGCCCGCAGTGCCGAAGCTGGAAGGTCTGAGCGGCGTATCGTTTCTGAATAGCACGCGCATCATGGAATTGGATCAAGTGCCGGAACACTTGATTGTGTTAGGTGGCGGGTACATCGGGCTGGAATTTGGGCAGATGTTCCGGAGGTTTGGGGCGCGAGTGACGATTGTTCAGGCTGGCGCGCAGCTGTTGGGGCAGGAAGATGCAGACGTCGCCGAAGAAGTACTCAAGATTTTGCAAGAAGATGGAATTGAAGTATTGCTGAATTCGAGAGCCAAGAGCGTAGGTGGAAGCGGTGGGCAATTGAAGCTGACGGCCGAGAGTGCCGGCAAGTCGCGCGAGATAGGAGGCAGCCAATTGCTGGTGGCGGCGGGGCGCGTGCCGAATACCGATAGCCTGCAGCTGGATGCGGCCGGAATTGCGGTCGATGCGCGCGGGTTCATTCGAACTAACGACAAGCTAGAAACGAACGTTGCAGGTGTGTACGGATTGGGAGACATCAAGGGCGGGCCCGCGTTTACACATATTTCTTACGATGATTTTCGGATCATTCGAACGAACGTGATCGAAAGGGGCAGCGCGACGATCGCGGACCGGCTGGTTCCTTACACCGTGTTCATTGACCCGCAACTGGGGCGAGTTGGAATGAGCGAGACGGAGGCGCGCAAAACGGGGCGCGAGATTCGCGTGGCGAAGATGCCAATGAACTATGTGGCGCGGGCGTTGGAAATGGATGAATCGCGCGGCTTTATGAAAGCGATTGTGGATAGGAAGAGCGGACAGATCCTGGGAGCGGCCGTGCTGGGAATTGAAGGCGGGGAGATCATGTCGCAGCTGCAAATTGCGATGATGGGGAAGCTGCCGTACACCGCGCTGAAAGATGGCGTGTTTGCACATCCAACGTTGGCTGAGTCGTTGAACAACCTGTTCGCACACTTTGCGAGCTAGCGGGTGCTAGAAGACGCGACCTAATTGGAAATACAGTTTGCGATGGCCGCTGTCGCCGTAGCTGCCGCCGATGACCAGCGGACCTAAGGCAGTTTCGGCGAGTACACCGGCGGTGACATCGTTGGGAAAGCCGGTTTGCAGGGGAAATCCATACATTTTCGCGAACTCATAACTGCCGATGGCGTAGATTTTTTTGCCGAGAAAAGGAGGAAGCGTGAAGAGGTCGTGCAGATAGCCAATGCGGAAAAGATAGTACTGATTGCCGAAGAGTTCGTTGGTGCCGTAGGCACTAAGGCGAAGCGGACCACCGAGGAAAAATTGCGGAACCGGGCCGGTGTCACGCGTTCCGAAGGTGGTGCCGCCTTCGGCCGCGAAAAATAGTGAAGCAGGGCGAGTGATCGGTTTGAAGTATTGCAACT
>Ga0247661_1000181_pt1 | contig 11991 bp, 8 predicted proteins | sample CNK02_metaG_FD_182799 | JGI IMG/M metagenome (GOLD analysis project Ga0247661, IMG submission 182799) | Soil microbial communities from Purdue University Martell Research Forest, Indiana, United States - CNK02 | ecosystem: Environmental > Terrestrial > Soil > Temperate forest > Bulk soil | place...
GCATGTTGACCACGACGTCGGCGATGGCTGCCGCGTCTGCGCTATGCGTAGCCATCAAGGTTACCGTGTTTTTCTCGCGAGTCAGCCGCAGCAAGAGTTCAAGAATTTTTGCGCCGGTGGTGTTGTCAAGGTTTCCAGTAGGTTCATCGGCGAGCAGCACTTTGGGAGAATGTACTAGCGCGCGAGCGATGGCGACGCGCTGCATTTGCCCCCCGGAAAGCTGATGCGGCATGCGGTTTTCGAGACCCGCGAGTTCGACGGAGGACAAGCGATCGGCCGCCGCTCTGCGAGCAGAGTTGTGTCCAGACAGGAGCAAGGGAAGCTCGACGTTTTCTAACGCGGACAATGTGTAGAGCAGCTGAAAGGACTGGAAGACGAAGCCAATCTTCTCGCGTCGGAGTCGAGTGAGCGTGCTGTCGTTCGCACGCGAAGTGTTTTGCCCGTCGATCAGCACTTCACCGCTGGTGGGGAAATCCATGGCGCCGGCGAGGTTCAGCAGGGTGGATTTGCCGCAGCCGCTGCGACCGACGATGGCGACAAATTGTCCCGCTTCGACAGATAGAAAAATCCCATCCAGCGCGCGGACTCTTTCAACGTCAGAACCGTAGTCTTTGATGACGTTGCGGAGTTCGACCAGCGCCATGAAGCTCAGTTCCTGCCTTCGCGCGTGCGCAGCGCCCGCTCAGCCGCATGGCCGAGGCCGGTTATTTCTTCAGTGAAGCAAGTTCTTTTTCGATCGCCGCGGATACTTGCGGATCATCCGGCGTGACATTTGGCTCGAAACGGGCTACGGGATGGCCGTCCGGTGCGATTAGGAATTTCGTGAAGTTCCACTGAATTTCGCCGCCCGTTTGCGGGTTGGCTGTCTTATCAGTCAGAAACTGGTAGAGCGGCGCCTTGTCCTCGCCCTTCACGGAAACCTTGGCCATCATCGGGAAAGTGACCTTGTATTTAGTGGAGCAGAACGTCTTGATTTCCTGGTTGGTGCCGGGTTCCTGGCCGCCAAAATTGTTTGCCGGAAAGCCAACGATCACAAAGCCGCGATCTTTGTACTGTTCGTAAACCTTTTCGAGCGCCGCATATTGCGGGGTGAATCCGCAGCGGCTTGCAACGTTCACTACCAGCACCACCTTGCCCTGGAATTTCGAAAGGGGAGTGGGTTCGCCGTCAATGGAATTCATGGTGAAGTCGTGGATCGATTTTTCGCCGGCCATAACCACCGTTCCCAGTAACAAAAGTGCCATAACGAGTTTGCGCATAAATTTATCTCCGAGGAACACGTCTAGTTCTACCCGGTTTCAGGCGGAAGGGCAAACCACGGTGCCCCTTCTGCGAGGGAAGTCCGTTCCTAATGATCGAGAACGCCTCCGCGGAAAGATTCCGGATTGAGCCGGTGGGTGGGCTGGTATACACTCCGCAGGATCGGATTTCCCGCACGGTGAAGCGAAACCGGGCGCTTCGCTGTCGTAACGGTCGTTCTTGCGCGATGTCTTGCTTGCCATCGGTACCAGAGGGAGGCATGAATGCTCTTTGCAGCTTTCATGGGTCAGACGGGAGCGATTGCTGGGGCGACGACGCACCGCGCCTTGGCTCCCATCGATATCGCTATTATCGCGGTGTACTTCGTCATCGTTTTCGGCATCGGATTCTATTTTTCGCGCAAGGAACGCACGTCTGAAGATTATTTCTTGGCGAGCCGCGATATTGGATGGTTTTTTGTCGGCGCATCGTTGTTCGTATCGAACATTTCCACGGAACATTTCATCGGGCTATCAGGTACAGGCGCTTCGTCGGGGCTGGCGGTGGGTCATTTCGAATGGCTGGCCTGCCTGATCCTGCTGCTGCTCGGCTGGGTGTTTGTGCCGTTTTATCTGCGATCCAACGTTTTCACCATGCCGCAATTTCTGGAGCGGCGATTCAGCCGGCAATGCGCAGTGTACCTGGCGGGTATTTCGATCATTGCGTACATCTTCACAAAAATTTCCGTGCAGCTGTATGCCGCCAGCGTGGTGCTGGAACGCGTGGCCGGCTGGTCACTCTGGAAGACGGCAGTGGTGCTGGTAATTGCGACAGGCATTTATACCATCGCCGGCGGCCTGGCCGCGGTGATTTACACCGACACGGTACAAACGCTGATCCTGATTACTGGCGCGGTGGCGTTGACCTTGATTGGGCTCGACAAGGTGGGCGGCATCGGGCATTTGCGCACCATGGTGCCGGACAGCTATTTCCACATGATCAAGCCGGCCAGCGATGCCCAGTTTCCATGGACGGGCATTTTCTTTGGCGCGCCGATTCTGGGCATCTGGTATTGGTGTACCGACCAGGTGATCGTGCAGCGCGTCCTGTCGGCTCGTGACGAAGGGCACGCCAAGGCCGGTACTATCTTCGCGGGCTTCCTGAAAATTCTTCCCGTGTTCATGCTGGTGCTGCCGGGGATCATTGCCTACGCGCTCTATCCCGCAGAAGTTGCCAAGCCGGACTTTGCCTATCCCACGCTGGTGCTGAATCTTTTGCCGGTGGGTTTGGTAGGACTGGTGATGGCGGCGTTGCTCGCCGCGGTGATGGGCGCCATGAGCTCGGTGTTCAATTCGGCCTCGACCCTGGTAACACTGGATTTTTACAAGAAGTTGCGGCCAGAAGCATCGGAAGCTCAGTTGGTCAACTTCGGCCGCCTTGCCACCGGCGGAATGGTGTTGCTTGGCCTGCTGTGGGTTCCGTTCATTCATCTGCTCAGCGCGCAGCTGTACATTTATTTGCAGAGCGTGCAGGCATACATCAGCCCGCCCATCGCGGTGTGCTTCATTTTCGGCATTTTGTGGACGCGCGTGAATGGGCAGGGAGCGATCAGTTCGTTGCTGACCGGATTTGTGCTGGGCGCCTTGCGTTTTGTGCTTGAAGTGCTCGACAAAACCCGCCACTACGAATCGGGCTTTGTGCGCTGGCTGGTGGACATGAACTTTCTCCACTACGCCATCTTCATGTTCGTCGTGTGCACGGTCGTGCTGATTGGCGTCAGCCTGATGTATCCGGCGCCGGACCGCAAGAAACTGGCGGGGCTTACCTTTGCCACCGTGGACGACAAGATCGACTCGACGGAAGTTGCGCGACCACATCTGGCCAAGGAAACGCGCTCGGAACATATGATGAATGTCGCGTTCACCGTGGTGCTGCTGGCCACGGTGATCAGTTTGTGGATCTATTTCCGCTAGGAGTGCTTGAAGACGGCATGGAAGTGAAATCCATTCGCAGCTTGCGGCCCAACGTTACGCGCGAGGAAGCTATACGGAAGTTTACTACGCCCGGACCGGCGTCATTTCTCTGGAAACTGCGTGGCGGCGCGTTGCAGCGCATCGCTGACGCATACATTCCCTTCTACTTGTATCGCGTGGGTTATCACATGGGTGGCGCGCCGCACTCGCACTTGTTTGCGCTGGATGCTGTCGACGGTTCACTTGATCTGTTCGAATTCGGCGCTCCGCCGGGTGATGCCGATACGGTAAGCGTTTCGACTCGCAATCGTCCTGCGCCCTCTCTCCCTGCGGCGCGTGCGGAGGCTTTGGTACGCGAGAAAGTGCTTCGACTTATCTTCCAACAAGGCTTCTTCAAAGTGCGCGCGGTAAAACTGGAAATCGAACGCCTGCCCGGAGAAATCCATCTGCCTTACTGGCTAGGATTTTACGGCACGCAGGAAAATCTGCGCTGCCGCGTGATGGACGCGGTTCGCCGCCGAGTGGAAGGCGCCCGGGCCTCTGCATTATTTGAACAGTGGCTCGCCGCCTGACTGCCCACGAGCCGAATTTCCGGAGGAAATCATGGAAGTGTTCTCCCGTCGCTGGTTGCTGCCCGTTGTAGTGGTACTGCTCGCGCCGTTAGTGTGTTTGGCGCAGGGTTGGCAGCACGTCGGCAGCGTGCAAAAAGTTGACAAACTGGCGGACGGAGTAGAATTGACCAGCGGCAAGGCCAAAGTCCGCATAACCGTGTTTCGCGAAGGAATTTTTCGCGTGCGCCTGGCTCCCAATGGGGTGTTTCCCAAGGATTTTTCGTGGGCCGTTATCGAAACGTCGCAACCGCCGCCGGTCAAAATAGACGACACGAAAGACGAAGTGCGGGTTACGGCGGGCAGCGTGGTCGCGCGTATTCATAAGTCGCCGTTGCTGATTGATTTTCTGAGAGATACCGGCGATGTGCTGGTGGTGGACGATGCGAGTCAGCCCATGGGGTGGAACGAAGGCCGGGTGCGCGCATGGAAGCACATGCCGGAGGAGGAAGGCTACTACGGGCTGGGCGACAAAGCGGGCCCGATGAACCGCCGCAACCGGGCATTCACCATGTGGAACACCGACGCGTTCGGCTGGCAGGAATCGACCGATCCGCTCTACAAAAGTATTCCGTTTTTCATGGGTCTGCGCAAGGGCACTGCGTACGGAGTGTTTTTTGACAACACTTGGCGGGGCGGTTTCGATTTCGGCAAGGAGGGGCACGACTTCTATTCGTTCGGAGCCGAAGGAGGCGAATTGAACTACTACTTCTTCGCGGGCCCGACGCCAAAGAAAATCGTGCAGGATTTCACGGCGTTGGTCGGCCGCACCAAGCTGCCGCCGCTGTGGACGCTGGGCTTTCAGCAGTCGCGCTACAGCTATGAGCCGGAATCGCGGGTCTATGAAATCGCCAAGACCTTCCGTGACAAGAAAATCCCCGTCGACGCGCTCTATCTCGACATTGACTATCAAAACGCGAATACGCCATTCACCGTTGATCGAAATAAATTCCCTACCTTTGAAAAGATGATTACCGATCTGACCGCGCAGGGCATTCACACGGTGCTGATCACCGACTTGCACGTAAAGAAGGATCCTGACCACGGCTACGCTCCGTACGACACTGGCGCGAAGGAAGATGTATTCGTCAAGCGCGCGGATGGGACAACGTATGTCGGTCCTGTTTGGCCGGGCGATAGCGTGTTTCCTGATTTCACTTTGACCCGCGCTCGCGACTGGTGGGGCGGCCTCTATAAGAGTTTTGCGGACATGGGCGTCGCCGGCTTTTGGAACGATATGAACGAACCAGCGGTTTTTCTTACGACCACAAAAACCATGCCACTCGATGTTCGTCATCGGCTGGACGATGGCACGGTGCTTCCTCATCTTGCCATTCACAACGTTTTTGGAATGGAGAACGTCCGCGCCACCAGCGAGGGCTTGTTGAAGCTGCGTCCCAATGAGCGGCCATTTGTTTTGACGCGAGCCGCCTATGCAGGCACACAACGCTACGCGGCCACGTGGACTGGAGACAATGTTTCCACCTGGAATCATCTAGGTATGAGCACGCCGATGCTGTTAAGCATGGGAATTTCCGGATACGGCCTCACGGGCGACGACATTGGCGGCTTCGCCGGCTCGCCTGAACCGAATCTTCTCACCCGCTGGATCGAAGCAGGCGCGTTCAATCCCATCTACCGCGACCACACTTCGAAAGGAACCTTGGACCAGGAACCGTGGGTACACGGCGCGAAGCACGAGGCCATTCGCAAACGCTACATCGAGGAGCGCTATCGCCTGCTGCCATACATCTATACGAGCATCGAGGAAATGACGCGAACCGGAATTCCGCTGATGCGCCCACTGCTGCTCGAATATCCGCAGTCTCCGGAGTTTTTCGACGACGATCGCGAGTATCTATTCGGCCCCGACCTCTTCGTTTCTCCGGTGACGACTGAATTACGGGACACCAAAGTTGTGCAGCTGCCTCCGGGCAACTGGTACAACTACTGGACGGGCGAAAAAAGTTCCGACCGCGAGCTGATCAAGATGAATCCGGCGCTCGATGAGGTGCCCGTGTTCGCGCGAGCCGGAGCGATCGTGCCACGCCAGCCGCTGGTGCAGAACACCGGCGAAACGCCCAATGGCCCGCTGGAACTGCGCGTGTATCCCGGCTCTGATTGCAAAGGATCGCTGTATCAGGATGATGGCCACTCATTGAATTTCGAAAAAGGCGAATTTCTGCGTGTGAACTATTCCTGCCAGTTGGCGGCTGCCGGAATCAAGATCACCAGCGCCATTGAGAAAGAGGGCTATAAGCCGTGGTGGAGCTCAGCGGAAATTATTGTTTATGGCTTCGACAAAGCGCCACAGAGCGTCCGCGTTGGAGATGCCACGATTCGCGACTGGCACTATGACTCCGTCCAGCATGCGGCGGTCTTTAGTCTTCCCGATGCAAAGAGCAACTGGACAGCAGAACTCATCTTCTAGTGTTCCCGGGTACGGTCAATCCAGCGAAAAAATGGAAACGGATTGCGCCGGTGCCGTGATTCGCAATTCCTTGCCGTTCGCGGTGACGAGGGCCTCGCCATACAGCAGTCTGATCCGCGATGCGTCGTTCGCGGGCGTGTCTCGTTGCGGTATTGCCAAGCTTCGCGCCGAAGCCTGATTGTTAAACACCACCACAATTCGCTCGTCATCGGTCTGGCGCAGGAAGATGTACGATCCTTCGTCAGAAAACAGGTGAAACAATCTCCCCGTTCGTAGCGCTGCGTGTTCGCGGCGAAGTGTCAGCAGTTTTTGCGTCGCCGCAAAAACTCGCTGCTGCTCGATCGTCCGCCCTTCCTGCGCGAACGCATCCTGGGCGTCGCCGGGCCAGCCCCCGGGGAAATCGCGGCGATTGTCCGGATCTCCGCCGCCCATCATGCCGATTTCGTCGCCGTAATAGAGTTCCGGGATCCCGCGGAGCGTCAGAGTCAACGCCATCGCCGACAGCAGCTTATCTACAGAACCGCCCGCCTCACTAGTTATCCTCGGCACGTCGTGATTCGCGAAAAACGGCACCAGCCAGTCCGGATGCGGGTACAGCTCATCTTGCCGCAGGACATTGGCGATACGACCAGCCGAAGCGCCGCGCAGCAGTACATCGCGAATTGCAAAAAACAGCGGGAAATCAAAAACCGTCGATAAGCCAGTATCGATTCCATCCCAGCCCTTCCCCCCGCCCGCAAAAAACGACGTCACCACAGGATCGGGATGGAAGACTTCGCCGATGGTCGTCAAGTTGGGATAAATGCGGCGCAAGCCAGTGTGCCACTGCTGCCAGAACGTGCGAGAAACATAGGGAAACGTATCCACGCGCAGGCCGTCGAGACCTGCAGACTCGATCCACCAGATGGAGTTTTGCAAGAGATATTTCGCGACGATGGGGTTTTCCGTATTTAAATCCGGCAAGATACCGAAAAACCAGCCGTCCGTCAGGTTTTGCCGCATGCCTGGCGTTGCGTGCGGATCAGCGAGCGCCTCGAACGGATCGTTGGCAATAGGAGCGTTCGCGGGCTTCCCGTAAAACGAGCCTTTGACGGGCGAGTACGAATCCAGGTGTTTTTCCGTACTGCCATGGAACCAGTCGGGCTGAGGCGGCTTGGCCACCCACGGATGTTTTGCTCCAACGTGATTCGGCACCGCGTCAAAAAACAGTTTCATGCCGTGCTTGCGCAGTTCGGACGCCAGGCCCTTGTAATCTTCGAGCGAGCCCAGGTGCGGATCCACCGCATATAGATCAACCACGCCATAACCGTGGTAGTCCTGCGTCGCTCCATTTTTCACCACCGGAGTAAGCCACAGCGTGGTGACGCCCAGCTCTTTCAAATAAGAAAGGTGCTTGCGAACGCCTTGCAAATCGCCGCCATGCCATGCGCGAGGCTTTGTGCGGTCGTGCGAACCAGGGAATTCGGCGGGTTCGTCGTTGGTGGGATCGCCGTTGGCAAAGCGGTCCGGCATGATCAGGTAGATCACATCGTCCGAATCCAAGCCGTGAAAACGTTGCGCGGTGGGCTGTCTAGAGGCGATGGGCAATTCGAACGACGCTTCACCGGTAAGTGTAGTCGCGCGGCAAACGACGGTGCCGGAGCGCAACTGCAAGCCAAACTTCAACCACACGAACAAGTATTCGCCGCCCTGTGTGGCCTGCGTGCGCCCGACCACTACGTCCGGCAAATTGCACGCGACTTTCGTAGCTTGTAGCCCGTGACCGGCGAGCAGAACCATCAGGTCTGGCGTCAGTCCGACCCACCAGTTCGGCGGTTCCACTTTTGTGACGACCGGTGCTGCCGTGGACGGCCCGTCTTGCGGGCTTGCCGCGACGGCATTGCGTTTGCTGGGTGCAGCGGCGAATAGAACAAATGCCAGGATCACGCGCGACGAGAGAGAGTACATGGCCAAGTAAGAATACTTCTGGCGCGCCGATTATCGGAAGCTGAGTTTGCCAAATGCCTCGGGGACGTGAAAATTGGGCTGTGGGGTGTTGGTCGGCTGCCACGAAGAGTAGAAACGAGGTTCCGTGGGACCTTCTACACGAAAGAAGTTCACGCGCCAGTCCGTTTTTGCTTCAAATGCCGGTGCAAGTGTCCGCATCGGCAGCGCTATCTCCGCCGTCCAAATTCTCTCTCTTTCGTCGAAATGAACGCGCGATTTCATGCCGCTGCGCGGGTTGGCCGGGTGTCCGGGCGGTTTGTCGAGAGTAATGTCCAGGTCAATCCACTTGCCGTTTGGGCTGACCTCGAATTCCCAATAGCGGTGCGGTTCAGAGGGATCGGGTTGCAGGAAGACTTCCGCAACATCGCGATCCCATAACTGGTAACGCCTGCCGTCCGGGTCGCTGTCGGAAAAGGTGGTCAAACTCCGGTAACTGCAACGAAAGCGCAGAAAGAGCGTTTCGTTTGTCCAAAGCAGGCGCACTTCCGTTTCGCGAAGGGGGTCGGCATTTCTACCTTGCCAGTCGGCATCAAAGCGAATCGGTTGGGCGTAGTTCCACGCCTCGGGGGAAGGGAACCCGTCTTTGTCAAGTGCTCCGGAGAGCGCCAATGCGATTGCCGTTCCGGTTGCGGCGGACGCCCAGGTCATGGTGTTCAATAGGATAACGAAGTCCCTCGGCCATGGGGACAGCAAACTCTTTGCGCACCAACTTCCACCTCGACCGAAACCTGTCCGAACCGGCATGCTAGCATCACCGTGTTGAGGGAGAGCTGCCCTTCAACCGCTTATGCGAGGCGAAGATGGTCGAAACGGTCAATGCCGAAGAATTCGTAGTTTTGCCGCAGAAAAAGAGGATTGAAGACTACGAATTCGTAAAGGTTCGCCTGGAAGCCGGCGTGGCCCGCATGACTCTGAGTCGCCCGGAACACAACCTTCTCAACGAAGCCATGCTCCGCGAGCTAGCTGAAGGAATCGACCACGTCGGTTCCCGCGAGGACATCAAGATCATTCTGCTGGAGTCCGCCTGCAAGGTGTTTTGCGGGGGCATTGAAGTCGGCGAATACACTTCGCAGCGCGTTTTTCAAATGCTTGACGCCTTTCATGCGGCGTTTGCCGCCATGGTGGACGTGGCCAAGCCAGTCATCTGCGTGGTGAACGGTCCGGCTATCGGCGGTGGTGCTGAGCTCGCCGCATTCGGCGATATGGTCATTGCCACGCCAAAAGCGCGCTTTGCCCAGCCGGAAATCACGATCGGGATGTTTCCGCCGCTGGCCTCCACAATTCTTCCCTATCTAGTCGGTCCAAAAGTCGCGCTGGAACTTGTGCTTACCGGCGAACCGGTAACCGCCGAGCGCGCTCTCGATCTTGGCCTGGTCAATCGCCTGGTACCGGAGGCGCAGCTCGAAACCACGGTAAAAGACTTGCTCGCACGCATGACAGGCCATTCCGGCGCCGTGCTCACCATGGCAAAAAGAGCCATCCTGGGCGGCATGGGCATGTCTCTTCGCGATGGACTTAAGCATTCCATGGGCATTTTCTTGAACGAATTGTATCGTCTCGAAGATTCGCAGGAAGGCCTGCACGCCCTCGTCGAAAAGCGCAAGCCCAACTGGAAGAACCGCTAACCCGCCCTCGAACACAACTGTACCTGGATTGACGGGCCCGCCGCTCGCAGCTTACACTCTCCTTACAATTTGCAGGCAAGGGCAGCGGGGAAGGCCGTGCGATTCGGCCGCGGTCCCGCCACTGTAATCGGCTCAGTGCCGTAAGCCAGGCTACCCTCCCGTGCCGCGGTCCGTGAAACTCCTCGCGAGAGGGAGTTGCGCTGGTGGCCCGAGACTCGCGGGCCATTTTTGTTTTTGAATCCTCGCAGACAAGGAATCGGCTCGTTCTAGGGGGCCGCGCTAATTTTGAATCTTGGCCTTCCAATTCAGCAGCTGCGTCGCGCGCTCGTTTCAGCGTTCCTGGCCTGGGCAATGCTGGCGGCCGCTTCGGACACGCGAGCCGAGCGGCCGACCTCGTCCGCACAGCAAGGTTCCATCCGCACCGTTTCCGACGAGACGGGCCGCACCGTACGGATCCCGATTCCTGTCCGCCGTATCGTTTCCCTGGCGCCCAGCGTCACCGAGTCAATCTATGCTCTCGGCCTGGCAAATCTACTGGTCGGTGACACCGACTATTGCGATTATCCGGAAGCCGCCACAAAAATCCACAAGGTGGGCGGCGCCACCAATCCTAGCCTCGAGGAAATTGCGCAACTCAAACCCGATGTCGTGCTGGTCATCAAAAGCCTGAACCGGCTCGAAACCGTTCAGCAGCTGGAGCGTCTCGGCATCGCGACATATTCCACCGATCCACACAGCATGGATGAAATTCGCAGCTCCGTCCGACGCCTCGCCGATGTCTTGGGCAATCCGGCTGCCGGCGAAGCTCTGGATGCCAGGCTGCTCCAGCAAGAAAAAGTTTTGCAGCAGGAGCTGCACAACGTACAGCCAACACGCGTCCTTTTCGTCGTATGGACGGACCCGCTAATCTCCGTCGGTAAACACACTTTTATCGCCGATGCCCTCTCCCATGCTGGCGCAGTTTCTGTCGTCGAGTCCTCGCAGGACTGGCCGCATATCAGTCTGGAGGAAATGGTCCGCTTGCAGCCGGAATTCCTGGTTTTTGCCAATGGGCATTTTGAACAAGTTGCGCGTGACGTCGAGACGCTGGCAAAACGCCCTGGTTGGGATCTGCTCGACGCTGTGAAGCGGCGCAAGTTTGCTGTGATCAGCGAGGCCATCAATCGGCCGGCGCCCCGCTTATTTTCTGCGGTGGAAGAACTCGCGCATCAGCTGCACCCCAAAGCGTTCGACGGACCTTCTGCAACAACTCGTGCAAATCCGGCCCCGGTTGCAGAGGACAAAAACTGATGCGGCCCCTGACCCTCAGCCGCATTTTGCTGCAGTGTCTGATCCTCGCGCTTATTCTTTTTTGCGTGATGGTTCTGGCGCTCAAATTCGGCGCCATCCACGTTTCGCTCTACGGACTCGGCCGCGACCTGCTTCGTGTTTTTCTTGGCAAAAGCAGCGATGTTGCTACGGAATACAGCCTCATCCTCAACCTTCGTCTCCCGCGCATTCTGTTGGGTGCGTTCGTCGGCGCGGCTCTGTCCATCGCAGGGACCAGCTTCCAAGCGCTTTTGCGTAACCCGCTCGCCGATCCTTACGTGCTCGGCGTCTCCAGTGGCGCGGCCGTCGGCGCAATTCTTGCTCTTCTCTTCGAGCCGCACCTGGCCTTGACGCCCGAAATTGCCGCCGTCTTCACTCCGCTTGGGGCATTTCTTGGAGCCGCTCTCGCCATCGCCGCTGTGTACCTTCTTGGCCATCGCAACGGCCAGATTGACAGCACCACGCTTCTGCTTGGCGGCGTCATCATCGCCTCTCTTCTCTCTGCACTTATCGCGCTGCTGCTGACCACCTTACCCAGCAGCAATTTCCGCGGTATGACGTATTGGCTCATGGGTGAACTCACCGCAGTTCCGTCGAAGCCGTTGGCTTGGGTTTTGCGCATAGGGTTCGCTGTGGCGGCGGTGGTGATCTATTCCACCGCCTCGGATCTCAATCTCCTGCTCTCCGGCGAAAAAGAAGCCATGCATCTTGGCGTTGACGTTCGCCGCGTGCGCCTCATTGTGTATATCGCCGCGTCCGCGCTCACCGGACTCGCCGTCTCCGTCAGCGGCGCCATCGGATACGTCGGTCTGCTCATCCCC
>Ga0247661_1000183_pt1 | contig 11885 bp, 12 predicted proteins | sample CNK02_metaG_FD_182799 | JGI IMG/M metagenome (GOLD analysis project Ga0247661, IMG submission 182799) | Soil microbial communities from Purdue University Martell Research Forest, Indiana, United States - CNK02 | ecosystem: Environmental > Terrestrial > Soil > Temperate forest > Bulk soil...
GTTCCGCTCGCATCCGAACAAATTCGCTTCTCTCTCGGCACACGACGAAATTGTATTCGCCTCGGGCGCGCTGAAAACGCTGGCGGCTTCTGTGATGAAAATCGCTAACGACATTCGCTGGCTGGCTTCCGGGCCGCGCTGTGGCCTGGGGGAACTTTCGCTGCCAGAAAACGAGCCCGGTTCTTCCATCATGCCGGGCAAAGTGAACCCCACGCAGTGCGAAGCGCTGACCATGGTCGCGGTGCAGGTAATGGGCAATGACGCCGCCATCGGCTTCGCCGGCTCGCAAGGCAACTTCGAGCTGAACGTCTTCAAGCCGGTGATGATTTTCAACTACCTGCACTCGATCGAGCTGCTTTCCGATGCCTGCGCCAGTTTTGTGGACCACTGCGTCGTCGGCATGCAAGTCAACCGCGAGCAGATGGACCATCACCTGCGCAATTCGCTCATGCTGGTTACCGCGCTCGCTCCCAAAATCGGCTACGACAACGCCGCCAAAGTGGCTAAAACCGCCCACCACGAAGGCAAGAGCCTCCGCGAAACCGCCAGCAAGCTGGGCTTCCTGAGCCCCGAAGAGTTCGACGCCCTCGTCAAACCCGGAGACATGACGCATCCATGAAAACGCCTGCATTAACTCGCCGGCTTACTCGCGTTCTGTCTTTTTTTGTAGCCGGTTCCTCGCTGCATGCCGCCACGGTATGCCAAGTGCAGCGACAGAAATCGGTAGAAGACCCAAACCAGTATGCGGTCTATCGCGCCCTGCCAAAGCAGCGGTATTTCAGGGAAAAGGTGAACACATATGTGTTTGCGCTGGCGACGAACAGCAAGTCGAAGAGCGCGTTCGCCGGTTGGCGACCCGGATTTGCGCAAGAAGGCGCTACGAGCCCGGAAGTCGACTTCGCTACTTCGGAAGACTTTGATCGCAAAAATGGGAAATCCCCGGAGCTACTGACCACGTTCACTTTGCCCGTGCCGTATTCAGTCGAGTCTGTAGAGACCTTGCGCAAATGCTTTGTCAACCCTGCGAGAGGCAAGGAAAACCCGGAGGGCTGGCATGACTTCTACGAACATCACCCGGCAGCACCGGGAATAATTTCGTTCACCCGAGCTGGGTTTAACGCAGAGAAGGATCAGACCGTTGGATACGTTAGAAGCCAAGGTGGGTTCGGCGGCTCCAGCCGATTCTTTGCTCTCTCCAGTCGGGACCATACTTGGACCATTGAAAAGGAGATCATTCTGTGGCTCTCGTAAATCGATTGTCTGTATTCGCCTTTTTGATTGGCTCGGTCGTACCGACGGCTGCGGCGGAGGAGCAGGTGACGCTGAAGGCGACGACGAAGACGGTGGCGTGGGGCTATTACGACGCGAAGGCTGCGCCGGTGTTGCGTGTCAAGTCCGGCGACACGGTGGAAATTGAAACGCTCATTACCAACAGCCCCAAGCGCCTCGAAGACGCGGGCGTCCCGCCCGATCAGGTCCAACCATCGTTGCGCGAGCTCTATGATCCGACAAAGGGCGTCCAGGCGAAAGACAAAGGGCCGGGCGGACACATTCTCACCGGCCCCATTTACATTGAAGGCGCGGAAATCGGCGACGTGCTCGAAGTGAAAATTCTCGCCATCCAACTGGCCATTCCGTACGCTTACAACGCGTTCGGCGCCGGCCGGGGCTACCTGCCCGACGACTACCCTTACTCCAAAATCAAAATTATTCCGCTGGACGAAAAGCGCATGGTGGCGAAGTTCGCGCCGGGTATCGAAATTCCGTTGCATCCATTTTTCGGCAGCATGGGTGACGCGCCTCCGGAAAGCGCTGGCCGCTTCAACAGCGCTCCTCCGTGGGTCATGGCCGGTAATCTGGACAACAAGGATCTTGTTGCCGGAACGACGCTGTACATTCCCGTGCATGCACCGGGCGCGCTATTTGAAGTCGGCGACGGGCACGCCGGCCAGGGCGACGGCGAAGTGGACATCACCGCGCTCGAAACTTCCCTGGTCGGCACGTTTCAATTCATCGTACGCAAGGACATGCATTTGAAATGGCCGCGCGCCGAAACGCCCACCCATTACATCACCATGGGCCTGAACGATGACCTGAACGCCTGCGCAACGCTCGCTGTCCGCGAAATGATCGATTTCCTGGTTACCGAAAAACACTTGTCGCGCGACGATGCGTACATGCTCGCCAGTGTAGCCGCCGACCTTCACATCACCGAACTGGTCGACGGCAACAAAGGCGTCCACATGATGCTCCCCAAGTCCATCTTCACCGGTACACCTTAGGTTAACCGTGCGAATTCTACGGCAAATCGGTCGGTTCTACGCGGCGGCTCGAGTCCGAGTGCGGCGTCGCCAGGTCCTTGGAGTCTCGTGCTGATCGCGCTGGGCTTCGCCGCTTGGCTGGGTCTGTCGTATTCGGTAATTCGCATGACCTGGATTTTTCAGGTGTCGCTATTTTCTAGCCTTCACTTTCGCGATTTTTGGCCTGGCGGGATTAGCTTTCCCGCGTTTGTTCCTAGCTGTGTGATGCTCTTTGCCCCGACGCTCGGCCTGTTGGCCTCGGCCTGCTCGTTGCGAATTGTGCTGCCTGGCTCATTCGAACGGCAAGACGAGTTTTCGACCTAGAGGCCGCCGAATGCGCCGGAACGAGCTTCGGCGAATCGAAGCTTGCTTTGCATAATATATCGTTGTGGACGTCTCCGCTTGGTATCCTTCCGGCGATGTTCGCGGCTAGCAGGCTCGCGTTTTTGAGATGATGATGGTGATGATGACCTTTCGCGCTTTAACTGCTGTTCGCACGCTTCTCTGCGCTCTCCACGTCGCTGTGGCAGTCCTCGGTTTTTCTTCGGCTTGTTTTGCGCAGTCGGAAAAACCCGATTGGTGCAAGGCGCTCCCTCGCCCGGAGTACAAGACGCTTAAGCGAGTGCTGCCCGATGAGACGTGGTTCGAGGTATACAAGGTTGCGCCCGCGACGTTTGCGATTTACGAGCCGCTTCAATTCGAAGAAGCCATCTCGTATTTGATCGTTGGCACCAAGCAGGCACTTCTTTTCGACACCGGCTTGGGCATCGGCAACATCAAAGCAGTCCTAGCTCGGCTGACTTCGCGGCCCATCGTGGTACTCAATTCGCATACCCACAACGATCACGTCGGAGGCAACTGGCAGTTCCCATATATCTTCGGCATGGACACGGCTTTCACACGCGCCAACGCCAAGGGCTCGCGCGAAGATGCGCAAGCCGAACTCGCCAACGACAATGTCTGCGGTGACTTGCCGAAGGGCTTCGATCGCACAAAATACGCCACCAAGCCGTGGAAAATTTCACTTTTCGTGCACGATGGCTTCAAAGTGAATCTGGGCCATCGCACCGTGGAAATTATCGCCACGCCCGGCCACACTCCCGACGCCATCAGCCTGATCGACCGCGAAAACGGCCTGCTTTTCACCGGCGACACGTTTTACCCTGGCGGCGAGATTTACCTTTACCGCTCCGAAACCGATTTCCCCGCATACCTCGCCTCTGTCAAAACGCTCGCCACGCTGGCGCCACGAATCAATCTGGTGCTCGGATCGCACGACATTCCGGTCGCGCAGCCTTCGGTCCTGGCGCAACTCCAGGAGGCGATCCAATCCGTGGTGGACGGCAAAATAAAACCGAAATCCGTCAACGGCGATGAGGCCGTGTACCAGGCGGGCGATTTTTCTTTCCGGATGCGAAATCCGCTCCCCGCGCTAAACTCTAGTTCTGGGGCGCATTGATGTTCGCATTGCGGGCCATCTCGGTTTTCGGCTGTGCGGTGCTGCCGCTGCTTGCAGCTGTTCCAGCATGGCCACTGCAATCCCGCATCGAAGATCGCACGGACAGCAAAGCCGAGACGAAAACCAAAGAAAGGTCGGCGAAGTCCAAGCCCGCGAAACGCACGGTCTGGAATCTCGATGGCGGCGTTTTCTTCTCGACCGACGGCCACTTGCCGAACGGCTCCTGCTTTCGTCTGTCCGGCCAGATGAACGCGCCGGACTTCTTCGATGGACTGCGCCGCGTGGATTCCGAAGAAGGCACCAGCTACTTCCTGCACAACCAGCTGGTCACGGATTATCCCGACCAAGTGCAGATCGTCATCCACTTGATGGATTTCCCGTGCACTTTGGACCTGAAAGACACCGTTGTGCGGCCGCCTATCACCCGTGAAATGATGGGCACGCTGCGGTTGAAGTTTTATTGGAAACAAGGCATGCACATGAGCCCGGTGGAACAGAGCAAGCGCACCACCGCTGAAGTTCGACGCATCGGAACGTTTGCGGCGGGGCCAGCCGCGGATGAAGAACTCGCACCGCGCTATGAATGGAGCTACGCCTTCACGGTAAATAGCGAAAACGTTCTGCTGACCAACGATTTGGTGCTGGTGATCGAAAACGAGGAACACAAAATCGCTGCCCGCGTGGCCGCGCGACTGTGACGATATGCGACGCGGCACCAAATTTTGGATTGTGCTGGTGATTGCCATCGGGCTGTTGGCCGCGGCGGCGGCCAGCATTTTGCACGACGGGCTCAGCGCGCGCGCCCAGCCAAGCGCGCTGGAAACCGCGCTGGCCGCCGTGATGCGGAAGCTGGCCATGCCGTCCTCAGCGCACGCTGCGAAAAATCCCGTGGCGAACTCGCCGGAAGTCTTGCGCGAAGGGCGGCTGCACTTTGCCGACCATTGCGCGATCTGCCACGGCAACGACGGCAGCGGGGACACCATGATGGGCCGCGGCATGTATCCCAAACCGCCGGACCTACGCGCGGCACAAACACAAAGCCGCAGCGACGGCGAAATTTTCTGGATCATCGAAAACGGGGTGCGGCTGACGGCCATGCCCGCATTTGGAGATTCTTCGGTAGAGGGTTCAGGAGAGCACGTCAACCCCGAAGACAGCTGGAAACTGGTGCACTTTATCCGGCACTTGCCCGCGCTTACGGCAGAAGAACGCATCGAAATGGGAAAGTACAACCCAAAGAGTCCGGAGGATTTGGAAGAAGAAGAGCGAGAGCGGGAATTTCTGGACGGCACGCTGGAAAAATCTTCTACCCGTCCGGAGCATCATCACCATTAGATTTTTGGCGTCAGATTTGTGGCAGTAGTTTTCCGGAATTGCGGCGGACGCTATGCTGGCACTTCTTCTCTCGACCGCTTGCGCAGGCACCTTCTTTGGCGCGTCGCTGTACGTGAACCTGGTCGAACATCCGGCCCGAGTCTCCTGCGGTCCGGAGCTTGCCGTAGGCGAATTCGCGCCAAGCTACAAGCGCGGTGCCGTCATGCAGGCGTCGCTCGCGATTGCGGCCTTGTTCTTGGGCGTCACAGCAGCCTGGCAGCTGGGGGACCGGTTTGTCGCAGCGGCCGCGGTTTTTCTGGGAAGCGTCGTGCCCTACACGCTGTTGGTGATTTTTCCCACCAACCGGCAACTGCTTGACCCGTCCCTTGACGCGTCTTCTGCCCGCGCTAGCGAGCTCCTGGCTCACTGGAACAACTTGCACGCTGTGCGAAGCGCGTTAAGCGCAGCGGCTTTCGTGCTCCTCCTCTGGCGCATTGCGCAGCACGGACTGCGATGACGCTACAGGCGTTCTGGAACCGAGAATCGTGACCTGATGAGGACCCTGCTGGCCTGGATGGCCGCGCTGTGAGATAACTTTTCTGAAGGAGATAGTCATGATCCACAAGGTATTAAGTTTGCTTTTCGCGCTTCTGCTCGCAGTGCCGGTATTCGCGCACGGCGACAAAAAGCACGTCATCGGCACGGTTGAAAAGCTGAGCGCTGAAGCAGTGGTCGTCAAAACCAAGGAAGGCAAATCGGTCGAAGTGAAACTCGCGCCGTCGACCACGTACGTAACCAGCGCCGACCAGCCTGCCAAATTCACGGACTTGGCTGTCGGCCAGCGTGTGGTAATCCACGCAGACCTCAAAGGCGCCAACCTTATCGCCGCGACCGTGAAGTTTGCGAACGCCGGTGTCGCTCCGGCGGCGGCCTCACCCAAGTAGATTTCAACTGGAGCGGAAGAAAGCGCTGTCAACGCGGGGATGGGATAACGCCACCGGAGTGGGGACGCCGACCGGGGCGGCATTTGTGAATGCCCTCGTTCCCTAAGGGGAACGTCAAAACACAAAGAAAGCTCCAGCAGGCACGGCGGCGGACACCCTGTTCGCGCTCTTTTTCTTGCGTTTCCAAGGCGGTTAGTCCTCAACAAGATGGCAGGAATGCGTCTTGACGACCAGCCACACGTGCTGACCCGCGGCTAACTGCAAGGAGTGCAATGCGCCGAGCGTGATGTGAACCAGAAAAACCGCGCCAGCGTCAACACGGCAGACGACGGTCGCGCCGTTGAACTCCAGTGAAGCGAGCTTGCCCGCGAGGATATTGCGCGCGCTGAGGCCGTGCGGTTCGTGGGTTGCCAGCAGGATGTCTCCCGCCCGAATGGCGATGTGGACCCTGTCGCCGACGACCGCATATCCAAGTGGAATCTCCAACTCGGTTTGCGATCCGGCCATGCGGACGCGCATGACACCGTCGGATTCGCGCAGGTCCTGCACTACCGCGGAAAGATGATTTTCGAAGCCGGCGGCGTAAGCCAGGCGTTTTTTGCGTGGCGCGTCGAGTATGGCATGAGGAGAGCCCTCGGCGACGATCACACCTCGGTCCAGAGCGATGACGCGCTCACCCAGAGCGTCTACTTCATCGCGCTGGTGCGTAACGTAGAGAATCGGAAGCTGACGGATGCGGTTCCAAGCGCGCAAGTCGTCAACGATGGCGGACTTGAGTTCGGCGTCCAGCCCTTTGAGGGGCTCGTCGAGGAGGACGGCGCGAGGAGAGGTAGCCAAAGCACGCGCTAAAGCCACTCGCTGCGCTTCGCCGCCGGAGATTTCCGATGGCTTGCGACTGGCGAGGTGTTCGACGCGGAATGCTGCCAACAGATCCGGCAGGCGGCTGGCGCGCTCGCCTTCGCTGAGGTCGTTCAGGCCAAAAGCGACGTTCTGTTCCGCCGTGAGATGCGGAAAGAGAGCCGGCGACTGAAATAGATAGCCGAGGCGACGGCGTTGGGGAGGGAGAAAGGTTTGTAGAGCGGAGTCGTGAAGGACTTCGCCATTCAGAACGATGCGGGCGGTGGCCGGCCGCAGCAAACCGGCGATGCAGTCGAGCAACGTGGATTTGCCGGCTCCCGAAGGTCCGAACAGGATCGTGATCCCGGGATCGAGCTGAAAATCCACGTTCAATTCGAACGCGCCCGCCGGATCACCGGGGCGCTTGAAGCGCAAGTGCGCTTCGAGGCCGGCCGGGCGAACGTTCTGAGCGGTCACTTGGTCGGCCATGGCGACCACGCGCGGCGGTTCACGGCATAGATGGTGGAAAGAACCGCAAAGGAAATGAAAAGTAAGGCGATGGCCATGCGATTGGCTGCGGCGTAATCGAGCGATTGGACGTGGTCGTAGATGTCTATGGAGACGGTTCGAGTTACGCCGGGAATATTGCCGCCTACCATGAGCACTACTCCAAACTCGCCGAGCGTGTGCGCGAAACTCAGAACTGTCGCGGTAATGACGCCGGGAATGGAAAGCGGCAAAAGGATTTGGCGGAATATGCGCCAGCGACCGGCGCCGAGAACCGCGGCGGCATCGAGAAGCCGTGAATTGACACTTTCAAATGCGATAACCAACGGCTGCACGGCGAACGGCAAACTGTACAAGACCGAACCGACGATCAGTCCTGCAAAAGTGAATGCCAAGGTGTGTCCGAACCAGGCAGTCCACAGCTTTCCGAGCGGACCGTGGTCCCCCAGGGCGATCAGCAGATAAAAGCCCAGGACCGTGGGCGGCAATACCAGGGGCAGTGCGATCACACTTTCGACAAGGAACTTGCCTCGCCATCGAGTCTGGGAAACCCAGTACGCCAAGGGCACACCCACGAGCAGCAAAATTGCTGCGACACAAGACGCGAGGGCTACGGAAAGCCACAACGACTCCATTACTTGTGCCTTTCTTTCGGCGGTCGAGCGGCCGGCGGGCGAAAGCCAAATTTTTCGAGTGCAACACGGCCGGCGCCCTCGGTGACGAAGAGCACAAAATCCCGGGCGGCGGATTTTTCCTTGGCCGCTTTCAACAGAACCACGGTCTGTTCGATTGGCGGGTAGGTGTCACTCGGAATTTCCCACGGCTTGCCGTCACGCATCGCCGGCGACACCGCTTGCGAATACGCAAGGATTCCCGCTTGGGCGTTGCCAGATTGCACAAATTGTGCGGCCTGCGAAATGTTTTCGCCGAGCACGAATTTGGCGCGTACCTGCTCGTAGATATGGGCCGACTGCAAAGCGCTGATTGCGGCGCGCCCATAGGGAGCGTGCGCCGGGTTGGCAATGGCGATGCGGGAAACTTGGGGTTTGAGGAGACAGTTCCACTTCTCGGCTTGAGGATTGCAGGTCGCACCCGGAGGCATCCACAGAATGAGACGTCCGATAGCATAGACCGATGCGCCGCGAGCCTCAGCGCGACCGGATTGCATCAATCTGGCGGGAAACTCACTATCTGCAGAAAAGAACAGGTCGAACGGCGCGCCATTCTGGATCTGTGTAAAGAAATTCCCGCTGGAGCCAAAAATGAGCTCGACCTGGATCCCGGTTTCCGATTCGAAGGCCCTGGCGATTTCGGGCATTGCCGTCTGCAGGTCGGAGGCCGCGGCGACGCGAATCTGTTTGGTCTGGGGAAAGGCCGGCGCAGCGATACAAAGAAGCGCGACCAGAGCGGTGATGGCCTGTAGAAACGTTTTTCCTGCCGGCATGGCTTCTCTCGATAGCGGCTAATTTCAAACGCGCAGGATCATCACTTCGGTGGATTTAATGAGAGCCGCGGCCCGTTCCCCGGGCTTCAGGCGCATTTCCTTTGCGGCGTCGGCGGTGATGAGGGAAGTGATGTGCTGCTCACCGATGGCCAACGTGACTTGTGCGAGCAGTCCGCTGTATTTGATGGCCACAACGCGGCCGATCAACTGGTTGCGCCCGCTAATCTTGCGGAAATTGCCGCGGCGCGAGCCGATGTCCCCGCGTTCGAGCTTTCTGGGGATAAGCCGGTCAATTTCGCTTTCGGGAACACGGTGGTGGCCGCCGGGAGTCTTGGCGGTGCGGATTTTGTCGTGGTAAATCCACTGCTTCAGCGTAGGGTAACTGATGCCGAGAATATTCGCGGCTTCGCGTGGCGACAGCAGCTTTTGCACAATGCCTCCGCCCGACCATACAATATGTGACAGAGCATAACATACTTCTAATACGATTTTATACGATTCTGCCAACAGCTTAACGATAGATTCGCACGGCTGCAACTGGAAGCGTCAGTTACGCAACGGCTTGCCCGTTTTCAACGTGAACGCGATGCGCTCCAGGGTTTTCTTTTCGCCCAGCAGTGAGACGAACGCCTCCCGTTCCAAATCGAGCAGATATTGTTCGCTGACCAATTGCGGAGACGTCAAGGCACCACCGGCCAGGATGTGGGCCAGCTTGCGAGCCACGACCGCGTCGTGTTCCGAAGCGTAGCCGCCGCGCACCAACATGTGGATCATCAACTTGGCGCCGGCCAGGAACTGTTCGCCAAGGACCTTGACCTGAGTGGCCTTTGCTCCTTCCTGCCAGCTCGAGGCGGCAGGCTTCCAGCCGGACCGTAAGAGCCCCAGCGCGGTTTCTTTTGCGTCGGCGACCAGCCGTTGCGTGTTCATCGAGTAGCGATCCTCGCGGCGGAAGTAACCGAGTTCGCGGCATTCTTCCGCGCTGGTTCCTACTTTCGCCAGGGCGACATTTTCGAAAACCGGTTTGAGGGCATGGAACAAATCGAGATCTTCGCCGCCTGCGGAATTTTCATTGGCGCGGATTAGCATTTCTTTCGAACCGCCGCCGCCGGGAATCAGGCCGACTCCGGCTTCCACCAGTCCGACGTACGCTTCCGCCGCCGAATGGATTCGCGCGGCGTGAAGGCTGATTTCGCAGCCGCCACCGAGTGCCATTCCCTGCGGAGCGGCAACGACCGGTTTTTTCGCGTACTTGATGGCCAGGTTGACGTTTTGGAACTGCTTCACGGCCATGTGGAGTTCATCCCACTCCTGCTCTTGCGCGCTGACCAGCACCAGCATCAAATTTGCGCCGACGGAGAAATTGACGGCCTGGTTGGCGATCACCATAGCCTCGAAATCGCTTTCCAGGCGCTTCAGTCCTTTGTGAATCATGGCGATCAGTTCCGCGCCAATCGCATTCATCTTGGCGTGGAATTCGCAGCAGACCACGCCGTCGCCGAGGTCTACCAGGCTGGCGCCGGAGTTGCGCTCCACTTCCCTGCCCGCTTCTTTCAGCGACTTGAGGATGAGTATGCCGGCCGGCTCTTCGACTTTCTTACTTCCCATGGCCAGATCGAGTACTGTCGTTACACCTTTTTCCGATTCGTAAAAACTCTTTCGCCCGCCCGGCAAGACTTTTGCTAACCAAGCAGGTAGTGCACGACCTTCTTTCTTCACTTGTGCCGCGAATGCATCAAGGCCCAGCGCATCTACCATCTCAAACGGACCGAGTTCCCAGCCAAATCCCCAGCGCATGGCTCGGTCCACGTCCACAAGGTTGTCGGAAATTTCCGGAACGCGCCGTGCAGCGTACAGACACGTCTCGGAAATGGCGCTCCACAAAAACTGCTGCGCCTTATCGCCTTTTTGCCCTTCCAAAATCGGCCGGACCAGCGCGCGCAAACGCTGCCGGGTGTCGTCGATGGTTTTGCCACCTTCGATCGAAACGAATTTTGCTTTCTGGCGGGCGCGGTATTCCATCGCGTTGAAGTCCAGAGTGAGGATTTCGTTTTCACCTTCGCCCTTTACTTTCTTGTAGAAGCCCTGCCCGCTCTTGTCGCCAAGCCAGCCGCGCTTGATCATCTCTTCCACCAGCGCAGGGACTTTATAGCGTTCGCGCGACTCGTCATCTGGCGCCGTTTCGTAAATGTTTCTCACCACGTGGGCTAACACGTCCAAGCCGACAATGTCGGTTGTGCGAAACGTTGCGGATTTAGGCCAGCCCACCGCCGGGCCGGTGCAGGCATCCACTTCCTCCACGGTCATGCCAAGTTCGCTCATCAGGCGCAGTGCATTCAGAACCGAAAAGGTGCCGATGCGGTTGGCGATAAAATTCGGCGTGTCTTTCGCGACGACAACACCCTTGCCGAGCCGGCGATCACAGAAATCACGGAGCGTCTCGATAACGTTTGTGGAAGTTTTTGGTCCGGGAATAATCTCGACCAACTTTAAGTAACGCGGCGGGTTAAAGAAGTGCGTGCCGGCCCAGTGTTGTTGAAACTCGTCCGGCAGCCCTTCGGCAATCAGGTGGACCGGCAGGCCGGACGTATTGGTGGTAACGATGGCGCCGGGCTTGCGGAATTGCAGTATGCGAGAAAGAAGATTGCGCTTGATTTCGAGATTTTCCGCGACCACTTCGATGATCCAGTCGGCGTCGGCGCAACGCGCAAGGTCGTCATCAAAGTTGCCGACCGAAATTTTTTCTGCAAGCGTAGCGCTGAAAAATGCCGCAGGCCGGGATCTTTTCGCTGCTTCCACGCCGTTGCGCGCGAACCGATCGCGTTCGCTGGCCGGCGCACCGGGCTTCCAGTCCGGCGGCACCAAGTCGAGAAGCACGCAGGGCAAACCGGCATTCGCAAAATGCGCGGCGATGCGTGCACCCATGGTGCCGGCGCCTAGAACCACAGCCTTCAGGATGGGAAGCTTCATGACCAGCCTTCGAAATGCGAGATAAACGCCGGGACGGTTTCAGAGTTGGTTGAGTAACCCCGAGTGAGCAAGGTTACAAAACCGGCAAAGCAGGGTCAAACCGAAGCGCGCTG
>Ga0247661_1000184_pt1 | contig 11847 bp, 6 predicted proteins | sample CNK02_metaG_FD_182799 | JGI IMG/M metagenome (GOLD analysis project Ga0247661, IMG submission 182799) | Soil microbial communities from Purdue University Martell Research Forest, Indiana, United States - CNK02 | ecosystem: Environmental > Terrestrial > Soil > Temperate forest > Bulk soil | place...
TTGTGGATCCATCCGACGCTCCCGGCGTTGGCACGCCGGTTCGCGGCGGTGTTACCTACCGCGAAGCCCATTTGGCTTGCGAGATGCTCGCCGACTCGGAAGCGATGGCTTCGCTGGAAGTGGTTGAGATCAACCCGGTGATTGACGAACACAATCGGACTGCACTTCTTGGTGTGGAACTTGTGCTCTCCGCTCTCGGGCAAAAAATTCTGTAAACGGTATCTGGAACCGCGGCCGCGCGTCCTCGCGAGATCGAACTTCAGGCAATCCCGCCAAAGCAAAGATATTTAATTTCCAAATATTCGTCCATTCCGTATTTGGAGCCTTCGCGGCCGAGGCCAGATTCCTTAACGCCGCCGAAGGGGGCGACTTCAGTAGAGATGAGGCCGGTATTGATGCCCACGATGCCGTATTCGAGGGCTTCGGCTACGCGCCAGACACGCGAGAGGTCTTTCCCATAAAAATAGGCAGCCAGACCAAATTCGGTGGCGTTTGCGAGGGCGACGGCGTCGGCCTCTGTCTTGAATCGAAAGAGCGGCGCGACAGGACCGAAGGTCTCTTCACGTGCGACCGCCATCGCCGGAGTGACGTCTGTCAGAATCGTCGGTTCGAAGAAGCGGCCTCCGAGAGGGTGCCGTTTGCCGCCGAGCAAAATCTTCGCACCTTTTTGTTGCGCGTCGCGAATGTGATCTTCGACTTTGGCGACGGCTGCGTCGTCAATCAGTGGACCCTGCGTTGCGCCGGCTTCGAGGCCGAAGGCAGGCTTAAGATTCTTGACGGCGCCGGCAAGTTTTTGCGCAAAGGCATCGTAAACACTTTCCTGGACAAGTAGGCGGTTGGTGCAGACGCAGGTCTGGCCGGTATTACGGTATTTGGAGGCGACCGCACCTTCGACGGCGGCATCGAGATCGGCATCATCGAAAACGATGAACGGCGCGTTGCCACCGAGTTCGAGAGAAAGTTTTTTGATGCTGCCCGCGCACTGCGCCATGAGGACTTTGCCGACTTCCGTGGAACCGGTAAAAGAGAGCTTTTTGACGATGGGATTGGAAGTGAGTTCGCCACCAATTTCCTTCGCCGAGCCAGTGATGACGTTGAAGACACCCTTAGGGACGCCGGCACGCTCGGCAAGTTCTGCCAGAGCGAGCGCGGAGTATGGTGTTTGCGTCGCCGGTTTGAGAACGACGGTACACCCAGAAGCGATGGCGGGACCGGCTTTGCGGGTGATCATGGCCAGCGGAAAATTCCACGGTGTGATGCAGGCAACGACACCGATGGGCTGCTTGATGACGACGATGCGCTTGTCGGCTTGGTGGCCGGGGATGGTGTCGCCGTAGACCCGTTTGGCTTCTTCGCCAAACCATTCGAGAAAAGCGGCGGCGTAGGCGACTTCGCCTTTCGATTCGGCGAGTGGCTTGCCCTGCTCCAGAGTCATCAGGCGGGCGAGGTCGTCCTGATTTTCTATCATCAGGTCGAACCAGCGGCGCAGGATGGCGGCGCGCTCTTTGCCGGTCTTTTTGCTCCAGGCGGGAAAAGCAGCGTTGGCGGCGTCGACGGCGGCGCGTGTTTCCTCAATTCCGAGTTTGGGAACGGTACCTAGGATTTCGCCGGTGGCTGGATTGTCGACGTTAATGCTGGAGCGGTTGGGTGAGCTGGTCCAGGTGCCGTCGATGTAGCAGGCTTGACGAAACAGGCGTGAATCTTTCAGAGCGACGCCGGTGACAGTGGAATTCGAAAAGGTCGTGGTCGACATTGCTTACTCCCTATCTGTTCGATGTGACGAGTTGCTTTGGGGGTGCAGCGGCGACAGAAAAGTCCGCCAGAGCAGCTTCGAGGACGTCGAGCCCTTCATTAAATTGTTCGTCGGTCACGATGAGCGGGACCAAAATACGCATGACGTTCCCGTAGGTGCCGGCGGTGATGGTGATCAGGCCGTGCTGGTAGCAATACTGCGCGACTTTTTTGGTGGCGTCGGGGTGCGGTTCTCTTGTGGCTTTGTCTTTGACCAGTTCAATAGCACACATGGCGCCGAGGCCGCGTACTTCCCCGACCACGGAAAATCGTTTTCGCCACTGTTCGCCGCGCCCTTCGAATTTACGACCGAGATGCGTCGAGCGCGCGAGGAGACCTTGCTTTTCAATGAGGTCTAGAGCGGCAAGAGCGGCGGCACAGGCAAGAGGGTTGCCGCCGAACGTGCCGCCGAGGCCGCCAACTGCGGCGGCATCCATGATATCCGCGCGGCCTGTTACCGCAGCGAGAGGCAATCCGCCGCCGAGCGACTTGGCGGACGTGATGAGGTCCGGTTCGACGCCGTAATGTTCGATGGCGAAATATTTTCCGGTGCGCGCAATGCCGGATTGCACTTCATCGGCGATAAAGAGGATGCCGTGCTTACGGCAGATTTCGCTGACGATCGGAAAGAACTCCTTGGGAGGAACGACAAAGCCTCCTTCGCCGAGAACAGGTTCCGCAATTACGGCGGCGACGGATTCCGCGGAAACAACGCGTTTGAAGGCATCTTCGAGGGCACTCGCACATGTGAGCTTGCAGCTCGGATAGGTGAGGCCGTAGGAGCAGCGATAGCAGTAGGCGTAAGGAAGGCGATACACGTCGCCGGGAAATGGTTCGAAGCCCGCTTTGTAAGGATGGGTTTTGCTGGTCAGGGATAGCGCCATCATGGTGCGGCCGTGAAAAGCGTCATTGAAGGCGATGACGGCGGGACGCTTGGTGTAAGCACGGGCGATCTTGACGGCGTTTTCGACGGCTTCGGCGCCACTGTTGACCAGCAGCGTCTTTTTTGCAAACTTTCCCGGCGTCAGCGCGTTCAACTTTTCGGCGACTGCTAGGTAGCCTTCGTACGGCGTGACGCTGAAGCAAAGATGGAGATATTTTTCGAGCTGCGCTCGGATCGCGGAGTCAACTTCGGGCGGGCGATGGCCGGTATTGAGGCAACCTATGCCGCCAGCAAAATCGAGATAGCGATTGCCGTCGACGTCTTCGATCGCGGCACCTTCGGAACGAGCTGCAAAAATTGGCGTGGCGTGATAGGGACCGAGCGGAACGGCGGCTTCGCGGCGTAGCATCAGCGCTCGCGACCTCGGCCCTGGAATTTCGGTACGCAGTTGAATGGTGTTCATATTCTTCTCTCAGCAAAATTTCTAGTACCAGCCAATAGGCGTTTCGTCGAGATTGACGAAGACCTGTTTGGTTTCAAGATATTCTTCGAGACCCCAGGGGCCGAGTTCGCGGCCGAAGCCGGACTGTTTGTAGCCGCCCCACGGAGCTTCGACATAAGTGGGCTGCATGTGATTGACCCAGATAATTCCGGCGCGCAGAGATTTGACGACACGGAAAGCTTTGTAGATGTCACGCGTCCAGACGGCGCCGGCTAGGCCGTACGGCGTGTCGTTGGCGATTTTGATGGCGTCGGGTTCACCTTCGAACGGAATGACGGAAGCTACGGGACCAAAAATTTCTTCGCGCGAAATGCGGGCGTTGTTGTCCACGTCATAAAAAATGGTGGGTTCGACGTAGTAGCCCTTTGCGATTTGCTTCGGGCGGCCGCCGCCGATGGCGGTTTTTGCTTCTTTCTTGCCGAGGTCGAGATAGCTGCTGACGCGGTCGTATTGTTCCTTGCTGACGAGCGGTCCCATCTTGGTTTCGCGCTCGAGTGGGGGGCCGAGCTTGATGCGCTTGGCTTTTTCGGTCATGGCCTCAACGAATTTGGAGTAGATCTTTTTTTCGACCAGGATGCGGCTGCCGGCAGAGCAGACCTCGCCTTGATTGATGAATACGCCGAAGAGCGCCCCGTCCACAGCAGCCTCCCAGTCGGCGTCGGCGAAGAAAACATTGGGCGACTTGCCGCCTAATTCGAGTGTGACGCGCTTGAGAGTATCGGCGGCGGACTTGGCGATGATCTTTCCGACGGCTGCGCTACCGGTGAAGGCAATCTTGTCCACGCCGGGATGCGCAACGAGAGCGGCGCCGGCGGTTTCGCCAAAGCCGTTGACGATGTTTATTACGCCGGGAGGGAGACCGGTTTCTTCGAAATAGTTCGCGAATTCAAGAGCGCTGAGTGGCGTTTGCTCGGCGGGTTTCAGCACACAGCAGCAGCCGGCGGCGATGGCAGGAGCGAGCTTCCAGGCGGCCATGAGCAGCGGATAGTTCCAGGGAATGATTTGACCGGCTACGCCGACCGGTTCACGCATCGTGAAGCTGAGCGCGTTGGCGGGAACTGGATTGACGTGACCGGTGACTTTGTTCGCGAGACCACCGTAATATTCGAAGCAGGTGGCCACGTCAGCGATGTCATATTCGGCTTCGACGATGGGCTTGCCGGTGTTGCGGCATTCGAGTTCAGCGAGCGTGGCAGAATTCTGGCGAATCTTTTCGGCGAGCCTGAAGAGGATGCGGCCACGGTCTTGTGCCGTGGTTTGCGGCCAAGGGCCGGAATCGAAGGCGGCACGCGCGGCTTTGACGGCGCGGTCCACCTCGGCGGCATCGGCGGCCGCGACGTGGGCGATTATTTCTTCCGTTGATGGATCGTAAACCGGAAATGTCTCGCCTGAAGCGGGGCTCTCCCACTTTCCATTGACGAAATTCTGATACGTGCGAACTCCTGTTGTTGCACCGCTCGACATAACCACCTCCTGCATCCTGGAGCCTGACTAAGCCGCTGCCTTTAGCGCTGCCTTACGCCGTCCGTAAACAAAAAAGAAAAACGCCGCCGCTCCGACAAAGAAGATCGTGCCACCCAGCATCCATGTTTCATAGGAAGCGATGGAAGAAATCTGCTGGGCGGGAAAGAAGGCCAAGCCAATACCCAGCGCTGTGGTTAGCATACCGCTCGCACCGGCAAGCAGTAACGTGGTCTTGCCATAGCGCGCGGGCTGAAAACCTTTCTCCATGGCAATTTTGAGAAGGGCCCCGAACATATAGAGAAACGGAACCAGTTGGAGCACGACAGCAAGAGACAACATGCGTTGGAAAGATTCCTGAACGCCGGAGCCCCAGAAATTCATGACCACCAGAACCAACGAAACACTGGCGTGCACCAGGAGAGCGGCGTACGGCGTGCGGTATCTGGAATGGATGCTGCCGAGCCAGCGTGGCATGTAGGAGTCCAGGCCCGCCACAAAAGGAATGCGGGCCGAGCCGCCGAGCCAGGCCGAACCGATTCCAGCAATGGACAAGCTGAGAAGGAAAGCGAAAGGCGCGACGACCCAGGTGACGCCGACGCGGCCGGCCATGCGTGTAACGGCTTGCACGATTCCCTGCAGCACGCTGATGTCCGACTTGCTGACCGCGACCAGCAGCGTGAGCGTTGCGCCGATATACAGGATGCCCGAAAGTACTCCGCCCCAAGCGACTGCGCCAGGCAGTGTTTTTTCAGGGTCCCGGATTTCGTCGCCCATGACGGATGCGAGTTCAAGGCCCACCAAGCCGAAGCAGATGACTCCGAAAGAATTCAGAACGAAGCGCGGGTTGGCGGGAATCTGGAAGTCCACCCAGCTGACGCCAGTGCCGAAACGGGCCCACACAACCAAGCCGAGGCCCATCAACAGCGCGGCCGCTACAAACGTGCCGATGCCTCCGATGTTGTTGATCCATTTGCCGACGCCGAGGCCCACGATGTTGAGGATAACCAGCACCGCCAGCAGCACCATGCACGCGCCGAGCGCAAAAATCTTGTTGTCGGCAAGCGCTTCATGGCCGGAACCAAAGGCGAAGACGGAAACGCCAACGAAATAAAGCAACACCGTAGGGACGTACATCATGTTGTTCGTCCAGTAGCACCAGCCGGACAGGAAGCCGTGGAAGTCGCCGAAGACTTCCTTAGCCCAAAGGTACACTCCGCCTTCACCGGGATAACGGTGAGCAAGTTCAATCACGGCGATACCCTGCGGCCAAAAAAACAGAAGCAGCGAAATGATCCACAACCAGATAGTGACGCCGCCGTTGGCCGCAATTGAAGGGACCACGTTTAAATTGAAAACGGCGACCACGAACAGCAAAACCAGATCTCGCCGGCCGAGAACCCGTTTGAGATGTGGGGATTCCGCGGTGTTTGCTTCCACTGTCAACGTGTTCTCCGAAAATGCTCCGCGGAATCTTCACTCGCGTTTCGTTATAAACCAAATCAACAGAGATTCCTCGCCCGCTTGGAATGACTGCGGTCGAGGTCAGCGTGACGGCGGCGCAAAACGCTCAATGGCCAGCCGCGGCGGTCACCATGCCGCGCTCGGCCTGCGCTTTGGCCAGACCAGGCGCGATCTCGTCAAACACCGCAAGGTGCTTATCGATATCCGCCTCGCTGTGCTGCACGGAAATGGTCCACTGCTCGTCCCACCAATATGGCTGAGCAAGCACGCCGCGGTTCACCATGGCAAACCAGTAGTGACGCCAGAGGTCCACATCGATTTTGGTCCAATCGCGATAATTCTTGATTTCCTGCGGATACAGCATGAGCGCGCCGTTGACTCCGGCGCTGGCGACGTAAGCCCGCAATCCAGCTTTCGCGACGATCGCGCGATAGCCTTCGGTGAGCTTTTTGCTGAGTTTGCCGACGTGCACATAGTTTTCGCGGGTGAGCACTTCACGGAATGCCGCAAGACCGGCGGACATGGCGACGCGATTGGTATTGTAAGTTCCACCGTGAAATACCTTGTGGTCGGAAATCAGGCCCATGATTTTTTTGCTGGCACCGAACGCGCCGAGCGGCAGTCCACCCCCGATAGATTTGGCCAGACAAATCATGTCCGGCTTCACGCCAAAATATTCGCTGGCGCCGCCCCAGGCCAGTTTCGCGCCGGTTTTTACTTCATCAAAAATGAGTAAAGCTCCGTTGGCGTCGCAGAGTTTACGCAGGCTTTGCAGGAAACCGGGCTCGGGCAGGCAAAGGCCCACGTTCATAAGAATGGGCTCGAGAATAATTGCGGCGATCTGACCGGGATATTGTTTGAAACGGTTTTCGACGCTCTTCAGATTGTTGAAGCTGGCGATAACGACGTTGTCGACCGCAGCTTTAGGCACGCCGCCGCCCCCCGGAACGGAGTTCGGAGCGTTTTCATCGCCGTACTCTGTATCTTTCGGCTTCACGCTGACCAGCGCCGTGTCGTGCAAGCCGTGGTAGGAGCCTTCGAACTTGATAATTTTGTCGCGGCCGGTGGCAGCGCGAGCGATGCGACAAGCGTGCATGGTGACTTCAGTGCCGCTCGAACCGAATCGAACCATCTCCACCGGGTAGCGTGCGCAAATCTCTTCGGCCAGCTCCCATTCCTGGTCGTGCGGCATACCGAATGTCGTACCTTCATGCAATTTGGTTTCGACGGCTTGCACTACAGCAGGATGGCAATGACCCGCCATGAGCGCGCCAAAACAAAGGTTGTGGTCAATATATTCGTTGCCGTCGAGGTCGTGAATCTTGCTGCCCTTTCCGTCCTTGACGAAAATGGGATACGGCTCGTAATGGCGATAGTTGCTGGCTACGCCAAGCGGGATACGCTGTTCGGCACGTTTGTGGGCGGCGGCCGATTTCGGCGTCCGCTTCTGGTAAAGCGCCAGTTCTTTTTCGAGTGCTTCGTACGACATGGTAGTTCTCCGAACCAAGCTAGCCCCGCTCCCGCGGAGCCTGCTCCTTGCAGGTCTCTTCCCTGCTGTCAGTGTGCTGCGAAATTCGTCCGTCTTGGCAGACATGCGGAAGCGCGGCCCTGCGAGCCGCGCCCGCCACATATTCATATTATTGTCCGCGCAGTCGCCCTAGAAATATAGTTTCAGTGCGAACTGCATCAAGCGCGGGTCGCGAGCGCGCTTTACGCGGCCGAAGTCAGACCCGTCGGTAACATTGCCATCAGGCTGGAAGAACTGCGCATAGTTGAACAGGTTGTAAATTTCGCCTCGGAACTGCAGCCGGTAACGCTCGCCGATCATAGTGTTCTTGAGTATTCCGACGTCGGTCTGGAAAATACCGGGCCCGCAACAGATCGTTCGCGGTGCATTACCGATGGTTCCGAGGACCACACCGCCAGGATCGTTTGAGCAAAGGAATTGGTCGTTGTTGAAGTCCGTCGGATCGATGCAGCCAGTGCTGAAAGAGTTCGGATTGAATCCCAGGTTTCCGTCGCCGCGGGGATTGAGTTTCTTAAAAGGGGCAATCAGGTTGGGCTGCCCGGAAGTTTCAAAGTCAAAACTCGAATAGAGCTCGTTGTCGTCTTGTTCGGTAATGCGAATCGGAAACCCCGACTGCGCAGTGAGTGTTCCGGACAGGGACCAGCCATTGAGCACTTTCCCGGCAAAACCCCCATACTTGCGCAGCGGCAGCTCCCAGTAATAGCTGAAGACGAAACGGTGCCGAGCATCAAAGAGCGACGGCGAACGGCCGATCCTTGGATCGAACGGATTGACCAGGCTTTCAAATGTTGACGCGAAGTCAAGCGATTTGCCAAAAGTATAAGCACCGGTGAATTGCAAGCCGTGCGAGAAACGTTTTTCCAAACTGACTTGCAGAGCGTTGTAGGCCGAACTCGAAATCGTCCCTTGTTGGAAGATGCTGGAGAAAACGGGGAGCCCGTCCACGGGGCAGCCGGTTCCCGTGCTGGGATCGCAATTCGGCGAAGAAAATGGCCGTAGTCCGACCAACGTAATGCCGTTTGCCCCTACTACCGTTCCCGCTGGAAGGACCTTGGTCGGACCGTAGGGAAGATGCAAATCCACCGGAAGCACCGTGCCCGGATCGATAAAGTATGAACTATCAGCGCCGAACTGAGTGCAGGTTCCGGGGGCAATAATCTGGTTCAAGTCCAAACACGTTTGTGGACTCCCTGGATTTATTTCTTGCGTTGCAAGCAACCGGTGGCCCTGGCGCCCGACGTAAGCGATTTGGAACACCAGGTCCTTCGCGAGTTCACGCTGAATGGTCAAGTTGTACTGCTCTGCGTACTGCGAACGAATGTCCGGAGCTGCCTGCCCATACAGCAAAATGGGCCGGAATAGTGACCAGTCAACCGGTTGGCCCCGCGGCGGATTCAAAATTCCGTTGAATGGGTTCGGGGCCGTCGTTCCGTCTTGAAACTGGAAGGGCAGGTTAAACATTGTGTTGTAAATGCTGGAACTCCCACCGAAAGGAGGTTCGGCGCTGAACTGTTCCATAACCAGCTGTTCGATTGGGTTATAGAAAATGCCAAAGCCCGCTCGGATGCTGGTCTTACCCGGTCCGCCAAACAACTTACCTAAAACTCCATCTCTTGCTCCCGGGCTCCACGCTAATCCAACGCGGGGCGCAAAAGACTTGTAGTAAGTGGCCGTGAGTCCAGTGGGGACGCCTTTGTCGCCGGCAACGACCAAGCCCGTGGGTATTACGCCGGTGTTGGTGCAATCTGGATCCGTCACACCCCAGTTGTCCCGGAAGTTGTCAATGCTAGGCTGCGACAGCTGGCACGGGTATATGCTGGTGTTCTGGCCCGGGCGATAGGTCTGTACTTTCTTTCCGATGTCCGCCAAAGGCGTGTTCAGCTCCCAGCGTAGACCATAATTCAAAGTTAAATTGGACCGCAGCTTCCAGCTGTCTTGCGCGAAGAGATACACCGCTTTCGAGCGAATCAACTCGTCCTGCGCGGAACCCTGAATGTAATTGTCATTCAGCCCCAGCAAGTAATCGGCGAAGAGATTGTCGGATGCCGTGTCATTCGGCCCGCCGCCGTAGAGGTAATAGGAGCCGTTGATATTGAAATACAACCTCTGATCGAACTGGTTCTCGCGGAAGTCCGCCCCAAATTTCAAGCTGTGGTTTCCGACAACTTTTGCGAAACTATCCGAAATTTGATAAGTGTTACCCTTCTGCGGCAGCTCGCCCTCGAAGTTATTTCCCAGCGAAAATCCGCCGGCGATGTTCACGTACGGTACGCCTTCTCTGCTGGCGCCCAGGTTTGGATGAATGCCCAAGTCGGCATTGTTGGGATCCGCGAAGCAGTTCGCCGTTGGCACTGTGGTGCACGAGTCCTGCACCACGGCCGTGTGTTGCGGATGCAGAAACGTGCCTTGCCCTTCGCGGAAGTAGGTAAACCTGAGTTCATTTACCGAAGTCGCGCCAATCGTCCAGGTATGGGCGACGTTCACCTGCTGGATGCGCTCGTCCGTCAAATCGCCAAATCCCGGAAGCGTAGCGCCTCCCGCCTGGAAGCGAGCGAAGGGCTTGGCCAGGTAGTGCTGGTCGAAATAGTAGTAGCCGGTGAGGTGCTGGTTCTTCGTGAGCTCGTGATCGATCTTCACCGTGAACTGATTGCCGCGCTCGTGCCCGAGCGGAACTCCCTGAAACGTGCCGTCGGCACGATTAGCCTGCGGCACGTACTTATTCAACAAGTCCAACGCCGTTTGATCCATGCAGGACTGCGGAACCACGCTATTAGGAAAGATTGCTGAGTACGGAACGACCCCTTCGGCTGTTGTTGACGGCATTGGTATATTCAGGCCGCAGCGACTATTCAGGGTCTGCGCGAAGAAATCAGTGGTGACGCCGCCCGAAAACGGAGTCGCCGAGAAATTTCCCAGCCGTTCATCCGCGGTCGGAACCGTGACGGTGTCCGAAGAAGTTCCTTTGCGCAGGCGGTCGCCTTCGTAGGTCACAAAGAAAAACGTCTTATCTTTCCGGATTGGCCCACCCAACGTCCCGCCGAACTGATTTTGGAGATAATCCAGTTTCGTGGAATCGAAGAAGCCTTTGGCATTCAACGCCTGATTGCGGAAGAATTCGTAGAGATTGCCGTGCAACGAGTTCGTACCTGACTTGGTAACGACGTTGATCACCGCACCTGAGTTGCGTCCGTACTCAGCGTCGAAGGTATTGGTGAGGACGCGAAACTCCTCGATGCTGTCCGGTGAAGGCTGAATGGCCGGCAGGTTGGCGAACTGGTCGTTTCCGTCGCCGCCGTTCACCGTGAAATTGTTGTCGCGGCCGCGGCCGCCATTCACACTGACTACTCCGGCGCGGTCACTTCCATATAGATTGTCCACGCCAAGCTGGGATTGAACACCCGGCTGCAGCTGCAACAATTGGTAGGTATCGCGCTGCGCCAGCGGCAATTCGCTAACCGCCCGCTCCCCCACCACAGCGCCCAATTGGGTGGAAGTCGTATCCACCAGCGCCGGCGCGCCCGTAACTTCGATAGTTTCAGTCGCAGTGCCGACCTGCAGCGCGATATCAATACCTACAATCTGGTTGAGATCAACGATCACTCCCTTGCGCACATACTTCTTAAAGCCGGTCTGATCAACCTCGATCTGGTAGGTTCCCACCGGCACTTCCAGAAAGATGAATTCGCCGTTCGGGCCGGTTTGTGAGTCGCGTTGCGATCCATTCGCCTGATTGGTGATCACCACGTTCGCGGCCGCAACCGTCGCTCCGCTGGGATCGGTCACCGTGCCGCGGATGCGGCCGCCGGTGCTTTGCGCGGGAAGAGAGGGAGAAAACAGTACTGCGATTAAGGTGAAGAAGGACACGTACAGAATGCTGTTCCACAACAAGGTGTGGAAAGACCGCTTCGATTTCATTGAACTCACCCCTGAAACCCCGAGCCCCAGAATTTGCACCGTGACTTCGAGGTTGAATGTGCCCCGTAAACCTTACTATAATCCTGTAAACTTATGGAAAGCGCTGGTTGATGTCAAGCGGAAAGAATTCATCAAAACGATCGGTTTCGCCGCCGGCTAGCGGCTTGCTGCGCATCAGCGAAGTCGCTAAGCGCGTGAGAATTTCTTCGTCCGCATTGCGCGCCTGGGAGACCCTCGGTCTGGTTACGCCGCAGCGTACCCAAAGCCGCTATCGCCTGTATAAAGAAGAAGATGTTCGTTTGC
>Ga0247661_1000186_pt1 | contig 11697 bp, 26 predicted proteins | sample CNK02_metaG_FD_182799 | JGI IMG/M metagenome (GOLD analysis project Ga0247661, IMG submission 182799) | Soil microbial communities from Purdue University Martell Research Forest, Indiana, United States - CNK02 | ecosystem: Environmental > Terrestrial > Soil > Temperate forest > Bulk soil...
CTTCGGATGCGGATGCGGGTGATGGTGCCTTTGGCCGGAACGAAATGGATCGAAGCCCAATAGATCTTCCCAGAGATTCGACATAGCAGTGCTACCTTAGCCGGGGGTTAGTTATGTGGCAAGCTACGGATTTATTTTACCGTAACCGATACCTGCACCGGAGACCCCGGACGGGGGTATGGGATCGTAGCGCACGCCTCGGGAGTCCTTGCGGACTCGATCGCATTGACCGTAGCAGTTACCTGCACACAAATCGTACCCCCCGGAGCGGGAATGCCCGTGGTAATTACGTACGGGGGAGATGTCACTGGATTGCCGAACTTGACCTCTTTCCCCGTAGGCCCAACATAGAGTTGATACGTGATTGCGCCAGTGATAGCAGTTCCGTCTCCGTTCTGCGTCGGAGCCATCCAATTTACCGTCAACGTCGGAGTTGCCGCCATAGCGGCAAAAGCCATCGAAAGGATAATCAGGGTAGATACCAAAAGAAATGGGAACTTCATTTTCATTTCGAAGCCTCACGGGGTTGTTTAGGGGTATTGCCACCCTTGCGTCCGCACTCGGCGGCGAATTCCTTATCCTGGCTGAAAGTTCGTTGGTCGGGTCTGAGAGCTTTGCCGCCTTTGCGACCGGCGGCGGCTGCTAGTTTGCGGTTCTTGGAGAATGATCGTTTATCGCCTGGGACTGACTTGCCCCCCATAGCGGCTATCTTCCTAACCTGGGCGGGATCCATCGAGGCGAAGCCACGCTTACTTGTCATTCTATCTCCAAAGATGGTAGCGGATGCATGGGATTGAACCAGCGACCTCGGGGTTATGAGTCCCGCGCTCTACCACTGAGCTAATCCGCTATAAACCAATCGGGGAAAACCATGCCTTAGCGGCCTTACTGGCTTAGGCGCCGGGTTCATCCAGCATCCCACGTGGTGCAGCACGCTGTCCCCGATTGCTGCGAGGCGCATTCTAAACGGTCTAGCTCGGCTTTGCAATTTGACGGGTTTTACGCTTCTTAGGGGCCGGGGGGCTACCTAGGGAGGGGCCGGGGGCCGAAATCGGGGCCGTGGCGGCCGTACGCAGCCGCGCATTCTCGGTAAGCAGCTCGGTAACCTGCGTTGAGAGCTTGCCGACCGCTGCGCTCAGGTCGAGATTCTGCGTGACCGACTTTGAAAGAGCCTCGGTCAAGTCGGTTATCTTCTTGTTCAGCTCTACGTTCTGGGCCAGGATCTCGTCGAGCTTCGCGTCATTCACAGGGGGAGGAGCGGGCACGTGCGGGGATGGTGTCGCCGCTGCGATCCGAGCCAGCTTCGGATTTGCTTGGGCTAACACATAAGGCGCCTTAGCGTCCGCGAGACGCGCCCGCTCCTGTATCTCTTCAGCGGTCCAGTTCTTCCTGGTAAACGGAGCATGCTCATCCGGGTTGCACGCACGGCAGGAAACCCAACCCCAGCGCTTCGGGATATCGGTCATCACTCCGTTATTAATCAACGGAGCGCCAGCCTTGCCCCGACCGACTCCAATCACGCCAGGAGTCACACCCTTGACGCATTCGGGGTTGATGCATTTGCCGTTGCGCGCCATCGTCGTCTCCTAGTTCGCTTCCCGGTCTACATGCTTGCTGCAGCGCTGCCCCGGATAGACAATCGGCCAGCCATGGGAATAGGCAAAGATCACATTGCCGTTCTCGTCCTCACCTCGGATCTGAGCATGCGTAACCGGGGGATTAAAGACGCAGATGTTCTCTTTCGATGCCTGTCCGTTCGGCAGAATGAAGTTATCGAAGTGGATGCACGTTCGGCATGTCGGGAACACGCGGAACTTCTGCTTCTCCGGGCGCGGCTCGTTTCTCTTGTCGATTACTTTCGGATCGCTCATCACTCTATCCTCGGGTATGGGGTTTCATCTGTTACAATCGGGTAGCGGGCACAGTCTACCCGAGTCCAATCGACTCCGGGGATTGCTACTCGGGTGAAGATCTTTTTGGTAACCCAATGCCCCGCGCCCCGAATCTTCTCGACGTCCTCGTCCATGCGTCTATCGGGAGCGTAGCGCCAGTATAGGAGTGGCCGAGAATCAGCGGGGAATTGATCTCGGATCTGCAGGAACACATGCAGCATCGCGTTACGCAGCTTCTCGGCTCCGACTTCAGGGTCATTGCACCGACAGAGAATGCCCATACTGACATAGGGTATCCTTCCCCCATCGATCTCGACCCAAGCCTGGTACGGACCGTCACGACACTCGAATAGCTCCTCGATCTTCCTGATTAAACCCCCAAGCGATTTGGATTCCTTCGCGAATGGGGCTTCGGGTTGTCTTAGTCTCTTATGGTAGTCGCATTGAAAGCCAGTTACAACGAATCCTTCATCCCCGGTACCGAACATACACTCGGCACAAGCGGTATCCCTCTTGAACGAGATATCAGTCATCTTCTTTCATCCTCCGGCCGACACGCTCATCGATCTCATCGGTTATGATCTGAGTGGAAGACTTCTCTGCCGGGGCGTCCGCTTCGGGCGCCTTCTGCCCCGGCACAAGCCCCAACTCTACCCAACGCTCCCAGTCCGCTTCGCTCCACCCCTGTTGCCGCGCGAGGTGCCGGTTGCGTACGGTATCACGCCTCGGCTCCGCAAGTCCAGAGTCCACCTTATGAGACATCGGATGTCTCGTATCAGGGAGGTCCCGTTCCTGAATTGGCGGATGGAAATTCGGGATGTTCCCGTCGCGTGGCTTGTTCATTGGCATATCTCGGGTTATCGTAGACGTCGGCTAGAGTCTCCAACGAATTACCGTGTATTGGGCAGTAACGGTAATTACCCGGATACCAGACAGAGCAGTCCCCACAATATCTATTGTCGAGAGGGTCAGTCATCAGGGTGAGAAGCCTACGTTATCCACGTAGAACTTGTTCGTAGCCAAGCCCGTGCCGTCGGTCAAGGAGAACTTGAGCACTTTCGGGTTCGTCAGTTTAAAGTCGGCTAACGGTACCTTATAGCATCCCCAGACACCCTTCTGCGGCACCGGACCGTACTTGGTCATTCCCGGACCGGCCACGACCGGAATGGCGATGCCGTCGCCTACGTCCCCGATGGCAGCGAATCCCATACCGTGCAGCTCACCGTCCACGGTCGGCTTCGTGCAGAAGACGATGGATTTATATGGTGTCACATCGAAGCCGGTCGACAAGTAAGGCTGCCAACCGCCCCACGAGCCGAGAATGCTGACCGCAATATCGGCAGAGCCCGAGAGTGGCGCGCCTGCGGTATCAAGATAGTTGATCGATGCCAGGAACGAAAAGTCGCTCGTCCAGTTAAACTTACCACCGTAGTAAACCCAGTACGTACCGGTAGCCGGGGGCGTCGGATTCGCGGTTACAGGGGTAAGGGTATAGGTGCCTGGAGCGACGCTGCCGGTCACGGTAACCGTTTGGGCGTAGATCGGCAGAGAGAGCGCAGCGAGCAAAGCCAATAGAATCATCTTCATCTTCTTAGTCCTCGGTTTCGTAAATCACTCGATAGAAAGCTTTCAGCAGTGCGGGTGAAACGGGAAACCGCAATGGTGAGAAATTCTCGGCTTGACGGATGACAATCTCGTCTCCCCAGACCAACGGGTATTGCCCGTCGTCTCGGGGTTTCTTCATCGGATCATGGGTGAATCGCGCGAGAACATTATCGTACCGGTAGGGCTCAGATCCGAGGAACACTACGTCCAGGTATGGATCCTCCTCGTAGTACTCGCGGCAGAGAATGCGGTAGGTCGGGATATCGCAGGACAGATTCGTCTTCATCCAATCACGAACGCGATCCTCGTACTTGATCCGCTCTTCGAACAGATAATCGACCGGATAGTTAGTCATAATATTGGCATCCGCAGGTGAGAGGCACAAATCCGTTTGATCTTAGACTCGTCCCAATCAGAATCTGATGGCTCATTATCAATGGCTGTTGAAGGATAGAGTACGAGCGCATCGCCCTCGTTATAGCCTATGATCTGATGTAACTCACCATTAAGGTAAACCGGAATGTCCGGTGGGAATTCAGCCGCAAGCTTCTGGATGATCTCGGGTCGCCCTTTCAGCCACTCCTCCAGGCTAACCATGATGCCAGCTCCTCGACCGCTTGACCTTCGGATCCAGGGGGTGGGTAGGCATCTCCGCGTGAACCCGATTGCATTGACAGGTAGAGCAGTGCGGATCTTTCTTCAGATCAGATTCCTTGACGACCTCGACGAATACACCGCGCATAAGGCTATTCTCGAAACGCAGGTAGGCCGGACCGTCCCGAAGGGCGGCATTAAGCTGTTCGATGATATCGGGGTTCGCCTCGAAGCTCTTCGGATCTATCATATCAGTACTCCGCCCAAACCCGGACCGACCCGTGCCTCTCGATCGCCTCAACCAAATGGGAGTACGGGTTATCCTGGTCTGGTCCACCATGCAGCACGGATAAGCCGCGCAGCGCCGAGATGGAAGTATCGTTCATATAGCCTCCGTCCGACCAGCCAATAGCCCTTAAGGATTCGAGAAACCTCTGGGGAGCCGAGGTTGGCAGGCACTTAGTTCCGGTAGAGACAGGTTGCCAATAAACGTTTGCGCTCATCTTAATCTCCAGACCAAAGATACTCACCACCTGTAATCCCCCCGCTGTCGTCTCTGCGTGTTTTTACCGGATGCGACCCCCGGCTTGAAAAGTCTGGGACCACAATAGCGGGATCAGAATTAATGATCGTACCGTGGTCAAAGTGCATCACCTCCTTACGATCCGTGCCGGACCAGATTATCAGGGGGTAGGTCCGGTCGCCGTGCGGTTGCCAGTTGATATCAGCATACCAATGTACGGCCAACTTGCGGATGACCTTCTCCCGCGCTTGCTGGTATGACTTCTGCCAGGCAGGGAGGTTGGAGGGCAACCCCGGAGACCGTGAAGACTCCCCTGATTCGCGTAGAGAATCCTCACCTGCAAACGTGGCCCCCGAGGCTGCCTGTAAAGATCCCAGTTGTGAGGTAAGGGGACTGGTCGCTCCCGCCGCAGCTTTACCATCGTAGAGAGGGCAGCCGCTGACGGCTACGTAGCTCACTTTCGACTTCATTCGATTTCCCCGAGTGCCCGCTCCGCGTGCGATAAGCTGCGCATGCTAGCAGAAGCTCTACCGTTTGTCGAAAGGGAAATTCACACGCGTCATCCGGCCGTCAGAGGGCCATCAGGACCGTCAAATAGCGCGGATTCAGTGGGTCGAGGTCGACAGGGTAGATTACGTGGATATACGGATGGTCCCGTTGAGGCAGGGGGCAATAGGGACCGACGATCTCAAATCTCGTGATTGCATTGTAATGGATCGAGAGAGGTGGACCGGGAATCTTCCACAACTCGATCAGCAACTCCTCCAGGCTTGCCTCGGTAAGATCACAGGGGGATGGGGATGGTGAGAGGTTGGATAGGCTGTTCGAGAAGAATCCGGGGGGTTCGTTCATATCCTACCCCAGGCTAGGAGAATGATCAGGATGATAAGCAGCAGTGTGCCGCCGCCGTACCCGTAGTGAGCCGGGTACCAGCCTACCGGTCCGCCGATAAGGGCGAGTACGATCAAGATAATCAGGAGTAAGGTAATGGGATTCATCTCTTGCTTCCTCCGCTGGCCGATTCCTCTTCGTCCGACCGGGTTCGTTTACGCTCGTTATCCGCCTTCGGCTGTACGAGCCCTATGATAGCGTCTATGAGGTCGTTACGTGATTCGACGGTAACGCCAATCGAGCCGCCGCGTGGGCCGGACAGTTCGACCTGTTCCGAGCGAGGCCATTCCCCGGTACCGTCGGGACGCTTGATGCGATTGCCTAACCAATGCTTCTGCGCGGCGAATTCCCCCGGCTTGTACTTCTGTACCCGCATGACCTCGGGCTCCTTGCCGCCGACCGCCTGATCCTCCTCGTAGTGATACCCGGTCGCCGTCTGGTACATCGCGAACAGCACGTTCGAATCGGCAACCGTCCTGCCTTCGTCGATGGCGCGCTGTAAGCCGGGATACGCGGCCTTCCACCGTTTAAGCGTTCCGGAGCCCAAGCCGTAAATCATCTCGATCTCGTCGTCCGACATGCCTCTGGCCGCTATCAGCCGGACTAATTGCTCGTGATCAGGGAGGTAGACTCCGCCGGGATTCGCTGGCCGGGATTCATATACAGGGGATCGAGGTCGCCTCTTTGGGGAAGGGATGTCCTCTGGATCGGGCGACTCGGGCTCGAATTCCACGCGGACCTTACGGGAGGGACGGGGAGGGGCCTTCTTGGACGGTGCTTTCCTGGACTTACCCATTCGATAGGACCTTTAGTTGGTTTGGGACCCCGATGTGCGGCATGCTAGCAGATCTTGCGCGCGAGGGGAAAATTGTAGGATATAGATGGCGTGGCCTACGTATCGTTGACTATATATTATTGCGCGAGGGTGCATGATCATCAACGTATGGTTAACATATTATTATTTCGCCGGGATGCATGTGGCGATGGAGGGCCAAGTACCGGTGTTTAAGGGGGGTGGCCAAGGCTTTGAACAACTTCACATATTCCGGTCCGGTGGAATTCTTTTACATAATGCATGTCCAGGATATGTTAAGTGGTATGGAATTTGCCGACGACTCGTGGAGTTAACTTAATACGACGCGGGAGCGGACCGCGATAAGTTAACTTCAAAATAGTTTGGAAATAAGTTAACTCCACGTATATTCGCCGGAGTAGTATGCGAGTCTACGCATACGGTCCTATCGGACGACGCGAGCGGGGGGTCTCCCGCAGACGTCGCGAGGTGCGACCGGCCCGCGCTAGCTCGCGGGGGGCTTTTTAAAAACTAACCTGCCTGCCCCGTATGCACCTCGCGTGCATCCGATTGCGGGCATAACTACTGGAGTTAACTTATATGCGTACTGCTACGAACGTTTCGAAGTCCAAGGTCCTATCGCATGCGAAGCTCTCTGCGAAAGCGAAGCGTCCTGCCAAGGTCGCAGCGCCCGAAGCGAAAGCGCCGCTCGCAACGAAGGAAGCAGCCCGAACGATAGGCGAGACGACGCCTCCGAAGGGCGCGATCGTGCTAAAGACTCTCTGCGCCGAAATCGGGATTAACCCGAAGGTAGCGCGCCGGGAGTTGCGCAAGGTGCGACGCGAGGCGATTGCCGAGAAGGAGAAGAACCCACTGCAGAAGCACGATCTGCATACGCGGTGGTTTCTCTCGGGAGACGTGCTTAAGGAAGCTCGCGAGATTCTCTCTGCCTACGTTGCTCGCAACGGCGAATCGAGTGCCGAGGCGTCCGACGAGTCCGAGAGCGAGGAGAAGAAAGCGAAGCCCCGCAAGGTCGCGAAGAAGAAGTAACCGACGATTCGCAGTAGGGGGCGCAAGCCCCCTTTCTGCTTGGAGTTAACTTATGCCGAAACGCTACTACCGCGAACTAGATCCCGAAGCCAAAGCTAATGCGGACTCCCCAGAGGATACGCTAGGCGACGCAATCGGGATGCTAGAACAACTGCTCGAACGTACTGGGTTCTTCGCCTTACCTACCGAGGTACGAGCCGAAGTCGAGTCCGTTCTAGGCTTGCTGCGAACACTCGTTAAGTAAAATCCCACCCTACCGCAGATTGCCCCCGTTCACAGGGGGCTTTCTGCTGTGTGTAATTCCATTTCACATAATATCGCTTTAATTGTCAATTATCGCCATTCCAGCTTCTTGTCACCTGATTCACAGGGGTTGAGACCCAAAACGTACCCTTAACTGGCTATGACTACCGATTGACAATATTTCGGTGAAGCATGCTTACGTACGATACAATGTCAGCCAAGAGCTGATGATGGCCAAGATTGGTTCATTTACCTGATTTCTACTCGAAATACCTGATTCATATATTTCGAAGCCGATAAGCCTCTAAACACTTCGAGGTTTAACCCCTCGATTTCTAACGACTTTTTTTTCCACGTTTCTATATACTATCTATCTATACGGGAAACACTGCTTTTACTATAGAGTTTCCGGAGAAGAGGTTTTGATCTATTCAGTCTTTCTTCCTTTCTAAAAGCCCGCGCCGCTAAACTATTACCATAAATCCCCGCTTTTTCCCTAATAAAATCCGTAACTTGTCGAGTCCGATATAGATTGGTCTTACAAAAAGTGCTAACCTTTCGCGCTTCTAATCGTAGGCCGGGGTTACCAATATCATGGAAATGCTACCAGGATCAGCAGCTTTACTTTTCGATCTGCAGGACGCATTCTTCATTATTCGACTGCGTGCCTTTGGGGATTCCGAGAGCGTTCGCAAGGCAATGTCAGCTGCCTGCTCTCACCGCCATAGCATAATAATCACGCACGGACCGGAGTACGTCGCCAACGTAGTAGCCCAGCTCGGGAAGCTTGCTTTGGATAATGTCTCGATTTTTCCAGGCAGCCGGCATCGGAAGTATGCGCGTACTTCGGCCTGGAAGTACCATATCACGCTGGAGGGAAAGAATCAGATTCCGCATATCCGCTACCATTCACTAGGCAAGGATGTGACGTTCTGCCCGATGTTCCAATTCCTCCGCGTCAGATATCGTAGACCATACGAGTGGACCGAGGCGCGTAAGCGCAATAAAGGTGGAAGACCGAAAGAGAGTTGGCTGCGCAATGATATGTGGAGAAAGATCGAGAATCTGACGCCAGCGGTACGCGCACGTTATGAGCGTCTATCGAAGGCCCGTGCGGCTAAAGCCCGCAAGCGTGAGGAAGAGCGGCGGCAAATAACCAAGCAGGCAGACGGGAAAGCTTTAGGTCTAAAGGATAGAGCTCCCGGAAACCCTAAACGAATTGTCTCTGTCGACTTCTCGAACGTAGTAGAGGACATGCGGGCGATGTCCCGCCTTGATATGGACGAGATGGATCCAGAGTACGAGCACGAGCTGGATCGTCTGTACGGGACCGAATCGGGACAGCAACCGTGATTCTCCTTGCCATGGCATTCATCGCTACTACCATCCTTCTGGGAATCGCATCCGGGTGGAACGGGATCTGGCTCTTGGTTACTCTATTCGAGCTTCTTATCATCCTTACAGTAGGAGTCTTGGCATGATCACTACAATCGAATCCGAATTCTGGCGCAACGTATATATCACCGCCCTGCGGTCGGGGTTGGTATTTCCCAAAGTAGCGGCTGATCAGGCCATCCAGCATTACCGGGAGATGCTACATGAAGAAGGTCATAATACGAATCCAACGCAAACGACTGCGCGTTCACGCTATACCGAAGAAGGTCCGAACAGGGGTTGACCGAATCCACAGACTGCTCAAAGAGCTTGACAGGGGTAAGAAACCGTGAAGGATTGGATCATCCGGATTCTACTGATTATCTATGGACTCTCACTACTCGCAGCCTTAGTCATCTATACCTGGTAGACCCTCCGTTTAACTTATTCTCCCGCCGACTTTACTTAATGCGCCGTCCCGGCGCCTAGCCTACCCCCTGTGAATAAACCCCTTGCCTTCCGGGGGCATTTGGTGCTAGAGGAGTGAAAACGGGCGTAGAAGCTCGGCAATAGCTGGCCGTATAATACGCGGGCGCCTGCGGGCGCTCGTTCTTCGCATCTTCGCGTCGAACGAAACGCAAGAAGTGGAAAGGAATAACGGAAATGAACAACAATATCCAAACGGCCATACGAGCCTTTCGCCGCGTCTGGGCTCCGATAGCAGTGCAGCTTGACATAGCTTCTGCCGCTGACGCGCAATTCGACGGTGGAGAGTGGAGCGACGCGGCTAGCGCGCGAACCGAAGAGCGTGTGCATGCGGAAGCTCTTGCCCGCGTCGCGGCTCGCTTCGGCCTTACGGCCGCAGAGCTGGAATACGGCGTCGAGGTAGCATTCGAGAAGGAGTATGACCGCTTTTTCGCATCGCTGCAACTCTCTGCAGTCCCGCACGAGTGCAACGAAGCACGGCATCTCTACGTAGGCGACTGCTGCGCGCATGGATCGCGTTGCCCCTGCCACGTTCATACCCCCTCCCAACTATTCCGCGATCACTCGGCGCACGTATTCGAATACCTGCAGCACGAGTACGCGCGGTCCGTAGATGATTTCGTAGGCCCGATACCCGAGCAATGCCCGCACGGAACCCACCCGGCTGATTGCCCCATCTGCAATCCCGGTAGATGGGAGGAACCCGAGACAACGATTTAATCACCCTGCAAACTGGAACGGAACGAAGGAGACTACTATGTCAAAGCTAAACGTGACTGCTGTCCAAGCGGCAAGAGACCTCGCTGATATCGAGGCTGCTGTCGCAGAGCAGTTCCCCAAACTAATGAATGTCAACCCCGAAGTCTTTGCGGCTCTCTGCCGTACGGCTGCGCAGCTATACGCGGCGCGGCTCGTAGCGGATGCTGTGCGCGAAGTACCGTATATGCGGGAGGGCTAAGTCATGCCACGTAAAGCAAGAATCAAAAGCCAGCTAGAGAAGATCGCGGAAGTGATCGAGATCAACGCGTTGCGCATTCGGCTGGAGATCCCAAGCAAGAGGGCTGCGCGCAAGACTGCCAAGCGAGAGCTGATCGTAGCACGAGATGCGTTGCAGTCCGAGATAGAGGGGCTATAGTCATGCCAAAAACAAAAGCAGCGCACGGCAAGCGTGCGTATAACTTGCGCAAGTCTGAGACGGTCTCCGAGGTGCAGCGCCGAACGGATCTCGATAAACGGAGCGCGCAAGCGCACCTTGCCCACAAGGCTCGCAAGCCGAACCTGTTTATGGATATGGAGGGTGATCTTAAGCGGGCGGTGAAGGCAGATCCGGTTCCGGGGCCGGGAACTCGTCCGGGGTGTGCGGTTGACTATAACCCCCATATTAGAATACCCAGCCCTAAGGAAGGTACCGATGCTTTGCGTGACTCGACGCGCAAGCCGCCTCTGGCCGACCGGGATGGTAGTGAGGATATCGAAGATGATCCTTTTATGGACGAGGCCATAGACGATCTACTGACTCTAGCGATAAAGCTGGAGAAGTATCCGGACGAATTTGCTCCGGAGAAGATCGCGCAGGAGCTTCGCACTATAGTGGAAACCTTGCAGCACGTCAAAGTCAAAGGGGAATGAATCATGCCGAAGAAGACTAAGATAACCGGTGCCGCCAACTCTCATGATATTGGCTGTCCTTGCACCAAGTGCGCGGAGGCTAGTATGCCGAAAACCAAGAAAGCGGTATCGAATGGTGCTGTCAATTGGCAGGAGGTCAGGCTAGCTGTTCAGCAGCACGATATACTCGTGCAGATGTTCAAGGAGCTGGATAGCTTCTTTAACGAGGCGGTTACCATTCTTTCCTCGGGGAGTCCGGATCTAGGCTACCTATATCGAGGCTGCGTCGAGTGGCAGGAGCGCGTGCGGGAACCCTCCGAAGCGGAATGCGCGCTAAAGCTATTGCGTATGGGGTTCGAGATAGCTGCTCCCGGTGGCAATCGGGCGACCGAGAAGGAGTTGCTGAAAGTGATAGCGGAAGAGAAAGCCGAGAGGGAACGCAAGCAATGAAAAGCAAAGCCGCTATCGAAGTAGCCTCTACGATGCTGAGCGTGCTCGCATTGCTGGAGCAGGGGAATATGAAGGAAGCCATCGAGGAGATCGAGGGAGAGCTAAAGACTCTCGCCATCGAAAAGCCCGATGACTTTTTCGTCCTCCTGCTTAACTGCGCCTGGGACCGACCCTCAGCTTGGTGGGCC
>Ga0247661_1000188_pt1 | contig 11612 bp, 26 predicted proteins | sample CNK02_metaG_FD_182799 | JGI IMG/M metagenome (GOLD analysis project Ga0247661, IMG submission 182799) | Soil microbial communities from Purdue University Martell Research Forest, Indiana, United States - CNK02 | ecosystem: Environmental > Terrestrial > Soil > Temperate forest > Bulk soil...
ACGGCTCAACCGAGACATGGCGATATTCGACGAGCGGCTGCGGTACTGGTGGCTACTCATAATGCCGCACGATCAGTCGCAGCGCCTGCCCGGCAAGTTTGTCATCGCCAACTTCAAGCCAGTGCTCTGGTATGTGAAAGAGAACCGGCGCGGACGCACCCTCGTGCCGGATGTTCTGAAGTCACCAGCGCGCGACAAGTCGGAGCACGACTGGTCACAAGGCGACGGCGGCATCGCTCCACTGATCGAGCATCTGACCGACCCCGGAGAGCTGATAGTCGATCCGTTTGCCGGGACTGCCAACTGGGGCCGCGCCGCTATTCAGATGGGACGTCGTTGGATCGGCGCTGACGTTACTGCAGGCGGGGATACCGTCGTGGCGGCTGAGTGATGTGTACCAGGACATTCTGCCCAGATTGCCAACAGGAAATGATCCATCGCGATCATCGTAAGCGGTACGAGGCATCGAGCGCGCTGAACCAGATCTTCAGTCGCGAAGGGCCCGTGGAACTGACGGTCGGAGATATTGATACTTATGTTGCCAAGTGGTTCGACGACCTCTGTCTGCTCCGCATTATAGAGCACAAACTTCCCAATCAACCGATCAAACCAATGCAGGCCAAAGTCCTGCTGCTTCTGTCGGAACTGATCCATCACGCAGTCGCACATGACCTGTTTGGTCTGGCGCCTGGGAGCGGCGTCTTCATCATGCGAGGAAACGTCGCCGCTGAGACTGAAGGTAGGCGCAAGGTAGATTTCGAAGGGCGACAAACCGTGATGGACATCAGCGGCCATCCGGTGCTGGAAGCAGATCGCCACGACTCAATTTGGAACTGGTGTTGTGCGCAAACTCCATACACCAAGCGCAGCGACCGATGAACCGGGATGATCCGATGCGGCTCAAATTCACATTCCGCCGGCGATGGAACATGAACCGCAGGCGCCGGTACTTTGTGTCTCTGCAGCGTCAACTCAAACACCGCCGATTGGTGATGTCATGACCTCCGATCGCTCATGGACCCATCGCGCCGCCATGGCTCTGAGGAGTGGCTTGAGCATCTCGGACGGCTCGCCAGAGCAGCGCCCTTCATTGCCCGTTGGGCAGCCGTCAGGACTGCAGATCGTTCAGATCGCCGCCTGTGCCAATGATGGCGGGACGCGGTTGTTTGCGCTTTGCGACGACCGAAGCGTCTGGCTCATGCATCTCTACGACAGACGGTGGGAACAAATAGTCTCAGCATCTTCGGAGCGAGCATCATGACCAGCGATCGTTCATGGACGCACCGCGCCGCCATGCTGTTCTACGAATGGCTGGTCGAGCGCAAGGACGAGGAATTGCCGCCTCTCCGCGAGATCAGCGTGATGCTGCCCGAGACGATCGATCCATACCGGCTGGCGCATTCGATCACTTGGCTCGCGAGGCAGGGAATGATCGATCTTGCTCGTAATCGCCGCCATTGCATCATTCGTGTGCGCTCGACCGGCGTCACCTACCGGACGGCTGATTGTCCGCTCGATGAGCCGCCAGCGAGGGCTGCATGACGCTATCGCCGCGACAGCCAGATCCCACCGACGCCCAGGAAGAGCGCAACGGCGCCCGGCAGGATGAACCACGTCACGGCCAGATCCCACGTCATCGCGGCCTCCGGGGCTTGCAGCGGGCACTGCGCAGGGCCGAAAACGGCAACGCCGGCCAGGGTGGTCCTGACCGGCGTTCAGAGGGAGCATGTGATGCTAGAACATCGCAAGTTCCTGCCGTGGATAGTGGTGGTCGTGGCCGTGAAGGTCAAGATCAGCATACGTCGACGGTAGGGCGTGGGGCTAGTCCGGTCAGCCGGGCTAGCTCCAGCCCCTCGGGCTGGCCTCACCCCGATGAGTTCTGGCCGTGATGGCCCATGCGCACCGACATGGCGGCGGGCAGAAGTCCGCGCTCGCGCAGCGCTACCGCGGCGATCACCCGGACGCCACGCCGCGCACGGCCAGCATCAAGGCATTCACCGACCGGCAGCTCGCCGCGACCGGCCTACTGCCGAGCGTCGACGAGGTGGCCAAAGCATTCGCGATGTCGGTGGACAAGGTCGAGCGTCATTACCGTGTGCTGGGGCTGCTCTGATATGGCCGCGACCGATCATTGGATGCGATTCAATGTTGGCGATTACTTGGCCGATACAATGCACCTGACGACGTTTCAGCATGGCATTTATCTTTTGTTAATCATGCACTATTTCAAGCGCGGCGAGCTGCCCGAGGACGACGCGGCACTGGCCCGGATTGCCAAGATCAGCGTGCCGCAATGGCGTCGCCAAAGCGCTCCCGCGATGGCGCTTTTCAGTCGCCAGGACGGGCATTTTTCGCATCGCAGGATCGACGCTGAAAGGGAACGCGCCAGGAGTGTCAGCGAAGTCAAGCAAGCCGCTGGAAAACAAGGCGCAAACCGAAGATGGGCGATGGCACATGCCAACAGCAAAGATGGCATATGCCAAGATGGCAATGGCGAGGACTCGCGCGATCGCGGCGGCGCGCGCGCGACTCCACAACCACAACCAACAACCAGAGAGTCCCCCCCTATCCCCCCCGATCACGGGGGGGCGACGCGGGCGGGGCGGGTTAATGGTGGTGGGGGGAAGGAAAGGAAGCCGCCCATCTTCCACAGTGGGTTTAACGCGGAAGGCCACGACCTGATCGGAGAGGAGCTAGGCGATGATCGCGACCAGAAAGTCATCCCCATCCGAGCCTGACGACGAACTGCTTGCGGTGTTGCAGCAGGAGGCGACGGAGCGCGTGCTGCGTAATTGGGACCGCGACGAACTCGACGGCCTCGACGATCCGCCGGGTGGTACCGGGTTGGCTCGCCCATGGGTGACTGTGATCTGTGATGCCGCAGATGACTTCGCTCAGAAGCGCCTGACCCCTTGGATCGATTACAGCGAGCACCTTCGCAGCGACCGTTGGCGCACGATCCGGCGACTCAAGTTGGCGCGCTGTGGCGGCATATGCGAGCGGTGCCATCGCTCGTGGCGAGACTACGGCTTCCTCGACGTCCACCATCTCGACTATCGCCGCTTCGGGGCGGAGCGGGAGGCTTACCTGATTGTCCTCTGCCGCGAGTGTCATCTCGCTGAACATCAGGCTGTGTCATGACGGCGAAGACGCACGTTCCAGTTGTTCGTGAGTGGCTGGTGTCGCTCGGCATGCTGACGGCGATCAGCATTTCACGCGAGGAGGCTCGCATGAAGCTCGCCGCCTTCCTCCCGATGCTGATGTCCGACTTTGAAGACGGCGCATTCACCAAGGAAAGCCTGAACCACGTCGCCAAGGCATGCGTCAAAGGCTTCCCAACGTATCCTGAACTTCACATTCATCTGCGCGACTGGTGGCGCGATCATCGACCGCTGCCACCACTGCTCGCCAAGCCGAAGGAAGCACCGCCTCTCGAGCCGCGAGTGCCGCCGACTGCCGAGGAGATCGCCTACGTGCACGGGTGTGTGCAGCAGATCATCGCGAACATGCACAGCCCGTTCAGCGAACGCGATGAACCGGTGACGGCGCGGCCGAGGTATCTGACCGACGCCCAGCTCGACATCGTCAACCCGCTACCGGGTGGCCGGAAGCGCGTGCCGGTGCTGGCGAAATGAAACCGCCTGAAGGGCTCGCTGAGTTCGAGGGCGTTGTCACGGCGAGCGAGACGCCTGCGCTACTGATGGTGGGCCGCGCCTGGTTCCGGGAACTGCTGGAATACCTGCGCCATCTCGAGCGCGAGTGTGGGAGGCAAACTATGACCAAGCGATCAGGCTCGCAGTGGCCCGAGGATCGACTGGCGTTGCTCTGCCAGCTCGATGCGGAGGGCCTGTCGTTCAAGGCGATGGGGCGACGTCTCGGATGCTCGGAGGAAACGATCGGCCGGCAGCGCAAGCACTGCGGCCTGCCCGACAGGCCGACGCCGATCAGGCGCCGGGAGCAGCAGCCACCACAACGGTATCTACGCGGCGCATCGACGCTGCCGCCGCTGGCATCGCAAGGGGACGAGAGATGACCGAGGAAGTGCGTGGCGAGCCATCAACCTTTGCGACGCTGCTGGTGTGGGACGAGCGGGCGTTCGGCTATGCGCGGGTGATGGACTGCACGCGACACCGCGATGCCAGGGTCGAGGTGCTGGCGCTGCACAACCCGCCGCTGGTGCTGGTGGAGAGCGTGCGGGTTGGCACCGAGCTGCTGCGGCCATGATATCGCGCACGATCATCAGCGAGTGGGACAGCTACCGCCGCGAGGTGTTGGTGAAGAACGGGATCACCGACGAGACGGCAGATGGTGCCAAATGTGTTTTCTTCGCTGGCATCTGCAGCGCGCTGTTCCTGCTGGAATTAACGCCCGTCGAAGACCTGCTCCAGGAGCTGGAGCAGTTCGCCGCCACACTGCCCAGCAGCGCAGAAGGACATGCCTGATGGCACACAAACCAAACTCGGCCCGCGGCGACTGGGAGAAGCAGGTTCGCTTCGACATGCAGTTCGCGGAGAAGACGTTGCTCAAGAATGGCGACGTGGGCCGCATGTTCGTCATCCACACCAAGGACGCGCAGCACGTCATGGCTGCGCCGTGGAATAGCGCAGCCGAGAAGCGGCAGATGCTCACGATGGTGAGGGCCTACTGCATCGCGGTCGATGCGGAGGCTCTGTCGTTCATCTCCGAGGCGTGGGTCAGATCGGTCTTCAGGGCGCACGGCGAAACCGAGGCGGAGTTCAATACTCGCGTGGACGCGGTCGCACCGCGTGATGCGGAGGATCGGCGCGAGGTCGTGATCTGCATGGTGATCTACCGCGAAGCCGGCGAGCGTCATGCCGTCTCCGACACCCGCGAGATCACGCGCCGGGACAACGGCAAGCCCGAGGGGCTGGCGCCGTTCGGCCAAGCCAGTGGCCTCGACTCTCTCGGCGGGGACGTGATCGAGGTGTTCCCCAAGTATCCTCCGACCCCCGAGATGCGCGCGATGGCGCGGCTCGCTCTCGGGATCTGATGGGCGAGCGCATCATCACGCTCCGATCGCGCCGGTCGGCCGAGGGCCTCGCCGTCGGCATGCTCATCGGCAGCCCGAAGGGGAAGGCGGTCTACCGGGTGGTCGAGGTCACCCAGATCCGGCGCGCCGGCGAGGTGGGTTCTCCCCGCCTTCGCGTTATTTGCCGCCGTCTCCAGGCTGGCGAAGCGCCTGACGGCGCCGAGATCCGTCCGTGGCCGAAAGACCCGGCGGCGCCCAGGCGCCGTCTGGAGGCCCTTGGGGCGCCCGTGCGCAGGTCCGAGATGGCGCTCGCCATCGCTGCCAGTCGGCGGGCTGAGCGCCGTCGGCCGAGGCCGCATCACCACTACGGCGCGACGGACCCTGGACCAACCCTCCGCCTGGAGGCGGTGATCGACCTGGGCGGCACGGTGATCCGGGAGGCGGACGTGTCGATCGAGACCGTCCGCGACCCGGCGCATCCGCAGCGGATCATCCGCCGGGCGGTCAGAGCGGACCCGCTGGATGCGCTCGAGCGCGCCGGATCCATCACCGCCAGGGAGGTCGAGGCCGCGGAGCTGCTCCGCAGCAGCCTGGAGGCGCTGACCCCGCCGCTGGGCCAGACCGGCGGCATGGCGGTGCAGACGAGCCCGTTCCTGCGCTCCATCAGCGCCACCAGCCTCGAGGCCTGCTGCGTGGCGCGCAAGGCCGCTGCAGCGCTCGGGCGGCTCCACTGGGAGGCGGTGCTGTGGGTGTGCCTCGGCGGCACCGTCAGCGCCTACAGCGTCTATCGCACCATGCGCCTGGCGGACGCCGGCGAGCGGGTGCGCACCGGCATGCAACGGCTGGCCGATCACTTCGAAGGAGGGAACGTATGCGCGCGCTGATCATCCTCTGCCACCGAGAGCTGGAAGGCCGGTTCGAGCGCGCGATGCCGCCCGAGCACCGGATCCGCGCCCGCCGTGAGACCGACGTGGACGTCGTGGAGTTGCTCGTCGTGGGTCCGATGCTGCCCGAGGTCGTCGATGGCCAGTACCAGCGCGGCGATCTGCAGATGACCATGCATGCCGACGACAACGCGGGCGAGTTGTGGCTGGAGGCCTGCTGGCGCTTCTGGGAGGCACCGCATCGGCAGGACCGCTCGGCGGACTGGGAGATCGGCCGCTGGTCGAGCGTGGCCGACATGATGGACTTCATGCGGTGAGCGCCGGCGACTGGCGGGTGATCGCCTACACCGAGCATGACATCGCGAGCTTCTGCCTGTTCCAGGGGCCCGAGGCTGAGGCGCGCGAGATCGCCACCCAGGCACCAGGCGCGGCCATCATGGGCCCCGACGGCCAGGGTGGTCGGAAGCGCACCGGCACGATCGCGCGCATCGAGCTGGAGCCGGTGAAGGGCGACAAGCCGCCGACGCTGAAGGCCGAATGGATCGACGGCCAGCGCGAGCCGACGCAGCCCCCGGATCCGAAATACCCGAACGGCATCGACTTCGACTTCTCACGCGGTGCTGCACGGAGCTGCAAGCTCGACCTGCCATACCCGGCGAAGCGGATCGGCAAATACATCATCACCTGCAGCGTCTGCGGCTGGACTGGCCTCGTCACCACGGCAGGCCGTCGCGACGATCCACGCTCGGTGAAGGTGCCCTGCAAATGACCGGACCACCAACCTACGCAAAGGTCGGCGTGACCCCGGCATTCATCGCGAACCGGTTGCGGATCTTCCTCGATGCCGTGCCGCAAAGTGGCGTGCTCGAGTACGACACCGACGCCGGATACGTCGTGCGCTACGTCGTGCTGCCGACGCCGGCGGGCTCGCCCACAAAGTTCAAAGTGGTCGGTGATGAGATCGAGACCGAGCGCGTCGAGGGCATCGTCGAAGTCATGTGGCGAGACGAGCCCTGATGTCACGCATCATCCGTGTGTTCCCACGTCGCACCAGGGCGACGCCGGATGATGAGCTTGCATACGTCGGTGGGCCCTCGCTGTTTGCTGAGGCCGACGAGGTGCATGTGTCGGTGTCCTTCACCTGGGACAAGCCGATCGCCGAGAGACTGGCCGAAGAATGGCGCCGGGTTGCGCCGGTCAAGCTCGGTGGTGTGGCCTATGGCGATGACAGCCTGGAGTTCATACCGGGCCGATATGTGAAACCCGGCTACACGATCACGTCGCGCGGCTGCCCGCGTCGCTGCTGGTTCTGTGGCGTGTGGCGCAAGTGGCCGACGCCGAACGTGCTGCCGATCCATCCCGGTTGGAACATCCTCGACGACAATTTGCTGGCATGCCCGCGACCGCACGTTGAGGCCGTGTTCGCCATGCTGCGCCAGCAGACCCGGCGCGTGGAATTCACCGGAGGCCTCGAGGCCTTGTCGCTTGAAGATTATCAAGTCGGCCTCCTGGCAGATCTGTCACCGCGCCCGACGATGTTCTGGGCCTATGACCCAGGCGACGAGTTCGAAACGCTGCGCAGCGCGGCCACGCGAATGTTGGCAGCAGGGTTCACGCGCGAGTCTCACCGGCTGCGCGTCTACGTGCTGATCGGACACCCGAAGGACAGTTTCGCCGCAGCGGAGAAGCGGCTCGATCAGATGGTGTCGATCGGCCTCACGCCGATGGCGATGCTGTGGCGACCGGAGCGGCCAGCGGAGATGAAGCATGCGCCTGGTCCCGAGTGGCGCGCATTCCAGCGACGGTGGGTTCGTCCCGCGATCATCCACGCGATGGCGGCATGATGAGTGCCTACTACAACGAGAAGGACCGTTACTGTGCTCGATGGCTCCGCAACCTCATTGCTGCAGGGCTCATTGCTCCCGGAGACGTCGACGTGCGCGACGTGCGCGACGTGCGGCCATCAGATCTCGATGGATACCGGCAGGTGCATCTGTTCGCCGGCGTTGGGCTCTGGTCGCACGCTCTCCGGATGGCTGGCTGGGGCGACGATCGCCCCGTCTGGACAGCGTCCTGCCCGTGCCAACCTTTCAGCTCGGCAGGCGGTGGCGACGGGATCTTTGACGATCGCCACCTCTGGCCAGCGGCTCACTGGCTCATCGCCCAGCACACGCCTCGCACAGTCTTTGGGGAGCAGGTTGCGAGCCCTGACGGGCTCGAGTGGTTCGACATTGTATCGGATGACCTGGGTGCATGCGGCTACACCTGCGCGGCGGTGGATTTCCCGTCTGCGGGTGTCGGTGCCCCCAACATCCGACAGCGGCTCTATTGGGTGGCCGACGCCGACGGTGGGCGACGCGGAAAGCAGCGGATCGAGAAGCCTGCCCGGCAGCAGAGCGCACCCAGGCTTGAGCCTGACGGATGCATCACTATTGGCGGGCTGGGCGACGCCGGCGGAGCGAGATTACCGCACGCCGAACCACAGGGCATTTGGGGAGCGGGATGGCGGCGGGAAACGGGGCGAGCAGCTGCAGAACCAAGTGGCGCACCTGATTCCTGGCGCGCACCTCAATGGGTGTACTGCCGCGACGGCAAATACCGGCCTTTTGAATGTGGATCATTCCCGCTGGCTCCAAGGCATCCCGGTGACGTGGCGCAGCTGCGCGCCTTCGGCAACGCGATCAATCCGGTTGTCGCGACAGCGGTCATCAAGGCGTGGATGACGCTCGATGCAGCCTAATCGCTCCGCTTCATATCGCCGAACACCGCCCTGGTAGCAGCCTGCTTGGCCTCATTCTCCCGCAGCGGATTTTCCGCCTCCGCCATTGTGCGGTACCGCGTGCGGCCGACTTCATAGCGCCACGTTTCAGACCCGGCTTTGCACAGCCCGCACCACGGGTTCAGCACGCCCGTGTGCAACGCTGCCTCGATCGCCTCTCGCAAAGGCCACGCGATCGTCGACATAGCCGCCTGTTCGCTGTCGGCCTCACCGCTCGCCGCCAGGATCGCATGCCGGTATGGACATAGGCACTGAGCGATCCAAACGCGGGTCTCACTCATCGCGGTTCACCACGTTGCCGGTCACCTCGTGCCATTCACCGCCCTTGTCGAACGGTGGCGGGAAAACGGTGATGGCATCGACGTTCGACCAGCGCACGATCGTTGCGAGGTGATATTGCTGGGCCATCCTCAGCATAAACGCACGTAGCTCGGGTGCCTTGTAGGCGTTGCGGTATGCGGGATCGCACCACACGGTGATCACGTCGACGCGGCGCGTTTCGCCGGTTGCCTCGTCCGCCATCAGCTCAACGTAATCTGACGTGATGTCGATCACGTAGTGACACCTGTCGGGACGCGGCATGCCCTCGGTGGCGTTCCGATCCGACAGCCATCGACATGACCATGTGCGGCAGGCGAACGGGCGATCTGCGTAGATCGCGCATCCTTTGGCGTGGCGCTGATGCTGGCATCGCTGGTTCGCTCGTTTGTCGATCACAGGAATGGGCAGCAGCTTGCAGCACAATTGGCAGCCGCCGCAGACGCGGCCGGTGCCCTTGTCGTCGAAGGTGATGGTCAGCTTCCCGTCTGGCGTCTCGTTGTACGTCATGTGGTCGCCACCGAGCGTGATCAGCCCATCGGCAAAGTCGCGCTCGTTGGCGATGGCTTTCTCGGCGCGCGTTGTCATCACTCGATCCCTTCGATCCATCGACGCACTGCGGCTTGGGGTTTCAGGATAGTTCGATGCCGAGGGCCGTGGCGATCTTCTTGACCGCCTCGAATTCCATGCGGCGTATCTCGATCGAAGATGGTGGCGAACGCTGCATACCGGCCTGTTCGATTCTGGCGCTCTCGCCGGAGAAGACCGCTCGTGCGGTGTTCCATCGCGAAGTGCCGCGAAGCAGATCCATCACCTCTTTATCCGTCATGGTCATGGCACCGACGCCCCTGCCTCGCACACTATTTTCGCCATCGAGAGATAATCGTCGCGGGTTGCTGACAGCCTGATCGCAGCCTTCCGGACGCATTCGGAGTCGACACTGCTGGTGGCTGGGGGACGATTGATGGTGGTGCCGGTGGGTCGTAACGCGCTGAATGTGACAAATAAGGCGATGACAATGCTGCAGGCGCAGGCGCCCGAATAGATAAGGCCTTTGTTCATGGCACCGGGTTCTCCTGCCAGGACGCTCCAGCCTCGCGCAACAGCTCGTCGTTCGTGACTTGGTTGAGGTTGGGCGAGGACCAGAACCGCTCGACCACGTCGACCACAGCAGCGCGGCCAGCCAGCGACAGCTTGTGCATGCGCTCCCCAAGGGCCTTGTGGTCGATGCCCCACTTCTCGTCCATCTCGGGGCTGTCGAGCATCTCGGCCCAGCAGGATTGCCAGTTATTGTCGAGCAGCCACGTACCGTTGAGGACGTCACAGATCGCGCACCATTCCTCGCGCGTGAATGTCTTCCCCATGTCCGCCAGCTCGTGGACAACGATCGCGTCGTAACGGTCGCAGATGGCGTTGATCCGGAGCGACCGGTTCTCGCCAGCCGCCTCCAGGGCCCTCCTGATCGGAGGGCCCGCATAGATCGTAATTCTCTCGCCTGCCAATGTTCAGCTCCTGATAGCCGCTTGTGGGGGGGAGTTGCTGGTTGAAGGCCTGATCGAGATGAGCCCGGCCTTGAACTCGACATCGACCGCGGCGCACGTCGGAAATGCGTCGTGCACGTCCTGGCCGCTGATATCGATGATGGGCTTCCCGGTCGGTCTGCCCGACACCTTGCGGGCGGTGCCTTCGCCCTCCGTCAGCGTCAGCGTCATCTTGCCGAGCGAGACCGGCGACCAGTAGCGCGCACCCGGAATGAACCCCGCCCGCGTCAGACGTGGGCCATCGATCCAGATGCGCCGACGCCCACGGTTGAAGCCGACCTTGTAGGTTGCGCGCTCAGTCATGACTGAACTCCCTTGCTGGTGATGCGGGACGCATCGGGCGCCAGCCTCGCGCCATACAGCGCGGCGTGTTCTTCGTTCAGCTGCTTGGCCCGCGCCTCGGCCTCGGCCAGGGCAATGCTGTACGCGCTGCGCTCGGTCTTGCCGACGTTGCACGGGCCCCAGCGCCTTACGACGCGCACGAGGTGCTTGGCACGGTCGGAGATCATCTTCGGCATGCCCACGCCGTCGGTCTCGACGACAGCGATGTTGCGGTAGTTATAGCCATACTTGCTGGCCGAGCCCGTCGCCTGGGCGCGGCTGGTCATCACAACAAAACGGGGAATTGTAGGGGTGTCGGTCATCTTCTTCTCCATCAGCGGCCCCGCCAATCGGGGCCGTCTGCGTCAGTTGAACATGGCGCACAGTGCGTCATGCTGCAAGCTTCCTGGTAACCGCGCGTAGGGGGTGTGGTCCCTGATAGCCGCGCGTAGGGGGGTTAGCCCCAACGCCAGCCGTCGCCCTCGCGGTGAGCCATGTCGAGCAGTCGCTCGGGATCGTGCCCGAACGTCTCGCCATAGCTGCGGGCAACGTCTTCCGCCTGTGACGCGCCGCTGTTGATCCGGACCTGCCGGATGTAGCGCACAAGCTGTTCGAATTCGGTTTCGTTCATCGCCCTGCCTCGCGAGCGACACGGTGCGCGGTCATGATTGCCGCGCCGCGAGTCGGAGTAGGTCAGCCGTCACCTCGTCCTCTGTGCGATCGTAGATGTCAGCCACAAGGCAGGCGGTGACACTGGGAATGCCGCAGCCGTCTTCGTC
>Ga0247661_1000189_pt1 | contig 11605 bp, 11 predicted proteins | sample CNK02_metaG_FD_182799 | JGI IMG/M metagenome (GOLD analysis project Ga0247661, IMG submission 182799) | Soil microbial communities from Purdue University Martell Research Forest, Indiana, United States - CNK02 | ecosystem: Environmental > Terrestrial > Soil > Temperate forest > Bulk soil...
GCGGCCAGCATTGGACTAGCACTACCCAGCGACAAAACGATGTATGGCTATCTTTCGGAGCATCACTCTTTCGGCGAAACGGAAGAAGTGGCGGGTGAATATGCGGAAGAGCTTGCCGCTGAAATGCTGGCGACTACGTTGAATGTGGAATTTGATCCGGACCTTTCCTGGGATGAGAAAAAAGAGGTCTACCGGATTTCGAACAAGATCGTGCGCACGATGAACATCACCCAGTCCGCGGTCGGCGACAAGCGTGGACTGTGGACCACAGTGCTTGGTGCCGCAATTCTCATCGGCGAAGACGACTGATAATTCATCTCTATCGCTTAAAATAACCCATCCGTTCCAGCACTGCGCCCACCACCAGGGGGAGCGCCACCGTCGCGTCCTCAAAGACCTCTGCGAGCTTTCCGCCTTCTTCGGGCGGCACAAATTTTCCCCACGAAACGGCTTCCGTATACGTGCTGCCGCTCAACCCGCCCCAGTGTACGGGCTCGGGACAAATTCGTACTCCATACGCATATCGCTTCAGCGGAAGCTTTTTGTATCCGCGCCGAGCCATCAATTCGGCATAGACGCCAAATTGTTGCGACCAGTTTCGCGGCACGCCCCCTCCAACGGTAAAAATTCCCATTCGCTTGGTGGCCATCATGGTATCGGCAAACTTTTCGAAGTCCTCGAATGGATCGAACCGCAGCAGTGGCCGTTTGTCACGCTGCCGGCCAAATTTATTTAGCGCAAAATCAATTCCCAGCTCCGAATCCGAAAACGCCGGGACGAATACGGGAACGTTGCGTTCGTAAGCAGACTTGAGAATTCCACGGCCCTTCGTGTTGTTCACCAGATATTCGCCGATTCGGCGGTGCAGCTTCCAACTGCACACAATCTCTTCTTCATCCCATTCATTCAGAATTCCGTCCACTACTTCTTCGACATGATCGAGGTTGGTTTCGGGCTCAAGCGAATCGTACACGCGGTTGTAGCCGGCTTGGAACAGCTCGTTATCGTCCATCTTGGAGGGGTCATAACGAAAATGGGAAAGACCAGTGGCCTCGACCAGACCGTGAGCCATCAAAGCGCCAGTCGAAACGATCGCTTTCACGATTCCGCTTTCGATCAGGTCGCAGAAAACCAGGCCCATTTTCCCAACTGTGAGCGCCCCGGCGAGCGTCATCACCACGAAACAATCCTTGTCGCGAGCCATGGCCTCAAGTACGTCCGCCGCATCGCCTACTTGCCGCGCCGTATAGGCGGTGTCACCCATGGCGCGAACCAGATCATCAATGGTTCGGCATTTTGACAGATCGAGCGGAAAAATTGGCCGCAGCTTGTCCTTTACCGGATCGTGCAAGACTCGACCGGTGACCGTCTTAGCGGCTGCTTTCTTCTTCCTCGCCATCTCGCTCCTTTGCGGTGTACTTTGCATGCCGGTGAACGCGACATCGCGGCGCCGTCAAACTAAAAAAGGAAATCGTCGCACGCATCTTACGTTTTTCGCGCGACGTTCGTCAAAGACGTTTCGGCTTTCTGGCGAGGCAGCAGCGCGGGATTCTGCGCCATGAATCTTTTTCATGGCTCGCGTGCTACGATACCGGACATGGCTGACAAATTTACGATCGGCTTGATCCAAATGCGTTGCACGAGAGACGCCGAGGAGAATCTAGCGCGCGCCAGCGACAAAATTCGCGAAGCTGCCAAGCGGGGTGCGCAAATTATCTGTATGCACGAATTGTTTCGTGGCGAATATTTCTGCCGAACAGAAGATGCCGTACTTTTTGATCTGGCGGAGGCGGTTCCCGGGCCGGCGACTGAATCACTGTCGAAAGTCGCGCGGGAAAACAAGGTTGCGTTGGTGGTTTCGCTTTTCGAACGCCGCGCGGCGGGCATCTATCACAACACTTGCGCAGTCCTCGACGCTGACGGCTCGTTTCTCGGGAAATACCGCAAGATGCACATTCCGGATGATCCGCTGTACTACGAGAAATTCTATTTCACGCCCGGCGATCTGGGTTTCCCGAACTTTGACACCAAGTATGGTCGCATCGGCGTGCAGATTTGCTGGGACCAGTGGTATCCGGAAGGTTCCCGCTTGACCGCTTTGCGGGGCGCACAAGTCATTTTCTATCCCACCAGCATTGGCTGGCATCCGAAAGAGAAAGCGGAGTTTGGCGCGGCCCAATTGGACGCCTGGCGGACGATACAGCGGGCGCATGCCATTGCCAATGGAACTTTCGTTGCGGCGGTGAACCGTGTTGGTTACGAAGGCAATCCCGCGGCAGGCGATCCGGGCCTGGAATTTTGGGGAAATTCGTTTGTCGCCGACCCGTTTGGCCAAATTCTTTCCGAGGCAGGCAGCGAGCGAGAAGAAATCCTGGTGGTCGAGTGTGATCCGACTCGAAGCGAAGAGACTCGCCGCAACTGGCCATTTCTTCGAGATCGACGCATCGACGCATATCAACCCATTTTGAATCGCTGGCTCGGCGAATGAAGCGGGCCGCGCCGTCCCTTACACCACATTCACTTGGCTATCGGATGCCCGCCGAGTGGGAGCCGCACGAAGGCACGTTTTTGGGCTGGCCCCACGAACTTACGGATTGGCCCGGCAAGTTTGCGCCTATACCGTGGGCCTTCGCGGAAATTGTTCGGCGCCTTGCCCGCGTTGAACGCGTTTTCTTGCTGGTCGAAGGCCGCGAAGCTGAAGCTCGAGTGGAAACGATTCTAAGAAAATCGCACGCCGATCTCGAGAACGTGTACTTTCTTCGAATCCCCACCGATCGCGGATGGATGCGGGATTCCGGCCCTATCTGTGTGAAGAATGGTTCCTCGGACATCGCGTTCAATCAGTTTGTATTCAACGGCTGGGCGAAATACGCGAATCACAAGAAGGATGCGCTGGTAGTTCCACGAGCCAACAGATGGCTGCGCCGCAAACTGTTTTTGCCGGAACACCGCGGTCGCCGAGTCATTCTTGAAGGCGGATCCATCGACGTGAATGGACTTGGCAGCCTTTTAACAACCGAAGAGTGCCTGCAAAGCACAATTCAGGAGCGCAATCCGGGCTTCGGCAAGCGCGACTACGAAGAAATCTTTCGCGCTTATCTTGGCGTGACGAATGTTCTTTGGCTCAAAAACGGAATTTCCGGAGACGACACGCACGGCCACATTGACGACCTGACGCGCTTCGTCAATGCCACTACTGTTGTGACCATCGTCGAGGACGATCGGGCCGATCCTAATTACGCGGCGCTGCAAGAAAATTTGGCATTGCTTAGATCGATGGCGGATCAAGACGGAAAGCCATTGCGTGTTGAGACGTTGCCAATGCCTGCGCCCGTCTTGTTCAATGGCCAACGGCTGCCTGCGAGCTACGCAAATTTTTACATCGCCAATAAGTCAGTGCTCGTTCCGCTCTTCAACGATGCCAATGATCGCGTCGCATTGGACACTTTGGCCAAGCTCTTTCCCGACCGCGAAGTCGTGGGCATTTACTGTCGCGACTTGGTGCTGGGGCTTGGAACTATTCACTGCATGACGCAGCAACTGCCAGCATCCTTATAGAGCGCACTGTCAAACCATTTCTTATCGGCAGGCTTGTGCAGTTCGCGGGACTGCGCCCAAATTTTGCTACACTTTCAGCAGAATCAACCATCTCTGATGCGCCTGGAGGCATCATGTCTACCGCGTCGCTTCTTTTGGAGCAGAAAGTTCTCGTTGTGGAATGGTGGCCCCGCGGACTCTTGGCCTGGCTATTTCTCGGGTTGGTCGCCGGTTGGCTGGCCGGAAAACTTTCCCGCGGCCGCGGATTTGGCTGCATCACCGACATAATCCTCGGCTTAGTGGGCTCGTTCATCGGCGGCTGGGTATTTACGAAGTTGGGAATCTTTGGCGGCGGCTTCATTTATTCGCTTGCGGCTGCGACTTTGGGCGCCGTTATTTTGGTGGCGATCGTTCACCTATTTACAGGCGGACCGAAAAGTTGATCACCCTTGATTGTGAGTTGAGCGAATACCCATGCTGCCAACTTCGACACTGCTTCTTGCCGTTTTGCAGATTAGCGTCCCCATGTGGGACTTCCGCAGTCACAGCTTTTGGGCATGGCTTTTCGTCGGACTGATCGCGGGATGGCTGACAGGTTTTGCGTTTCGAGGCCGCGGATATGGCTGCATCACCGACATAATTCTAGGACTAGTGGGTTCCGTCATTGGCGGCTGGCTGTTCACGTACTTCGGCATCATGAGCGGCGATTTCTATTATTCACTCGCTGCGGCAACCGCGGGTGCGATGATTCTCGTCGGCATCTCTCGATTGTTTTGCGGCGTCCCCAGAAAGTGAAGCGGCTTTGGGGGCACCTCGTCCAGGGCCGCCGTTGCCTTCTCTGTGATACGATTTTCTTTCGCAATTTGGAGCTGACATCTCGTTGACCAAGTCTCTGCAATCCCTTTTCGCAATTCCTCTCGGTGGTCTTGGCGAATTCGGTATGAATATGCTGGCGTTGCGCTATGGCGACGACATCATCGTCATCGACGCCGGCATGATGTTCCCGGAATCCGAACTTCTGGGAATCGACCTGGTCATTCCCGATATCTCCTACCTGAAACAGAATCGGCAGCACGTCCGCGCGATCATCCTGACGCACGGCCACGAAGACCACATTGGCGCGCTGCCGTACATTCTGCGCGATCTGGCGGTTCCGATTTACGGCACTCGCTTCACCTTGGCGTTGGTAAAAAAGCGCTTGGCGGAAGCAGGCCTCCTCGAATCCACCACGCTGCGAGAGGTGATTCCCGGCCGTCGCATCGAACTGGGTCAATATGAAGTTGAGTTCATCCCGGTCACCCACAGTACCGTGGACTGCGTGGCACTTGCGGTTCGCACGCCGCTCGGCGTCATTATTCATACCGGCGATTTCAAAATCGACCACACGCCGGTCGAGGGCGCCGGGTTCGACATTCATACGTTTGCGCGCTATGGCAATGAGGGCGTGCTCGCGCTCTTCAGCGATTCCACCAACGTCGAGCGCCCCGGCTATACACCCTCGGAGCGCGCTGTAGTTCCGCGCATCGAAGAGCTGGCGCGCTCCGCGCCACGTCGCGTCATTCTCTCCTGCTTCGCCTCGTCGATTCACCGCATCCAGCAGGTGATCGACATCGCTTTCCGCGTTGGCCGCAAAGTCGCTTTCGTTGGCCGCAGCATGGTGGACAACGTTGAAATCGCCCATGAACTGGGCTACTTGCGCATTCCCGACGGAATGGTGGTGCGCTCGCAGGACATTCGTGCTTTCGAGCCGCGCAAACTCATCGTGCTCGCTTCTGGCTCCCAAGCCGAACCGATGTCCTCGCTGTCTCGCATCGCGGTTGACAACCACCGTTTCGTTTCGGTAGACGAGAACGACACCGTTATCCTTTCCTCGCGCATTATTCCAGGAAATGAAAAAGCCATCTTTCGCATGCTGGACCACATGTTCCGGCGCCGTGCGCTTGTCTATTACGACAATTCGGCCGGCGTCATTCATGTTTCCGGGCACGCCAGCCAGGAAGAGCAGAAGCTGTTGCTGCAACTGGTGAAACCGAAATATTTTATTCCGGTTCACGGCGAGTACCGTCACCTTTTTCGCCATGCGGCCCTCGCGCACCAACTCGGTGTGGTAAGCGGCGAAATTATCCTGGCGGAAAACGGCCACTGCGTCGAATTTACGGAAGACGGCGCCTATCGCCGTGATCCGGTGGCCGCCGGCCGCGTTCTCGTGGATTCAGGCTCTCTCGAAGAGATCGAAGAAGTGGTGGTTCGCGATCGCAGGCACCTCTCTGAAGACGGCGTGGTCGTTCCCATCATTGCCATCGATAAGCACACCGGCAAACTCGAATCACAGCCGGAAATCGTTACCCGCGGATTCATGAGCGACAACGGAAGTGACCTGGTCACGGGCGCGCGCGATATCGTGCTGAAGACGATCAACACTTCCAATGCCGAAGAACGCGCTGACTGGTCCGTCATCAAGGAAAAAATTCGCGTGGACCTCAAGCGCTACATCAACAAACAGACTTCCAAGCGGCCGCTCATTCTTCCTGTCATCCTCGAACTCTGAGTTCTCAAGCTATTCGATTTTGCTAGTGAGAAATCTGTTTCGGCTAATGCTGGCGACCTTTTGTTCGTGTCAACCTCCTGTAGCTCTCTTCTTCATCGTTACAGTTCAACACTTTTCGCATTCTTCGCAATTTTTGTTTCGCATTATCAGGAAACCTTCTGCTTGTTACTTTAGCGGTACCTTAGATTTCCGACTATTCATCTGAACTTCGTGAGCATAATTCCGTCTAAGCATTCCAGATTAGTTTTTCTGTTTCGCTGCTGGCGCCGCCAACGCGCTCACGACAACAGAACACACTCAAAGGAGATTCGATGAACACCAAGCACTTCACCAAGGGTCTTCTCTTCGGCGCTTCCCTGCTGCTTGCTACAGCGGCGTTCGCCGGCGAAAAGGCCACCGTCAAGGTCTATGAAAACGTCAAGGTCAACGGCGCTATCCTCGCTCCAGGCAAGTATGAACTGGCGTGGGAAGGCAACGGTTCCACCGTCCAGTTGAGCATTCGCCAGGGCAGCAACACGGTTGCCACAGTTCCGGCAGCAGTGGAAACAACCAAGGCTGCGCCGGCGAGCACCGGCTACTCCACTAAGACCGAAGGCGACGGATCGAAATCGGTAACCTCCGTTTTCTTTGCCGGCAAGAAGATCAGCCTGAATCTCGACCAGCAGGCCGTCGCGGCGTCGGCGCAAGCTGCAGCAAGCCCCGGCAACAAGTAAGTCTCTTAAGGAAGGGCGCGCGGACTCTCTCCTCCGTGCGCTGGCACCCGACGTCCTGGCGCTCCACCGGGCGCGAGGACGTTTTTTTTTGTATACTCGCGCGGCCCATACTGTCCGGAGGCACTGCGATGTCCTCAAGGATCTTTGCTCTTTCCGCAATCATCGGTCTCGCCTTTAGCCCATTTTGGCCGGATCAGCCTTCACCGGCCAATGAACCGTACTCCGTGGTGCATGGCTGGCCGGAACTTCCCAATGGCTTCGTCCTTGGTCAAGTCTCCGGCGTTGCCGTGGACTCGCACAACCATGTCTTCGCCTTTCATCGTGCCGAGAACTCGTGGGCCACGGACAAAACGCATGTCATTCCCTCTCCAACGGTACTGTGTTTCGATGGCGCGTCTGGCAAACTGCTCTTTTCGTGGGGACAGAACCGCTTTGTCGAACCGCACGGCTTGCGCATCGACCGCGAGGACAACATCTGGCTCACCGATCGCGCACTTCAGCAAATCTTCAAGTTCTCGCACGACGGGAAACTGCTTCTCACTATTGGCACGGAACGCACGCCCGGGCTCGATTTCGCACACTTCAATCTGCCAGCCGACATCGCATTCGCTTCCGACGGAAGCATCTATGTCGCCGACGGCTATGGCAACAACCGCATCGCCAAATTCTCCGCTGACGGCACGTTCTTGCTCGATTGGGGCCACAAAGGGGCAGCTCCTGGCGAATTCGACCTGCCGCACAGCGTCGCGGTCGATGCGCAGGGTCTCGTCTATGTCGCGGACCGCAACAACGCTCGCATCCAGGTCTTCGATGCCGGCGGCAAATTTCTGAAACAATGGAAGTCCACCGAGCTTGGCCGGCCGTGGTCGCTCACGATCGGCCCTGACAATCTGCTCTACGTCGTGGATGGCGGCGACCTGAAACCGAACCCGCCCGACCGCGGCCAACTGCTGAAACTCGATCTAGCCGGTAGGATCCTGGCTAAATGGAGTCGCTTCGGCAACTACGACGGGCAAATCTACTGGGGTCACGATCTAGCCGTTGGAAAAGACGGCGCGGTCTATGTCGGCGATGTATACCACGGTATGCGCGTACAAAAGTTCGTTCGACGCTAGGCGCCGAGGACTTGGCTCTACATCCGGACATCTACGGTCGAACGGCGTCTATTTCTTACAACACACGCGCTCGCCTTTACGCCAAGATCTGAACTGAGTAGCGGTGTTCCCCGCTGACGGCTACAATCCCCTTTTCCTTACGGAGCGAGACTTGGCATCGTCACCGAGCCCCGGCACAAACGAATCCGGCACGCGTGCTGCTTTCTACTTCATTCTGGTTACCGTTGGACTGGATTTCCTCGCCTTCGGCATTATCGCGCCGGTACTTCCCGATCTCGTTCGTCAGTTTGAAGCCGGAGACTTCGGCCGTGCCTCGGCCATCACTGGCTACTTCGGACTGGCATGGGCCACCATGCAGTTCATTTTCTCGCCGCTACTTGGCGCATGGTCGGACCGCTTCGGCCGTCGTCCAGTCATACTTATTTCTTGTCTTGGCGTCGGTCTCGACTACATTTTCATGGCGCTCGCGCCGTCGCTACGCTGGCTTTTCGTTGGCCGTTTAATTTCGGGGATCACTACGTCCAACGTTGCTACTGCATTCGCCTACGTCACTGATGTGACTCCTCCCGACAAACGCGCGAGACCCTTCGGGCTGATCAGCGCTGCTTTTGGCATTGGTTTTGTGATTGGGCCTGCGCTGGGCGGATATCTGGGCAACCACAATCTTCGTCTTCCGTTCTGGGGTGCCGCGTTCCTAAGTCTCGCGAATGCCCTGTATGGTTACTTCGTCCTGCCCGAATCGCTCCCACCTGAACGCCGCGCCAAGTCTGCTTGGCACATGGCCAATCCTCTTGGCTCCTTGCGCCTGTTCCGCTCGCACCCGGAACTTTCTGGGCTGGCGGTGGTCATCACGCTCTACTACCTTGCTCACCAATCATTGGTTACGATCTGGGCGCTTTACACCGAGTTTCGTTACGATTGGAATCGCCGCGATGTAGGGCTTTCCCTGGCAGTCGTCGGCGTCAGCGCCGCCATGGTGTCGGGCGTTCTGGTGGCGCCGTTCGTGAAGCGTTTCGGCGAGCGCCGCAGCCTTCTCGCCGGCCTGATGTTCGGCGTTCTGGGATTTATTGGATTCGGTCTTGCGGCTCGCGGATGGATCGTTCTTGCCGTGATCCCGTTCATAGCGCTCTGGGGAATCGCTTCGCCGGCCCTTCAGTCCTTGATGTCCCGCCGGGTCGATCACTCTTCGCAGGGCAAGCTACAAGGCGCCATCAATTCCTTGCGCGCCATCACCGGCATGGCTGGACCCCCTCTATTCACTCAGGTCTTTGCCTTGGCAATCGCAGCAAAACCCTCGTTACATCTCCCTGGCGCGCCCTATCTTCTCGCTGGCCTGCTGCTCTTTACATCCCTGCTGCTCGCATTTTCCGTGACCAGGCCGGACGCTCCCAGAGTTGTCCCGGAACCCTCCCCTTCAGATCCCTGCTAAGCGATCCGGTGCGGCCTGGCGCGGAACGTGATTGACTCGGCCTGGAATGCAAGTCTATCCTCGCATTGGCCCGCCGCATCTCATTGTTGTTTCCGCATCGAACCCATCAAGGAGCTCATCCATGCCTCGCGATTCCAAGATCAATCACCATAGCGGCACCGAACGTGCCCGGCCGATTCTTCATCAGAACGCCCGCGAAATTCAACCGTATGGCAAAATCGCCAAGCTGCCGATTGCGCTCGATGAAGCCACCTGCGCCGAGAGCGCCGAGAACCTGAATCAGGTTCTTGCCGATACCATCACGCTCCGCGACCTCTACAAGAAGCATCATTGGCAGGTCGCCGGCCACACCTTCTACCAAATCCACCTTCTCTTCGATAAGCACTACGAAGAGCAGAACGAACTGGTGGACACTATCGCCGAGCGCATCCAGAGTCTCGGCGCCATCAGCCTTGCGATGGCCGCCGACGTTGCCGAAACGACCATCATCCCTCGTCCGCCGCGCGGCCGTGAAGAACTTCCGGTGCAGATCTCCCGCCTGCTAGAAGCCCATGAATTCATCCTTAAGGAAGCCCGGACGATGGCCAAGCAGTCCTCCGAAGCCGGCGATGACGGAACCAACGATCTGCTCGTCAGCGACATCATCCGCACCAACGAACTTCAAGTATGGTTCTTATCCGAACACCTCGTGGATGTGCCGTTGGTCAAGGCCGATGCCCCGACCCCTGAGAAAGAAGCGGCCAAATCCAAGTCGGCCTCCGCCCGCTAGTCTTCGCAAATCCAACCCGCTGTTTACGGGGGCTGCCGCCTCAAAAAAAAAGAGGCGGCAGCCTACTTTTTTGTCCGACTCGGTCTGAGTACAACCAATCGGCCTCCTGCGCTCCCTACCTACCAATCCATTGTCTCCGGCTTTCCCTGCGCATTCGGCTGGGCTGCAAAGGGCATCAAACCGTCTCACTCGATGTTTCCTTTCAATCCAAATTCCCGGCCTGGCAGTCAGATGGCATTCAGATCGCAGACTGGGCCATCGACAGCCACTAGCACGCGAAGAACATCAGCTATGGCGATCTGCCAAAGCTCATCGCAATCGACAAGCATCCCGACGCTGTTGTGCAAAAGCGTTCGGACAATCGCCGGGTCGTCAATCGTATGCTGCATAAGCACATCATCCTCGGGCAACCCAATCAGGACGGAGTCACGGCAGTGACGAACGTCCGGCCTTGGCCGGCCTCCGCCGCCAGTTGCTTACCCGGGCAGCCTCAACAGAGAGCTGCCGTAGACGCTTTAGGGCAGCGTGAAAGCAATTACGTAGTCGCCCTGTTTCGAACCCAGTTTTCCGTGACCGCCGGCAGCAATTACCAGATACTGTTTGCCTTTCCACATATAGGTCATCGGCGTCGCCTGCGCGGCGGCGGGCAACTCGTAATTCCACAACTCCATACCGGTCTCGGAATCAAACGCGTGCAGGTGCGGATCAATTGTCGCGGACGTGAAAACCAGTCCGCCCGCGGTAGCCATCGGCCCTCCCAGATTGATCGAACCCGTGGACTTTCCGGGCGCCATGCTTCCCAGTGGGACGTTCCACGCAACTCTTCCCGTGAATAAATCGACCGCTTCGGTCGCGCCCCACGGTGGTGCATTGCACGGCATACCGCTTGGCGAAAACAGGAACGTCCGGTACACCCCGTAAGCGGACGGATCCTGGTCGCCGAACTCGCCGTAAATCCGGTTGTCCTGGTCTCTTTTCACTTCGCCTTCATATCCCAGCCGCGGAATCAGTTTCATCCAAGCCACCAACCGGTTGGTGTTTGCGATCATCAGATGCCGCTGCGGATCGTAGGCCGCGCTTCCCCAGTTCACTCCGCCTACATTTCCCGGCGCCTGCACCGTCCCCTTCAGGCTCGGGGGCGTGAAAATCCCTTGGTTACGCGATACCGCAATCTTCTCCTGGCACCATTTCACGTCCTCGGGTTTTGCTCCCCAGACATCCGCCGCTTCAAATTTTTCCGGTACCAGTGAAATTGTAGAGAACGGCTGGGTTGGCCAACTCTCCTCTCCCGCGATGTCCGATTGTGGAACCTTCCGCTCTTCGACTGGCAGCAGCGGCGCTCCTGTCAGCCGGTTCAACACAAATACGTGGCCCATTTTCGTGTTGATGACCACCGCCGGCGTTCCATCTCTCCAGCTAAACAGCGTCGGCTGCGACGCCACGTCGTAGTCCCACAGATCGTGATGTACCACCTGAAATCCCCACACAAATTCG
>Ga0247661_1000190_pt1 | contig 11576 bp, 10 predicted proteins | sample CNK02_metaG_FD_182799 | JGI IMG/M metagenome (GOLD analysis project Ga0247661, IMG submission 182799) | Soil microbial communities from Purdue University Martell Research Forest, Indiana, United States - CNK02 | ecosystem: Environmental > Terrestrial > Soil > Temperate forest > Bulk soil...
CGTCGCAGATCAGCTGGCGGATGAGTGTCGCGCATCACCCGGCGGAGGACATACCGCAACGAAGCCGCAGTCGGCGTGCAGTGGCACCGCAACGAGTCTGAGATGCTGCTTGCAGTTAGACTGCAATTCATGACGACTGACGTCACCTCGGACCGGGAGCCGCCCCCGCTGCGCCAGGCGCAGACCGCCCTGACCGAGGAGCGGATCGTGGCCGCGGCCACTGATCTGTTCCTGTCCAGCGGCTACATCGAGACCACCCTGGAGGCGGTGGCGAAGGCCGCCCGGGTCGGCGTGCGCACCATTTATGTCCGGTTCGGCACTAAGGCCCAGTTGTTCAAGCGCGTGGTGGACGTGGCCATCGTGGGCGACACCGCCCCGGTTGACGTGCTCGGCCGGGACTGGATGCAGCGCTCGCTGACCCTGCCCACCGCGGCCGAGAGGATCGCGGCGGCCGCGGCGGCCGGCCGCCAGATCATGGAGCGGTCCTGGGCACTGTTCGAGGTGGCCCTGCAGGCCGCCACCATCGAGCCGGCCATCCAGGAGGCCTGGCAGGAGGGCCGCCGTGGGGCCAGGCGCGCACAGGAGGTGTTCTGGACCGCGATGGCGGCCGACGGCCTGCTCCCCGAGGGTGCCGACCTGGCCTGGCTCATCGACACCACCGGCCTGCTCAGCTCGGCTGAGACCTACCTTCAGGCCGGCCACCTGTACAGCTGGAGTTTCGACCAGTACGAGGAATGGCTCGTCACTACCTGGACCCGGCTGGCCGCCGCGTCCGCCAGCCCGGCCACGCCGGGCTAGGGGCCCACGCGGTACGACCGGTCAGGGCGTACTGGTGACGGCGGCGCGGTGCTCCTGGGGGCTGACGCCGCGCACACGCTTGAAGGCAGCGCTGAGGGCGAACGCGCTGCCGTACCCGACCTGCCGCGCCACCGCGCCGACGGTGGCGTCCGGCTCGCGCAGCAGATCGGCCGCTAGGGCCAGCCGCCAGCTCGCGAGGTAGCTCATCGGCGGCTCGCCGACCAGCTCGGCGAAGTACCTGGCCAGGGAGGCGCGGGAGACGCCTGTCTCGGCGGCCAGCGTGGCCACGGTCCACGGGTGGGCCGGGTTGTTGTGCAGCATCCGCAGTGCCCGGCCGATCACCGGGTGGCTGTACGCCTGATACCACGCCGGGGGTTCAGCCTCCGGGCGGGCGAACCAGGCCCGCAGGACGCTGATGAGCAGCAGGTCGAGCAGACGGTCGAGGACAACGGCCTGTCCCGGCTCGTCCTTGGCGACCTCCTCACCGAGCAGCGGGATAAGCGGGCTATCCAGCGCGTCCTTCGGCAGGACCAGCATCGTGGGCAGGGCACTCAGCAGCCGCCGGCCGATCTCGCCGCGCATGTGATACGTGCCGACGAGCATCCGCGCCGACCCGTCCGCGTTGTTGCCCCAGGTACGGACGCCGAGGTCCATGGCCTGGGCGAGATCCTCGCCGTCCGGGGTGGTGCAGTGGTCTCCCGGATGGATCACGACCTGCGGTGGGGTGGCCGGGTCGTCGGCGAAGATGTACGGATCCGGCCCGCGCATGACCGCGACGTCGCCCGGCCGCAGCCGTACCGCCTCGCCCTCGTCGGGAACTGCCCACGCGTCCCCGCGCGCGACGGCCACGAGAGCGAGCGGCGCGCGGTCCTGGACGCGCACGGACCAGGGCGGCTCCATGATCATGCGGAGCAGGAACGCCCCGCGCGCCCGTGGCCCGTCCAGGAGACCCGTGAGTGCATCCATACGCTCAGCGTAGACGCATGCGCATGGAACTGAGCCTTTCAACCATGGCTCGTCTCACGTCGTCCGGGTTTCATTATCGGCATGACGCTGAGAGCTGGAGGAAAATGATGCTGGACGCGTTTCGCGGCATCTCGCTGGTTGCCGCCACGATCACCATGGGCCTGATCACAGGCGCCTTCGCCCTGTACGCCCATACGATCATGCCGGGCCTGAAGGCGACCGATGACCGTACCTTCGTCACCGCGTTCCAGTCGATGGACCGCGCGATCATCAATCCCTGGTTCATGGTGGGCGGTTTCGTCGGCGCACTGGTGTTCACCGGTGTGGCGGCTGCGCTGCACCTTGGCTCGGGGGCGCGGTCCGTTCTCCTCTGGGTCGCGGTCGCGTTCGTGCTGTACCTGGTGGCGTTCGTGATCACCATCGCCGTCAACGTGCCGCTCAATGACGGACTCAAGGCGGCCGGCAACCCCAGCCACATCACCGATCTGGCGGCGGTTCGGCACCGCTTCAACGAGGCCAGGTGGGTCACCTGGAACAACGTCCGGACAGCCGTCTCCCTGGTCGCCTTCGGCTGTCTCACCTGGGCGCTGGTGCTGTACGGCTCCGTCCGGTCTAGCCGGTGACGGTGATCCGGAACTTCACCTGGGTGACCTTCAGGCAGTGCCGGCCCTTCGGGGCGGGGCCGTGCTCCGGGCAGCCGAAGTCCCGGTAGTTCCAGGTCATCACGGTGGCGCCGGGGGCCCTGGCGATCAGCGTGTGGTAGTACGGCACGCGGCAGCCGACCTGCATCGCGGGGCACGTTCCCCGGCCGAAATCACCCGCCAGCCGGACCAGCCCCGGATCGGGCCGCCCGGTCTGGTTCCAGGCGTACGGCCCGTCGGAGGTCTGTACCAGGACCGAGAACCGCTCCCCCGGGTGCACGGTCACCGGGACCACCTCGGCCCGGCCGCGGACGTGCGCCGGGACGAACGGGATGTCCAGCTGCCCGACTACTGTCCCGTGGTCGTGGCTGGCCGCCCTGGCGCCCGAGCAGCCCGCCGTCAGCAGCGCCAAAGCCGCCGCGCCCGCCACCAGCCCGGCTATCCGGCACCGGTATGCGCCCCGTCCTGCCATCGCGATCATCCCCCGTCGCGGCTGGAAACCTACGCCCCTTCGACGCCGCCCGCCGCGCCGTGGTTCCCGCTGATGGGTCCCCTGGCCGGGGCGCCGGGCGTTACCTTCCGTTTACCCTGGAGCCAGGAGGCCGTGTCGACATGCTGCACGTGACCCTCTTGGGGGAGCAGATCATCTCCGACGACAGCTCCGGCGCGGCGACCCGGTCGTCCCGCACCGTAGCCCTCGTCGCGTACCTGGCTGCCCATGCGGGCCGCCCGCAGGCCCGGCAGCTCATCGCGGGCCTCTTCTGGCCCGAGTCCACCGAGGCCCAGGCCCTTACGAACCTCCGCCGCGAGCTGCATCACCTGCGCCAGGTGCTGGGCCGCGAGCCGTCGCTGGTGGTCACGGCGCGGGACCTGTGCTGGCGGGACACCGGCACCTGCCGGGTCGATCTGCGGGTGTTCGCCTCCGAGCGGGTGGCGGCCCGGGCCGCCGCCGCGGCCGGCGACGACGCCGCGGTCGCCGCGCACGCCGCCCAGGCCGTGGCCCAGTACCGTGGCGACCTGCTGCCGGGCTTGTACGACGACTGGCTGCTGGACCTCCGGGCCGAGCTAGAGCGGCAGTGCGCGGACCTGTGCGATCTGCTGACCGGCGCGCGGGCCCGGACCGGTGACCTGGCCGGGGCGGCGGAGGCGGCCCGGCGCCGGATCGGGCTGCTGCCGCTAGAGGAGACCGGCTACCGGACGCTGATGCGGCTGCAGGCCGATCTTGGCGACCGGGCGGGCGCGCTGAGCACCTACCATCACTGCGCCTCGGTGCTGGAACGCGAGCTGGGGGTCAGCCCGGACCCGGCCACCCAGCAGGTGTTCGAGCGGCTGATGGCTCAGGCCTCCGAGGCCCTCCCCACCACTGGCCCGGCCGCCACTGCCCCCGCCGGGGCGGCCCGTACCGGTGCGGCCGGGCAGTTCCTCGGCCGGTCCGCGGAGCTGGCCAGCCTGCAGGACATCTGGCAGGCGGCCTCGGCCGGCCAGCCCGCCCTCGTGCTGGTCCGCGGCGGCGCCGGGGTCGGCAAGACCCGCCTGGTCGCCCAGCTGGCGCAGCTGGCCCGCGCCCAGCGCACGGTGGTCAGCTTCAGCCAGTGCTTCGGCACGGCCGGGCGGCTGGCGCTGGCCCCGGTGGCCGACTGGCTGCGGACCCCGGCGGTACAGGCCGCGGCGGAGACCCTGGACCCGGTGTGGCGCGCCGAGGTGAGCCGGCTGGTCCCGCCGAAGAACGAGCCCGCCGGGCCGGCCAGCCTGCGCTCGATGGCCGACGCCTGGCAGCGGCTCCGCTTCCTTGAGGGCCTGGCCCGGGCGCTGCTCGCGGCGGCGCGGCCGACCCTGCTGGTGCTCGACAACGTGCAGTGGTGCGACCAGGAGACCCTCGCTTTCCTGCCGTTCCTCCTGGGCCTGGACCCGCGTGCCCCGGTGCTGGTGGCGGGCACGCTGCGGGATGACGGCGACGGCGAGGACCTGGCGCTGGCCAGCTGGGCGGACCGGCTCCGGTCCGCCGGGCTGCTCAGGGAACTGGTCCTGCGCCCGTTCGGCCCGGCCGACACCGCCCGGCTGGCCGCCGCGGTCACCGGGCGGGAGCTGACCGGCCAGGACGCGGACCTGCTCCAGGCGGCCACCGGGGGCTTCCCGCTGTACGTCATCGAGGCAATGCGCAGCGCCGCCGAGCGCAGCACCGCCGACCCGGGCAGCGCCCCGGTCCCGGCCGGCGACCTGGCCGCGGTGCTGCGCCAGCGGCTGGCCCAGACCACCCCGGCGGCCCGGGAGGTGGCCGGCCTGGCCGCGGCGACCGGCGAGGACTTCACCCTGGACCTGCTGACCGAGGCCAGCGACCTGGACGCGGGCACGGTGGTCGGCGCGGTCGACGAGCTGTGGCGGCGCCGGATCGTGCGCGAGCTCGGCGACGGCTACGAGTTCTCCCACGATCTGCTCCGCGACGCCGCCTACGACTCGGTCAGCCCCCCGCGGCGGTGGCTGCTGCACCGCCGCCTGGCGGCGGCCCTCGAGCTGCTGCACGGCGACGACACCGGCCCGGTGGCCGCCCAGCTGGCCGTGCACCACGCCCACGGCGGGCAGCCCGCCCGCGCAGTGACCTACTACCAGCAGGCCGCCGAGATCGCGGCCGGCCGGTTCGCGCACGGCGAGGCGATCCGGCTGTACCGCGAGGCGCTGGCCCTGCTCCGCAGCCTGCCCGCGGGACCCGGCCGGGACAGCGAGGAGCTCGCCGTTCTGAGCGCCATGGCCGCCCCGCTGAACGCCAGGGACGGCTACGCATCACCGGAACTGCACGGTGTGCTCGAGCGGTCGATCACGCTGGCCGAGTCGCTGGGCCGCACCGAATCGCTGATCACCGGCCTGGTCACGATGTGGACCGCGCAGTTCGTCCGCGGCGAGACCACGGCCAGCTACAGCACCGCCCGCCGGGCGCTGGCCCTCGCCGAGCCCGGCACGGAGCTGAGCAGCGCGGCGCACTTCGCGGTCGGCGGCGCGGCGCTTAGCCTGGGCCGGCCCGCCGAGGCGGCCCGTCACCTGACCGAGGCCGCCCGGTCGGCCAGCGACCTGTGGCTGTTCGTCGGCACCCGCCCGGACGTGCACGCCCCGTCGTTCGCGGCACACGCGCACTGGCTGCTCGGCGAGGACGCGCAGGCCGACGCGGTCAGCCGGGAGTGCGTGCAGCGGGCCAGGGACCTCGGCGAGCCGTACTGCCTCGCGGTGGTGCTGTCCTACCGCGCGGTCCTCGACCAGATGCGCGGCGACCGGGACGGGCTGGCCGCCACTGCCGCGGAAGTTCTCGGGCTGTGCGACGAGTACGGGTTCGGCTACTACCGCGACTGGGCGCTGATCCTGGGCGGCTGGTCCCGCCCGGACGGGTCCGGAACCGCGCTGGCCCGCCGCGGTATCGCCAGCCTGCGCGCCGCCGGGGCGTTCGCCCGGATGCCGTACTGGCTGTCGCTGCTCGCCGACCTGCAGGTCAGGGACGGCGATCCGATCGCGGCCCGGTCCGCGCTGGACGCCGCGGTGGCCGCCGCGCACGCCCACGACGACGTGTGGTGGCTTCCGGAGGTGATGCGCCAGCGCGCGGCCCTGGACACGGACGGGGCCGCGGCCGCCCGGCTGCGCGCGGCCGCCGACCTGGCCGCCGCGCACGGCAGCGTGGCCCTGCTCCGGCGCTGCGAGGAGGACCTGGCCAACGGGGGCCGCGGCGTTCGCGGCCGTTCCGGACCGGGTTAAGAACACGGAACGCTGCGCGAACGCGGTCCTTCCTACTGTTTCCGTGCGCGCTAAAGAAGCGCCACGAGCTCACGGGAGAACCCTTATGACTGCGACCACGGCCGGACTGGCCAGCGCACCGTACGACGACCTGGCCACCGCGCTGCGCGGCGACCTGATCCGGCCCGGCGACACCGGGTACGACCAGGCCCGCGCCGTCTACAACGGAATGATCGACAAGTACCCGGCGGCGATCGCCCAGGTCAGGGACGTCGCCGACGTGATCGCCTGCGTGAACTTCGGCCGGGAGCACGGCCTGGACCTGGCCGTCCGCGGCGGCGGCCACAGCGCCGCGGGCCTCGGCGTGGCTGACGGCGGCCTGGTCATCGACATGTCGCTGCTGCGCAGCACCACGGTCAGCCCGGGCGACCACACCGTCCGCGTCGACGCCGGCTGCACCCTGGGCGACATGGACCACGCCACCGTGGCGCTGGGCATGGCCACACCGTCCGGGTTCCTGGCCAACACCGGCGTGGCCGGGCTGGCCCTCGGCGGCGGCGTCGGCTACCTGACCCGCCGGTTCGGGCTGACCGCGGACAACCTGCTGGCCGCGGATGTGGTGCTGGCCGACGGCTCGTTCGTGACCGCCAGCGAAACCTCGCACCCGGACCTGTTCTGGGCCCTGCGCGGAGGCGGCGGCAACTTCGGCGTGGTGACCTCGTTCACCTTCCGCACCCACGACATCGGCGAAAACGGGATCATCATCGGCGGCCCGGTCCTGTACGACCTGGCCGACACCGGCGAGGTGATGCGCTGGTACCGGGACCTGATCCCGTCCCTGCCCGAGGAGCTGAGCGGCTGGTTCGCGCTGCTCACCATCCCGCCCGTGCCGCCGTTCCCGGAGGAACTGTGGGGCCGCAAGGCGTGCGGCATCGTGTGGTGCTACACCGGGCCGCACGACCAGGCGGACAAGGTGCTGGAGCCGATCAGGTCGTTCGGCTCGCCGCTGGTAGTCGGCCTGATGGAGATGCCGTTCAGCGCGCTGCAGGGCGCGTTCGACCCGCTGCACCCGGCCGGGATGCAGTGGTACTGGCGGGCCGACGTTTTCAGTGAGATCACGGACAAGGCCATCGACGTGCACCGCAAGTACGGCGCGCTGCTGCCGACCGGGCACTCGGCGATGCACCTGCACCCGATCGACGGGGCCGCCAGCCGGGTATCCGCGGACGCGACCGCGTTCGCCTACCGCGACGGCGGCTGGGCCGGGGTGATCGTCGGCGTCGACCCGGACCCGGCCAATGCGGGCCTGATCTCGCAGTGGGCCAGGGACTACTGGGACGAGCTGCACCCCGAGTCGGCGGGCGGGGCGTACATCAACTTCATGATGGACGAGGGCCAGGACCGGATCCGGGCCTCCTACCGCGGCAACTACGCCCGGCTGGCCCAGGTCAAGCGCCGCTACGACCCGGACAACGTGTTCCACGTGAACCAGAACATCCGGCCTGCTGATGAGCCCGGCCGCTGACATGGGCAACAGGGCCGGCCTGCCAAGGCCGGCCCTGTTCGTCATCGACAACGACCCGGGCGTAGTGAACGCCATGACCGGGGACCTGGGCCGCCGGTTCGGCCAGGACTTCACCATCGCGGGCGAGACCACGGCGGACGCGGGGCTGGCCGCCCTGCAGCGGCTGGCCGATCACGGCGTGCCGGTGGCCCTGGTGATCGCCGACCACGACCTGGCCGGCCTGCCGGGCGCGGACTTCCTGGCCCGCGCGCATGAGCTGCATCCGCAGGCCAGGCGCGTGCTGCTGGTGGAACGGGATTATTCGGTACGCAGCCCTGTGGTGCGGGCCATGACCCTCGGCGAAGCCGACTACCACCTGTCCAAACCCTGGATGCTGGAGCAGGACCTGTACCGCGGGGTGAGCGAGTTCCTGGCCGACTGGGCCCGGGACCAGGACGCGGCGTTCGAGCTGTTCCACGTCATCGGCGGCCCGGCGGACCGCCCCTCGTACGAGCTGCGGAAGCTGCTGACCCGCTTCAACGTGCCGTACCGGTATCACGTGGCGGACAGCGACACCGGGCGCCGGCTGCTGGCCGAGCACGGGCTGGACGGCTCGCGGCTGCCGGTGATGATCCGGCACGACGGGCGGATCATGCTGGCCCCGACGCCGGCCGAGATCATCGAGTCGGTCGGGGGCACCACCCGTTCCGGGGTCGACGAGGCGGACGTGGTCATCGTCGGCGCCGGGCCGGCCGGGCTGACCGCGGCGGTGTACGCCGCGTCGGAGGGGCTGCAGACGGTCGTGCTGGAGCAGGACGTGTCCGGCGGGCAGGCCGGGAACAGCCCGATGATCAGGAACTACCCGGGCTTCCCGCACGGCATCAGCGGGCAGGAGCTGACCCGCCGGGCCTGCGAGCAGGCCTGGATGTTCGGCGCGCACATGGCGTTCTTCCAGCCGGTGGCCAGCCTGGAGCGGGGTGGCGGCCAGCACCTGGTCCGGCTGACCGACGGGCACACGATCACGGCCGGGGCGGTCATCGTGGCCACCGGCATCGAATGGCGGCGGCTCGGCGTGCCCAGCCTGGACGGCCTGCTCGGCTCGGGGGTGTTCTACGGGTCGCCGGGCAGCGAGGCCCTGGCCCTGGAAGGCAAGGACGTGTACGTGGTCGGCGGCGGCAACTCGGCCGGGCAGAGCGCGCTGTACCTGGCCCGCTACGCGCGCCGGGTGACACTGCTGGTCCGCGGCCCGGACCTGGCCGCGTCCATGTCGGAGTACCTGATCCGGGAGATCGTGGCCAGCAGCCGGGTCAGGGTGCGCTTGCGCACCGAGGTCACCGGCGGCCACGGCCGCGAGAAGCTCAACGGGCTGACCCTGCGCGACGGCCGCACCGGCCGGAGGCGGAAGGTCCCGGCCGATGCGCTGTTCGTGCTGATCGGCGGCGAGCCGCGGACCCAGTGGCTGCCCGCCGCGGTCCAGCTGGAGCGCGGCTACATCAGGACCGGCCGCGATGTCCGCCGGGACGGCCCGGCGGTGTCCCGCTGGGTGCTCGGCCGGGCCCCGCTCTCGCTGGAGACCTCGGTCCCCGGCATCTTCGCCGCGGGCGACGCCCGCTACCGGTCGATCAAGCGGGTCGCCTCGGCCGTCGGCGACGGCGCCACCGCCGTCCGCCTCAGCCACGAGTACCTGTCCGCCCTCCCCCACGCCGAGCGGGCTGCCTCCTGAGCCGGTGGCGCCGGCACCGGTGAGTTCGGCGGCGCCGCCCGGTCCTACCAGCATCGGGCCTGGCCGCCGCACGCCCGGCGAGCGGCCAGATGACGGAAGGGGCTGCCAATGAGCGGCGTGCGAGTGCTGGTCGGGACGCGCAAGGGCGCGTTCGTGCTCACTGCGGATGGCCAGCGGAAAGACTGGACGGTAGCCGGGCCGCATTTCCCCGGCTGGGAGATCTACCACGTGAAGGGATCGCCGGCTGAGGCGGACCGGATCTGGGCCTCGCAGTCCAGCGGCTGGTTCGGCCAGGTCATCCAGCGATCCGACGACGGCGGCGCAACCTGGGCGGCGGCCGGAAGCGACTTCAGCTACGACGGCGAGCCGGGCACGCACCAGTGGTACGACGGCACGCCGCACCCGTGGGAGTTCGCCCGGGTCTGGCACCTGGAGCCGTCGCTTGACGACCCGGACACGGTTTACGCCGGGGTCGAGGACGCCGGCCTGTTCCGGAGCAGCGACGGCGGGGGCACCTGGCAGGAACTGCCCGCCCTGCGCAGCCACAAGTCCGGGCCGTCCTGGCAGCCCGGCGCGGGCGGCATGTGCCTGCACACGATCATCCTCGACCCGGCCCACCCGGGCCGGATGTTCGCCGCGATCTCGGCGGCCGGCGCGTTCCGGTCCGACGACGCGGGCGAATCCTGGCGCCCGGTCAACCAGGGCCTGCACTCGGAGGGCATCCCGGACGAGGACGCCGAGGTCGGCCACTGCGTGCACCGGATCGCCCAGCACCCGGCCCGTCCGGACACGCTGTTCATGCAGAAGCACTGGGACGTGATGCGCAGCGACGACGGCGGCGGGTCCTGGCACGAGATCAGCGGCAACCTGCCGACCGACTTCGGCTTCCCGATCGACGTGCACGCGCACGAGCCGGACACCGTGTACGTGGTGCCGATCACCAGCGACTCCCACCACTTCCCGCCCGAGGGCAAGCTGCGCGTGTTCCGCAGCCGCACCGGCGGGCAGGACTGGGAGCCGCTCACCCGGGGACTGCCGCAGGAGCACTGCTACGTGAACGTGCTGCGGGACGCGATGGCGGTCGACTCCCTGGACGACTGCGGGGTCTACTTCGGCACCACCGGCGGGCAGGTCTACGGCTCGGCGGACAGCGGGGACACCTGGGCGCCGATCGTCAGGGACCTGCCGGCGGTGCTGTCCGTCGAGGTCCAGACACTGCCGTGATCCGGGTTGTGCTGCCCGCCCATCTGCGCACGCTCGCGCAGGTGGACGGCGAGGTGCAGCTGCAGGTGGACGGCCCGGTCACGCAGCGGGCGGTGCTGGATTCGCTGGAGGCGCGGTACCCGGTGCTGTGCGGCACGATCAGGGACCGCCGCAGCGGGAAGCGCCGGGCCTTCGTCCGGTTCTTCGCCTGCGAGCAGGACCTGTCGCACGAATCCCCCGACGACGAGCTGCCTGATCCGGTGGCCCGCGGCGACGAGCCGTACCTCATCGTGGGGGCCATGGCCGGAGGCTAGAGTCAGCCCCACGCACGTGATCTTCTTCAGCCCGCGCGGGGCCTAGCCGGCCTCGACCGTCACCTCGGCCCGGTCGGCGTAGAACGCGACGTGGCCGGCGATCGGGGCGACCGCCGGGTACGGGTCCTGGTAGGTCCAGATCGCGTCGGCCACCTCGGCGCCGCCGGCCGGCTGGACGCTGTAGTAGCTCGCCTCGCCCTTGTACGGGCAGTAGGTTGCCGTCTGGGACGGGCGCAGCACCGCGGGATCCACATCGGCCAGCGGGATGTACTGCACTGGCGGGTAGCTGGCTTCCCGCAGGGTCAGGGCGTGATTGGAGTCGGCGACGACCGTCCCGCCGACCCGGACCACGACCCGCCCGTCCGTCGGCGCGATCGTGATCGGGTGCTTGTCGGTGGGGGTCAGCACGGGGCGGGACAATTCATCCTCCTCATTGAGGGTCACGTGCAGGGCCAGTGACCACGAGAACGTCCAGCGCCTCGATCTGTGTTCCGGCCACCCGGAGCGGATTCACCTCCAGCGTCCGCAGCGCGCTGCCCAGCGACAGCGCGGCGTCGGCGATCGCGGTGATCACCCTGGCCAGCGCCTCCAGGTCGGCGGGCGGGTTGCCGCGCACCCCGTGCAGCAGCGGCGCGCCCCTGAGCTCGCCGAGCAGCTGCTTCACCGCGGCCTGGTCGGCGGGCAGCAGCCGCAGTGCGGTGTCGGCCAGCACC
>Ga0247661_1000191_pt1 | contig 11528 bp, 7 predicted proteins | sample CNK02_metaG_FD_182799 | JGI IMG/M metagenome (GOLD analysis project Ga0247661, IMG submission 182799) | Soil microbial communities from Purdue University Martell Research Forest, Indiana, United States - CNK02 | ecosystem: Environmental > Terrestrial > Soil > Temperate forest > Bulk soil | place...
CCGGCAGACGCTTCCCTAGAACTTCCCCAATCGCATTCTCTAATTCCGCCGAACGGATCGGCTTGGCCACGTAGCCGTCCATTCCGGCACGCAAACACCGTTCGCGATCGCCTTTCATTGCGTGAGCTGTCATGGCCAAAATCGGAACATGCTTCCCGCTTTTTTCCTCCGCCTTGCGAATCGCCGCGGTCGCGTCAAGGCCGTCCATCACCGGCATCTGCACATCCATTGCAATCAGGTCTAATTGGCCGCTCGCGACTGCGGCCACAGCTTCCTGGCCGTTCCCGACAACCCGGACGCGATGCCCCAGCTTTTCGAAAATCCGTTTCGCCACCAACTGATTCACTTCGTTGTCTTCTGCAACCAAAACGCGAAGACGGTTGCCGCTCTTCGCTTTGCGAGTGCCACTCGAACGAGCCCTGCCTCTTGGAATTTCCGTTTCTGACTCGCCGATTACGCTGACGATGAGATCGAAAAGCTCCGACTGCTTTACCGGTTTATTTAAGCTCGACGAAATCCCCAACTCGCGAAGCCGATTCTGATCTTCCAGAAGTCCCGAAGTGAGCAGGGCGATCTTCACATTGGCGTATTTCGGATTCCGGATGATTTTCTCGGCGACTTCGAACCCATCCATCCTGGGCATATGCCCGTCCAGCAGCACCAGGGCGAACGGCCGATTCTTCTGCACTGAATCCTCTAAACAACGCAATCCCTCGCGCCCGCTTTCTGCAACCACTGGACACATGTGCCAATTCGTCAGCACTTCCTCCAGGATCTGCCGATTGGTCAGGTTGTCGTCTACGACCAGGATCGGAAGATCGGTGAGCGAACGCTGCTTCGCACATGGTTCCTCGCCATGTGCGTGTTCTATCCCAAATTGCCCGGTGAAATGAAACGTACTGCCGCGCCCCGGTTTGCTCTCCACGGTAATCGCTCCGCCCATCAGCCCGACAAGTTCTGCAGAAATCGCAAGGCCCAAGCCGGTTCCTCCAAACCGCCGCGTTGTCGAGCTGTCCGCCTGCGAAAAAGCCTCGAAGATCATGGATTGCTTTTCCGCCGGCACGCCGATTCCCGTATCCTTCACCAAGAAATGCACTTCCAACATTCCATCGTTCTCCACCGCTTTCCACGCGCGAAGAATTACTTCGCCGCTATCCGTGAACTTGATAGCATTTCCCGCCAAATTCACAACCACTTGCCGGAGCCGGAGTGGATCTCCTCGCAGGATGTCGGGGACGCTCGCGTCTACATGGCATGCGAGCTCAATTCCTTTTTGTTGTGCGCGCGGCCCTAGAACCCGCATAGCGTCGGTGAGCACATCGCGAAGGTGAAAGACAACGTGTTCGAGCCGCAGTTTCCGCGCTTCAATCTTAGAAAAATCCAGAACGTCGTTAACCAGAACCAGCAGGGCTTCGGCCGAGCCTTGTATCGCGTTTAAGTATTCCCGCTGTTCTTGCGTCAGCGATGACCCGAGCGCCAGTTCGGTCATGCCGATGATCGCATTCATCGGGGTCCGGATCTCGTGGCTAACGTTCGCCAGGAACTCGCTCTTTGCCCGCGTCGCATCCTCGGCGCGAGCCCGCGCGACTTCCACGTCGCGCGCGTAGTTTCGCAGTCCTTGTTCAGCTTCCAGTCGTTCAATAAACTGACCGATCTGGCTACCAATCGCTCCGATCATATCGAGCAAGCGGTGGTCAGGTTTCTCAATCTGTTTGCTGAAGAACTCCAGTACGCCTAAGACATCGCGTTTCAGCAGAATCGGAAAACCAAAAGCCGACCGTAGCCCCTCCGCGATCGCCACTGGCGCCCGCGGAAAGTTTGCATCGTGAGGCACATCTTCCAGCCAGAGAGATTGTGCCTTCGACCATACGCGGCCCGGCAATCCCACTCCGCGCGAAAAGATCCGCGACCGTGTCTCTCGATCAAATTCCGGTGCCGGAGTGCTCGGTGCTTGCCACGTTTCCACGCAACTCAGGACTTGCCTTTTCGAATCGATCCGCCATAGCGCTCCGAACGACCACCCGAGGCTCTCGGAAATCGCTTGCAGAATCCGCGGAGTTGCCACGGCCAGGGTCGGAGCTTCAGCCAGGACTCGCGTCACTGCGTGTTGTGCGCTCAGGCGCGCTTCTTCGCGTTTTCGCTCGGTAAGATCGGTAGCAACACAATAGATCACGTCCTTTTCCGGCCTTGCGATGGCCGACCATAAGAACCACTTGTAGGACCCGTCTTTTGCGCGGTACCTATTTTCAAATGTCAGTGTCGTCCGTCCGCCAATGACCGCCGATGCTTCGGATATTGTGGCGTTGCGATCGTCGGGGTGCACGAAGTCGAGATACGGGCGCGCAAGCAACTCTTCGGTTGTGTAACCGAGAGTCGTTTCCCAAGCCGGATTCACGCGCTTGAAGTAGCCATTTGTTCCGGCAACACACCAGAGGTTTAGCGACAGGGCGAAGAATTCGCGCAGATCTTTATCCTCTGGCGCCTTGCTGTCCGTCTTTCGCATCACTGCCCTCGAACCAAAGCTCATGGAAGCCCATCGTGGTAGCTTATTTTGGTACCGGCATTGGCTTCCTGCAAGCCCGTCGGCATTTCCACTTGTTGACCCATTCTGCCGCGCCGACTAGCATGTCGGGAACAACGGCATGGCACCCGCAGACCTAACTCCGGGCAAGAAACGCATTCTCGTGGCCGACGATGACCGCACCACGCGCTTTGCTATCGTGAGTATGCTTAAGGATTCTGGCTACAGAGTTTCACAAGCTAAGGACGGTGAGGAAGCCATCGAAAAAATCCGAAAATCCAACTTCGATCTGGCGTTCGTGGACATCTGGATGCCTAAGGTCACCGGCCTGGAAGTCCTTGCAGAGGCCCGAACTCTTCCGTCTTGTCCGAAGATCATAGTTATGACCAGTGACAACACGCCGGAATCGGTACTTGCTGCGATTCGTGCGCAAGCATGCGAATACCTCAACAAGCCCTTCAGCCCGAAAGATGCGATAGAGGTAGCCGAGCGGGCGTTGCGCCAGGATGCGCTGGGGCTCATCGAAATCGTTTCGGCCAAGCCCGAGTGGGTGGAGCTGCTGATTCCTTGCACCCGTGAGGCCGCCGACCGCGTCCACTCCTTCCTCAAGAAGCTCGACGCTCGTCTCCCTGAAGAACAGCGCGACTCAATTGGATTGGCTTTCCGGGAGTTGCTTTTGAACGCAGTGGAGTGGGGAGGAAAGCTCGATCCGAAACGCAAAGTACGCATCGCTTACGTGCGATCCTCTCGTCTGCTGCTGTACCGGATCGCCGACCCCGGCCCAGGCTTTCGCTTCAACAAGCTCGAACACGCCGCGGTAGGCCAGCCCGAAAGCGACCCCTTTGCTCACGTCGCTATTCGTGATCAGCTTGGCCTACGTCCCGGCGGCTTCGGAATCGCAATGACACGTGCGATTGCGGATGAGCTGATCTACAACGAAGCGCACAACGAGGTAATTTTCATCAAGTATTTGACGAATTCGGGATGCGTTCCTTCCGACATACGCAGACAGGACCCCTAAATTGATGAGCCGCGTCGTCGACCTTTCCGACGCCGAAGGGTCAAACTACCTCTCGACACTGGCTTCGATTCTTGAAGCCACCGGACGCAACGCCGAAGCTTCAGTAAGCACTGTAATCGTTCCGACTATGCTGCACGGCGGATTTCAAGTCGGAAGGGAATTGAAGGGATTTTGAGCACGTTGCAGCCCCCCGCAACCAATTCAAGAAGTTGATTTGCAAAGGGTTGCTCGCTCCAGAGCGACCCTTTATTTTTGTTGTCGAAAAGGGCGAAGGGCGAGTCTAGGTCATGGCCCAGCAAAGCCAACAGCAAGCGGAAACCGACTACTGACCATGTCGGGCTGCTCCCCGTCCGCAATCGTTTCCAATCCTCAACGTTCGTGCTCACTCTGCGTAACTTCGACCCGGATTCCCACGACTCATCACATCATCCTTGCAGCCCCCGATGGAAGCGAGCATTCTGAGACTGAGATCAGGTTAGTCACTCTACAAAGACGTACTAACGGATTTCGCAACCTTGGCGCATCTGGGCGCCTGGGTTTTGTCGTCCACAGCATACCGGGAGGAACTGATGGACCGAAATACACTTTCCGCCGGTGCTTGTCTAGTGGTTGCCGTGGTTTGTGCCCTTGTGGTGTCACTTCGGACGCGGGCGCAAGATCCCAAGACGCCATATGCCAGCATGGCACCAGCGGATCAGTACCTGATGCCGGACCGCGATGCCGAAATTGCCTTGGCGCGCAGCGCGGCTCCCGATGCGATCTCCCGCGACGCTACGATCTTTGTTCTCGGAAGGCATGGTTACGAAACCGCGGTCGAAGGAAAGAATGGCTTCGTGTGCACAGTAGAGCGGGGATGGACGGCACCGACTGATAATCTGGAATTTTGGAATCCAAAGAATCGCAGTCCGATCTGCTACAACCCGCCGGCGGTCCGCTCAGTTCTGCCTCTCACCATCAAGAGGACGGAACTTGTACTGGCCGGAAAAACCATAGCGCAGATCCAAGAATGGGAAAAAGCCGCCTATGTGAAGAAGGACCTGCCCACGATCCTAGAGCCCGGCGCGATGTCCTACATGATGTCAAAAGAAGCGTACCTAACTGACCACGATGGTCACAACCTGGCCCACTTGATGATTTACACCCCGGTGATGGAAAAAGCCGAATGGGGCGCAGATGTGCCCAACTCGCCGGTTATTCTCTTGCAGACTGGGCCTCCGGAACCATTCACCGTTTTCCTCGTCCCCACGGGAAAGTGGTCGGACGGAACACCGGCGCCCATGCCGAAATGATCCAGGCGGCGCCAGCGCGTTCGGCGCTGTTGTCCAGCCGGCCATGGTCACTGTAACGCGGGCGCATGGCTAGCCCGTAACGAAATTGCCGGTGCCAATCCAGAATTTTGCCAGGGACTTCAAATTGCTCTTGTAAGTGCGTGAGACTGTGTATTCCTTGCCCCCCTTGATGCGGAGCACGTACTCTCCCGTGGGCCAAGGCTGAATTTCTTCAACGAAGGAACCGTTCACCAGCACGGAGCGATGTATTCTTATAAATCCGTAGGCTTTTAGCTTTTCCGCCATCGTAGAAATCGATTCTCGGAGTAGGTACGATCCTGAAGGGCGCCGTAACAATACGTAATTGCCTTGAGCTTCGATAATCACCACGTCAGCTGGATCGACAAAAAGGATACTTCGTTTCGTCTTGATGGCGATTTTCGCTGACTTCGACAACACTTCCTCGAGCTGAGGGAGTATTTTCACCAATTGTGCCGCCCGCTCGTTTTCCGTTCTGCGGATGGCCATATCCAGTGCTTCATGAACACGATTGTCTGAAAAAGGCTTCAGGACATAATCAACGGCATGCTTCTCAAATGCCGCAACGGCGTATTGATGGTGCGCGGTAACAAACACAATTGATGGTATCGGCCGCAGCCACTTATTTAACCGGTCGGCCAGCTCGATTCCCGATAATTCCGGCATGTGAATGTCGAGTAAAAGGACATCATAGGACCTGTTTTGTAGCAATTCCAGGGCTTCAACAGCGTCGCTCGCGCAATCGAGAGCCTGAATGTCGTTTCTCGCTCTCAAGGCATTCTCGAGGGAGCTTCTGGAAAGTGGTTCGTCGTCGACAATCAATACCCGCACTATCTTTCCCTCCCCTAAGCGTGTAAATTCGACGCCAACATTTCTTTCATCGCCTCCTTCTCTTGACCGATTGCCGGCAACACAAGAGTCGCGATCGCAACACCCTCGCTGCCTTGGTCGAAGCAGAGAGTCGCCTCGTCCTCGTAAAGGTGTTTCAGTCGTGCTCTCACATTCTGGAGACCTAGCCCCATCCCTGCTTGCCGCTTTCCTCCAACGCTATTGCGAATTGCTATCTCCAGCGTGCCTCCCGCCTGCCGAGAGAAAATTTCGATCCACCCTCCTCCGCGGCAGCAAGCCACGCCGTGGAAAATCGCATTTTCCACGAGAGGTTGCATGATCAGTCGTGGCACGAGCAATTGCCGCGCGGCGGGGTCAATTTGCCAACGCACTTCAAGTCGGTCTTCCAAACGCATTTTCTCCACGCCCAGGTAATCGTCGACAAACTTCAATTCTTCATCGAGGCTAATGACATCGGAGCTCGCACACTGCAAAGCAGTCCGAAGCAAGTTAGAGACCTTGAGAACCATCGTTTTGGCGCGCTCTTTCTCGGTGTCAATCAGAGCTGAGATTCCCTGGAGCGTATTGAACAGGAAATGTGGATGAAGCTGACTCTTCAGGGCTTGGAGCTCGCTGGTGGCAAGGGCCTGCTGCAATTCAAGTTCCTGGTCCCTTGCCCGCTTAAAGTACTCGTATGCATGCGCGGCCGCCAGCACAATGATGTAGTTCCAGATGATCTCGGCAAAAACGTAAAAACCCGTAACCAATCCGTGCAACGAGCGTTGTTCGAACTTCTGAGCAGGAGAATTCCAAGGCGGCAGCAAAATCCAACGGAGGCTCACGCAGGCGATGGTGTAAAGGGCGCCGCCTAGAACATACCCAGTTACGCGACCAACTCGAATCGGTTTGGCGATCGGATAGCGGTGAACTATCTCGAAAACCGGAGGCGTCATGAGCGCGGTCGACAGTAGAAATCCGCCGTCGACAAGCAGTGCAGTCCAGTAAGAAGTGTGGAGCCCCCTCTCCCACAAGCGGACCTTATCCTCCCCTGCAGCTAAGAAGGCAAGACCCATCCAAACCAAGATGGACCAGAAGTAGGCCCATGCGATCGTCGACAGTTTTCGCGAAGCAACTTCCACACACCAGATTGTATCTGGATTTGGTGTCCTTGGGCGACCGAAGGGACCAAGATACGGAAAGTGGATTCAGGCAAACAAAGACAGGAAGTGACTCACGCGCCTTTTGATTCCTGGCGCACCTGATGCGGCGTTCATTTACCCCTGGCGCAGGTCGCTAACGCTCAGGTTCTTTTGGCTGTCGCTCTCTCGGTTCGTGATTATTCGGAGTTAAGCGATGCGGAGCACGTATTCCTATGCCGGGGACCCAAGCCTCAAGCTATCGCTGAGCGCGCCTAGCAGAGCCGCAGTAGAAAATCGACTCACGCAAAGAGCTCTTTACAGCCGTCCCGCCGAAAATGAACGGGTGCTCGAGACAGCGACCTTTCGCCTGTTGAACATGTGTGATGCAACCGCGAATGTTCAACGCCTCGCTGAACGCAGGCGCGAAGCCAGAGCCAAGAGAGCGGAGGCCCTCATCGCAATCGAAGGACAAGCAAACTTCGAAGGCTGCAGCGTTTCCTCATAACGGTCGAAACCCTCAACCAGGAACGCCGCCTGCTGCCTGGTATCTACTTGGCTCACAAACCGGGCAGCGGCTAACGGCCCTGCGCATCGACTCGCCATAAACGAATCGGCGCATTCCGCTCCAGCTAGCGGCTGATTCTCAGCGATTGAACTTTTTTTAACTCCAATAAGTTAACCTGCGGCGCCTTTCAGGATGGACGATGCATCAGTAGCGCAATCCCCACACCGATCAATACTCCACACAAAAGAATCGCCGCGCCCCAGGCGTTAAAAAGCGCCGGAAATCTTCCGCTGATTATTTTTCTAGCCATGGCCGCTGATGCCTCTTGTTGCGCTGGCAGCCCATCCGCGGCGTCAGTTCCCGCAATCGTCAACACACCGGAGGTCTTCAACAGTTCGTTGCCACGCTCGACGGTCCCCAGGAAGCAATAGCCCTGGCGCGGTATCGTCTCCACGTACGTCGGATTTTCCGGCGAATCTCCCAGCGCCAGCCGCAATTTATTTACGGTGGTATTTACGTTGGCGTCGTAGTTCACAAACGTTCCGTCCGGCCACAGTCGCGCGCGCAATGCTTCGCGGGTCACAATTTCGCCCGGCCGTTCAACGAGTGCCAACAACACTTGGAATACTTTGGACGGGATGTGGACTCGCGATCCTTCCTTAAACAGCTCCTTGCGTTGGAGATCAACCTGAAACACACCAAACCACAGATATCGCTCCGCCGCTTTCGTTTCGCTCAGTTGTGGCCTGCGAGCGGTTAAAGCCGAACTGGGCATCATCGGCATTGACATGAATTCACCCTCCTAAGTAGCTGCCGCGCGTGGTAATCACTGATATAAACGGACTCTCAGGGCAGCAATACGGCCATACTGCGACTTGCTTCTGAGACGAAAGAGAAATCGAGGGAATCCAGCCCGGGACTCCCTCGCTCATTCGAAACAGTCGAAGCTGCTACCAGATGAAGCGCAAGCCCAGCTGCATCGTTCGGCTTCCTCCGTTGAACTGGTGGTTGTTCAGAAACAGGTTGCCGGAGGTCACAAAAATATATCCAGCGCTTAGTGGGTTGGCGTTCGTGTTCTGATCGATCGTGCCGTTATTTGTGGGCAAGCCGATGCTGAAATTCCGGTGATTGAACGTGTCATAAGTCTCGGCGCGGAATTGCAATGAGAAGCGCTCCGAGAGTTTTGTATTTTTAAGGAGTGACATATTCCAGATGTTCAGACCTGGTGTGGACACTGTGTCTCGTCCTGCGTTCGCTTGGGCTCCCACTCCGGCTTGGATGAAACGTGCCGTGGGATTCGCAGCGACGTAGCCGACGATATTGGAGTCGTCGCCACTGCCGCAGGTGGCTGGATCGGTGACGATGCTGGTCGCACCGCCGGCTCCGGCGTTGCACACAAAATTGACGGTGCTGCCCGTTAAGCCAACTCCCGCAGGATTGATGATGGTGCGGTCGCCCGCAGAGTCTCCGTTAGCATTCGAATCAACGCCTGACAAGGGAGTTACAGGCTGGCCGGATTCAGCCAGATAGGTGCCTCCCCATTCCCATCCGTGAGCCAGGGCCTTCACAAAGGCATGATCCGTCCGCACGTTGGGGATTTCATAAAGGAACGAGAGTGCGAATTTGTGCCTGATGTCCAGGGCCGATAGCCCGCGTTCAGCAGCAAAGTCAAAACCGTCCTGAGCACGCCGCGGATTGACGCGGCTACTGAACAGCTCGTTTGTGGCGTTGTCGATGTTCTTCGAGTAGGTGTAATTCGCTCGGAGATAAATTCCGCGAGCGAAGCGGTGGATGAAATCGGCGGACCCGGCGTGATATATGCCGCTACCGATCGGTGGGAACGTTGTCATGCTTCCCAGGAAACCGTTCCCCGAGAGTGGCAGCGGATTGAAGTTGTCAAAGCTCTGCAACGTGCTCGCCGGGCTCACAACCACTGCCGGCACGTCACTCGAACTGATAAAAGTCGGAAGCGGCGCGATGCCCCCGCCTGGAACATTCAGGTCAAACGCGGACGCTGAATTCAGCCGCTGTTGAACCGGTAACTCCAGGCTGCGAGTGCCTACGTAACGCACTTCGATGCTGCTGTTGCGGAACAGTTCGTGTTGCACGCCCAGGGTCCATGTGATGACCTTTGGGGACACATGATTCGGAATGAGCGATTGGGTTGCCGCTCGGGCATCGGCCTGCGTCACCGGTGGAACATTTACCTGCAGCAATCCGCCGAATTGCAGGAATCCCTGGCCCGCGGTTGGATTGGTCGGGTTGGCCGCATCAAAAGTAGCGCACCACTGGGGTGCACCAGCCAGCGCACACGTCAGGCCGGGGTTTTGTTCTGATTGCAACTGTGGCGGCAAACTGTTGACGGCAAAGTTGTTTGGGACGACGTCATACGCCAGGCCAGCGCCCCCGCGGACCGCCCACTTGCCGTTCCCGCGCGGATCCCAGGCAAAACCAAACCTGGGTGCAAAATTGTTGGTATCCGGTTTTGGCGCGCGGAAAAACAGCCCGAGCGCCGGATCGTCCGAAATACCGTTGATCGCTTGCAGGTTTTCGTCGCGCGGAACCCCGCTGTATTCGTAACGTAGTCCGACGTTGAGCGTCAGCCGGGGCGTCAATTTCCAGTCGTCCTGCACGAACCAATAGAACGCGTTGTAATTTTCCGCCACGCTCCCTGAACCAGCTCCGCGCAGAGCGCCGTTGGCGCCGGTCGGTACGAAGTCGTTGATGAATTGGCTGAGTGATGCGTAGTCCCATTCTCCACGCGCGCGCGGCAGCGTATTGGTCGGCGCAATATATTTCCGTGCTTCCACACCAAACTTAATGGTGTGCTTTCCGCGAATGTAGGAAATATTGTCCACCCACTGATAAACGTTCTGTGCATAACCCTGCGGCGCCAGTCCGTTCGGTCCAAGGTTGCTTCCAAGTTCGTCCACTTCAACGTTTGGAAAATTCTGAAAGGCGGTGGGCACCACCAGGTTCGGTCCGTTCAGGCGTGAATACGACGTACGGAAATCATTGATCACACTGTTGGAAATCGACCAGGCGTCCGTGAAGATCACTTTCCTCACATCCTCGCTGTGCGTTCCCAGAAACTGCGGTTGTGGCTGCGATGGATTGAAATCGGGCTCGCGGAGCCTGTCATAGAGAAAACGCCCGCGAAGTTGATGCCTTCCCAGGCTCGCATCAAGGTTCACGATAAAATCGTGCTGATTGGAGAAATTCGGTGCGATGGACTGAATTGTCCCGACTGGAATCGCCTGTCCGTTTACCAACACTGAACTGTCGGCGGTTGGCGCGGCCGGGAATTGCTTCAGGAGGTCCGTCACGGCGCCGTCATGCGCAAGGGACATCAGAGTTGTCAGTCCGTCGGCGGTAGGAGAAGAAAAACTTGGGCTCGAGGAGGCCAGCCCATTGTTCTGGAATTCGTAAGCGCCATACACAAACAGTTTGTTATGGATGACAGGCCCGCCAGCGCTCGCGCCTGCCCGGTTATAATCGAAACGATCTTTTTTCCCGCGTTGTTTTTCCAAATTGTCCAGCGCGTCGTAATTCCGGTTTCGATCGTATCCCCAGCCCGCGCCGTGCCAGTTGTTGGTGCCTGATTTCGTCACGATATTGAACTGGCCGCCTGCTGAATGTCCGTTTTCTGCGCTGAACTGATTCGTTAGCAGCGTGAACTCCGCGACCGACTCCTGGATCACCGGCTGAGTCGGGCCATTAGTATCAATCTTGTTATCATCGACCCCGTCAATCGAAAATCCGTTGAACCGGGGACGCGTTCCACCAATCGACCCGCCGGAACCGAGCACACCTCCCTGTTGTGTAGTCGTTCCGGGCGCGTACACCGAGTATTCCTTTACATCCCCGCCGATGGTATTGATCGGTACGTCCTGCACGGCGCGTCCGCTGAAAGTCGCTTCCAATGCAGAGGACTCCGTCTTCACTAGGTCCGCGCCGGCTTCCACTTCGACGGTAGCGGACACGGAGCCGAGTTCCAGCTCGACTTTCGCTTCCGTTACTTGGTTCGAATTGACAATGACGCCTTTTTGCACCGCTTTCTTGAATCCGTCTTTTTCTACCGTCACCGTGTACGTGCCGACTAACAAATTTGGAAACACATACGTCCCCGAACTCGAAGCCGTCGTAGTCACTGCGACGCCGGTGGCGTCGTTTTCTGCGCTTACCTTGGCTTCTTCGATATTGGCCT
>Ga0247661_1000192_pt1 | contig 11418 bp, 13 predicted proteins | sample CNK02_metaG_FD_182799 | JGI IMG/M metagenome (GOLD analysis project Ga0247661, IMG submission 182799) | Soil microbial communities from Purdue University Martell Research Forest, Indiana, United States - CNK02 | ecosystem: Environmental > Terrestrial > Soil > Temperate forest > Bulk soil...
CGGAGTGCCGGCGAAACAAACTATTATGTTCGGTCATTCTCTCTCTCACGAACTTGACTTCGAGAAACAGTCTCTCGGGGTTGCAGGTTATTTACAAACCGACTTCAGGCCGCTCCGGATTTGCGATCTGTTATGTCGGCATCTTCCAACTTGCGCATTTCCAGAAGTGCCATCAGGAAAGATAGCGTCGACTCCGCACCCTGGTTCTCGTTGGCTCGGTCGGGATGCAGGCCGTCTCGGCATCCACCGGTGCTCGAATCGTAGAGCGCTATCTGCAAGTCGTTGTCGCCCAGGAACCAATTGAAAGCACTCCAGGCTTCCTTCCGCCAGCGGCCTTTCCCCGTTGCGCGATACGCTTGCAGGTAGGCTGAAACCGCGGCGCAGGCCTCGATGGGTTGCTGGTCGAAGCGAGCTTTTTCTGTTTTCTTTGAGTAGAAGCCATGCGACCCGATCGGCACGAAGTGACCTTTAGTCTCGCACCGTTGCAGCATCGCCAGCCAATCCAACGCTTCGAGTCCGGCCGACACCATAGCGTGGTTTGAGCTGCGCATCCCCGCTCGGATGAGTGCCTGTGGTAATCGAGCATTGGAATACGCAAGAACGTTCTCAAACCATTTCCAATCAATCGAACGGTTGGCCACATACGAATCCAGGAGCCGACTTGCCAACGCGTCCGCTGCATTCAGAGCTGCGCGATCTCCAGGAAACGATTCGAGATATTCCTGAAGTCCGAGCAAGGCAAAAGCCCAAGCCCGAGGACTCTTAAAATCCACGGTCGCGGGAACGGCTAACTCAAACAACCGCCCCGCCGCTCCCTTGAGCCCGGCATGCCTGGTTCTGCCAAGAACCGTGCCCAGGGCCCATAATGCTCGTCCGTGACTGTCTTCCGACCCTTCCGATTCCTGCCACTGGTGTTCGTAGCTCAGACAGTTCTGGAACCTCTTACTTGTCTGATCGAAAGCCAGCCATAGGAAAGCCAAGTATCGCGAAGCAAGGTCAGGCACGCCGGTCGCAGTGCCTCTCCCAAGTTCTTCGAGGAGAATTGTGACAATAAGCGCCCGCGCATTGTCGTCGGTCGAGTAACCCTCCGGGTAGTTCGGGACGTTGAAGACGGCATGTTCCAGGATTCCCGTGTAGTCTGTCATCCTATGCAAATGGTCCAGCTTTATGGCTGGAAGCCGGTCGAGAATCTTTTCCGTATTCTGAGCCGAAAACGTCGCACGGGGCTTCCGCAAGCGCTCGTTGTATACGCGTTCAAAACTTCCCATGTATTGCTGAGCTACGCGGTCCCAAACCATGTCCCTCGCATAGAGATACGCACGTTTTCTCATGGCATGGCGTGCGGTTCCGTTGTCCAATAACGCGATCGTTTTCTCGGCGATCGCTTGCGGGTCATCGAAAGGAACAAGAGCGCCGCGTTCCTCGTCAAGCAATTCGATGGCGTGCAAGTAGGGAGTGGAGATGATCGCCTTCCCGGCGCTCAAGGCATAGGCAAGGGTGCCAGAAACGACTTGTCCTTTGTGTTTGTAGGGCGTGATGTAGATATCCGCCGCCCCGATCAACTCAACTAATTCTTGGGGGGTCACAAAGCGGTTTCGAAAAATCACGCTGTCCTCGATTCCGAGATCGCGTGATAGATTTTGCAAGAACAACCTATATTTCTCGCCTTCCTGACGGAGGACATGCGGATGCGTAACTCCGGAAATCATGTAAATGACGTTGCTGTGGCGTGACAGGATTGTTGGCAGCGCTTGAATGACATTTTCTATGCCTTTGTTAGGAGACAACAAACCAAACGTCAGCAAAACATCCTTGCCTTCCGTCCCGAAGCCATCTTTGTAGAAGTTGGGGTCAGTGAAAGGCACATCGGGAATCCCGTGTGGAATCAGATCGATTTTGGAAATCGGAACATGAAACACTTCCTCAAGAATGTCTACAGACTGCTGGCTCATAACGATCAGCCGGTCCGACAACGCTGCGATTTCATCCATCACAGCGCGTTGATCGGGATCCGGCTCGCGAAGCACCGTATGCAGGGTGGTGACAATTGGTATCTTGAGTCGCCGCAACAGCTCCAGGATGTAAGCACCGGCCGATCCGCCGAAAATTCCGTATTCGTGTTGCAGGCAAACCAAGTCAATATTGCTGAAATTCAAGAAGTCCGCGGCCTGCCGATACGAAGCTAAATCGTCTTGGGGCAGCTCGAATCTAACTCGCGAGGGGTAACTGTAGCCTTCGTCGGTATCGTTGACCGGCAGCGCGAGGAGCTCGGTAGCTCCGTATTCAGCGTGAATCGCATCGCACAGATCCGTGGTAAACGTTGCGATTCCACACTTCCTGGGAAGGTAGTTTCCGATGACGGCTACTCTGCTTGGCAGCATTGGCCGTGGATGCATCGGCCTAGGAGGCGCGGATCTTTCTTCGACCGCTGGTGCGGCAAGGTCGTCCACTTCGTAAGCGGACCGCAATTCTATCTCCATCAGCTCATGCGGGATATCAATCACGTCTGGTCCAGTAACTTGAGAAATTGTCTTCGGCAACGACATTAGTTTCCTATCTTCGTGATCGATTCATCCGATTCCCAAAATCCGGAGCAGCACTCGGCCGGACCTAGCAGGTTGTCCGAGCCGAACTGGACCGTATGAGTTCGATCCGGTCCGTGAACCGCAGATAATGCAAAATCCAAACTATGCAGTCCTGTACTTTGATTTCGGTGCGACTCAGCTTGTTCGCAATATGCACGTCCATCCGGCCGCGGCCTGCCGGGACGATAGTTGGGGCCTAAAACTCCAGCCCTTTCCCAAAAGATACTAGCGGTCGACCTCCACCTTCGATTCTTCGAAACCCGCACGCCAGTGCAAATAGACCGGCGTCTTAATACGTTCCGCCCCCGCCGCCGCCGGCAGCCGCGCCCTTCATCCCCTCTTCCCTGATGTCGGCTATTAGGGCTTCGGTGGTTAGCATCAGGGCCGCAATGGACGCAGCGTTCTGAAGTGCGAGACGCGTGACCTTGGCTGGATCAATCACACCGGCCTTGACCAGATCACCGAACTCACCAGTTTCCGCGTTGAAGCCAAAGTTCTCATCCTTCGATTCGCGCACGCGTCCTACAACAACCGCGCCTTCGCGGCCAGCGTTGTGGGCAATTTGTCGCGTGGGTTCCTCGAGAGCGCGCTTTACGATGTTTACGCCGATCGCTTCATCGTTGTGGACCTTGAGCTTTTCAAGGGCCGGCACGCAGCGCAGAAGAGCAGTGCCGCCACCGGGCACAATGCCTTCCTCGACGGCTGCCCGGGTTGCGTGCATGGCGTCCTCGACTCGAGCCTTTTTCTCCTTCAGCTCAGTTTCAGTTGCCGCGCCCACCTTAATTACCGCGACGCCGCCAACCAGCTTGGCCAAACGTTCCTGGAGCTTTTCCTTGTCGTAGTCCGAAGTAGTCTCTTCGATCTGCACGCGGAGCTGCTTGATGCGACCTTCGATCTCACTGGCCTTACCGGCGCCCGCAACGATCGTCGTATTGTCCTTGTCGATGGTCACCTTCTTGGCGTGGCCCAAGTCTTCAATCTTCACGTTCTCGAGCTTTATGCCGAGATCCTCGGTGATGGCCTTCCCACCGGTGAGAATGGCAATATCCTCGAGCATGGCCTTGCGGCGATCGCCAAAGCCAGGGGCCTTGACGGCAGTGCACTGCAGCGTGCCGCGCAGCTTATTCACCACCAGGGTCGCCAAGGCTTCGCCATCGACATCCTCAGCAATGATCAGCAGCGGCTTGCTCATCTTGGCTGTCTGTTCGAGCAAGGGTAGCAGGTCCTTCATGGCGCTGATTTTCTTTTCGTGGATCAGGATATAGACGTCCTCGAGCACGCATTCCATGCGTTCCGGGTCGGTCACAAAGTAGGGCGAGAGGTATCCGCGGTCGAATTGCATGCCTTCGACGACTTCGAGGGTCGTCTCCATCGTCTTGGATTCTTCGACGGTGATGACGCCATCCTTGCCCACCTTCTTCATCGCTTCGGCAATGATGCTACCCACCTGCTTGTCCGTGTTGGCACTGATCGTGCCCACCTGCGCAATCATCTCGCCCTTCACCTCGCGGGAGAGCCTTTTGATCTCTTCCACGGCGATTTCAACAGCCTTATCGATACCGCGCTTGAGCGCCGTCGGGCTGGCGCCTGCAGCAACTGTTCGTACGCCCTCACGAAAGATTGCTTGTGCCAGCACTGTCGCGGTGGTCGTGCCATCGCCGGCCACATCCGAAGTTTTGGATGCAACCTCTCGCACCATCTGCGCGCCCATGTTCTCGAGCGGGTCCTGTAGTTCGATTTCTTTTGCCACCGTCACGCCATCCTTCGTGATGACCGGCGCGCCGAACTTTTTCTCGATCACTGCATTACGCCCCTTCGGGCCAAGCGTAATTTTTACAGCGTCAGCCAGGATGTTGACGCCACGTAAAATCGCCTGTCGCGAATTCTCACCAGTTACAATTTGCTTTGCCATTGGACTCCACCCTCCTGGGTGATTGAACTCTCCACTCACACGAAATTCTCGGACGAGTGACCTACCTCTTGCTGGAGGCCGCTTTCGCCATGCCGCCGAACTTTGCCAAAATCTCCTCCTCGCGAAGGATCAAGTACTCCTGGCCGTCGATCTTGATGTCGCTACCGGTGTATTTGCCAAACAAGATCCGGTCGCCCACCTTCACATCCAGCGGGATACGGCGTCCCTTTTCCGTCCTTCCGGCTCCGACGGCCATTACTGCACCCTCTTGAGGCTTTTCTTTCGCCGTATCGGGGATAATAATTCCGCCCGTCGCGGTGTCTTTCTCTTCCAGCCTGCGTACGAGGACGCGGTCATGTAGAGGAGTGATGTTTACAGTCATTTCGTTGACCTCCATTAATCCGTTGCAAAACTCGAATAGCTAAACTCTTGGTGGCCGAAGGCCGAGACTAGGGTCGAAAACTTTTCTGGTTCTTCTGCCGCGCCGCTTCCAAGTCGTCCTTCAGTTTTTTCTGATAGTCAGCTTCGCGTCTGGGGTCTTCTTGTTCGTCGAGCTTTACCGCTTCGCCGATGGCGAGTTCGGCCCGTGCATTGACCGGCTTCGAGAAAACGACCAGCCCTAAGACGTCACCGAAATTGAAACGGACAAGATTGACGCCGTATTGCGAATCCTCCCAAGACGCGACAGGCCTTTGCGCGGTGTTAAAAGCGGGTTTAGCAGGCGAATCGATGTCGGGCGCGACAATTGTGGCCGGACCGTACTTCGCCGAAATGGACTTCACCATGTCCTCCTCGGTGAGTCCTACCGTAGCAGGCGGATCGTAGGTCACGGAAATTTTGTAAAGTTCGCCGTTGTAGAAAGAGAAGAGAACCTGTTCCACTCCATCTGATCGAAGGGATGTCCCCGGCCCGCTCGGCGGCCACCATGTTACTTCCTGGATTAGTGCTGGACGGCCATGAATCGTCTTTACGTCACTCATCTTTTCACCAGTGCGCTTCAGCAGTTTGGTGAGGCTCATTCCCAGCGTAAAGTGCCGATACTTGGAAAGATCCTGTGCACAAAGCAATGACACAGTAGAGAGCAGGACCAGGCAAACAATCGAGCCGCGCAAGGTTTTCATTCTTGTATCTCCAACGAATTCCTAAGAATTTGTACTTAGAGCCGTGTTTTGCTGGGTAGCCGCCTCCACTTGGCGCATGGCTTGTAGCGTGGCGGGGACAGGTTTTTCCAAGACCAACTCCTTAGCCGGGACCAGACGAGTACTTTGTTGGATATGTCGGGTACGAGCGACAATACCCACAAAAGGAAGACCCAGAAACCGCTTCGAAACAACGCTCGTAATCTCTAATGAATTGAACTGTTTTTCTTGTTTCGCCAGAGCGCGTTTCACTGCCCCGCGCAGCGTCTTCGAGCCGCTCCCTAGTACCGTGACCCTGATTTCGCCAGCCAAACAGAAGAAGTTCCACTTCGCTCCCTCGAGTTTTCGGCCAAGTTGATACCCATCCAAATCTTTGACGGCTTTCCAACCAGCCAGGAAAACGTCACGTTCGATCGCCATGCCCGCTGGCAAAGGCGTGTTGTCTCTTATCAGGATAGTTCCAGACTTGTTGGCGGCTAACATTTTGGGCCTTCTAGATGCTCGAATACGCGTATACGGGTTGCCGGTGGCGTTGACCTGCGCCTAGCGGAGTGAACACCTCCGCGTGCGCGCTTGCATGCGGTCCGGGGCGGCAGTGTCGGTATACCTCAAAGCATGTTTTGTATGCCGAAACTATTTACAGCTGACGCGCGAAAATCCGTCGCCCGTTCACGTAGGCGGCGACCACAGTCAAAACAGCTGCGCTAAGCATTGCAACCAGGCTGGTGATGATTGTCCCGCCATACCCACCGACGCCTACGAGGCTCATTGTGAATCCGCCAACTACGGCTCCCCCAATACCCATGAGGATGTCCATAAGTGGACCATAGCCATTACCCTGGAAAACTCTTCCGGCTCCCCAGCCTACGACCGCTCCGATAAAAATCCATGCAAGTAAATACATACAGTTCTCCCTTTCTCGAATCTTTAAATCTTCGGTCGCGAATATCAAGCTAGCGCCTGGTCCGCCCGACTTGGCGAATTCATACGGCGACGCGTAGAGAACATTGTTCCGCATCGCGACCCTTCATGGCGTATAACTCACGGTCTGCCTTTTGCAAGAGGTCTTGAATCGTTTTGCCATCGCTCGGATAGATGGCCGCTCCGATGCTTACCGAAAGTGCCGGTTGCTCGCTCTCTTCTGCTATCAGCTCGTGAATGCGCGAAGAAACAAACCCTGCGGCGGTCGCGGCGGTTTCCGGCAGGACAACAGCAAACTCATCGCCGCCATATCGTGTTGCCGTATCAATGGACCGACAAGATAGACGCAGGATGTTTCCGATCCTCGACAGTGCTCGGCTGCCTACCGGGTGACCGTAGCGGTCATTGATCTTCTTTAATCCATCCAAGTCGAGTAGCAAAACGGCAAACGGTCTCAGCGTGCGCTCCGATCGTTCAATCTCCGCATGGAGAGCATCTAGGAGCCGGCGATAATTGCCTAGTCCGGTAAGGGGATCGGTAATGGCTAGAAGTTGCGCTTGGGTCTCGACGCGCTTGCGCTTGGTCAAATCGAAAGCTGAAATCAGCCTACTTGGCTTTCCATCAAAAGTAACCGGCGTTACAGTAATCTCGAACCAACGCTGCTCGTGATTCTTCGTGAAGATCCGAATCTCGCATTGCGAAACGAGTCCGATTTCCGCTGCCTGCGACCTCTTCCGGCTTGCGCGCGCTTGCGACGACTCAGGATCCACGAGGTCCGCAAAACTCATCCTTAAAAGTTCTTTCCGCGTATAACCCGTGATGAGCTCAGCAGCATGATTCACATAACGTAGGCGCTTTCCGCGACTAATGAAAATGGCGGATGCGATAGATTCTATGAGGGCGCCGAACTTACCTTTACTCAGCTGCAGTGCAACCTCTCTCGAAGGCACTTCCGAACAGTGCCCTTTATGTTTCCGCAGCACTGGAACTCGCACACAGTCCTCAAGCCTCGCTTTCACACCAGCCTTGAGGATCCCTTCTTTTTCTAGCTGCAGGCGCAACGAACTCCACGCGCCTGGTGGTGGGCGAACCTCTGCAGGCAGCCGGTGCGCCGCAGAGACTATGCTGCGCAGATCCGCCTTAAAACTTTGACGGCCGCCGTTTTCGACAACGGCCAAACGAACAACGCTCGGAAGTCGACGAGGACCATCCTGTTCGGAAATGAGTTGAGCTTTCTTGACGTGCATGGTCTTTCATTCCACCGGGAGGGCAGTAGGTGATCCTCCGATTGACTCTAGATCCTTACCGCACACTATCAGCCTGCGGGAGCGGACTTGGTCCGCCCCGCATAGCAGGGGATTTGTCGGGCTTCAGGCCGCTACTACAGCCGCGATCTTGTGGAACGTCGAATTTGCGACATTAAAGGTTTCAACCTGAGGGTGTGCACCCTCGACGACCGCAGCGAGAAACTTCGCCACTTCCGGGTAGGTTCCGCGATTGTAAGCCTCGGCATTTTCGGCCGTGTCCCACAAACTGATTGCAAAAGCTTCCCTGCCGCCCTGGCCAACAAAGGTGATTTCGTCCTGGAATCCTTTCTGTTTTCGAAGCAAGGGAAGGATGTCCTTCTCCAACCTCTGGGTAAACTCCGCGACACTGTTGGGCTTCAGATGCATATAGACCCTGCGTGCAAACATAACCATCTCCTTGTCCAAAGGTACTTCAGATAACCACAATTGGTTCAATAACCGTGAAGGCTTCCTTTGTCTATTAACTATGCTGGGTTAATTCACTTGACTTGTCAAGTGAATTCTGAAATCATCATGTTAGTTAACTCGTCTTGTTAAATTCACGCGGAGGGTCATTGTGGACGTCTGCCAGTTGATTAAACGCCGACTGGAAGAGCTGGGACTTGAGCAAAAGGATCTAGCGGCTGCCGCAGAAGTCACCGACTCCTATATCTCACAGTTGCTGGCTCGCAAGAAGCTGCCACCTGCCCCGGACCGGACGGATATCTATGAAAAGATGGCGAGGGTTTTGAAGCTTCCGAGTGACAGACTCTCCAAACTGGCTGATTTTCAGCGTCGAGAAGAATTGAAAAGAGACTTGGCGGGTCCTCCCGCCCCGATGTTTCGGGAAATTCGGGAACTGATTGTCCGTAAGTGCGTGCCCGACAAACAACGACAGGTCCGTGAGATTTTTGAGGGCCAGCCGTTCGGCGAACTCGAACGTTTCGTCACACAGAGGCTTTTGGACGTCATCAAGAAAGTCGCCAAAGAGGAATTGAACAGTGAAAACTGGCTTCATTTGGTGGCTAGGCTTGCGGGCCGGAGCTATGAACAAACTCGAGTTACGCTTCTTGAATTCCTGGACACAGATGTCTTTAATCTGTCGCCTGAAAACTGTGTCTCCTTCTTGGATCCATTGATTGAATTCTGGGACGTCGATCTGACGACTTTTGGCATGGAGATTGTTTTAAACCGGAGAATAGCCTCAGGCGATCCACGGAGATTTGAGTTTGTCGAAACCGGGCCTCCTCAACCAGACGAAGAGCCGGGGTTCACGGAATTCCTTAAGGACGGTTCCCTCAGCGGGACTGCCACCAAGCAAGAGATAGAGCTTCTGAAGAAGCTGAGGTTTAATGGAAAGCGGCCCACTCCAATTTATTACTACCGAGAATTGCAAAGTCTGAGAGACCCCCTCCATTTTCGTGCGGAAAAATCGACTCGCGATGCAAATTAAGGGCGAATCATAGACCGCACCAGAGAATGTTCGGCCGCGGGTTTTAGATTTCGGTATTCGTGAGCCCGCGGGGACGGGAAGGGCGGTGGAAATGCTTCAAGAAGTGGACGATTTCACAATCGTCTTGCCTGAATTGACCGATATGGCCACTTTCGGATTGACGACGTATGAAAGACTCGATCGGCTATGGCGAATGGTGGAACGGTACAAGATGACGGCTCCCCTCGCAATCACAGTGATTGATAGCAAAGCGAGGTGCGTTCGGGCGTTTCGTGGTGATCAGCATCGAACCACCGGTTGGCAACTGCAAGACGAAATGCCTCCGGTGAAGCCTCTACTCGGACATGAAGTTGAGTTCCCCTTAACTATAAAAGCGCAAGATGCCAAGGGAAACATTTTGAAAATGAGAGTACGGCTCGCAGTCAGCAGCTAGGGCCATTCCCCGCAAAACTAGCTGCGGCGTCCAGTCTTCCCATCAAGTTGCTTCGTGTGTTCTGCGATTTGGTCGTCGATGGACTTGATTTCTATTGCTAGACGAGTGTTCATCGGATGCTTCAAATAGCGCTCGAAAAGTAGCTCTCTCTCGGCCTTCAATTCTTCTCGTTTCCTCTTCTGTTCGATCGCAGCTTCTGACATGCGGGTTAACCCTCTGCAAGCAGTGTACGTCTCCGGGTCTGTTGATGTGTAGATTTCTCACTGGCGTCCCCTTAATCCAGCATCTTTCACAGCTCCGATAGTTTTAGCCAAACGTGAGGAGTCCGATGAAGGTGATCGGGATTCCGGGCGGATGTTGGTCAGCGTTCCAGGGACGATGTGATCAGTCGTCGGAGCGAAGCGCGCGCCTGCAGGGGCAGCGCGGGCCTACCGGAATTGTGCGGGCCCGGAAAATCCTCTTATCCGCATACATCCGGTAGACCGTATAAGTGGCTGACCGGTCACATTTTCGCAAGTGTTTCCGGTTTGCCGACCACCCTTCATTCGGGCACACACGTTCGTCGGAACAAGCCGTTTACATGATGTATTGCATGGGTATATGGTGCGTGCGGAGCATGGTCCGCATTGTTGCTGGTATTGATCGATGACGAAGGTTAAGGAGATTTTTCCATGGCATACACCAGAATTCTAGGAGCTTCGGCAATGATTGCCGGGATTACAGCCCTTTTCCTCGCGGGAATTATGAACAGTTCGAAAGTCGCCGATGCTCAGCAGGGAACCTCAGAGGAATCGAGGGTTCGACGCGGTTTCGAAATCGCGCCGGTTCCCCTGAACCTGGAGGGCAAAAAACCGGGCCTTGGTGGGATTGGGTAGCTATATTGTTAACGCTGTGGGCGACTGCAATGGCTGTCACTCCGCAGGACCGCCCACAGAATTTACCGGCAACGGCAACCCCTATCAGCTTTCCCCGCCATTTAGCGGGAAAAAAGAGATCAATGCGGCAACCTATTTGGGTGGAGGGCGGGATTTTGGGCCATTTGGGGCACCTCCACAAATTCCGCACCTTTACTCGCGCAATTTGACGCCGGACAAAACGGGCTTGCCAGCAGGAGGGCACAGCTACGACGAGTTCGTTGAGATCATGAGGCAAGGCACCGATTTCGATCACGTACATCCAAATTGCACGGGCCCCGGCGCTCCCGCCAATTGTCTCGCGCCACCCTTCAATGGTGACGTGCTCCAGGTGATGCGATGGCCGTTTTTCAAAGACATGACCGACCATGAACTACGAGCAATCTACGAGTACTTGAGTGCAGTCCCTTGCAATCCGGGTAAGGTCATTGCGGGTGCGCCGTATTTGCAGAACGTTTGCGAATAAAGCAGTCGTCTTGACGTCGATCTGTTCGGACGAGAAAAGCCGTGATGATTTCCGAGTGGCCGACGATCCGACAAGGACTGCCTCGATGTCGTCGCAGCGAGGCGAAGAAAGGCTTTGCTGCTAATTCAACTGTGTTGGACTGAACTTAGTGCCGAAGATTCGGTTCTGGGTCTTCGCAGCGGTGAGTTTCTTGCGTTTCGCATCAGTGCCCTAGACTTTGCACGGAAGGTAGTCTGCCTGGTCACGTTGTGGAATATGGCCGAGGGCTCTCTCCAGGCGCTAACCAAAATCTCTTGATTTGATGTATCT
>Ga0247661_1000195_pt1 | contig 11275 bp, 8 predicted proteins | sample CNK02_metaG_FD_182799 | JGI IMG/M metagenome (GOLD analysis project Ga0247661, IMG submission 182799) | Soil microbial communities from Purdue University Martell Research Forest, Indiana, United States - CNK02 | ecosystem: Environmental > Terrestrial > Soil > Temperate forest > Bulk soil | place...
ACGCCGGCGATTGAAATTTGGAGGCAGTTCGAATGACAAAAGATCATGATTTTCGCGTCGCTCCATGGACACAAAAAGAATCTGCCGAGAACCGCCTGGTTCCGGCTACATTGGCGGCCCTTCGCTTCGCATTGAGAAAGTCCTCTTTCCTGGTCTTTTTTGCCGCAGCAATATTGATTTGCGCCGGCTGTTCCTCCAAGAAAGAACAACCACCCCCGCCGCCTCCAGGAGTCACCGTAGCTCCCGTAGTTCAGAAAGACGTGCCCATTCGGCAGGAGTGGGTTGGAACGATGGCCGGTAATGTGGATGCGGACATCCGACCCAAGGTGGACGGATTTTTGCTTAACCGACTCTACGCGGAAGGTTCATACATAGAGAAAGGAACGCCTATGTTCCAGCTTGACCGACGGCAAGCAGAGGCTGCTGTAGAACAGGCGAAAGGAAACCTTGAGCGAGCCCGCGCCTCGTTGGGACAGGCGCAGATTGACGTGCGTCGTTATACACCCTTGGTGGCCCAGAGGGCCGTTAGCCAAGCCGAGCTGGACAAGGCACTGAGTTTTGAATCCGGAGCCAAGGCAATGGTAGATGCGAATCAAGCGGTTTTGGATAATGCCAAGCTGAACCTCGCGTGGTCGACCGTGACGTCGCCGATCTCAGGAATCGCTGGACTTTCTAAAGTTCAAATTGGCGACCTTATGACGCCGACAACGGTTATGACCACCATATCTAGCGTGAATCCGATTTATGTCGACATCAACATCGCCGAACAGGATTACATCCGATTCGTCCGCGAAAAAACAGGCCGCGCGGCAGGCCAGGATCTCGAGCTGATTCTTGGAGATGGAACGGTTTACGCTCGGCGTGGTCATGCCCTTTTCGTGAACCGCGAAGTGGATTCACGAACCGGAACAATTCAGGTGCGTGGCGAGTTTTCCAACCCAGGGAACATTTTGCGTCCCGGCCAGTACGCCCGCATTCGGGCCGTCACTGAGTCGCGCAAAAATGCACTACTGATTCCGCAGCAGGCGGTTTCCGAACTCCAAGGAGTCTACACTGTGGGAGTGGTTTCCGCCGACAATAAGGTCACGGTCAAGACGGTGAAACTCGGCCCACAGTTCGGCACCATGTGGGTGGTCGAATCAGGTCTGCAGGCCGGGGACAATGTCGTGGTCGATGGACTCCAGCGCATCAGGAGCGGCATGACTGTTGCCCCCACTCCATTTAAGGACACAGAAGCCGCTTCGCCGAATGGTGGGATGTAGCGATGTCGAAATTCTTCATCAGCCGTCCTATTGTTGCGATTGTTATTTCTATCCTCACCGTGATTGGCGGAATGGTGGCAATGACAAAGTTGCCCGTCGCCAACCTTCCCGACATTGTTCCGCCGCAAATCAACCTTACGACGACGTATACAGGTGCGGATGCCCTGACGATTGAACAGTCTGTTGCTACGCCCATTGAGCAGCAAATGAACGGTGTGGACAATATGCTCTACATGATGTCCACAAACGCCAATGACGGAACCATGACTCTTAAGGTCACCTTTGACGTGGGCACCAACGTGGATATCGATCAGGTGAACGCGCAGAACCGGTTGGCCCAAGCGAACCCCAATCTTCCCACCTCCGTCAGCCAGTATGGCGTGACAGTAAAAAAGAGCATGGGGCTCCCTCTCCTCATCGTTTCTCTTTATTCCCCCAACAACACGTACAGCGGCGAATTTCTTGGGAACTACGCCACCATCAATGTTAACGATGCGATTTTGCGTATCCCGGGGGTTGGCCAAGTCACGAACTTCGGCGCCGCTGATTATGCGATGCGCGTCTGGGTAAAGCCGGATCAACTGACAAAGCTCGGCTTGACAGTTACTGACCTGACGAACGCTTTACAGCAGCAGAGTCAAGTCAACCCAGCAGGTCAGATTGGCGGAGAGCCGGCACCGAAAGGGCAGCAGTTTACCTACTCTGTGCGAGCGCCCGGCCGACTCACTAACCCGGAAGAGTTTGGCAACGTTATTGTTCGCCAAAACCCCGATGGATCGACGGTGAGGCTTAAGGACGTCTCGCGGATTCAGTTGGGTAGCTTGGTTTACCAACAAATCGGTCGGTTCAATGAAAAACCAGCCGTGGTCATTTGTATTTATCAGGCCCCCGGTTCCAATGCGCTGACCGTGGCGAACCAAGTGAAAACACAAATGAAAGAACTGCAATCCCGGTTTCCCCAGGACCTCAAGTACGAGATTGCAATGGACACTACCCTTCCGATCACGGAAGGGATGAAGGAAATCGTCACGACGTTGTTGGAAGCGATCGTCCTGGTGATGATTGTCGTCTTTCTGTTTCTCCAGAATTGGCGGGCAACTCTAATTCCATTGTTGGCAGTTCCGGTTTCGCTCGTCGGCACATTCGCCATCTTTCCCATGCTCGGTTTTTCCATTAACACACTCTCTCTTTTCGGGATGATTCTTGCTGTGGGCCTCGTTGTAGACGACGCCATCGTGGTGGTCGAGGCGGTCGAACATCACATTGAACACGGACTGTCGCCCAAAGATGCCACCTTAAAGGCAATGGAAGAAGTATCCGGACCAGTGATTGGAATTGCCCTGGTACTTTCCGCTGTATTTATCCCGATGGCCGCGATGGGCGGCATCAAAGGTCTGCTGAACCAGCAGTTCGCAGTTACGATTGCCATCTCCGTGCTGATCTCGGCCTTCAATGCCTTGACTCTGTCACCGGCGCTTTCCGCGCTCTTGCTCCGTCCGCGCAAGAAATCCAAGGGCTTTATTGCTAAATTCTTTGACAAGTTCAACTACTACTTTGGGAAAATGACGAACGGATATGTGAGTTGGAGCCACGCCCTTATTCGGCGGTGGGGAATTGCCATGCTCCTGCTCCTGGGTATTGCCGTTGTCAGCGGTCTCATGGGCAAGAGTCTGCCCACCAGCTTCATACCGGAGGAGGATCAGGGGTACTGCTTTATTCAGGTCCAACTGCCGGATGCGGCTTCTTTGCAGCGGACGGATGCCGTGATGCGAAAGGTCGATGAGATGTTGGCGCACACCCACGGTGTGAAGAGTTTCAGTGGCATCTCCGGCTTCAGTCTATTGTCCAACACCTCAGCCTCTTACGCAGGTTTGTACTTCATTCAGTTGGAACCTTGGGAAGAACGCCTGACTCCGGAGCTTTCCGCGAGGGGACTCATGCAGGGTCTTAACCAGAAGATGCGAAAGGAAATTCCGGAGGCAATTGCATTCGCTTATGGGCCCCCGGCTATTCCTGGACTCGGCGCGGCCGGTGGATTCACGTACATGTTGCAAGATCGCAGCGCGGGTACCGTCGAACAGCTTTCAGAGACGTTGGACAAACTGACTCAGGCTGCTCGAAAGCGGCCCGAGATTGCCTCTCTCATGACCACTTTCCGCCCATCGGTGCCGCAGCTTTTTGTAAATGTTGACCACGACCGCGTACTCAAGCAAGGGCTCCAGTTCAACGACGTTTACCAGACGCTCCAGGCCTTCTTGGGAGGAGCCTATGTAAACCAGTTCAACCGTTTCGGACGCCAGTGGAAGGTCTACATCCAGGCGGAGCCGGAGTACCGCACCAGCGTGGACAAGATCAACAGCTTCTACATCCGGAACTCGAAGAGTGAGATGACGCCCCTGGCTTCTCTGGTCACGATGAAGCGTGTTTCGGGGCCTGAATACACAAATCGCTTTCAAATGTTCCGGAGTATCCAGATCAACGGCTCGCCTGCGCCCGGATACAGTTCTGGACAGGCGATGGCCGCGATGGAACAGGTCTCCGCAGAAATCTTACCTCCTGGTATGGGGTATGCCTGGATGGATATGTCCTATCAAGAAAAGAAAGCCGCGGGCGGACAAGCTATGGTATTCGGCATGTCCTTCCTTTTTGTGTTCCTGATTCTGGCCGCACTTTATGAGAGCTGGTCTATGCCTTTCAGCGTTCTCTTGTCCGTGCCCGTAGCTGTTCTAGGAGCATTTGGCGGGCTAATATTGCGCAACTTTGACAACAACGTATTCGCACAGATCGGTTTGGTGATGCTCATCGGACTCACCGCCAAGAACGCGATTCTGATTGTTGAATTCGCGGTCCTGGAGCATTCGAAAGGAAAAGAACTTGTGGCCGCGGCTCTTGAGGGTGCCAAGTTGCGTTTGCGTCCTATCTTGATGACCTCGTTGGCGTTCATTCTCGGTTGCGTTCCTCTGTGGACCGCCACTGGAGCGGGGGCCATCGGTCGAAAGGTGCTAGGCAGTTCAGTGATCACAGGGATGTCTGCCGCGACCGCCCTTGGAATCTTCTTTGTTCCTGTCCTATTCGTTTTGGTTGAGCGTATCGCTAAAAAGAAACCTCAAGTGGCTGTCGCCCAACCGGCGGTTTTGGAAGGGGGGCACGACTAATGCGAAAATTCGTGGCAGCCGCTCTTCTTCCGCTTCTCTCGTTGAGCGGATGTACAGTCGGACCCAAGTACAAACGCCCGGCATTCCAGCCACCCGCCAACTTCTACTCCGAGGAACAGACAAGACAAATTTCAATTGCCGATTTCGCCTGGTGGGATTTGTTTAACGATACCGTTCTCCAAGGACTCATCCGCGATGCTCTGAAAAGCAACTACGACCTTCAATTGGCAGTGGCGCGAGTCGACCAGGAGCGTGCCCTCGTCGGCGTCAGCCGATCGCAGTACTTTCCGCAAGTGGGGTATGACGGCAACATTTCAGGGCAGCAGTCACCTACGATCCCGAATCACACGTATTACGGCTACAGCTTCAGCACTTTCTGGGAGATTGATCTTTTCGGCCGAATCCGCAGATTGAATGAAGCCCAACGAGCTGTGTACTTCTCCAGCGAAGAAGCAAAGCGGGACGTGCGGCTCTTGATCATGTCGGAAGTCGCCCAAGGGTACTTTCGGCTGCGGTCCTTGGACGCGCAGTTGGAGATATCCCATCGGACGGTCAAGAGTTTTCAGGACACACTTGACATCTTTCAGCGCAGAATGGAAGGCGGCTACGCCTCGGGACTCGAAACTTCCCGGGCTCAAGCCGCTCTCTCAAATGTGGCGGCAACCATCCCAGATCTGGAACGCCAGGCTGTTGCGCAGGAGAACGCGCTCAACCTGCTTCTGGGGCGCAATCCAGGTCCGGTTGCTCGCGGCGCGACACTCGCCGAACAGCACGACCCGCCCGATGTGCCTGCTGGTTTGCCGGCTTCTTTGTTGGAACGGCGCCCCGATTTGCGTGAAGCAGAGCAGAACCTGATTACCGCCAATGCTAATGTAGGAGTAGCCAAGGCGAACTTCTTCCCGACCATCTCCTTGTCCGGGCTGTTCGGTGGTCTCAGTCCCCAACTGTCCGAACTTACTGGGGCTGGCAAAGCGTGGACCCTTGCCGGTGACCTTTCCGGGCCTATCTTCACGGCCGGCCGATTGAAGGGTCAATATAATGCCTCTCTCGCTCAACGGGATCAAGCGAGAATCTCCTTCGAGAAGGCAGTCACACAGGCATTCGGCGAGGTATCCACTTCGCTTTCCGCTCATCAACAACTGGCCAAGGCATACCGCGAGCAGGTCGCCTCCGTTGAGGCGTATCGCGAGGCTGTTCGTCTTTCCACCATCCGCTACGACAGCGGTCTCGCCAGCTATCTTGAGATCATTGATGCCCAAATTCAAATGTATCCCGCCGAGACTGCTACGGTAACGTACGATCTCGGCCGTAAGTTGGCATTGGTGGACCTCTATCGCGCCCTTGGTGGCGGTTGGAATCTGAGCGATTCACAGTGGACTCGCAGCGGTGGGAACCCCAATGTCAATCCGGCCTCCACTCCCTGACAGTCCCTTCAGTCTTGTAACCCGGTCATTGCCAATCAACTACACTTGTGGCTCCTCCGAACACCCCTCGTCGAGACGAAACTCCATCGCCGAACTTTCATCGTGCGCCATTTCAAAGCCACCGACTCTCACAACAATACAATTCCACTTGCTTCCCGTTCGCCCGCTGCCCTGTCATTTTTCCCAGTGTGCATCACATCTCTCGCGGAATAATGTGCTACCCGTGAGATAACATGCAAGCATCGGACTCAAATGCGGGCAGCCGGGCGCCTCTGAGTGTCGCCAGAGGCTCGATTCGCAAGAACAACATCGTGGCGTTTGAAGATGTCTACAAAGCCAACAGCAAACTCGTTCGCCGCCTCTGCTTACGCATGCTGCGAGATCCAATCGAAGCCGAGGACGCCGCCCAGGACGTATTCCTCCGTGTGCTTCTTAAGCTGCATACGTTTCGAGGTGAATCCGCTCTGTCCTCGTGGCTATATCGGCTAACCACCAACATTGTTCTGATGCGCTTTCGGAAAAATAATCAAGAACAGCCTTCCCGGCGGATGTTTCTGGATGATGATAGCGAACCGGGCAGCCAGATCAGCAAGCCGGACTTGTATCTGAGCGCCGCGGCAGACCGTGTCGACCTTCAAGCAGCTATCGACCTGTTGCCGAGAGGTACTCGGGCGGTATTCGTTCTTCACGAAATTCAAGGTTACGCCCATAAGGAAATAGCCGAGCAGTTTGGATATTCGATTGGGAATTCGAAATCCCAATTGTATAAAGCTCGAAGACGTTTACGGACGTTGTTGATTAACAGTGCCGATAAGTCGCTGATTGCGGGGGCAAAGTTAAAGCCCCGCAGTCCAGCTGCAAGCGTTGGTGGCCGTGGGCGCGAAGCGTCCGACAGGTGAACGTTCGACAAGAGTAAGGACTCCACCATGGGTGGATTCGAATGCAAATCAGCAAACAAATCCCGAACCGGGAAACACCACAACCACATCCGCTGCACAAATTCCGCGAGAATAGACGTCTTGGCCGCGGCGTCCGTCTGCGCTGAAGGCTGACCAGCCGGAGCGGGTAAATCGGCGGCAGCTTATTCAGGGGCGGTCGAGGTGGCGCAGGGAGTATGGGTCTGTCGGTTGCAGTTTGTACAAATCCTGCAGGGTTTGGGCTGCTATCTTGCGGGATTTCTTCCCTTTTTCTGGTTGTCATCTTCGCCACCGTGCGCAACTACGGACAGCAAAGCCACGGCGAGCATGTATGCGATCAACTTGAATCTCATAAGAGTTCCCCTACAAGAAGTGTCTTCTTCTGAATCACATCGAAATACATAGAAGGCCGAAGTTCGGCACATTCTCGGAACGTCCTGTTCCTGTGTCGCCTGAGGACGGCGAATATTGCGAGAACAAACTCCTCTCCGAGACCTTCATTCACGCTGCTAAACCCAATGGGGACACAAAAATGCGCCCCGCTAGCGCCTCTTCGATAGCAACCAAGAGGTCTGAGTTAATTCGAAACTTCGAAACATAGGCAAGTGCGCCCGTTCTAAGGGCGGCTTCCACGAAATCATGTCCAGCATGTACGGTCAAAAAGACGACCTTCGGCGACGAACCGGATTCCCTTAGTCGATTGGCTGCATCTATTCCGTTAAGTTTCGGCATCGAAATGTCAATGACGACGACATCCGGTTGAAGTCTAGTGGCAGCTTCGACCAAAGATTCACCGTCCTCCACACACCCGACGACGCTGAAGGTTGGTTCCAAGAGAGCTCGGATTACCTCCAAGAGGTACCGATGGTCATCGGCCAGGAGTATGTTCACATTTTGCAACTAACCAACCCACTACTCGCCTGCTGCCAAGTAAGAGCCTTCGTTTCCCATGGCGAGCTATCTCGGTTGGAGGCGAAGGACCAAACTTCTGAAAGACTTGGCCGCGTCGTACTTAAGACTGGGCTAAGGACGGTGTCCCGGAAAACTGTCAAAAGAAGCAGGGCCTTCGGGGAACTAACAAAATAGCTGTTGACACTAAGTTAGGCGAGATGAAGACCACCTTGGTGGGTAAATGCGTCAGCAGGCCGAGAGTCCTTAAGGTCGCTATCGCCATCGCTCTACTCCTCTACTCCAGCGTAGAGGATGTATTTGCCGGCGAGAGTGTCGCTGCGAAGTAGTGCGTTACGCCAGCAGTTTGAAAGCACGTGGATTCGCAGAGAAGACGCGCAGGACCAGTCATCCTGGGAAGCCAAGGCCCATCTTCCTTGGCCGATCTCCTAAGCGACTTCACCATTATCAGAGACATGAGATTTGTGCCGATCAATAAGAAAACTCCGGTCACTTTGGCGGTAGTGGCCGGATTGCCTATGGGTCTGATTGTTCTTTTTGTCACGCCAACCGATGAGCTGATACGGGCAGTACTGAAGATGCTCGGTTGAGTTTGGCAAGCAAAGAAAGAGAATGAGCGAATATGGACGCCTCTGCCACGATCAAGACAGAAAGCGTACACGTCCCGAACCGATCTTGTAGATTGCACCGATCAATTGGGCGCCTTTTTTCACCGCATTCTTGCCTTCGGGGCTCTCCAGCAGTTGCTGCATAGACCAACGCACATTCGCCTCGACTGCTTCCGCCAAAAGCTTATCCTTCGGCAATCGTCGGGCAGAGTCGGGCAAGCCGGGTACAATATTTTCTACCAGAATCTGAATGCAGGAACGCTGTTTCACACGATGATGCTTGAATTCTAGCGCGGCTTGCACGGCGCCACATCCCTCGTGACCGAGTACAACAAAAAGGGGTGTATGGAGGAGTGCGCCCGCATATTGCAGACTACCCATCACCTCAGGTGATATAACGTTCCCGGCGACGCGAACGATAAATAACTCTCCAAAGTCGGCATCAAAGATTAATTCCGGTGGAACTCGGGAGTCACTGCAGCCCAGGATCGTTGCAAAAGGTTGCTGTCCTTTTGCCAAGTCAGCAAGCGTTTCCTTGCATACGGTGGGAAAACGGGCCTGGCCGCGCATGAATCGCTCGTTTCCCGCGATCAATTTACGTAGCCCTGCTTTGGCGGAGCGATTTGGCTTTTTCGTGTGTGGAAACGTCATCGCACCAGCGCTCACAATGAACTGTATTCAAGAGGCAAGGTTGTCCAGTAACTTGGGTTTAAGACCTTTTTGTTTACGGAAGCAGCCGGTATTGTACACGACTCTGGGTTGGGGCTTGCAGCCACGGTTCCGGAACGCGCGCCCAGTCCTGTCGGAGGCAGCTAAGTCTCAATTTTCATAGCCAATAGCCCTGCGCGAGGCGGAAAGCCGAATAAGTCGTTAACTGTAAAGTGAAGATCCTCAAACACAAATGCGTAGCTATGCGGACTAATTCAGGCCGGGATCTGAGCGGCCGGGATCGGCGCCAACCCCTTCAGGACGGATAAGGGGCCAGCGTATCGCTTGTTGATGTCGTGGCTATCCCCTTCCGAATTGAACGCGAGCGCCAGTGTCTCTCGGCGTTCCTTTAACGAGCGCGATGAGCCGCGCGTCTCATTTCCGGTGTGCGCAGAGAGACCCTTGATTTCGCCGTGGGGAGTTGTCCCCGCGAACTGTTCTTTCAACGCGGCCACCTCAGCAATGACCTGCCAATGCCACGACGGCGACGACCACGGTCAGCCCGGCTATGGTCAAGAACTGTAAGGAAATCCAGACAATCGCAGCGAGCGCGCAGATTCCCCCGAGGATGTCGCCGGAGATGCGGTGGAACTGTTTTTCGGTTGCTTCTCCCACAGTGCTCAATGGCCTTGAGCTGAAATTGCAGCGCCTCAGCGGGCCTCCCGCCAATCTGAAGTAATCGCTACCCCGGCACTCTCTTTCCGCTTCTAGTTGGCAAATCATGAACCCGCTTTGCGGAGGGGCGTTCGATATTCACAGCGAGGTGTTTCGACGCGCCGGCAAACGAATCCGCCACAAAAATAACCTGTTCACTCACACGGCTGCGGCTACACGATAGTTTTCTTCTCGGACCGGAATAGGGATGGTCGCGTAGACAGTCGTACCATAGCCGGGCTCGGACTTGATGAGAAGCTCCCCATTCGCCATTTGCAATCTCTCCCGCATGCTGACAAGGCCCAGGCCCTGACCGGACAGCGCGTCCTGAAGTTCGAAGCCAGCGCCTAGGTCGCTGACGGACAGATGAATCTCCCCCGGCGTCTGAAAGAGCGTGACTCGAAACTGCCTAACACCACTGTGCTTTACGGCATTCTGCAGCGCTTCCTGTAATACTCGGAACAAACAGAGCGCCACAGCTTGGGGGATGTCGCGAGGCAAGTCAGCACAGCTGACGTCGATGTCAACGTTCTGGTGCTCGGCTAACTCTCTGCAGAAGGAGCCCGCCGCCGCGGCTAAGCCCAAAATTTCCAGTTTCGAGGAGTGTAGGCGGTGGGACAGCGCTTGAATGTCGTTTCCAATACCTGAGAGGCGCCGCACGGCCTTATCAATTTGCTCCGAAGCCTCAGCGCGCATTTCTGCGGGCTTGCTGCCAGCTTTCAACTCCACAGCCAAAAGGGCTATTTGTTGATTAATGTTGTCATGAAGCTCTCGAGCAATGCGGGTCCGCTCTTCTTCATGGGCCCCAATCAATTTGCGCCCCATGCTTGCCAGAGCGTCTTCGTAGACGCGTCTCTCTCTGTCCTGACGCAGAATGACCGCGAAGATACCGGCGAGAAGGAGCAGCGCAGATACACTGGCAATGGTGAACGATGTGATCGCAAACTTTACGCTCCGGTCAGTGGCGGCCTGCCGTCCAACAAGGAGCTGGTTTTCTTCATCGAGCATTTCCCACAGGATGGAGGAAATCGCGTCAAGTTGGGCATTCGATGTACCGGCGGTGACAAACCTAGAGGCATAGGAGGTGTTGCCCGCTTGCATTTGAGTCACTTCCCTGCGCAGAAGGTCAAGGAAGTCCACCAGCATGGGCCTCATGCGTGTGAGGCGACCCACCTGGCGTGGGTTGTCCGAGGTAAGGGAAGCCAGGCGCTCGAAGTGTTCGGGTGCGGATTTCATGCCGTCAGCATACGGCCTCAATGATTGAGGCTCGTGAGAGATGATTAAACCGCGCACCCCACGCTGAGTATCTTTGAGCGCCGACTCCAGAGCGTAGACCTCCGCGCGCACTTGATTGGTGTGGCTGACCCATTGAGCTGTTTTGGAGACATTTTGAACGCTACGATAATGGAGAAAGGAACTAACCAGACCGGTCGCAACAAAGACCGCTAAAGCTACGAGAATCATTTTTCGATGAACACGCAAGCGACTACCTGCTGGCAGGGGCGTTCTGTGACTAGCAACGATGCTATCACGTCTCCCCAATTTGAGATTAACAATGCAAGTAATTTCCTCGGGACGCTGTCCCTGACTTTTCAACCACTTACGACTTTGGCGTGTAATACTAGAATGGGTTTGCCG
>Ga0247661_1000196_pt1 | contig 11239 bp, 10 predicted proteins | sample CNK02_metaG_FD_182799 | JGI IMG/M metagenome (GOLD analysis project Ga0247661, IMG submission 182799) | Soil microbial communities from Purdue University Martell Research Forest, Indiana, United States - CNK02 | ecosystem: Environmental > Terrestrial > Soil > Temperate forest > Bulk soil...
GCCTTGCGGTGGAGGGCCTGATGGCAAGTTGTACAGACGGTAATGCCATTCTCGGGATCGTACCGGAGATCCGGATGGTCAGCCCAGGAAAGGACGTGATGAGCCTGCAGACGACCGCCACGGGCACAGCAAACCGCACAGGTAAAGTCGTCGCGCTCGAACACGGCCTGGCGCCAGTCCTTGTACGCCTTTCGCACCTGAGCCGCCTGGCGTTCCGTGGTGTAGCAAGTGCCGGATGAATTCTTCCCGCACCGCAGCGCCGAGCTCTGGGCGCGCATCGCGCACATCGAGAACCACCTGGCGAACACCTCGATCCGCCGGCCGGGGGTGGGCGGACTGTCGACGGTGGGGTCGTCGATCGCGATCGGCACGGCGGGCGGCGGGTCGGCGCCGTCGCCGGTGAACCCGGACGACTTCCTGCTGGTGCAGCCGGACGGGGTGGACCGGAACCGGGCGCAGCCGACGGATGACGCGTTCCACGCGCTGGTTGTTCAAGCGCATTCGGCGAGCCAGACCGCCGACTGGCAGCAATGGCGCGAAGCCGATGATTCCGTTGCTGCGGCGGTGGGTCCCCAGGCAGGCTATAACTTCAGTGCATCCGAAACAGCCTTAACGGTTCAGCGGGCCGGTATTTTCGATGTTCCCGTTACCTCTAACGCTAATCAGGCTCTTTATGTGCGAATGCCCCAAAGCGCTCCGGGGGGGTCGTGGATTTGTGCCTTTGAGACGAGCGATGCATTCGGAAACTTGATTGCCGGCGTGGGGCTCGATCTGTTTACCGCCGGGCCGGACTTCTATCAGCCGGATTCTGTTTCTGTTAGTCGCATCGTCGCGGATCTAGCGCCCGCGTTCGCTGACAATACGAGCGCCGTGTGGAGGGGTCGGGTCAATATCCAAGCCAGGGACTTCGGCGGAATCAGGACGGGAATCACCATTGAAGGAACGGGGACCGCGCCCGCTATTGGATTCCTCGGTGCGCCTGCCGTCGTGCGGCCGACGAGCACCACGGACCTGCGGCAGGCGCTGATTGACCTGGGGCTGTATACGACCGGGGGCGCGACGCCGCTCAACCTGAACGGCGGAACGCTGACCGCCGGCGGCGTGGCGGCCGGGCTGACGACGAAGACCGGCCCGTACACGCTGCTGTACACCGACCAGATGGTCGAGGTGGACGCGGGCGGGGGGCCGGTGACGGTGACCCTGCCGACGGCGGTGGGGCACAGCGGGCAGTGGTTCACGATCAAGAAGATCGACGCGACCGTGAACGCCGTGACGATCGCCACGACCGGCGGGCAGACGATCGACGGCGGCGCGACCGCCGTGATCCTGATGCCGCAGACCGCCCTGGATCTGCGCTCCAACAATGTGAACTGGGATCTGGTGTAATGGCCTATATCAATCCAGCCGTACCGGACGAGAGTACGTTTACCGAGGGCAGCTCTGGGGTGGTGGCTTCCGGCGGGGAGTTCAACGACGCCTCGGCGGACGTGGTCGCGGGCAAGATCGCGGGGGTCCGGATCACCAAGAAGCGGGCAGCGCACGCGAACCTGCGGGACGCGACGGGGACGGAGCTGGGCACCGCGGCCTCGCCGCTGTCGGTGAATATCATCACCGGGGGCGGCGGCGCGGTGACGGTGGCTGACGGGGCGGACGTGGCCGAGGGGGCGACGACCGACGCCGCCGTGGCGACCGACGTGGCCGGGACGGTCTCGGGCAAGCTGCGCGGGCTGGTGAAGATCTTCGCCGACGTGTGGGACAGCGCCAACCACTGGCTGCTGGTGAAGGCGGTGCAGTCCACCCCACTGACGAAGTCGTTCGCCAATGCGTGGCCGGTCGCGCCGGCGGGCACCACCGGCGGCGCCAGCTTGAGCGTCGCCGGCACCTCGACCAGCCTGACGACCAGCCTGGCGGGACTCGGGACCACGCTGGTGTCGCTGACCGGCACCTGGGTGGGGACGGTGCAGTTCCTCCTCGGGGATGCCCTCTCCGCGACCGTGGCGGTCAACGCCTTCAACCTGACCACCAAGGCCGTGGAATCGACGACGACCGTGAATGGGGAATGGCTGATCCCGGTCAACGGGGCCAGCTTCGTGACCGTCAAGTTCCTCGCCCGCACGAGCGGCACGGTGTCGGTGCTCATGGCGGCGACCGGCGGCAACTCGGTGCTGACCGCGATTCTGGAAGCGCTGCCCGCCGGCACGAACACGATCGGGGCGGTGAACCAGGGCAGCTCGCCGTGGGTGGTCTCGGGCACGGCGACGGTGAGCGGGGCATTGACCCACAACAACGCGGCGCCGGCCGCGACGAACGTGGGCGCCCTGGTCGGCCTGGCGAATGCGGCGGCACCGGTCTTTGTCGAAGGGGATCAGGTATTGCTCTCCCTCGATCTGGCGGGCAATGCCCGGATCGTCGAGAGCCGGCCGGGCTCGACGACGAGCGTGGTGGACCTCCTCGCGGCGACCGACGCGACGCGGGTGCTGACGATCCTCGCGGCGAATGCCGCCCGCCGGGGGGCGACGATCCGGAACGACACCGACCAGGCGCTCATGATCCGGGAAGGCGGGAGCGCCTCGGCCACCAATTACACCGAGATCCTCCCGGCCGGGGCGCGCTACACACTGGACTATCCGGCCTCGACCGGCATCCTGACGGCCTATCTGCCGCAGGTGCCGAACGGGCGGCTGATCGCGACAGAAAGAAGCTAAACGACGATGCCGGTACAGACGGATGGATTGACGAGCACGAAGGACCGGCCGCTGCCGGTGCAGCCGGACGGGCAGGTGCCGACCCAGGGGGCCGCGGAGATCGACCTGTTGGGGGCCATTTTGCGGGAGATGCAGGCGGTGCGGCTGATCCTGGCCGAGGCGTTCGACATCGACATTGATCCGGAGGAGATGGAATGATCATCAAGGGACGCGTCGGTCCGGCCCGGTATGGGGACGATCTGGAGGCGCCGCCGCGCCTCGGCAACCAGGGCGAGCTGATCTACGGGAACCTGAACCCGAAATATTACGAGCAGACGATGCGCGGCAACGGCTTTATGTACTCCGCCGCGATCGGCGGCAGTGTGCTGGCGGCGTTCGGCACCACCTCCGCGCCGTTCCTCTGGAACCCGATGGGCTCGGGGCGCAACCTCATTATCACGAAGGTGGCGGTCGGCCTGGACGCGACCGGCACGACCGCCGCGGGGCACGTGGTCTACGGGTTCCAGAGCAACCTGGGCAGCAGCGTGGGCACGGCGGCGCCGGTCGTCTCCGGGACGTTCGTGGCGCCGGTGAACCTGAACATCGGCTCGGGCGGGGCGAGCGCCATGCGGTTCGCGCCGACGACCGTGTCCCTCACCGCGGCTTGCACGTTCCTGTGCACGATGGGGCTCGGCCAGGCGACGGCCGGCACGACGGCGACCTCGCCCTACATCGCGATCGACTACGTGGATGGCCGGATCGTGATCCCGCCGGGCAGCGCCTTCAGCGTGGCCGCCTCCGGCTCGATCGCCTCGACCTACACGATCTCGATCTTCGGGCTGGAGTTGCCCGTGCCGCTCACTCTCTGATTTTGGATTTTGGATTTTGGATTTTGGATTAGCCGACAAAGGCTCCGGACCGAACGCCCTTGACTTTGCCGGGAGCAATCCAAAATCCAAAATCCAAAATCCAAAATAAGGAGACGATCATGCGTATCGAACAGTTAGTGGGGCCGTCGCGGTATTCCGACGACGTGGACGCAAGCCCGCGCCTGGGCAATCAGGGGGAGACGATCGTCGGGCAGCTGAACCCGGAGCATTACGAGGAAGTGCTGCGCGGCAACGGCTTCGTGTATTCGGCGGCGGCAGCCGGGGCGGCGCTCGCGGCGTTCGGCGTGAACAGCGCCCCGTTCCTCTGGAACCCGACCGGGAGCAACGTGAACCTGGTGATCGTGAAGATCGCCATCGGCCTCGCCAGCGTGACGGCGACCGCCGGGCATGTGGTCTACGGGTTCATGCAGAATATGGGCTCGCAGATCGGCACGGCGGCGCCGGTGGTCTCCGGCACCTTCGTGCCGGGGGTGAACCTCCTGATCGGGGCGGGAAAGCCGTCGGTGATCCGGTTCGCGCCGACGACGGTGACGCTCCTGGCGGCAACCGCGGCGACGTTCCTCTGCACGTCGGGGCTCGGCCAGGCGACGGCGGCGAGCACCGCCGTCTCGCCGTTTGTGGCGATCGATAACGTCGACGGCGCGATCATCATCCCGCCGGGCTGTGCCTTTGTGATCGGCGCCTCGGCGACGATCTCGACCTTCTCGACCTGCATCTACGGGCTGGAGTTGCCGATCCCGCTGACGGCGCCGTAAGGAGGACTGGATGGCTCAATCACTGACCGCGAAACGGGTGGCGATCGCCGAAGCCACGGTCGCCGGCGCGACGGCGCTGCTGGACGCGGCGAGTGGACTCGCGGCCCAGAAGATCGTCCGCGACCAGAGCGGCACCCTGACCGACGCCGAGCTGCAGGCGGTGGCCGATCTCGCCCACCTGACCGCCTTTTTGCTCGGGACGGTGCTCGACAACCTGACGGTCGACCTGAACACCTGGCTCTTGGGCCATGTGGGCGACAACGTCGCGAACCCGGTGCGCCGGGACCTCTTGGCGCAGATGCGCCGTTCATAAGGAGGGGAGATGGCTCAAGATCAGACGAGTAAGCGCCGCAATATTGCGAGCAAGGCGGCGACCGCCGCGACGCAGTTATGGGACGCGGTGACGGCCCTGCAGGAGCTGGCGCTGGAGCGAGCGCAGTCGGGGAACTTTGTGCAGGCGGACTTCGACGGGACGGCGCTCGCTTATCTGACGCCGTTTCTGGTGGGCCTCTTGCTGGACACGGTGACCCCGGCGATCGGCACGTTTATGGCCGCCCCGCTCGGCGGTGGGGCGCCGCCGCGGGATATCCTTTTGCAGATGAAGGCTTGAGGATGAAGGTCGTGCTGGTCCAGGCGACGGTGACCCCGATCTTCGCGGTGCAGGATGACGAGGGGCGGGCGGTGCGGACCTTCGGGCCGGAAGAGCGGCAGTGGACCGTCTACTACGGCGAGCTTTCGGGACTCGCGGCGCGGATCGCGGCGTATGAGGCGGAGGGGACGGCGCTATTAGGAGGAGAGCATGTCCATTGCGGTGACGATCAATGGGGCGCGGCGCCTGGGGGACGGGGGGACAGGGACGCTGTTGATCGACGTGACGGTGGGGACGAGCCACCAGCTGATCCCGTTCGCGGAGCAGGTGGTGGCCTCGAAAGGCACGGCGGCGCAGCAGATCGCCTACGTGGCGGGGGTGGCGGCCGGCGTGGTGAGCGGGGCCACGAACCTGACCACGACGCCGGCGGGGCTCGAATACCTGCAGGGCTCAACCACGGTGACAGGAGCACAACCGATGGCAGCAACCGGGGTGACTGAACGGACGACCACGACCACGCCGGACACCTTCGCGGCGACCGACGCGGTGATCTACGTGAACGCGACGGCGGGGAACAAGGTGCTGAACCTGCCGACGGCGGTGGGGATCGACGGGCAGCGGTACGAGGCGAAGAAGATCGACAGCAGCGCGAATCTGGTGACCGTGACCCCGAACGGCGCGGAGACGATCGACGGGGCGGCGACCTTGGTGCTCTCGAAGCAGGGCGCCAGCTGCATCCTGACCAGCGACGGCACGAACTGGCAGGCCAGCCGCGCGATCGCCCTGCCGGCGGCGGTGCAGACGGGCGCCTCGGCCGGCGGCATCGCCACGATTGCCGACGCGCCCGCCAAAGCGGCGATTACGGCACTGCAGAACGCGCTGGCGGCGATGGGGCTCGTGACGACGGCGGCGTAAAGGGAGCGCCCGGCGGGAGCGGTGTAGACCCCCGCCGGGAGTTGCCACGCTCACTCCGGCTTGCGCCAGGGGGCTGTTTACCGCGAGCGCGTGATTCTCCTTCACGCCTGGTGATTCTGGCTCACCGCTTTTCAAGTCCAGCGCCGATAAGCGGAAGGGAGAGGCACTGACATGGGCTTTGATCTGGGCAGCGCGGAAGGGGGAGCGCAGACCGCCGGCAGTGCCGGGGGTCCGTGGGCGGCGCTGGCGGGCGGGATCATCGGCGGCTTTATGGGCGGCCCGAAACTGCCCCGCGAACTGAAGAACCTGTACCGGCTGCAGTATGGCCTGGCGGGCCAGCTGCGGGACCAGTCCAACTCGATCCCGCTGTCGCTGCCGCAGGAGCAGGCGGCGCTGGCGAGCCAGCGGGCGCTGGGGGCGGAGCAGTTCGGGAACCAGACCGCGAACCTGTACAACGCCTGGAACCAGGATACGGCCGGGCCGGGCGCGACCGCCGACCTGATGCAGAACAACGCCAACGCCTTTCAGGGCTTTCAATCGAGCGTCTCGGCCGAGCATCTCCTCGCGGCCCTGAACCGGCGGCAGCAGATGAAGCTGCAGGCGAGCCAGGTCGCCGGGAACGCCGCCTCCGGCGTGAAAGATTACCAGCAGCCCCCGGACCTTTCCGGGCTGTTCGGGAACATCGCCCGCCTGCACGCGCAGCAGCAGGGCCAGAACCAGGGCGACGGGATGCCGAGCTTCACGAGCCAGGCCCATCCGCTGCAGCCGATTGCGGGGACGACCCAGCAAGGAATGCTGCCGGCGGTGAGCTTTGGCGGGCCGCCCGCGGCGAGCCAGGGGGTTTTCTACGGCGGCGGGGCACCGGCCGGCCCGCCCATGACCGACCAGGATTGGATGAACAAGGCCGGAGCCGCCGGCGCTTTCCGCTTCTGAAGGAGGCCCGCCATCCAGTTCAATATTGGCGACGCGCTGAAGACGGCCGGGGCGATCGTCCAGGGCCAGCTGCAGGGCCAGCTGGACGCGCAGGCGGAGCGGGATCAACAGCAGCAGCAGGATTTCAACCGCCAGCTCTCGCTTTATCAGTTCGGCCAGGCGGGCGAGAACCGGGTGACCGACACGGAGCTGGACGCGGCGCGGCTCTCCACTGATCCGGAAGAGCGGGCGCGGGCCTTCTCGGCGGTCGCGAACCGCCAGGCGCACACGCCGTTCTCGGCCGCGAACCTGTACAACGCGCTGCCGCCGGACCAGCAGCGCTTTCCCTTTCCCGGTGGACAACCGGGGACCCCTGTCCCTTCGTTTCCTGCCTCGAAGGGACAAGCCGGAATGCCGGGGGGCGGCCAGCCGGCCACTGCCGCCCCCCGGCCGACGGCACCACTTCCGTCCGCACCGCTTCAGTCCGCGCAGCAGAGCTTCTACGGGCCGTTCACCCAGGCCCTGAACCAGCCGAACGCCCCGCAGCCGCCGGCCGGCCAGGCGCCGCCGTCGGCGGCCGGCCCGTCCGGGACCAGCAGCGCCGGTCCGCCGCCGGCCGGCCAGGGCGCGCCGAACATCGCCGCGGTGACCCAATCAACCGCGGCGATCACGGCGAACCAGGCCAGCGCCCCGGTCGGCAGCGCGCCGGGCGTGCAGGGCTACCAGCCGCCGGCCGAGACGCCGGCCGCCCCCGCCGTCGCCTTTCCCGATTTCACCCTCTCGGCCGGCGGCGTGCCGCCGAAAGACGCCGACACGCTCGACAAGCAGATCGACGCCGAGATCCAGAAGCTGCAGAAGATCGCCCCGGCGAATGTGGACCAGGCGACAGCGCAGAGCGAACTGATCGCCCAGCGCCCGGACCCGGCCTCCCTGCGGACCAAAGCGGGCTACGACGCGGCGCGCAGCTACCTGCGCGTGCTCCTGGGCCAGACGCGCGCCGCCGGCCCGCAGATTCTGGCGCAGGAGAAGGACCAGATCAACACCTTCAACAAGCGGCTGGAGCCGTACCAGAAGGGGCTGGTCGCCACCGGGGCAGAGGCAGCCGTCGACCTGCCGCAGCTCTTGCGGGAGTACGACCAGGCCGGCGTCGCCCAGGGCGGCGGGCGCACCGACGCGAACGGGAAGCCGCTCTACGTCAACAAGCTGCCGGCGGTGCTGGAAGCGCACCGGGAGCAGATCAACGAGATCGAGCGGCGCTGGCAGGCGGGTGACCGTGAGGGGGCGAGCCAGCTCGCGATGGACGTCACGCACGATTTGAAGCGGGGCTGGGACCCGAAGGCGGAAGCCGCCGTGATGGCCGGGCTGTTCAAGCTGTTCGGGAACGCCTCGACCGCGCTCGCCCACGATCCCGTTTTTATTCGCGGGCAGCTGCAGAAAGCGGGCCTGGCGGACCGGTTCGCCAACGTGCCGGACGGCGAGCTCGGCGAGCTGTTCTTCGGGGCGCGGGCGGAGAAGGGGCGCCAGGCGATCACGGCGCTCCTGCCGCGGCTGAAGGGATTGAGCCCGGAGGCGCGGCAGCCGGCGATCGACGCGCTCGCGGGCTACAGCAAGATCGCCGACCCGAAGGCGCCGCCGGTGGAGATCGACCCCGCCGACTTCGACCGCCTCACCCCCTATGAAAAAGCGCGGGTGGCCGCCTCGAATGTCCGGCTGGCGATCGCCCAGAACCGCCAGAACGACCAGCACCAGAACGCGCTCTCCCTACGGGCGCTGCGCGAGGCGCAGATGGCGCGCCTGAACGCCCTGATGAACAACCCGAACGCGAAGGGCGCGAAGAACGGCGTGCTGACCCCGAACGCCCAGGTGCACGTGGAGGCGCAGCTCTGGAACCAGGCGGACCGGGGGCTGCAGATCTGGTACCGCCAGGACCCGCAGCGGGAGAAGGACAAATACCAGTTTTTGAACCGGCCCGAGAACGCGGCCCTCAAAGCCTACCTCGACTCGGACAGCCCGACGGTGGCGGAGCCGAAGTTCACCCTGCAGTTCCAGAAGGACGACGACCCGGACGTCATGGCCCAGACGATGGTGAAGGAGTTGACCGAGCACCGCGCCCGGATGAAGTACATCCAGAAGGCGCTCACCCTCGGCCCGCAGGGCAACCCGCTCGACCATTTTCCGCAGCCGCCGAACACGACCGGGTCGGCGGGTGCGGCGCTGCCGGGCGGCGGACCGCCGGGAACCGGCGTCAAGCCGGCGGCGATCCCGGCGACTCAACCGACCGGCGGAACGAAGGTGGACCCGGCGGCGTTCCGGTATTCGGTGGAGATGACGGTCCGGCACGGCGGCGACCGGTTCGCGGCGATCCAGCATTACCGCGCCCGGCCGGATCTGGTTCGCGCGCCCCCGCCGGGGTGGAAGTAAATGGCGACCGCCGCGCCGATGACCGACGAGGAATACTTCGCGCAGCAGGCGCAGTCGCTCTCGAACGCCACGGACCCGAGCGCCGGCCTCTCCGACGACGCCTACTTCGCCGATCAGGCCGCGCAGCTGACCCCGAACGGCGCCGGGCCGACCCCGGCCCAGGTCGCCCAGGGCAAGGCGGCGGACGCGCTGCTCCGAAAGCAGAAGGCCCCGCCCGAGCTGCCAGAGCTGCCGGTCCCGACGACCTACACGCCCCAGGGGCAGCCGCAGCCGTATCCGACGGGCGACTTCGCCCAGCACCTCGCCCCGGCGCCGGCCGGCATCAACTACCATCAGTATCACCAGGGCATCCTCGCCACCGAGAAGAGCCTGAAGACGGAAGGCGCCGGGCTGACGCAGGCCGATGCCGAGCTGAACCGCCGCGCCCGCGCGCTGACCCAGGAGCAGGCCGAGATCCAGAAGGGCCTGCTCCTCCACAACGAGCACCCCGAAGAGTTTGACCCGAACCGCGTCGCGGCGTTCCAGGCGAAGGTGGACGCGCACGAGGCGGCGGTCGCCCAGCTGAAGGCGGACGCGGCGGCGCTCGACCAGCGCCGCGCCCTCTATAAGGAAGCGTTTGAGGGGTACAAGAGCGACTTCGCCGCCTACAGCGCCGGGCCGTCGCGGGTCCAGGTGCCGAAGGTTACCCCGTTCCGGTACGCGCCCGGCCCCGAGGAGAGCCGCTTTAACAACGCCGCGGCGCGCTATGCCGCCCTCGCCAAAGGCGATCCGAACGCGCGGGCGCGGGCCGATCAGGAACGGGCGCTGGCGGCGGTGGCGCTGGTCCCGACGTTTACCGCGCGGGCCGCCGCCCTGAAGCAGAGTGGGCAGGCGCTGGCGCAGCAGGCCGGCGCCCTGAACGCGCTGCTGGCGCAGCAGCGGGCGGGGACGCTGACGCCCGGCGACGAGCGCCGGCTGATCCAGGCGGGCCAGGCGCTGGTGGGGGCGGTGAAGGCGCATGACGACGCCGAGTTCGCGCTCGCCAACCAGCGCAAGAACGTCGCCAACCTGATCCGGGAGCGGCTCAAGAATGGGCTGCCGCTGCACACCGGGACCGAGTATCCGGAAGAAGTAGCGGCCCGCGCGGGGAAGCCGGCCGAGTGGGCCGAAAAGCGGCTGCAGGATCTCCTCCATTTTCTGGCGCCCTCCGGGGCCGCGGCGCAGCGGCAGCAGGCGGCGGTGGAGCGGGACCTGCAGCTGACCGGGAAGTTCCCGGCCCTGCCCCCGAACCCCGGCCACACCCCCCAGGAAAAGCAGCAGTACACCGATTTAAAGAACGAGGCGCTGAACTACGTCCGGAACGAATACCGCACGGCGCACCCGCAGGGCGGGCCGACCATGCTCGGGATCGAGGGCCCGCCCCCCGAGGAGTTGGCCCAGCAGCTCGCCGTCCTGAAGCGGAACCCGTTCCAAGCGCAGCTGATCCCGATCCTGCGGCTGCAGGTGGCGGCCGAGGAGCAGGCGAAGGCGACGGCGCAGCCGGGGGTGGCGTACGCGAACGACCTGTCCCGCGCGCTGCTGGCCTCGCTCGGCGGCTCGCTCGCCGGGGAACTCCTGGCGGTGCCGCTCGCGCGGCTGCCGGTGGTCGGCGCGCTCTTGAAGCAGCCGATCTTCGGCGACGGCGCGGCGAAGGCGCTGGCCCGGCTCAGCGTCCGCACCCTGGTGCACGGCGGCGTCGGGGGCGTGGGCGGCGGCACGGCCTCCTCCCTCTATACGGCGCTGCAGTCGGCGGAGCAGGGCCAGAGCGTCCGGAGGACGGTGCTCAACAGCCTCAAATCGTTTGGACCGGGGTTTGTGTTCGGTGCCACGGCGTCGGCGGCGCTCGGCCTGGGCGGCGACCTGATCTTCGGGCCGAAGGCGGCGCCGCCCGGCCGGCCGGTGGGACCCGACGGCGAGAAGGCGGTGCCCCCGGCGTGGCTGGTCAGCGAGTCCGGCGGCGAACTGGGCGGCGGGATCGGCACCGAGCGGATCCGGACCCCGGAGTCGTATGCGGTCCGCGCGCAGCTCTTCCGGCAGAACGCGGCGGCGGCCGAG
>Ga0247661_1000197_pt1 | contig 11200 bp, 7 predicted proteins | sample CNK02_metaG_FD_182799 | JGI IMG/M metagenome (GOLD analysis project Ga0247661, IMG submission 182799) | Soil microbial communities from Purdue University Martell Research Forest, Indiana, United States - CNK02 | ecosystem: Environmental > Terrestrial > Soil > Temperate forest > Bulk soil | place...
CAAGATCGCGCCAGCGGGCGGATTCTCAGCGATGGAAAAGCGGCGCCGATACGCCGACGTGGAAATTTCGCCGGCGTCGTTCAAATAACCAAACCGTGTGCGCCAAGCCGTGCGCGGCGCAAAGAGATGCGTGTTTTCCGCAGCGATCGAAGTGGAGGCTTGCCGCAGCGGGCTAATATCGTCGAGCACCCAGAACGATCGCCCGTGCGTAGCGACGACGAGATCGTCGTCGTGTACGACCATGTCGTGGATAGGCGTGCTCGGAAGATTGAGCTGGAGCGGCTGCCAATTCATACCGTCGTTGAAAGAAACCCAAATGCCCGTTTCTGTTCCGACGTAGAGCAATCCCTCCCGCGTGGGATCTTCGCGCACCGCGTGAACATAAGAATTGTCAGGCAAACCAGCAATGATTTTCGTCCAGGTTTTGCCAAAGTCCCTGGTCGTGAAAATGTACGGCTTGAAATTGTCGAGCTTGTGCGCGTCCACTGCGGCGTAGGCCGTTCCTGCCTCGAACGGAGATGCTTCTATGAGGCTGATCATCGCCCATTCAGGAACTTCTTTCGGCGTAACGTTGGCCCAGGTCTTTCCGCCGTCGCGCGTCAATTGAATCAAGCCATCATCGGTGCCAGCCCACAGCAAGCCCTCCTGCTTCGGGGATTCCGCGAGCGTGAAAACCGTATCGTAATACTCAACCGTGAGCTGGTCTTTCGTGATGGGACCACCCGAATCCTGCTGCTTGGACTTATCGTTGCGCGTCAGGTCCGGGCTGATCGTGCTCCAGGTTCGCCCAGCATCGTTGGAACGAAATACATATTGCGAGGTGTGATAAATCACGTCCGGATTGTGCGAAGAGATGACAATCGGCATGGTCCAGGTGTAACGGTATTTTTGTGTTGCTGCGGAATAGCCGGCGGGATCTTCGGGCCACTCCTGAATGCTCTGTGCCTGATTGGTGCGACGATCGAAGCGCGTGAAGATCGGTCCTTCGTCGTCGGCGTAAACGATATTCGAATCGCGCGGATCCGGAACGATGTAGCCGCTTTCCCCGCCGCCGACGTGGTCCCAGTCGCCGCGATCGATGAAGCCGCGGTCACTGCGCGTGCGGATGCCGAGCGAAAAGCTGTCCTGCTGCGAGCCATAGACACGGTAAAGAAAATCATTGTCCGCCGCTACGTGATAAAACTGCGCGGTGGGCTGATTGTTATCCGAGGACCAATTCTTGCCGCCGTCCACGGAGATGGTGGCACCGCCATCGTTGCCATTGATCATGCGATTTGGGTCGTTCGGATCAATCCACAGAGCATGATGGTCCCCGTGCGGAGCGTGAAGACGTTCGAAGGTTTTCCCACCGTCGAGGGACCGATACAAGCCGGTGTTGGCGATGTACACGCGATGCGAATCTTTAGGATCTGCCCAGACGTGCGTGAAATACCAAGCACGCTGGCGGAAGCGGTGATCGTCATTGATGAGCGACCATTTCGCGCCGCCATCATCGCTGCGATACAAGCCGCCTTTTTTCGCCTCGATGAGCGCGTAGACCACGTTCGAATCCGCGTTCGAAACCGACACGCCAATGCGGCCGAGCGGACCTTCTGGCAGCCCCTCTCCTTCCAGGCGCTTCCAGGTCGTGCCGTCGTCGTTCGAACGGTAGAGGCCGTCTTTTGCGCCGCCGCTATTCAGCGTCCAGGGCGTGCGCCAGCCTTCCCACATCGCGGCAAAAAGAATATGCGGATTCTGGGGATCGAACACGACGTCAATCGCGCCGGTGCGGTCGTCCAGATAGAGAACTCTTTCCCAGGTCCTGCCGCCATCGCGCGTGCGAAAGACTCCGCGCACGCTGTTCGGCCCATAAGCGTGGCCGAGAGCCGCGACGAAAACCACGTCCGGGTTTGTTGGATGAATGATGATGGCGCCGATGTGCCGCGTGTCTTTCAAGCCGACATTCGTCCAGGTCTTGCCGGCGTCCGTGGATTTGTAGACGCCATCGCCAAAAGAAATGTTGCCGCGGATGCACGCTTCTCCGGTGCCAACGTAAATCACGTTGGAATCGGAATCCGCCTCCGCAATGGCGCCGATGGACGAGACAGGCTGCTTCTCGAAGAGCGGATCCCAGGTGAGGCCGCCATCGGTGGTTTTCCAAACTCCACCCGCGACCGCGCCGAAATAATATGTGTTGGGCTGGCTCGGCATTCCAGTGACGGCCACCACGCGCCCGCCGCGAAACGGCCCGATCAGCCGCCACTTCATCCCGCCATACGTTTTGGGATCAATCTGCTGCGCGCTAGCAGCGACCGCAAAGACCAACACAAAAGTTAAAACCGTCAAAACGGACGTAACACCACAACGAAAGGAACGCACACACACCTCCACACAATCCAAATGCAACGCTTCGCTTACTATCACCGATGGACGCATACGGGCTATTGGTGAGCGCCTTCCATTTAATCATTTTAGGGTTTACCGCAGATAACCCCGAATGCTAGGAAAGCAGAGCAACGCCGGATGCAAGCAAAGGCGCGGAAAAGTGAATTCGCTGGTGCAAATCAGCTCGCGTTCCCTAAAAAAAAACGGTAGAAGGAACCCAGAACTAAGCGAAGGGGAGGTGATCCCAGCCCCCCGCCTCCAGTACTGGGACGTAGTTGGAACTCATCTGGAACGCATACATGCCAGAAATGTGCTGTAATCTATTGACTACAAAGGCATTAAAATTGGTGGAGGCGGGGGGAGTCGAACCGCTCGGCCTCACTGATTCCAGGTAAGTTATTCACTCTGCAGGGCCAACACACTCATATAAATCGGCGGTATTGGCTTAAAACGCTAGAGCTCGCGCGATATTCGCGTGACGCCGAGTCTGGGGGTGTGTAGGCACCACGAGTTTGTAAGACGGAAAGTAAATACATTTAGGTGCAAAGGACGGGGCGGTCTGTTGGAATTCCTTCCATCGCGTCAGCGACCTCGCCGGGCAGTCCGGTCCGTCCTAGCACCAAATACGGCGAGGAGAAACAATGCATATACACACGCAGCCGTTCCCTTCAGATTTCTTTGACCTTGTTTTTCAAGACACAATCCAGAACCACCAATTCGACATCGAGGTGCGAGTTCGCAATACCGATGGAGTCGTCGAGCAGATTTTCTGTCGCAGCAAGAAACAGGTTAAAGAGGCGTGGGAGGAAATTGAATGGTCGAGCCGAAATCGAGGTTGTGACGTTGATTTTACGGTGGTGCCTCGCCAAGAAAGTCACACCCAAAACAAAGAGCATACGCTTCCGAAAACGCCTGTCTTCAATTGTTTCTGGGCAGACATTGATGTAGGCACCGGCAAGCCTTTTTCGACACGGAAAAAAGCATTAAAGAGAATTCGCAAAGTTGGGCCGGAGCCAACCATCATCGTGAAGTCGGGAAAGGGACTGCATGTTTATTTTTGTCTCAAGAAAGAAAAGAAGATTGAGTCGCAACGAGCGGAGCTGATTCTTAAAAGTCTAGCTGCAAAGTTAAAAGCCGACCCGGCTGCGGCTCGTCGCACACGTCTAATGCGTGTGCCTAATACCGTAAACCAAAAATACGGGCGACTCGTGCGTTACGAAGTGTTTCCACACAATCGGTTCCGGCTTAAGACTCTCGAGCGTATATGGTGCCCTGGTGAAAAAACCGCCGAGCTTGGAAATAAGCGTAAGGACAACACTGACGACAGCACAAAGCTCTATGCGAATTTCTTCGCCACTCACATAAAACGCTTTGTCATTCTCGGGGGCGGCGTCGAGGCGTCGGGTCTATGTCCGTTTCATCATGACCGCCGCCCGAGTTTCTCGGTCAATCTAAGCACAGGCCTTTGGACGTGCCATTCGACTCGATGCGGGGTAAATGGAAACATCCATCGGTTTTGTAAGAAGCTCAAAATCAAATCGCCAAACAAGGTGATACTTAGGTTCCCTCGCGAGCGAGTTGCAGCCGCGGAGAATGAATGGTCAACCGAAAGCGTTTTCAACGAGTGTTACAGATTTCTGAAGAGCCAAATTCACTTCACATTGGCGTGGCAGCCCGTTCTTGTGACGCTATGGGCGATGGGAACTTATCTCCATAGGCAATTTCCTTGCTACGGGCACCTTTGGCTCAATTCTCCGACCACCCACTCCGGCAAGTCGAAGCTATTAAACGTACTGTGGTCCGTTTGCCATAAGGCTACCGAACCCCAACTCGAGCCTACTCCCGCGGTGCTGTTTCGTTTTCCGTCGGCAGTTGGGGGAACCATGCTGCTTGATGAAGTCGACAACCTTGACCCTCAGAAACGGTCAGACGTTATTGCGGTCTTAAATTCGTACAACAGCCAGGGCGTTGTTATGAGGGCTGTGCCTGGCAAGAGCAAAGACTTCCGAATCAAGAAGTTCTTCATCTACTGTCCGAAGGTGATCGCCGGAATCAATAATCTCCCGACAACTCTTCAGGACCGTTGCATCAAAATCCTGCTCCATCGAAAGAGGCAATCCGAGAAGGTGGAGCGATTTATGCCAGGAATGTTTGAACTCCAGGAACCTTTAAGAGAACAGCTCGACGCGTGGGCGGTGCGAGATGCACTTCGCATCATTCGGTCGTACTGCAACCGCGATGCCCTCGCTGTACCTCGTGACTCTGACGACCGAGCAAAAGATATTCTCGAGCCACTTTTCGCGATTGCCAGCGTCTTGCCACACTGGGTCAAATCCAAGTTGGTTGAAGGTGCAGAATCCATAGCCACAGAACGAAGTGACGAAGAGGAAGAATCCAACGCCGTAGTTGTGGCCGTAGAACTACTGAAATCACACTTTCCATCTAAACGTGACACTTGGAATCTGCGGACGGACGATGCTCTAAAATTTTTCCAAGAGGAAATCTCAAGTATAGGAACCAGGGCTCAGGCGCAGGCCGTATTGCGAAAACTAGGGTTTCGGTCCGTCAGAGTTCGGATTGGAACTCACGTTCTACGTGCCTACAAGATTCCCCGGAAGCGCCTCGACAAGCTCTGCGAAAGGTATACATCGGTGAGAGCGGCGTAGCGGAGGTAGCGGAAGTAGCGGCTACTATCGGTATTGATGCTGTCAAGATTAATGTACTAAGAATATATAGTGGCCAGGTTTTTTAACATTAAGCGGTACGCTACTTGCGCTACTTCCGCTACGGTCGGAGTCTTATCGGCTAAGGCACTGCACCAGCGCAACCTCTGCGCCACTTTTCGGATTAGGGCGTTCTATAAAGGGGAAAGTCAATAGTTACCAGGCGCGCGGAGTCCTTGCGCCGTGATCACTAACCGAATCGATAGACCGATTAACCGAACGGTTATCTCGCAGGACCCTGTTTCAAGAACAAAGCGTGTTCACTCCGCGCAAAATGGACTATTCGGCTCATTCTGCGGCTCTTCTTGCGCTCGGTCTTCCCCCGAAGCTGTGGAATGGGGATTGCAATCAGAGACGGGCAGACCAGGCATCAAGGAGAGACTATATGGCCGCCATCGCCCAAGCAACATTGCAGACGTCAATAACGCGTCAGAGGAGAGGCTACGGCTACTGGGCCCCGACTGCGAAGGTCAGTGCTGGAGTCCTCGCTGGTGCCGCGACGATTCTCATCACTGCATTCCTCGAACCGCACTGGAAAACCTGGACACAGCAGGACATGACACCTGCAATCGTCACAGCGATCACCACTATCGTCACGTTCGCGATTCAGTATTGGATACCTGATAGAAGGAAATAAAAGGGAGCTGGACGGACTCGACGTCGCACCAATATGTTTTTTCTTCAGTCTCGAAGTCGCACGCAATTTCCGTGCCATAAATTTATGATGCGCGAGGGTGCGGGACTTGATTTTCGGCGGAATACTACGGGCAACGCTACGGGCAGCTCTGCCCTACCCTGACACAAGAAAAAGATAAGTATTATGGATGTGCAATAGAATCCGGAAAACAGAACATGGCCCTTACGTGTCGCTATTTTTCCGAATCAACGCGCGAACTTTTACGACTTCGGGGGAGAGCGACACTTCGACAGGGATGTAGTTCCGCAGCAACCGAAGATCTCTCTTTCGGCATACAATGTCGCCTAAGTACGATTTTGTCAGAGCTTGGATCGCGAATGACTTCACGTCGCAAACTGCACTTGCTACTCGTGGCGCTGCTTCTCACAGCTCACGGTACGCTCGCTCAGGACGCAGCGCCGGTGCGGTACGGCACGTGGGCGGCAACCGCAGGGCCGTCAACCTTCCATGGCTCGTGGTCGGCGGAGACGCTTCCGCACAGTCCGAACGAGTCGCAGGGATCCTGGACGCTCGTGAACGATGCAAACGATCTCGTCCTCCAGGGAACATGGTCGGCAAAACGAACGGGCCCGCACTGGCACGGCACCTGGCGGGCGGAGACCGCGCAGGGCCAGTCCTTTCGAGGTGTCTGGGACGCAGACTTGCCCGACGCGAAAGGGGAGACGTTCGAAAGCATGCTCGCGCGCACAATCGGGAAGGACGTCGCGGGTTTCTGGCAGAGCGGCAGGTATCAGGGCAATTGGTGGCTGAAAGGGTCCAAGCCCAAGAACGCCAATCGGTAGAAGGCAGCCCTACCCATCAGCACGTCAAATGCAGAACCGCATTCGTGGTAGCCGAAGCTTTAAACCAGCTACGTCTCACATGTCATGGTTTTCGAAACAATCGTTTCAGTTTCTCCCATGTTGCCGCTGAAGAACGTCTGATCGGCACCCAAGCAGAAATCGCTGCGAACCAGTTCATGTGGAATCTGAAACTGAAGGATCGCCACGACGCAGAAGTAAAGTGCTTGGAGCCGCAGGACAGGCGAGTCTTCGAAGCGACAGCTAAAAAGTATGGTTGGGCGATTCATACCGCCAATTTCGAACTACCTCGCAAGGCAGTCGGATGCGGCTTTCCGTAAGCCAGGCCAGCTCCGTGTGCGAGCAATTACAACTTCTTCCCCGGTGATTGATGGAATTGGAGAAGCGAATGAACGGGCGCAGCTCAGATCGGGTCGCGCCAACCCTTCAGGACGCCGCCCGGATGATCACCCGATCGTTAAGCCATTTCCGGTTTGCCGACCAAGCGGGAGTCATAGCGTGGTAGCTCGGATCGATACGCCAACTGCGGCGACCTATCGATAGCGTGTTTATACAGCCAGGTTGTTCCGATTTGTTCCGAACACGCGCTCTGGCTGGAAATCTTTCAGACTGGCCCGAGGACACCGCCGAAAACCCTCGAAGAACTGCGCATGTCCTCTTAAGACGCGGGCCTTCGTGGCCTCGTCCACACTGAGCGACCATTCCCCCTCTTGAAACATACCCCCGAGCAGGATCCCATCGGTGCGCGGAAACATGTAGAGATCGTCTTCCATTAGCGCTAGGTAATTCACTTCGGCCTGTGGAAGCAGAACGGTCAGTTGTCCTTTTATCGGCGTCAGCTCCTGATCATCAAAAAGCGCCCGCGCACCCAGGCCTGTGCAATTGAAAATCGCGGGCTCCGTCAATTGCTGGAGCTGCATGACGTGCTCAAACTTCACCATCCGCACCGCGCCGCCGGCAATCCGGAAGTCAGTCAGCATCGCGTTCAGGTAGATCGGTGGCTCGATTAGCATGGTGTCGTACTGCCGCACGTACTGATATCCCGAAAAAGGATGTTCCGATTCCGATAGCTCACGCATTTCCGGCATGAACTTGCGAATTGGACTTCGCATTCCCTCCAGGTCAGCTTCGTCAAATTGGTGGTGGCGCAGTGAGTAATTCCTCATCCAGCGGATTCCGTACCGCGCGCCCAGAAGCGTCTGATACCGTCGGTAAGCACACTCCGTAGCCCGTAGAAACTGGTCCATGAAGGCCGCACTCTGCTTCCCGAACTCGAATACGTCGTAAGGTAACCACTGGCCGCCAGCGATGTTGGACGTAGTATTCGGAGGCAGCTCGCTCGCGTAAATCGTTACGCGCAGCCCTCTATCTTGCAAAAGACGCGCCGTGGCTAGACCCACCGCACCGCATCCGATCACAGCAACAGCTGAAGGTGGCTCCCCCGGCAGCAACTCCGTTGCCATCTGCGACGTTCCCCACGACAGCGCAATGCCCCCACCACCATGACCGTAATTATGAATGAGCAGTTTTTCTCCGAGCTTCTCCGCTCTGACCACGAATCCGGATGGACGGTACGGCCGGAGTCCGACCACGGTCCTGATCTCGCGGTCGGGAGACACCAGCACAGGCGCAAGATCGCAATTGTTTCCGGATAAGGGGACCGCTGCTCGGGGGCGGGCTCGATAACACCCGGAGATTACACCGCAGGTTGCGGTAAGGGCCGTCGTGCGCAGGAATCGCCGACGATTCACCCCATCCTCCAAAAACAGAATATCAGCAGTAGGTTTCGAGGGATTATACACCCTCATGCGCGACAGTAATCTCCTCTCCGCTCGACTCTGTTCGTTGTGGAACACGCAGGTCACCGCGTGGTAGGAGTCTCCCGAATACAGTTGACAACCAATTCTGCAGGTTAAGCACCGCCCGGTGCTACCCAAATCCGCGTCCTGGGAACCTGAAGCAGTGAGACGCAAATCGAAGCGGGTTAACGCCATGATCGCGTTACCGGAAGACCTGCTGAGAGGAAATGTGGAAGTAGCGAAGTGGGCCCATAGACCGCGGGCTGAAATCCAGAACGCTACGAAGTCACAGTCAGAAATCCTGTGGCACTCCGAGTTCATGGCACGAGTGTGCCTGGATTCTGGACGTACCCAATGCAGTTTTCTTCAGACTCAAATGCATTTACCAGCAGTTCTAGCCAAACAGCATCATTGCCGTCTAGCCCGACGAAAGTATTCTTCCTACCGCAACGCCGTCAATCGCGGGCACGAAAAGAGGTCCAGTGCCCAAGAGACGGTTTCAGAAAGGAACGTTTGTAAAGCGACGCGGGAATTGGGTGGGAATGTGGCGGGTTGACGCGATGCAACCCGACGGCACGATCAAACGGGAACAACGCAGCCAGACTTTCTCGGATTATCCGAGCGGGCGGCCAGAGCGAAGTTTCAACCGATCTTGGATGCCGTCAACGCCGCAAACCATGCGACTCCGCCAGTGCCCAAGACTTCCGACACGGTGGCTAAAGCCGTTTCGGAATGGCGCAAGCGCGCGGCGATGTCGCTCAAACCAAGTACCCGACGTTCGGCGGAGTCTCACCTAAGAAGTCTCACCGCACGAGGGCCACAACCCAAGCCAATTGGTAGAAATTGGTAGAATGCCCCGGAAACAACGACGTTTTCGCCCATCTACCCGCCTAGCGCACAGTGTGGACACAACAGCTCCCGCTCCTTCTAGACCGGCTATTCCCCGTCCCAAGATGCCGCAATCGCCGGAGCCTAGATGCACTCTCGCTTGGGTGTGCCCGAGTCCACATACGATCATTGCTCTAGGGCAAGTTAGGAATTGCTTCGGGGCAGCGACAACCTACTTCTTGAGAAATTAGAATTTATACGAGAATCGAATAGAGAAGCACTCGCATGCGGAGTCTCGTTCGATTCAGAGCCCGGGGCAGCGAGTGGTCCTCGGGTTTTTTGTGTTGCAGCAGTTCCAAACTAGAGCCTACCAACTCGGTGGCAGTTTATTGCTGTGGAAAAGAGATCTGCTATGAGCAGCCGCTCCCAAGAGCGAGTCCGCGGGTGCGGAAAAACTGGCTTAAGCCTTACCCTCTATCACGTCGGCTCCGATGGAACAGCACGCCCGCTCACGCATGGCTTCGAACACCATACCTGCGGCGACTGCCCTTCGACTCCCGCAGAGCGGACCTACGGAATCCTGCTCTGCGGGAGCTGCACCGTCTGCCTCCTCTTCCCGGACCTCCGAATGTCTTAAACAGGGCCGTGTTTTCTTTGTATCAGCGAGACCGCGTTCACGACGAAAGTTATACCATTGTCCCGCCACATGCCTGTTAAGCCGTGCATTACCGGACGAGTGGACACAGGACTCCGGACAGTATGCGGAGGTTCGATACCGAGTTCTAAAAAGTGCGAGAATCGAGCGGTCTAAGAAGAGATTCACGAAGGCGAGAACAACCAATGAATAGCAAAATGTCTCGCTCCACAATCGCGGCCATGGTCGTCACGTCGCTCTGGTCAGTAGGAGCCTTAGCTCTAGAAATAAACGGCGACGAACGGCAAGAGATCACTCGTCTGGCGGAGTTGACCAGATGGAAGGAGGGTACTGTCGTAGCCGATATCGGCGCAGGCGATGGAACGTACAGCATCCTGGCTGCCGAAACAGTTGGACCATCGGGCCGTGTTTATGCAACTGAAATTGATAAGGAAAAATTGCAAGCTCTCAAAGCGGAAGCTGCGAAACGTAAAATGAAAAACATCGTCGTAGTGGAAGGGTCGGCAGATGACACAAAGCTCCCATCGAGTTGCTGCGACACGATCTTTCTGCGACACGTATATCACCATCTTACGGAACCGCAGGATTTTGACAGGAATTTGGTGCGCTCGCTAAGGCCGGGAGCTTATCTTGCAATCATCGATTTTCCACCCAGACCCAATTTGCCACCTGTAGAAGGAGTTCCGAAGAATCGTGGGGGGCACGGAATACCAGAGAAGGTGGTGGTAGAAGAGCTGGCAGCCGCCGGATTGGAAGTCGAGAAGATTGTTGACGATTGGTCCTCGCAGGACTATTGCGTTGTTTTCGTGAAGCGCTCGCCTAGTAAGTGAATCCATCACCGGAGAGAATCGGTTTCCGCCTTTCTGCCGCCTTCGGAACGTCACTTTCTGAGTGCAGGACTGGCCCAGGACTCTGCCAGAAAAACCAACCTCATGGCTGCGGTTGCCTGCAAGTCTCGGGACGAGCGCCGAAACTGTGCCTCCATCTTGGTCTTCCGCGACGTCGAAGGCGCGTTATTCCACAGATTTTAGGTCTTCCCACCTACGAACCGAACAATCCTCTCGGACAGAATTACGTTTCATTATAGATAACTCTACAGTACACTTATTTGATGAGTTTCTGCGTATTACGGCTGCGCAATGCGGGTAAGGGCTTCGTCGAACCGAACGCCATGCAGTCGAAGCCCTAGAGCCACTAGCGAGGCCATTAGAAACGCATTCCGGGCTGGCTTAAAGGAAGGTGAGCTATGAGAACTGCGATTTACGCACGGGTCAGCACCAATAACGGCCAAGACCCTGAATTACAGCTCCGTGAATTGCGGGAATACTGCCACC
>Ga0247661_1000198_pt1 | contig 11199 bp, 8 predicted proteins | sample CNK02_metaG_FD_182799 | JGI IMG/M metagenome (GOLD analysis project Ga0247661, IMG submission 182799) | Soil microbial communities from Purdue University Martell Research Forest, Indiana, United States - CNK02 | ecosystem: Environmental > Terrestrial > Soil > Temperate forest > Bulk soil | place...
CTATTCACTGGCTTTTTTGCCTTCTCCCGAAATGGTGACGGTGCCACAGGTGTAAACTTGTCATTTTTTAGTGCGAGTTCTTGAACTATAGTAGCGGTGTGGGATTGCGGCTGCCATAGCCACAATACCCGGAGTTGTTCGGGCATGCCGCCAGTGTTGATGCGACTGCCCGATCAAGGATCCCAACAGTTTTATCGAATTGGAGATCGCTACACGGGAGAGTTAAACACGATTCAAGACTTGGAAGATTGTATCGACTGGATCGAACACGGCAGACTTCCTCGAGGTATTCAGCACGGCTATTGGATTGCGAGAAAGTATATTGTGCATCCGGAGCGAGGTTGGAAGGTGCCAGTAGCTACGGTGAGCTCATTTCACGTGTTTACCGCGAGAGCGTTCAGAGCTCAGGGAGTTGAGCTGATCCGCAAAATAATTGACGCTATCACCAGCGGCTCGTTAACTCTAACCGCCTCGGAGTCTGACGCCGACTATAATATCAGCGTGGAAGATTTGGCTTATCTGACTGACGCTCAGAATCATGGCCGAACGCGAGCGTTTTACACTCTCGTCGGATATGTTCGATGAGACTGTGACGAGAGGTTATATAGACGATGACGAGCCTCCTCTCGTTGGGGAGGAGGTGGGAAGAATGGATCCAGAGGAAGAGCAGCCCCCACCCCCGCTCGACACGTGGCACTACTGTGAACAAGCGTCGGAGCTGGAAGTGGATTGGGTCGGCTCGGTGCGGCTAGCCACCCTGTCCCGCGTAGTTGTCGGATCCCACGTTTGGTGCACATATGTATTCAAACTCATTCACAAGGACAGCCCGCTACCCCACCAAGAGGGGCGAAAGGCGGTCGAGGGGCTCCGACTACTCGAGCGTGGAAAGCGCACGCGTCCAAGAGCCTCTGACCACACTCCAAGCGGCTACCTCGATCGCATGGTAGGGTTCACATACAAACCGATTGAGAATGTGGTGGCGCCCACACACCCGGCAGTGCATGTGTATACGGCCGGAAGCGGTGGAGAGTGGCTTGTGTATGACTTTGAACGCCGCCCCGAGTGTTCCAATTGCCACAAGCCCATGATGTCGCTTAATGGACGATCTACGCGAGTGTTGGACAATTTTCGCTTTCGTCCATGCTGCTATCCGGCCCCCATCTTCCATCTACTTCAGCCGTCCGCGACGGTTGACATTGCACGCGTAGTGCCCGTGTTCTACGATCTAGAAACCACGCCGACGGAGGATGGAGTGCACGAACTGTACATGGGAATCGTTTCCATTCCCGATGAGCTGTTTGCCACTGGAGCGTTTGAGAATCGCCTACACAAGATCACTTCGGCCCTAGAGTTTATGCGGGTGGTGGATTCGGTGCTCGCCGCAGTGTCGTCGTCGTCGCCGCCGGTCGAGGGCAAGACTTCTGTGCAGTTGGTGTCGTTTAACGGTTCCCGATATGACGATCTGTTTTTGAACCAAGCGTGGCGAAACTATGTGTACCAACGCTGGGGACCTACTGCCCTTCGTGGGGTCGAGTATTCTGAACGTAAGAGTGCCCTGACGTTCAACACGCTGACCATTTCCGAACACTTGGAAGTCAGGTGGACTGATCTGGCTAGGTTTGTGCCGCCCACCAGCCTCAAAAACTTGGCCAAGTCGTTCAAGCTGGGAGTTGAGAAGGGCTCTATGCCCTTTACAGCTCTCAATGACTTTATCCGCAAGGGCCCAGACTCGGTGTTGCGCGAAGCGGATGGCTTTTTGGACACGGCGACCTACTACGGGGGAAACGCCGAAGAGCGGCAGCGATCGTTTGACTACTATCAGCTATGCGTTCCATTCGAACACCGGGGCGACCATACCAAGGATTTGGCAATCATGTGCGACGAGTATTGTCGACAAGATGTGCTTGTTACTGAAGCGGCATACCACACTTTGGCGCGTATGTACCGAACATATTTGGCGGATGAGGCTACAAAGTCTCCCTTTGGCGAGGGCAAATTTGAGCCAATGTGTTTGCATAGCCTTGCTACCATGGCGGGCAAAATCATGATGGCTTCGGCGGCGGGATCAAAGTCTTGGGGCTACAATAGCTATACCAAGGAAGAGCTCGTGTCGAATTGGGACATTCACTGTCCTCGCGGCCCCATCTACGACTTTATCCGTCACGCGCTCGTCGGCGGTTGGGTGAAGGGATACTATCAAGGACTGCTCGTGGATCGCAAGAACACACCACCCGACATGCTTGCGGACATTGACAAGCTCACCGAGCGCCACCTGAGCTATGTGGAGGACACTGGATTGGAAATGACGGACATTGCCTCGATGTACCCGGTGGCCGTCACCTATCCAATGCCATTGGGAGTTGGTGAATGGGTCGAGGACGAGAAAGAACGTGAGGAACTTATTCGTCAGGTGATTGAAGAGGACGATCCCATCAAAATTCACAAGTTCTTTGTGCGATGTAAATGGAAGGCTCCAGCGGCGCCACAGTTTTCAGAGTCGACTCTGCCCCAGCGAGCAAACAAAACCAACTCTCTGAGGTGGACGTATTGGGACGATGCTTCTGGCGAGCGCATTGTCACTTCGCTAGACTTGTGGATTGCGTGTCGAGATCACACGGGAGCGGGACCAGACTCTGTGTGGAAGTGCTATGATGCGACTGAGGTTCTCTTTTTCCCCACGAGTGCCCAGCTGTATCGGCCATTCATGGAGGCTTGCGCCAAGCTGAAGACGGACGGAACGAAGAGTGGCAACGAAGAGCAGCGGACGATCGGCAAGATTGCCATGAACTCTGCCATTGGAAAACTTGGCCAGGCGGTCGAAGCGCGACGCAATGTGCTGGGCGATAAGGCTGCTACAGACCTAGCGGTTGAGGGCGGAGACAATGTTCGACTTGTTGGAAGCTCGAACATTCACGTTGAGGGCGGACATCAACGCCCATCGCTGTCCGAGACTGAATACGTGTTTGGAGTAAAGGACGCCTCGCGAAACATGTGGCCGATTCACCATTCGGCTTTCATGTATGCCGCGACAAGACTGATGCGCCTCAACTGGAGCCTGCTGACGCGCCCTCCGGGGACTCCAGGACTAATCGACCAATCGCTGCCCGACACCCTCTACGGCGACACGGACTCGAAGCTGCTCGCCTACAATCACAGCAAATTGATGCCGGCCGAACTCATCGGCGCCGAAGTGGGCATGTTTTTGCCCGAACGCGAGTGTGGGCTCTACACCCGGCCCTTCTTTCAGGTGGAACCAGAAAAAGTTAGCGCAGCTCCCACCATCTCGATTCTGTCGGGAATTAACACGTCGAAAAAGTACTTTGTATATGGACACAATCCACACACTAACAAGGGAGTGTTGAAATTCAAATGTAATGGCCTCACTAGGTTTAACGAAGACAAGCACCCTTGCCCCATCCATGGGAAGATGCTCTGCGCAGCATGTCGAGAATGCCCACATGGGGCCCCCTATACCTTTGAGTGTGCACGCTGCTCGCTGTCCATGTTGGTAGATGAAACGATTGTCAGTGAAAGGAAGAGCGCTGAAGATGGAGCATGGGGCATCTTCGCAGTGGGAGGGGGGCAAAGGGTATATAAGTACTCGCTATACGATCTCCCGAGTCTGACGTTCTTGGACTTTCTCCGAGTTCTTGTCACTGGTAGTTCCTGCAAAACAGTATCGACTACCTTCACCCGAACCCTCTCGCTGCCTACCAGTAAGTTGCCTTCTTTTTCTGTAAAAACCTCTCTTCAAGCTAGAACTCTAAACCGTCCCGCGCTGTTGTGCACGCTAGCCGACGTAGGCTGCGATAAACCCTCTGAAGGTCGAATGGTGCCCTTTGTTCCCGGGTGTGCTCAATTGGACATACTGCGAGGCGTGCTGAAGCCCAGTGGTACCTATTTGCTGACTAGCCATGTCCTCTGATGCGGCGTCGTCGGTACCCGCTGGCTCTCCCCTAGCCGATATTGACAAGTTGGTAAGCTTTGAACGCGATGCCAATACACTACTAGTGGGGCCAACTTCCTCGGGGAAAACTACGCTCTTGCGTCGTATTGTCAATGAAGGATTGTTTAGTGGTGGGGAGCCCAAACGAGTATACATTGTAGTACCTAAGGAAACTGCCGAAGATTGGAAGTCTCACACGTATAAAATAAAGGTTACGTATATCATTGGAGAAGACGAGTTGGATTCTTTTTTGAAGCATGGCAACGACTGCCCACAAAATTCCATTGTAATCTTTGACGATTTTATGTCTGCGTTGGATAACACCGCGCGGCGACGAGATTTGGAAAAGTGGTTTTTTGTCACCACACACCATCGCCATCTATGGACCTTTTTTGTTACTCATGACATGTTTCATCGTCAGTTGATGACCATTCGTCGAAACACGCAAAACTTTATTCTCTTTAACGTGCTATCTGACACTCGCTCTGCAACTGAGTTTGCACAACGCTTGCTAGGTCCCGCCGCGGGAACTGCCTTTGTTGCGATGTGGACGGCGGCGGTAGAGGATCAGGATAAGGGCTGGATTCGCCTCGACCAAAAACTGGAACGCTCCCTGCCTCTAAAGACGATTGTCTCGACGGGCGGGCTCTCTGTAGACGACGGAGTCTCGCTGGGTGCTCGCAGTGAGTCGATTGATGGGCCCCTATACTTGGATGCGATGGCACTTGCTAACGCTGCCCCCAATCCCTTGCTTGCTATTCCAGACTCTATGATTCGCAGCAGGGAGCATGGATCCCACCAACGACCAAAAGAGACTGCCGGAAGTATGTCAGACGACGGGGCAAGTGACGTGCAGCAATCTGACGGATCTGAGTCGATTTCCTCTGAACACTAATGTGGAGTTTACAAATATATTTGACAATCAAATTGACTTTGCTCGGGTGGACTATCTCGCGTTAGAGTATATGTTGGTCACAACCGCACCTCCGCCCCCTCCCACAGTCGTGCAAGTTCGATTGGCGGGAGGAGCGCCCAACGTGCAACTGGCCGTAAATTGGGCAGGGATGCGGTTTGTTGCAACCCGCACCACCAACACCGTTGGCACCAACGAGGGAAATTTGAAATTGAATGTGAGCCTGTCAAATGGTTCCCTGCCTCAGTTTGGAACTGGAGATCCGCTGAATAGTCCAACGTTAGTTGAAGCGCTGGCTGCGGAGTACAATGACTTTTTCTCAGCTCCCGATCTCTTTGACGTTTTGCCTCTGGATGTCACTGACGCGGGGTCCTTTGGAACCTATGTTAAGTTGGCCCCGGCAGTGGCGGGCGCGCGCTATCCCTCTCAAATGGGCACACTACGTCCGTTGCCTGTTGGGCTCGTTACCGTGGGTGGTTTTATCGACGGCGCGGCCGGGCGCTATGCAGATGGAGTCTTCACATACTCTACCATTCCGCCAAATATGCTGGCGGTTCAACCAGTAAGCACATGGGACCGAGCGCTGGTACATGCTGCTCTGCCGTCCATAGAGGGAAACTTGCTACAAGCGTGGCCCAATGGATGCTTTGGAATTAAAAATGATAGCGTCCCTCCCACTGTTAACGGCACCATTGCGTTGGAGGCGGTTATGAGCGACAGTAGTGTAATTGCTTTGGGAACCTGGCAGCTTACTGTCGGCGTGAATCGACCTAGCTGGCCCTCGAGCACGGGCTCTCAGCGGCTGGTCATGGGGCTTCCATGGCCCAATTTTGAGTATGGCGATAACTATGACGGGCTGGGTGTGATCTATGGGGGAGGTCCTCCTCCCCTTAATGCTATCGGCGATCACGTGTACGTCCCACCGGCGCACTCTAACCTCGAATTTTACCACGGACCCCAGCTGGCGCCGTACGACTATAGTTCTGACCCTGGGGCCGCTAGCACGCTGGTTCGGTTACTTTCGGCGCAGGTAACCCAAATTTCCGGGCCTGTGTCGACGACACTGGCGCTGCCCGACCCTCGGTGTGCTCCGCGGTATGAGCGCGCTTCGGGCCGCAAGCGCCGCAAGGCGTTGGTGGGGTCTACTCCAACCTATGACAATCTCGTTCAAATTATTTGTGACGAGCTAGAAGTAGACCGCACAGCGGGAGCGTACAGCACCCAACTGTTGGCAGTAGTGCCATTCAACTTTGCCGCTCTGACCACTGGCTATTACGAAATCCGTGTTCCAGTTAATTCCCTCGTGTGGCGGCGCCTAGCTGACGTTCACTTGCGAACGCTTACGTTTGGACTGTTTAACGGACTCGGCGAACTCCATCCCAGCTTGCTGGGCCAACCATTCAACGTAACCCTCGGACTGCGGTATCTCTAAGATGAATTACCTACAACAACGCACCGGCCATCGGCTTGAGCTCGACGGCTCGGGGCACCACGGAAGAGCGGCAAAGATCTACGGCAGTGGTAGTCGGAACCAAGGAAAAATCTTTGGAGGCGGCGCCCGCAGCGAGCATAAACTAAAAATGGAACTGGGGCTCATGCCCGGCGAACACATTTTGCCCCACCACAAAATGGCCGAAGCTCTTTTTCATTACAAGGTGCGACACGGTCTACATGGTACACGAGGCCATGGGTATCACCCACACCACCACCACGCTATGATGCTACCGGGCCTTCACGCAGCCGACGTGATTCACAAAATCCTAGATCACCACGAAAATGTTGGTGGGGGATCACCTCGAGGCGGCTTTCTACCCGCCTTTCTCCCACTCGCTGCGGGCGCGGCGATGCCATTCCTCGCCGAGGCGGTGAAGGGACTGCTGGGAGGAATTGGAAAATCGGGAGGAGAACATTTGGTTCACAAGTTGGCAGGTTCGGGGCTCGGCATTCCCAAACCAATTGGCCACGACCATATGCGCCACTATGTCATTCACGGCGAGGGCTTCAAAGACCTACTCGGGCGATCGATGAAGCACCTGAAAAGAATTGTTACCTCGGAGCCGGCTAGGAAGATGGGGAGCGCGGCTTTTGATTCGCTACGAGAGGCGTTCCAACACGCTATCATCGAGCGAATTGAACACATGGCCGGAAAGGTCCGTGACAAAATCATGGGCACTGCCAAAACACAAGGCCGACAAACTAACGCGGGTGAGGTGCAGCCAGACGCGCCCGAGTCTAGTGACGAGTTCCATGACGCCGAAGAGGGCGGACCACGCGGCAGTGGTGGTGGGCAGTCCCACCTCCTCCATGTTAATCATCGCGGTGGGGGAGTACCGCCACTCCATGGGCTAATTGGTCGTGGGAAGCGAAAGTATGTGCGAAAGTCGGGAGGAGCCGCCAAGAAACGCAAAACTCACCGTGTTCATTAATCGTTTCAGTGGCGGGCCTGCTACCTGGAGAACATGTGATCCCCCTACGCGCCGCTCAGAGAGCGGTACAAGCGCTTGTAACGGGCCATGGGCTACTTCACCACGACCATGTACATTCTCTTGTAAAACATTCACTAGCCGGCGGGAAAATCTCAATTCCGCTCTTGGTGGGTGCCACCATGCCTATGATCCACAAAGCGGTTCACCACCTTCGTGGACGAGGACATAGCCCATCTCACCCTGGCATTCCCCATGTCTATAAGTATGGAAAGCAGCACTATATTCGAGTACACGGCGCGGGGCTCGGAGATCTTTTGAAGCGAGCTGCCAAGCACCACAGTGGAAGGCTGTGGCGAGGGCTGCTAAAGGTTTTGAAAAAGATTCCCGACTATATTGGAGACCGCCTAGGCAGTCTAGGTGCTAGAGCGATGCGGGCGGGAGATGCGAGCAATGGACCTGACCGACGAGCCAACTCGGATAGCGAATATGACACGGCTGACGAATATCTCGACGAAAACGATCGAGAGGCCACCGAGCGAGAAAAACGCAACATTACTCGCGAAATACATGAAACACACGAGACACGAGCGCGAGATCTACTACACAAGATCACCACGGGACAAAACTTTAATCACCGAGCGATCGGTGGCATTCCAAGGGGTCCATTCAGAGACCGACTCGTTCGCGCATACAAGGAGCGCTTTGGCTCGGCTCCTCCCAAGCTCCGGGGCGGCGGATGGTTCGACGACGCCGTTGGGCAGATTGGCGACGACATATTGGGATTTTTCAAGGGGGATCCTGGCGCGGTAGAGCGAAGTATCAACTCTGTGGGCAACATTGCGGGAGCGGCTCTCGATCCCACCCGAGTTGGAAATGTGGGCCTAGACTTTGCGAAAAACGTAGTAGGGCAAAAACAAAGGGAAATGCAGCGGCGTTGGGACCTTCATCAGATAGGAGACAAAGAAGCGCTAAACAATGGCACGGTACAAAACTCTACAACCGATTTTTAACACTTACAGATCCTGAGCGATGGAAACGGCCCAAGGGGGGTTCTCCTCCCTAAACCCTATGGATATCTTCAGCCAGTTGGGCACTCCAGGTCTGTCAACCATTGATCAGACCGGAAGCGAACCATTTCTAGGGGGAGAACACACAGCGCTGCATGAGCTTACGTCCTACGCCGACGACCTTAATCAAGCTCAAGCCCTAACTGAAGCTATTCGAGCTTCTCGTACCGATATGACAGCGGCGGTACCGGCTCAAAAGTACATCGAGGACACTCGAAACTCAAAGTGGACGATTACTAACACTAACCAAGGTTTTTCAAATCAGGGTGTAACTACCGCTTACTTGTCTAGTGCTCAATGTGTCGATTTGAAAACGACCCGCCTGACGGGAAGTATTCAAATCTCAGTGCCCGCCTTGCCCGCGCCGGCCCCTGTGCCCGCGGATGATTACTACATTTTGCCCGACGCGTGGCCGCTCATGTGCTTTACCTACGGCCTCCAAGTTGGACAGAATGGCAACGTGCTAATGGACCCGGGGACGGCTACCGACCAGTATTGGCTAACTCAAATGCGGCTAGCAAAGAAAAACTTCCGAGACAGCGATCTAATCTTTCACTCAACCGTCTTGCGGGACGGGGCGGGCGCGCCGTCCGGTGGGCCCCCTGACGGATGGAGTTTTCAATACAATACTGTTCCCAACACTTACACGGGCCAAAACGGAGTCTCGGAAGTGACCGTTCCCGCTCGAGCGGCTGCCACTGTGTGGACTGCTACCTTTACTATCCGTCCCACCCACTCGTTTTTCAACATTGTAAAAACCTGGCCCCCAAATATCCCCCTCAAGCTCATCATTCAATGGAATCCAGCACTAACGGCCAGTCTAATTCAAGGGAATAGTGATCGCTTGCAAACCCCCGCGCAAGCTGCAACCATTGCGCTTCGCATTCACACGATTCGTAGTGAAGAACTGTACATGGAGCCTTCGATGCGCACGTATATCATGAACCACTTTGAAACGGGCCCTCTAACCAACCTTAACCAACTTGCAATGGCGAGAACTATGAACAAGGCGACCCTGTTCGATCCTACCTTTGGAATTCCAGAGTATAACGCTGCAAACATTGGAGGTATCTTCCAGTTTGAAGTGTTTAGGCTAAGTTCTCACAGTGTTAGTGGAAATCAATTCCAAATTCACCCCGTACTCAACGGAAGTGCGCGGCCCACTCTGATGGTAATTGGAATACCCAACACGCGGGTGCCTTACACCTCTACAATGAGCAATCTCTCCAACATTCAAGTGTTGTACAATGGCCAAACGGTGTGGGACGAGCCGTATACTCGCGTTGCAGACGTGGCCAACAATTTGCTACCGCTGTACGCTGAATCGGCTCGCTTTTCTAGCGCGGAAATTGGGCTAGCGTCCAACAAGGCGTGGTGGAACTATGAAACATGGTTCGCAGATCACGGCTGGATCGTGGTAAATATCGCTCCATCGCACAATCGCAACGAGGTTCAACCAAATAGCAGTGCGCCAGTCGAAATCAGAGGTCAATTTGTCGCTCCCCCAGTAGATGGAACCAACATTCGGGTAGGATTGTTCTTTGATCAAACTATGCTCCTGCAAAAGAACAACACTGCCATCTTCTCACTACCGATTTATTAATTTCACAGTGGGTCGTCCTCCCAAGGAAAAGGCACCGCGAGTGCGCGCAAAGAAGACTACTCGCAAAGAGCCGGACAAAAGTCTATCCTTCGACACGCTCTCTAGACTCGGAAGAGAATTTGGTATCCCCGTTCTCGCCGGAATTAGCGCTTCAGAGGTTTCGGCCATACCTGAAAATACAATCTTTGCAAGTGTTTCTGAACAACATTGGCTGTTATGTCTAAAGGGAGCACACGCGGTGCTGGTTTTTGATTCTCTCGGGCTCCCAATCAGCAGTCTAAATGCCATTTGCAAGGGAATCACAATCGAACCCTGGAATAGGTACGGATATCAATCAATGTTTGGATCAGTTTGTGGGTACTATGTAGTTGCCGCTCTCATTTTTATCCAACACGGACACACTTTACACAATGGGGACCTGGATACTCTGTTTATGGAAATTTGTCGAAGCCACGCTCGCCGACCAAAGACCATGTCAAGCTGGTACACCTATCACCGACACCACGATGCAGCTCTGCGCGACAACGATCAGCACATTACCGACTTTGTTCTCAGCGTCTGCCCTCATCTCGGGTGGATTGATCGACATTCAAGCTCGTTGGGAGTGCATGAAAATCATTCTGGACTTGTCGGCTCGCCAATCTACAAACGAGCGGGCATTCACGCGCCAACTGTCCACCAAAAATTCTCCCAACTCAACAACATTTTGCGGATGGACGGACAAAAAAGCTGGCCGGGAGGAATTGGAGAACAAACTATCGCTACTGCTCCCGAAAAACTACAAGTCGTGGACGGACGAGCGATCGCATATGAAACTGCGGCGAGCAAAATCGGCACGGACGAGCGAATTCGACGCAGCGAAAAGCCCACTGCAAAGCGATATCTGCACACGGCAGGACCAAATCCCAATCGGCGCCTCACTCCTAGCGAAAAAGTCCTCTGGGCGCGAGCAGCGTTGAATGCATTTGACGCGCCATCAGGCATCTCCGCAGCTGGAAATCAACAAGCCGTCGCCCCGGACGGAGTTGCCGAGAATTTGAATGTTCAATGACGTAATAAATGACCAAATCCCACACACTGACTACTCATTTACTAGATACGACTAGATGTAGCAGACAATTTCAAATTTGGCGGGCAAAATTCAAATTTTGGCGGGCAAAGTTTGTTTACATTCGCTAGCAGACGACACCAGCGGCGGCATTGTTTACTAGCAGACGACTTAATCCCCAAAAGCTAAGATTTGT
>Ga0247661_1000199_pt1 | contig 11168 bp, 7 predicted proteins | sample CNK02_metaG_FD_182799 | JGI IMG/M metagenome (GOLD analysis project Ga0247661, IMG submission 182799) | Soil microbial communities from Purdue University Martell Research Forest, Indiana, United States - CNK02 | ecosystem: Environmental > Terrestrial > Soil > Temperate forest > Bulk soil | place...
CGCTGCCGTGTCCCAACCCGAAGTGGCCGGCTGGCATCTTCAACGGTTCGCCGGTAAAGACATAACCGGGCCACGAGCCCGCCAGGCGCGGCAGAACTACGGGATCGATACCGTGGCGTTTGTAAACCGTTTCTTCGACGCGAACGATTTTGGCGTCGGGCGGCGTGTTGGTCGGATCGTATCCGCCTGTCATGTTCACTTCGATGTCGCCGAAACCTTTTTTCGCCAGGTGCTCCTTCAGGCGTTCCAAAGACTCCTTTGCGGTCATATCGGGAACCAGGCGCAAATCCAGCTTGGCCACCGCGCGGCCGGGAAGGATCGTTTTGCCGCCGGGGCCGGTGTAACCGCCCACCAATCCTTCGATGTTGACGGTGGGCTTGGAGACCAGCAATTCCAGGGCTTGCTCCCAACTCACATCGTGGACCCAGTGCTGCACGCCCATACTTTTTTTCGCGGTCTCTTCGTTTAGTCGCCTGGCCGCAACTTCGATCATTTTCTTCTGCTCGGGGTTCAGCGGTTTGGCCTTCGCGGCGTAGCCTTCGATGGCCGGTTCATTTCCGTCGGGTGTGACCAGCGATGCCAGCGCTTCGACTAGATGCCAGGCCGGACTGTCGAGCCGCGCCTTATTGCTGGAATGCACGTCTTTGCGCGGTCCACGGCCCCATTTCTCGCCGCTCGAAATCATCTCGAGTTCAATCACGCCTTTGGCACCGAGAAACGTCGTCACCGAACCATCCAGGTCCTGCGATGCGCTGGGCATCGTAATTCCAATGCATTTCCGCAAAGCTTCCAGCACTTCCGGACGCCTCACCACTTGCGGAAAATGCGGCGAGCCGATTTCTTCTTCACCTTCGGCCACGAAGATCAGATTCACCGGCAGCTTTTTGCCGGCGCCACGGATCGCGTGCAGCGCCGCCAGAAAAGTCGCCTCTGGCCCTTTCTGATTTACAGCGCCGCGTCCCATGACAACTTTTCCAAACGGTTTGTCCACCAATCGCGCTTCAAAGGGCGGCGAACTCCACTCGGCGGGATCGGCCTGCTTGACGTCATACATGAAATAGAGTCCCAACGTTTTTGGTGCGCCCGCGTCCAAGGCTGCAAAAACACCAGGCTGGCCGTCGGTTGCCATCTGCTGCACGCGCTGAAAGCCCGCATCGCGCAGCAACTCCATCATGAGTTCGCAACCTTCGTTCATGCCGCGGTTTTCCGCCGCGATGGAAGGCTGCTTGATCCATGTCTGCAGGCGACGCACTGACTCTTCATGGCGCTTTTCGATTTCCGAGCGAATCGCAGTAGTGTCGTCGGGACTGAGACCAGGAATCCCGCTTCGCAAAATTCCGGCCGCGCGGACGAATCGCGGCGTAGCTGCGGCTGCCAGCGCGGTCGCCCCTGCTCCTTGCAAGAATTCCCTGCGTCTAGCGTCTTGCAACTCTTTGCCAATCGTCATTGACTCCCCCAGTTCTTTCCTATTTCTTAGCGTCGAGTTCCTTGCGCAATGCCTTGCCCTTTCGGAACCACGGGCGTTCGACGCGCTGCATATAGCCGGGCAGGGTGCGCTTTTTGGCCATCAGCTTGTCGAGCCATTCTCTGGCTTCTTCCTTTTTGCCTTGTGCATTCAGAAACCACGCATAGTTGCAGAACGTTTCCGGCGTCGTGGAAAACTGCGCGGCCGGCGCAAACCATTGTTCGGCGCGGGCGAAGTCACCGCTACGAGCATAGGCGTCGGCCAGCAGGCCGGCGGCACGGTAGTAATCAAACTTCAGGTCGGCGCACGCCACGCGCTCCAGATCCGGAATCGCCGCGGGATAGTTGCCGAGACCGAGCAGGCTTTTTCCGCGGCCATAAAAAACATGAAGCATATCGCTCGATGATCCGCTGGCCTTGCGCGTGCCGTAGGCATCAATCGCCTTGGTGAAGGCGTCCCGCGCCTTTTCGTATTTTTTCTCTTCCAGGCACAGGTCGCCGAGCTCTTCGTAATTTCCCGCCGAAGGATTGTCCAAAATCTGCGTTTCGAGGGACTGAATGCGCGACCTGCGGCCGAAGCCCTGGAATACCCCCGGCAGCAGGCGGGTGTCCGGCAGCACTTCGACCAGCAGATAGGCGCCCGCCCCGATGGGGCCTCCGATCAGGATGATCCACAGCCAGTAGCTTTCCGGCCGGCGCTTTACGAAGTGCACGATGGCCAGAATCTGCAGAATGATGCCCCAGGGATAAAACAGGTGGCTCACTTCCGACACACTCCGTCTTTGCCTAAGCGCGCTCCGGACGGCGGAGCAGTCGCCGCGTGGGCCTCGAAAGGCCTGCTGAATTGCACTTCACTATATGCCACCTGTCAATAGCAGCCAGGGCCACAGAGCTTTCGCCTTTCCGCGTGCACCCAGTGGTACTATCTCTGCGAAATTTCCCAAAGGAGCCGTCATGTTGAGCCGGATCATCTTTACATTCTGCGCGGTCGCCGCATTTCTCGCGTCTGGGAAGACTGCTTTCGCAGCCGACGACCCTCCGCCTCTTCGTGTCGCCATCGCCGGACTGGTGCACGGCCACGCCGAGGGCTTCTTTTCGCATTCTCTGGAGCGAAAAGACATTCAGATCGTCGGCATAGCGGAGCCCGACCGGACGTTGTTTGACCGCTACGCTGCGAAATACAAACTTGATGCTTCTCTCTATCATGCAGACCTGGATGAGCTTCTGCGCAGTGTGCATCCGCAAGCGGTGCTTGGTTATACGGCGACGTTTGGCCACCGCAAAGTGGTGGAACAGTGCGCGAAATATTCGGTTCCGGTGATGATGGAAAAGCCGCTGGCGACCACGTATGAAGATGCCAAGGCGATCGCGGCTGCGGCAGCGGCGGCGAAAATCACGGTGCTGGTGAACTATGAAACTTCCTGGTATCCGAGCAACCGCGCCGCATATGAGTTGCTGCACTCGGGCGCGATCGGCGAGCTGCGCAAAGTGGTGGTTCATGACGGCCATCAGGGACCGAAGGAAATTGGCGTGAGCCCGGAATTTCTTGGCTGGCTCACCGACCCCAGGCTGAACGGCGGCGGCGCGCTGTTTGATTTTGGTTGCTATGGCGCGGACCTGATGACCTTCCTGATGGATGGCGCGCGGCCGCTGACAGTAACGGCGGTGACGCAGCGAATCAAGCCGGACGTTTATCCGCGCGTGGACGATGAGGCCACGATTGTACTGACCTATCCGAAGGCGCAGGCGATTTTGCAGGCTTCGTGGAACTGGCCGTACAGCCGGAAAGACCTGGAAGTGTATGGGCAGACAGGCTCGGTGGTCACAGTCGCCAACAATGACATTTCGGTGCGCCTGCCGCGTGAACCGCATGCCAGCACACGGACCGCCGCGGCCATTCCGGCGCCTTACAACGATTCGCTGACCTATCTTCGGGCGGTACTGCTTGAGGGAGTCAAACCGGACGCATACTCGTCGCTCGACAACAACGTGATCGTAACGGAGATCCTGGACGCCGCGCGCCGCTCGGCCGCTTCGGGGCAAACTGTAGAACTCGCCCAATAAATAAGATTGCCGAATCCATGCTACACAGCCGGAGTACCTCCCGGCCGGCGTTCCCGGAACCGCGGGCGCAGTTCCCATTTTTGGGACCCCTGGGAGAGTCCTAGGTAGTTTTCCGAAGCGGGCAAACAAAGGACTTACGAGCGCAAGAGTGCAAGGAGTGGTGGAAGAGCAAAGCGACTGCCCACGAAGCGAGGGAGTTAGGCGCAGCGAGATCGAGCAATTGAACCCACTTGGCGTGAGAGTGGCAAGGCCACAGCACTTAGTCGAATAATTAATATAATTGCCAAATAAGCGAACAAGACTCGACGGAAAGCGGGGAATGGCAGGGTGTTCCAACTGGCAACCGTACTACTGTACGGGGCCGGAGAAATTGTGTCGGATTAGTTAAAATGTATCGCATTGGAACGTCTGTACCTTTTTCAGATTGGCCCACTTCCTAAGATTCCTCACACTAAGTAAAAGCGCGAGCCGCTCTGCCACCCGTTCTGACCGGCGGACCTTCTCCGCCCTGTCGGTTCGAGTCGGCCCCGAACAACGAGACTTTGGAATGGCGCGATTGGATTCGCGCGGAAGGAAAGACTGTGCTACGCAAGACTTGGATTGCCTCATTTGCTCTGCTGCTGGCAGCGTGCAGCGGCGTTAAGAACACAGGTGGAGGCGGCGGCACGCAGCCCGGTTCGGCAACGCTCAACGGCCTATCGATCACCCCCACATCCGCGACGGTGCTCATCACCAAGACCCAATCGTTGCAGGCGACGGGAAGCTTTTCGGACGGCACGACCAAGGACTTGACGTCTTCGGTTACGTGGAGTTCGTCGGATTCCACGACCGCCGCAGTGAGCGCGGCAGGCGTGGTGACTGGAGCCGCGACCGGTCTTGCAACTGTGACGGCGCGATCCGGAACGTTTTCCGCGTCGACCCAGATTACGGTGACCAGCGCGAATGTGTGCGCCACGCCGGTTTCGATCGCAGTGACACCCGCGAATCCGACGGTGCCGGTAAATACCACGCAGCAACTGGTGGCCACCGGTACAAACAGCGATGCCAGCACGTGCGACGTAACGGACCTGGTCACGTGGTCCTCGTCGACGATTGCGAATGCCACGGTGAGCGCCGGCGGCCTGGTCAAGGGCGTTACGGCGGGTTCTTCGACCGTCACGGCGACTTTGGGCTCCGTAGCGGGCTCCACTTCGGTGACCGTTACCGCGCCAAGCATCACCTCAATCTCGGTAACGCCGGACGACATGACACTGGCTATCGGGGTGGGCCAACAATACATCGCGTCGGCGATTTACAGCGACGGGTCCATTCAAGACCTGGTTACGGGCGTTACCTGGACATCGTCCAATACCAGCGTGGCAACCATAGACGGCAATGGCTTGGCCACAACTCTGGCGGCCGGTTCGACGAATATTACGGCCACCGTCGGCACCTTCACGGACTCTTCGGTAATTACGGTGGTTGCGGCGCACCTGCAATCGATCACCCTCACGCCGACCAATGTGACGATGGCGGCGGGCACGCAACAGCAGTTCACGGCGTCAGGCAATTTCGACGATGGCAGCACGCAAGTGCTTACCTCGGCATTATGGTCGTCCAGTGCGCTTAGTGTGTTGACCGTGGATGCCAACGGCCTGGGAATTGCCGTGGGGCCGGGCACTTCAACGGTCAGCGTGACCTCGGGTACGGTGTCTGCGAGTACATCAGTCACGGTTTCGACCGCGACACTGGTGTCGCTGGCGGTGGCGCCGGTGAACTCCTCGATGCCGGATGACGCTACAAAACAATTCAGCGCGACCGGCACCTTTAGCGACAACTCAACCCAGGACGTGACGCAGTCCGTGCTGTGGAGTTCTTCGACGCCGGCCGTGGCGACCATCACCAACCTCGGGCTGGTGACCAGCGTTTCCACCGGCAGCACGACGATTACCGCGATGCTGGGTTCGGTCAACAACTCGACGGCCCTGACGGTTTCGAACGTGAAACTGGTTTCCATCACGATTTCCCCGGCCAATGCACGCGTACAGAAGGGCACATCGCTGAAATTCACGGCCACCGGAAACTACAGCGACGGCAGCACGGCCGTGCTCGCCAACGTCTCGTGGCGTTCGTCAAAGAACAATCTGGCCAACATGCGCGGCAGCGGAATTCTGCACGCGAAGAAAGCCGGAACGCTGACGGTGACCGCATCGGCTTCCGGAGTGACAGGATCAACCTCGGTGACAATCGGAACGGGAACGCTGGTTTCGATAGACATCGCGCCTGCCAATCCAACGGTCGCGGCCGGAGGGACACAACAGTTCATCGCGCTGGGCACCTTCAGCGACAGCTCGACCCAGGACGTGAGCATCAACTCGCACTGGAGTTCGACCATTTCGAGCGTTGCGACGATTGCGAACGCTCCGGTGAATGCCGGATTGGCGACGACCACGACGACCGGGACCACCACCATCGGCGTAAACCACGGCGGAATTACCGCTACCACGACGCTTACGGCGAATTAACGGCTCGCCGGAGTTTCAAAATCGAAAGCAGTCTGACGGAGGGCGCTTAAACCGCGCCCTCTTTTGTTTTCATCAAACGCTCCTGGCTGAGCTTGCAAGTCCATTTCGCGATGGTGCCCGCCGCAGACCTCCGCGCTCCGCGCGTCGGTGCTGGCAAGGCAGTCTCCTCCTCATGTACGATGAATTTGCCGCAACTTCAAGGAGAACGCATGACTCGTCCCGCAGGCACTTACGCTATCTTTGAGACTTCGCAGGGGAATATTGTGATCAAGCTGCTGGAGAAAGAAGCTCCCAAAACGGTGGAGAATTTTGTCGGACTGGCGGAAGGAACCAAGGAATTCACGAACGAAAAGACCGGGAAAAAAGAGAAGCGGCCGTTTTATGACGGTCTGATATTTCATCGCGTGATTCCGGATTTCATGATTCAGGGCGGGTGTCCGCACGGGTCGGGCATGGGCGGCCCAGGGTACAAGTTTGCTGACGAGTTTCACCCTTCCTTGAAGCATGCAAAGCCGGGGAAACTTTCCATGGCCAATTCCGGACCGAACACGAATGGCAGCCAATTTTTCATCACGGTTGCGGCGACGCCGTGGCTCGATAACCGGCACACGATTTTTGGCGAAGTGGTGGAGGGACAGGACGTGGCAAACAAGATTTCTACCCTGCCGCGCGACCGCAGCGACCGGCCGAACACGCCGGTGACGCTCAACCACGTGAAGATCGAGCGGGTGGCGTAGCAACCGTTGTCCCTAACCAGTGGTCAGCCTTCAGCCGGAAGGAAGACGAGCGGCGGCCGAAAGCCGCCGCCGCACTTTTTATGCTGACTCCCGACAAAATGCTGCGGTTGTTGATCGAGTTCATTTTCATGCTGCTCGGCGGGTTGATTGTCTGGCTGGGGCTGACCGGACATATTTTCTTTGACCGGCGGCGGCCGGCGTGGCTTGTTCTGAGCGTCGCGATTGTGTTGTGGGGCGCGCGCGCGCTTTATCGGCCAGGAAAGTTCTGGTCGAGGTGGGAAGATTGGACGCGAGGCATTTCCATGCTGCTGCTGGGAATCGTAATGGCGGCGATTTCGCGCGTTCCTTTCGGCTGGGTTGACCGGCTGCTGGCGGTGGCCGGACTGCTACTGCTCTTGCGCGGACTTGCAGGTTCCGTGTTAGTGTTTCGGCGAAACTAAACTGTTTTCGGGGTAGGCCCGCGCCTACATCTTCCGCGAAAAAGGAGACCTGGCATGCTCAAGGAATTCAAAGAATTCGCGATGCGAGGAAATGTGGTGGACATGGCCGTGGGTATCATCATCGGCGCGGCGTTCGGCAAAATTGTATCGTCGCTGGTGGACGATGTGATCATGCCGCCGGTCGGGCGGGCCCTGGGTCATGTGGACTTTTCGAACCTGTTCTTCAACCTGGGCGAAACCAACTATGCCACCATTGCCGAGGCCAAAGCGCACGGGGCGGCGACGCTCAATTACGGATTGTTTTTGAATACCATTGTGAATTTTCTGATTGTGGCGTTTGCGATTTTCCTGTTGCTGCGGATGGTGAATCGCTGGGTGGTAAAACCGGCGCCGGCCGCGGCTCCTACCACGCGCGATTGCCCGCAGTGCGCTATGCCGATTCCGCTGGCGGCGAAGAAGTGCGGGCACTGCACCTCAGCGGTGTAGGGGATTTCCAGCCATCTGGCGGCAAAGTTGGTGAACGATTGCGCGAGTCGCACCGGCACAGGCTAGCGTCTGCTGAGATCAGCTGCCGGGGAGTTTCTTACTGCGGTTGGAACGAAGGTGAGCCAGCAGGCGCTCGCGCAGCTGGTCTTCCCGGCCCTCGTCGAGATCCTTTTTCAGTTCTTCCAAGGCAAAATGCACCACGTCGTGGTGGTGCAGCTCTTCCGGCGCAACGTGGTCGCTGAAGCGCAGCCAGAGACGATGGAGCAAGTTAACTTCGTTGGCGGTGAGGTTGGGCGCATGCGGCCCGAGAACCTTATAGACCTTGTCGCCATTGGGCAAATGGACTTCCAGATTAAATTGCGGCTTGGGGTCAGGAAGTTTTTCCCAGGCGTCACCGATCTGGCGCGCTTGCTCTTCGCTCTGCCACTTGCTTGAGGTTCCCACAACGATAGTCGAAGATTGCAGGCTATGCCCGGCGCGCAAGATACCGTCCCAGAGATCGTTCGCGGCGACCACCGCCAGGCGAATGGACTTGCCGCGCTTTTCCGCCATGGAAAGCGCCTGGGAAAACAGATGCTGTTCGATGCTGCCAAAAAGCTGATCTGCCTCGAGTTCCTGTTCGCCGGAAGGAGTGCGGCGGAGAATGCGGACGTGCAGGACCACCACGTCGCGGCGGCCGGGCTTCACGCGATCGAGCACATTCCCCAGGTGGTACATGTTGAAGTGGTTGCTGACCGGCACAAGGATGTTGCCGGGCTTGGCGCCTACGGCTTCGGGAGTGAGTTCTCCTTCGAGTTCGAGATTGAACTGGTCCATTTCGACGTGCGCAACACCAGTGTGGCGTGCGCGTTTTTCAGAAATGGTGAAGATGATGTAGAGGATTATCGAGAAGACGCCGCCGGCCATGGTGGCCACCGGCTTGGTGAACAAGTTGACGAAAGCAATCAGGAAAAGCGTCAGCGTGATGAGACCGAGACCGAGCGGAACCTGCGTTTTGCCGATGCTGAAATTCAGCGGAACCTGGAATTCGCGCTGGCCCGGGTTCGTATAGCGCAGCACGAAAACGGCCAAGCCGTTCATGGCGAAGCTCCAGATCACGCCGAAGGCGTAGAGGTTCGCGAGGAAAGTAACGTCGCCGTGGCTGATCAGGATGGTGAGGATCTGAAGTACGACGATGATGTTGATGATGCGGTAGCTGGTGCCGAACCGGGGATGCGGCTGGCGGAACCAGTCGCTGAGAACGCCGTCTTCGGACACCCGGTTGAGCACGCCGTTGGAGCCGACGATGGCGGTGTTGACCGCGCCGGCCAGAATTACCGCACCGACTACGACCACGAAGGCGTGGAAAATCAGGCGCAGGAGGAACGGGCCTTCGAGGCTCATGGCTAGGCCGCCGATGAGATTTTCGAGGAAGCCCTGGCGGACATCGTCCGGGATGATCATCACTGCGAAGAAGGAAACCAGCGAAGTGAAGATCATGCTGTACGCGAAAATCACCAGCCCGGCTTTCTTGAGGTTGACGAGTTTGGGGCTTTCGATTTCGCGATAGACCTGAGCAAGAGACTCTTCGCCGCTCATGGCCAGCACGGAGTGGCCTAGGGCGATAAAAATAGCGATGATGCCGAACATGTGCGGCAGCGAGCTATGCGCGAGCCAGCCCAGGGATGCGGATGTGAGATGCAAATTGTGCGGATAGGGGAAGGGCGGGAGCGAAGGGCGGCGAATAACGATGGTATAGACGCACCAGCCGATCAGCAGAACCACCATGACCGTGACCAGCTTCATGATCCGAAGGGCTTTTTCGCTGGATTCCGGGATGCCCTTGGTGTTCTCCCACCAAAAATAAAGGGTGATGATGATGGCGAAGCCCGCGGCGATGATGTCGATGATGCGCGGCGAGAGAGGCCCGCCCGTGATGTGCGCGTAAGGCAGTAGTTCACTAAGCAAGCCGCCAACATATTGGCCCGCCGCAACGCCGCTGATGGGGCCAGTCAAGATGTAGTCAAACATCAACGCGGAGACGCTGAACTTAGCGAGCGTTCCGCCGAGCGACTGCTTTACCGCGCGGTAGACGCCGCCGCGCACGAACATGCTGCAGCTTTCCACGTACACGGCGCGGACCGCGTAGGAGAAAAGCATGATGGCCAGGATGAACCAGGGCGCGGTCTTGCCGATGTAGCCTTCGGCTTCGCCGCCGGCGTAGTAGGCGGAGGATGCCAGGTCATTCAGAACGATTGCCGCGGCGCGCCAGAAAGAAATAAAGGTAAGCAGCGCGGTCGTGGCAACGATGACGCGTGGAATTCCGTTGCCGCGGCCGGCCGCAGCCGCGGGGCTATTCGGAGTAGTGCTCATGTAAGGGCTGTAAAAACCTGCAGGCTAAAATGCTCGCAAATTTGCCGCGCGAAGTCCAGCCAGCGGCGCAATTGCAAGATTACTGGGCATTGGATGGATCGGGTTTTCTGGCCGCAACCGGCGAAGGAGGCGCAACGCTCGAGGTAACTGAATCAGGTCGCCTCAGAAACCAGGTCGGCCCGAAACGAAATAGCACCATGAGTAGCGAAATCAAGACGGCGTACCAGCCGGAGATTCCGGCATACCCATCCGTTCCCTCGGCAAGATAAGCGGGAGCCACCCATTCAATGGGCAGGTTGAGGAGCGCTGCGGCGAAGCCGGAAAGGAAAGCGCTGAACATAAGAAACTGCAAAATTCGACCAGGATTTCGCAGCGAGCCTAGAGAAGTGGAGGTGACCTCGCCGGCCGGCGGCAGAGGCAACAAATCGGCGTCGCCCGGCGCGGTTTGCGAAACGGCTGAACCTGCGTGCCAGGAAGAAATCCGGCTTTGCAGATTGCGATATGCCCCATGCATGGCCCAGATTGATTTCACTTCCAATGGCCGGATGTTAAAAGTCATCTCTGATTGCCCGGCCTCGGTTCGCCAGCGGATATAAAAAAACTGGGTGGGGAACCAGTCGGGAATGCCGGGACCCGCCAAAGTGGAAATAACCTGTTCGCGGCGCAGGGCGAATCGCGTTTCTTCGCCCCAGTAGCAGAGGCGGTCCGCGGTAAGCCAAAGCCAGCCGATGTCCCAGGAGTAGTTTGCTTCAAAAATGCGCGGTGCGTTTCCGGGAGCGAGGCCGACGAGCCAGGCATCGCCGTTCTTGACGGGCACTCCGTCCTCAGCCAGCTTCGCGCGGAGACGCCGGCACAATCCCCGATATCCCAGAAACGGGACGTAGTTCGAGAAGACCGCGGTGGCGGCTAAACACAGGACCAGCACGACGACGAACGCTTGCCAACCGTTATGCGGCCATGCGCATTCGTCAAGCGCGCGCAGCAGCAGGGCCGGCAGCCCAATGGCGAGGCCTGCGAACCAGAGAAGCGCCCGGATAGCAACTCGTCGCTTGAACTCCGAGGAAAATACCTTCGCTGCAGCGCTAGTACGGGGTGCCGCATAGTGCGCTTCCGCCAAGTCG
>Ga0247661_1000200_pt1 | contig 11121 bp, 11 predicted proteins | sample CNK02_metaG_FD_182799 | JGI IMG/M metagenome (GOLD analysis project Ga0247661, IMG submission 182799) | Soil microbial communities from Purdue University Martell Research Forest, Indiana, United States - CNK02 | ecosystem: Environmental > Terrestrial > Soil > Temperate forest > Bulk soil...
GTGATTGTGCCGTCGTTCACGTTCGTGTCCACGGTAAACGCATTCGTGCTGCGCGGGGCGAAGCCGGTGTTTTGCGACATACGGCCGGACACGCTGAACCTGGATGAGAGCAAGGTGGAGGGGTTAATCACGCCACGAACGAAGGCGATTCTGCCGGTGCATTATGCCGGAGTGGGATGCGAGATGGAAAGTATCATGGCCATCGCAGGGCGGCACGGTACAGCGGTGGTGGAAGATAACGCGCACGGATTGTTCGGAAAATTCCGGGGCAAGAATCTGGGAATATTCGGGTGCCTGGCCACGCAGAGCTTTCACGAAACGAAGAACTTCACGTGCGGAGAGGGCGGCGCGCTGCTGATTAATGATGCGAAGTACATCGAGCGCGCAGAAATCATTCGAGAAAAGGGGACAAACAGAAATCGTTTCTTTCGCGGGCAGGTGGACAAATATACGTGGGTGGACGTGGGATCAAGCTACTTGCCTTCGGATGTTTTGGCGGCATTCTTGTTCGCACAGCTGGAAAACCGCGAACAGATACAGACCCAGAGACGACGAATCTGGGAAAATTACGCAAAGCGACTAGGCGAGTGGGCGGCGAGGAACGGCGTGCAACTGCCGTGCGTGCCGGGATACTGCGAGCAGCCATGGCACATGTTCTACCTGATGATGCCGACGCTGGCGGCTCGGCAGGCACTGATCGGGCACCTGAAGGCGCGTGAGATCCTCGCCGTGTTTCATTATTTGCCGCTACATTTATCGGAGATGGGCCGACGCTGGGGCGGAAAAGAAGGAGACTGTCCGGTTACGGAAGCCGTGAGCGATCGAGTGGTGCGGCTGCCGTTCTATAACGAACTGAGCGAGGCGGATCAGGCACGGGTGGTAACGGCGGTGAGTGAGTTCGCCTGTGGGTAAGGCGATGAGCGCCGCACAGGATGCGTCGGAAGGCGCGCACAAATCTTACGACCCGGAGTTTTTTGCCAAACTGGCGGACGTGGAAAGCCGACATTTCTGGTTTCGCACGAGGAATCAAGTGATTACGGCGCTGACGCAGCAGTTCGCGAAGGACTGGAGCGATGGCTTCAAAGTATTGGAAGTGGGATGTGGAACCGGCAACGTGTTGCAGGCGCTTGAGAAGGCATGCCCGCGAGGAGTCGTGGTGGGCATGGATTTGTTTGCGGAGGGGTTGGTCTTTGCCCGTAGGCGAACTTCCTGCTCTCTCGTGCAAGGAGACGTAAAACAGCCAGGATTTGGAGTGCTTTTTGATGTGGTCGGTGCGTTCGACGTGGTCGAACATCTGCCCGATGATTTGCGGATTCTGCGTTCTCTTCACGCGATGCTACGTCCGGGCGGGGTGCTGCTGCTAACGGTGCCCGCATATCAGTCGCTGTGGAGCTATTTTGATGAAGCTTCGCATCATTGCCGCCGGTATGAACCCAAAGATTTGCGGCAAAAGCTGAATCAGGCGGGATTCGAGGTGGAATTCCTTTCGCCGTTCATGGCGAGTGTGTACCCACTGATGTGGCTGGTGCGCCGGATTGGTTCGCTCAGGAGACGAGGCAAAACCCCTTCGGCCGAATCGGATCTGTCGTTAACTCTTCGGGAGTTGCGAATCGTACCGGTGCTGAACGGATTGCTGACATTTGTGCTCCGGCAAGAGGCAAAACTGATTCAAGCTCGAATGGTGCTGCCATTCGGGTCGTCCCTGATCGCCGCGGCAAGGCGAAAGCAATGAGATGCTGATAGAACTGTTGCACAAATTTTCGGCGTATCCGTGGGTCTATGACCGGATTCAGACGCTGGCCGGAAACAAAAGGGTGTTGGAGTGCCTCTCGCAAGCACTGGTGCCGCTGAATCCTAGAGTGGTAGTGGATATCGGAGGCGGAACCGGAACGGTGCGGACTCTACTGGCGGACTGCCGATACATTTGCCTGGACGTGGAGATGCCCAAGCTCGAGGGGTTTCGCTCAAAGGTTGCGGGAGGATTGGCGATTTTGGGAGACGCGACCTCCATGCCGATCCGCGACGGCTACGCCGATATGGTGATCTGCAAGTCGGTGACCCACCACTTGACAGATTCGCAACTGGACCGAGCCCTGGACGAGAGTCGGCGGATATTACGGCCGGGAGGGCACATGGTGTTGTTTGACGCGGTCCTGAATAAACAGCGCTGGGTCGGACTCGCGCTATGGAAGCTGGATCGAGGTTCTTATCCGCGACCGATAGAAGTGTTACAAGAGAAATTCGGAGGAAGATTCGAAATCGCACGCTGGGAAAAAATGGCGGTCTATCACGAGTACGTATTTGGAATCGGGGTTCGGCGTTAGGGCCTGCAAGATCGAAGCGAAGGACGCCGGCAGCATATGCAGGGAAATAGCAAACGGAAAAGTGCGATGATGTCGTGGCGAGCTGCGCGGTGAGGAAGCTCACAGGGCAAACGATGAAAGAAAACGGAGAAACGGAGATGAAGAGAAGAACGGTGGTGAAGGGGCTGGGACTGGCGGGAGTACTTCCGGCCTTGGCGGCGGAGGTGATTGGCGCGAACAAGACGAACGCGGCGCCGGCAGAGGCGGATGGAGCGGTGTATGAGCTGCGGGTGTACACGGCGGCCGAGGGGAAGTTGCAGGAATTGTTAAAGCGATTCCGGGAGCATACAAGGCAGTTGTTTGAGCGGCATGGGATGAAAAATGTGGCGTACTGGACAGCTACTGACGAGCCGAAGAAGGCGAATACGCTCGTTTACATTTTGAAGTACCCGAGCCGGGAGGCGGCAACGGCGAGTTGGAAGGCGTTTCAGGACGATCCGGAATGGCAGCAAGTGAAGGCAAAGAGCGAGGAGAACGGGAAACTGGTGGAGAAGGTGGATTCGACGTTTATGGTGCTGACGGACTTTTCGGCGAAGATCTAGATTGAAAGCCACGTTTATGCCGTGTTGATCCGTGGTCTGTTTCAGGCGGTCGGTCGGAGAAGAGAGATCCCGCGGGCAAGAACGGCCCTCGGGATGACGATGGGTGGTCGCGATCATTTGCGGTGGGTGGCCGGTCTTGGGTTACTGTCGTCCGTAGGAGCTGAGGAGCCAACAGCAGGCGGCGAGGCCCGCGGGATGACGGAGCCCGGGCGGTGGCAGGCGGAAGAGAATCTGGTTGGTATCGTTACCAGACGGGAGCAAAGGCGAAAAATAGCCGTGCGCGGCGGGCGGTTCTCGCGGAGACTACTGGTGCCGCATTCGTAGTTGACCCTTCTTCGAACTCGCTAAGGCGGGTGGTGCGTGGTCCTTGTGGCTGATTTGGGCGGCGGACCAGGCGTATGCTAAGGTTTCGGGTTTACGCAGTGCTTCTGGGGAATGGATTAACGACCAGTGCCTTTCATCAATTTTCCTGCGCGCGAAATTAACTGCAAGCTGGTGTACTACGGTCCGGGTCTGGGCGGAAAAACCGCGAACCTGCAGTGGATCTACGACCACACGGGGCAAAATCAAAAAGGAAAAATGGTTTCGCTGGCGACGGAGACGGACCGGACGCTTTTTTTTGACTTCTTGCCGCTGGATTTGGGGACGGTGCGCGGGTTCAAGACGAGATTTCACCTGTATACGGTGCCTGGCCAGGTGTTTTACGAGGCGAGCCGCAAGTTGATTCTGAAAGGCGCGGATGGCGTGGTGTTCGTGGCGGATTCGCAGGAAGAGCGGCTGGACGCGAATTTCGAGACGCAGGAAAACTTGTACGAGCATCTGAAAGAGCACAACTTGAATTTCGACACGATTCCGTACGTGCTGCAACTGAACAAGCGTGATTTGCCGAACGCGATGCCGGTGACGGAGTTGACGAAGCAGCTACAGAAAAAAGGCGAGCCGGTGCTGGAAGGCGTGGCGGTTACGGGACAAGGCGTGTTTGAAACGCTGAAAGAAGTGGCCAAGCTGGTGCTGGCGGAGCTGAAGAAGAGCGGGTGAAGGAGCCCTCGCAAACGCGGCGCTAGTAAATCCTAAATGTGACCTCGACGGGTACGATAATGGGTACCGATAATCCATCTTTCGTGGCCGGTCTGAATTTCCAACGCTTGATCGCTTCGAAGGCCTTCTCATCCAAACCGTAACCGAGCATTTTCACCGGTCGCAATTGCGCGGCTTCGCCGGAAGCCGAGATGAGTACCTCAAAGACGGACGTACCATTAATCTTGGCTCGCCGAGCCGGATCCGTATAAGAAGGATCGGGACAATAAATACAAGACGGCATGCCATAACCGCCTTCCGGCCGACCTTTCAGCTTGGGAGTCTCCACCGGAAACGGCGTAAGCATGCTTTCGAAGAATTCCGTGCTTTCGAAGGTTGCCGAGAGGGGCGCGAAAGTTTCGGAATTCGAGACGCGAACCGGCGTGATCTGCAGGGAATACGAATTTCCGCGTTTGTCGAGCGTTCCGATGACCAGCAGGTCAGCGCCGATAGCAGGAGCAGCGGCGCGGAGCGAATCGCCGGGAACAAGAGCTTCCGGTGTGAGCTAAAGCCTGGCAAGATCCGCATCGAAAGATTTGTGATCGGCGACGGCAAACTTCTTTTTGCCGTCGGCTTCGAGAGCGTTCGTGAGAAGCCAGGCGAGATAGTGTGCCTGAATCGTGCTGGCGCCATAAGGGGGACGGAAATCCACGACGGCTACCAGGCGAGGTTTGAGGGGCTTCAATTCCTTGTCGAGGTGGGAAACCAGCCCGCCGACTTGCGACACCTGTGCGGCGACCGGCATCCGAATGAGAAAAGACACCAACAACAACGTGCCATAACGACAAACGGCGGAACATTTCATGGATTGAACTTCGCGGCGGCGGCGAAGGTCTCGAAGGTGGGAATGGCTTCGACGAGGCGTGTGACGGTAAGCGCGTCGCGAACCCGGCCTGATTTGCAGACGAGATGGAGCGAGCCGCCTTCCCGAGCGAGCGAAACCGAGATGCGCACGAGCGAGGAGATGCCGGTGCTGTCAATCTGCGGGACGCCATTCAGGTCAATGATCACTTTGCGGCCGGTTTCGTTGAGGATTGAGGCGAGGGCCGCAGTGAGCTGATCGCTGGATTCGCCGATGGTCAGGCGGCCGTGGACGTCGAAAATGTGGATGCCGTCTTCGTGGCGCACGTTGATTTCGATGGGGGCGTATTGGGTCATGGGACAATTTAGGGCAGGGTTGTAAAAACGACGTTCTAGTCGCAAGGTCCTTAGAACTATCCTGAAACCCTGGAAGCCGCCTGCCGCAACACGGCATTATACGCTTAGGCATGGCGGGGCAGGCAAATGAGATTGTCGGTGCAGCACAAATGGGATGTGACCATAACCGCGGCGCGGGAGATTCAGCGCGAGTTGCGGAAAAGTTGGGAGGGCTGCGACCGGCTGGGGGCGATTCGAACGGTAGCCGGGCTGGACGCGGCGTTCATCCTGAAAGGGTCCCAAGCGTTCAAAAAGGCTTCGCCATGGAACGCGCTGCGCGACGCAAACCGAGCGATCGGCGCGGTGGTGGTGTTCAGCTACCCGGAAATGGGCGAACTGGAGCGGGCTTGCGCCGAAGTTCCACTGGAATTTCCCTACGTGCCGGGCTTTTTGAGTTTTCGGGAGATCCCGGCGCTGTTGGCGGCGCTGGCGAAATTGCCGCGCATGCCGGACTTGTTGTTTTGCGACGGACAGGGCTACGCGCACCCGCGCAGGATGGGCTTGGCATCGCATTTGGGAGTGGTGCTGGACCGGCCTTCGATTGGCTGCGCCAAGAGCCTGCTCATCGGGAAGCACAAACCCTTCGGCTTAAAGCACGGCGAGTGGAGCCCAATTCGCGACGGCGACGAAACGATTGGCGCTGCGCTGCGCACGCGAGCGGATTGCGCACCCATGTACATTTCGGCCGGGCATCGCATTTCGCTCGAGACAGCGGTCCGGCTGACCTTGTCCGTTTACGACGGTACGCGAATCCCAAAACCCACGCGGGAAGCGGATCGATTCGTGGGCCAAATAAAAAGAGAAACCGCGCCGGACGCGAGCAGGCTTCGCATCGGAAAAATCAATAGGCAAAAGCAAAATTTCTGAGTTCGGCCCTAACCGCCGGTGCGTATAATGCCGCATGCCCGATAGGTTGTCCCCGGTAGAGCAATTCCAAACAGCGGAGTGGAGCGAGTGATGAAGCGTGCGGTATTGTGTTGTTGTCTCTTGTTGGGCGTTTTGGCCGTAGCAGTTCCCCTCCTCGCACAAGCCCCCGTTGCCAGCTCTCCTGCCGGTCCAAGCTCCCCCGACCCTTCCAAGGATTTGAACGAAAAACTCGCGCAACTCGATCAGCGCGTGGCGGCAGCGCAGTCGGCCGGCGACAACGCCTGGATGCTGACCAGCGCTGCTCTGGTGCTGATGATGACGGGACCCGGCCTGGCGCTGTTTTATGGCGGCTTGGTGCGGCGCAAGAATACGCTGGCCATCATGATGCAGAGCTTCGCGATGATGGGCTTGATCACGGTGCTCTGGGCGCTGGTGGGCTACAGCCTGGCGTTCGGCGGCGACGGCAAGTTTATCGGAGACCTTTCGCATGCCTTCCTGCGCGGAGTGGGTGCGGCGCCCAATCCGGATTATTCGGCGACGATTCCGCAACTGACGTTCATGGTTTACCAGTTGATGTTCGCGGTCATCACCCCCGCGCTGATCACGGGAGCAACGGCGGAACGGATGAAGTTCAGCGGGACAGTGCTATTTATGACGCTGTGGTTTTTTGTGGTGTACGTGCCGCTGGCGCATATGGTTTGGGGCAAGGGTGGAGTGCTGAATGCGTCGTTGGGTGGAAAGTTTCCCTGCCTGGATTTCGCGGGCGGAACCGTGGTGCACATTTCTTCGGGTGTTTCCGCGCTGGTCTGTGCGCTGTACATGGGCAAGCGCGTCGGTTATCCGAAGCAGCCGATGCCGCCGCACAGCCTGGTACTGAGTTTCATCGGCGCCTGCCTGTTGTGGGTGGGCTGGTTCGGATTCAATGCGGGCAGCGCTCTCGCTGCGGGTGGTTTGGCTTCGAGCGCGTTTGTAGCCACGCATCTTGGTGCAGCGGCCGCAGCATTTGGCTGGAGCGCGGCAGAGTGGTTGAACAATGGCAAGGCCAGCGCACTCGGCGCGATCTCTGGCGCGGTGGCAGGACTTGTGGCGATTACCCCCGCGGCAGGATTTGTACGGCCGATGCCGGCCCTGTTGATTGGACTGATTGCGGGTGCGTTCTGCTACCTGATGGTAACCAAGGTGAAAGCCATATTCGGGTATGATGACGCACTGGATGCGTTTGGCGTACACGGCGCGGGCGGAACGATCGGCGCCCTTTTGACGGGCATCTTCGCGCAAGCGGTGGTCAATCCGATTTTTGGCGACGGCAAACCGGTCGGCGCGCGTGATGGCCACTGGGGCCAAGTGGGCAATCAGCTGATCGGCATCCTTTTCGCCTGGGGCTTCGCGTTGGTGGGAACCATCGTGATTCTGAAAATCACGGACCTGGTCACTGGCTTCCGCGTGAGCGAAGAGCACGAAGTGGAAGGGCTGGACATTACGCAGCACGGCGAAGAAGCGTACTATCTGGAATCATAAAAGGACCGGATCGGACAGCGGAACAATACCGCTGCCACAAACAACGGCGGAGGCCGAGCGGAATATCCATGATGAAATTGGAAGCCATCATTCAGCCATCGCGGTTTGAATCGGTGAAAGACGCCTTGCGCGAAGTGGGCATTGAAGGCATGACGGTGACCGAAGTGCGCGGCCACGGCCGCCAGAAGGGCCACACGGAGGTATACCGTGGCCGCGAATACACCGTGGACCTGCTGCCCAAGATCAAGCTCGAAATGGTGCTGCCCGACAAGCTGGTGAACACCGTTGTGGACACCATCCTAAAGACCGCCAAGACAGGAAAGATTGGGGACGGTAAAATATTCCTGTCGCGGGTCGAAGAGGCGATCCGCATCCGCAACGAAGAACGCGGCGAAAGCGCGCTCTAGGTCGTGTCGTCTGCTGCCCGACCGAACCCTGCTCCGGAAAAACCTCATGCCAGAGAGATGCCAGACCCAGCAAAACCATTAAGTGTTCTCGTTCCGGAAGTGGAAGCGGAACGGCAGCGGATTCGCGCGCAATTCGATGCCGGCGCCACCGCCAAGTCCACGCTGCACCATCTTTGCGAGCTCGCCGACCACACCATTCACCAGATCTTCGGCGACATGATGAAGGTGCACGATACGCCGGATGTAGGTCTTTCGCTGCTGGCGCTGGGCGGCTACGGCCGCGAGATGTTGTTTCCTTTCTCCGACCTGGACATCCTGTTTCTCTTTGAAAACCAGAAATCCGAGGAAGAGTTTCGCCCTCTTATTTCTGAATTTTCGCGCACCATGTGGGACCTGGGCTTTCGTGTCAGCAGCGCCGGCCGCACCATTGATGAGTGCAAACGCATTGAAGAAGACAACGCCGAATTTCACCTGGCCCTGCTGGACCGCAGATTTCTAGCCGGCGAGCAGGCGCTGTTCGACAGACTGGACAAGCGCATCCTCCCGCCTTCGGAGAAACAGGCCCGGCCGTTTTTATTTTCACAGCTGCACCGGCTGACCAAAGAGCGCTTGGCCCGCTACGGCAATACCATTTTTCATCTGGAGCCAAACGTCAAGGAAGCGCCCGGCGGCTTGCGCGACTATCAGGCGGCGTTCTGGCTACGGCAGATTCTGGGCGATCGGCCCGACCTGCGCGGATCTTCCGCTGCCGATGAAGAAGTAGCCGCTGAGGCAGTGGAGTTTCAGAGCGCGATACGATGCCTGCTGCATTACGCGAACGCCCGCAACGACAATACGCTGACTTACGAAATGCAGGAAGAGGCGGCGCACCGCTCGCTGGCCGTGCGCGACGGCGCCAAACGCGACGCGGCGGAGTGGATGCGTCTTTATTTTCGCCACGCGCGCACACTGAATCGCCAGTTGCTGCGCTATCTCGATCAGAAAATCACGCTGCCGCTCTCGCTCCGGGAGCGGTTTTTTAGCGCGGCGCGCAGCGTGGCGCGATCCGAACCTCCGCCCAGCGGCGCGCACTTCGCCATTCGCAACGGCCAATTTGAAATTCTGAACCAGGCTGCGCTGGCCGACCGCGCGATCGTCTATTCCTTGTTTACCGAAGCTGCCCGCACCGGTACTTCCCTCAGCCGGGACGCCGAACGCATCATCGCCTATGTGGTTTCCCATTCAGAGCTGCATGCAATCAATCAGGCTATGACGTGGGATACGTTGAAGGAAATTCTGGCAGCCGATTATCCGGGTATGGCACTGCGACCAATGCAGCGCCTGGGAATCCTGATGGATGTGCTGCCGGAGTTTCGCGCCATTGATTCGCTGGTGGTGCGCGATTTTTATCATCGCTACACTGTTGATGAACATTCGCTGCGCACTATCGAGCATCTGCAAGCGCTGGCGGAGCCGCCCGACGCTCGAGGGGCACAAGTGGCTGCACTTTGGAAAACGCAAGAGCGACGAGACCTGTTGGTCTTTGCCTTGCTCCTGCATGACACCGGAAAGGGCCTGCCGGTGGAAAATCATGTGCAGGGTAGCCTCACGGCGCTGGCCAGCGCCGCTTCACGTCTCGGCTTGACGTCGGAGGAAGAAGCGGAGGTGCACTTTCTGATTGAGCATCACCTCGACATGTCCGCTACGGTGCAGCGCCGCGACATTTTCGATCCGTCCACGGTTTCCGGTTTTGCCGCGACCGTCTCCACCCTGGAGCGGCTCCAGCGACTCTGTTTGCTGACCTACGCCGACATTCACGCGGTCAACCCCGAAGCATTGACTCCCTGGAAAGCGGAGATGCTCTGGCAGCTTTTTGTCGCCACCGCAAATCATTTGAGCCGCAGTCTCGATACGGACCGCCTGCATGCTTCCGACGAATCTACCCTGCTCGCACAGATTCAGGCAGCCGCGGGCGGCGCCGCTCGCACGGAGATTGAGCGGTTCCTCGAAGGTTTCCCGCGGCGGTATCTAGCGGTTCACGCTGCGCCGGAAATTGCCTCGCACTTCGCGCTTTATCGCAAACTCGGCGGTGCTCCGTTGCAAACCGAATTGAAAGCCGAGCGGCACGGATTTTCGCTCACCCTGCTTACCGCCGACCGGCCGCGCCTTTTTGCCACGATTGCCGGTGTGCTGGCGGCGTGGGGCATGAACATTATCAAGGCCGATGCTTTCGCGAATGCTGCCGGTGTCGTGCTGGACACTTTCCACTTTTCGGACCTGCACCGTACGCTTGAACTCAACCCCAGCGAAGTCGAACGCTTTCAACAAAGTTTGTCGGACGTTCTTGGCGGCGCAGCTGCGCTGGAACCGCTGCTGCAGAGCCGCGAGTCCGCCAGCCGCGCCCGTCCGCCGAAAGTCGCCGTTACCACGCGCGTCAGCTTTGACGAAGAAGCGTCGGCGCACAGCACGCTGCTCGAAGTTGTTGCGCAAGACCGCGCCGGCTTGCTCTACGACATGGGGTCAGCGCTGGCGCGTCTGGATTGCAACATCGAAGTCGCCTTGATCGACACCGAAGGCCAGAAAGCCATCGACGTTTTCTACCTCACTTCGCAAGGCAACAAATTAGACCCGCGCAAACAGGACGTTCTGCGCGAGGTGCTGCAAGGCACACTGGGATAACCCTCGGCCAGGCGTTTTGGTTAAAATCTTTCGCAATGCGTCTAAATCGCCGCACAACAGGCGTCCGTCATTTGTCCCTCGTCAGCGGGGGACTCTTACTTGGAATATCTGCTCTTACCGTTCTGTTATTCGCTCAAGCGCGCTTTCGTGAGTGGAAGCGCCTCAGCGATGCGCCGATTTTGTCACCTACGGGCGACGGCTGGCAGAGCGCCGGGGCTTTCAATCCGGCGGTTATGGTGCGAGATGGCAAATTCGTGATGCTCTATCGCGCGCAGGATGCAGCCGGCACTTCGCGCCTGGGTTACGCAGAGAGCGTGGACGGGATCCACTTCACCCGCCGCAGCGAGCCGGTGCTGGTGCCGGCAGCGGACTACGAAAAAGATGGCGGTGTCGAGGATCCTCGGCTGGTGGAGATAGGCGATACGTACTATTTGACCTACACCGGCTACAACAAGAAGGACGCGCAGCTTTGCCTGGCCGAGTCAAAAGACT
>Ga0247661_1000201_pt1 | contig 11078 bp, 12 predicted proteins | sample CNK02_metaG_FD_182799 | JGI IMG/M metagenome (GOLD analysis project Ga0247661, IMG submission 182799) | Soil microbial communities from Purdue University Martell Research Forest, Indiana, United States - CNK02 | ecosystem: Environmental > Terrestrial > Soil > Temperate forest > Bulk soil...
CGATGAGCTCCCGGAGACTCGACACCTCGCGGTACAGCGCGGCGGATGTGAGCGCCGTGGGATCGGGGACAGGGACCGAGCCACCGCCGGGAGTGCGCGTGAGCGGGCTCGGTGTCCGGTCGCCCTCGTACCCATCGTCCTTGTCCGTGGGCGCCGCCATCTAACCGAACGCCCTCATGATGGCCGCCCCGATGACACCCGCCAGCGGAACGAGGACGAGGAAGATGCCGGTGGCCCGGAGGCGCCACGACTCCAGGATGTCGATGCGGGCGAGAAGCGCCTGCACCTCGGCCTGCGTGGCGGCCTGACGTTCGTGAATCCGCACCCGCTCTTCCAAGGAGGCGTGCTTGTTGTCGAACACGTCCAAGCGGAGGAACTGCGAGCGGTCCTGGATGACCGTCTCCCGCAGTTCATTCAGGAGCTCCAGACGCTTCTCGATGGTCCGCTGCGCCTCGATGACACTCCGTCGGTCCATCTCATGCACGACGAGATGGGCCTTCTCCCGTTCCTCCGCGATCTGCTCGAGGTACTCGCGCAGGGTGACGAGTTCCCGGTCGTCCACCGGCACGCTCCCTTCACCTGTCCTTCGCCCCCTCGGCTACGGAAAGGCGCCAGAAGGTGACCTGGACCACGTTGGTCGTCCTCACCGCTGGCAGGTTCATCCCGAAAAGTGTCGACGGACGAGCAAGGACAAAACGCTTTACGTCCTACTTCTTCTTCGGCTTGCTCAGGGGATGCCGCGCCCGAGCTCGGCCGGCGGTGATGCGTGCCAGGGCTCGGCCGGCGGAGACGGACTCCACGTCCTCGCCGAACTCGACCTCGACGTCAAGGGCGTGGAGACGGACGCCCACGATACGCTGCGGCTTCAGGTCCGGGTAGGGCTCGAGGTGGGCCAGGTCACCGGGGAGGATGTGGTAGTGGGACTCGTCCATGAACCCCGTGCGGAACTTCTTGGTCTGCGTCCACACCCTGCCCGTCTCGTGGAACACCCCCGGCAGGACCTTCACCGTCCCGACCACCCGCTGCTGCGACAGACGCTCGATGAGGGCGTTCCCGACGGCCGTGGGGATGTTGTCCCCGTCGTAGGCCTGGTTGAGGTCGTACTCGTACTCATAGGGGAGATCGAACCGCGCCAGCGGGTCCGGGGACGCCTGAACCACGACGCTTCTCGGAGCCCCCGCGAGGGTCGTGTAGTAGACGCGGACAAAGTTATAGATGGGCGGAAAATCGAGGTCCTCGCCCTCCTGGCTGAACCGGAGGTCCCAGCGGGTGTCCCACGGCGAATAGTCGACGATGCTCCGGCCGACGAGCCAGGGCCAGTCGTCGAGGAGGGCGAGGGAGTCGATGGCGTCCGCCCACGATCCCCCTTCCCAGTAGAACGGGAGGGCGTTCTGCCCCGAGGACTTGACGTCGTTCACCTTCCACCCGAGGGACTGGGAGAGGTCCGCGATGATCTGTCCGGGGGACATGTCGTCCCCCACCGCCCGTCCGTTCACCCGGAGGTTGCCCACCCGGAGCCAGGCGTTCGAGGTCGTGGTGGCGTTCGCCCCCGAACGGTAGTAGGCGAGCACGATCATGTCGTCGTCGGCGGAGGTGTGCATGTCCACGGAGCCCGAGGCTCCTGCCCCCGTCACGAAGTCGGAGGTGGTGGCGGGCGTGTCGCTCCCGAGGGAGGTGCGCTTCGTGAGGGTGCCGTGTGGCCCGTTCCCCGTGTAGACGCGGAGGGCGTAGTTCGACGTCCCCGAGTCAACGGCCCAGTCGAACGCGATGCGGCTGACGGGCTCCCCCATGAACCACGCCACCATCCCGTTCACGTCGTTGCTCTTGATGTCCGTCCCGTTCGTCACCGTCCACAGCAGGCGCCCGGTCTGAGCGTCCGCCGAGATGGACTGTGCGACGTTCAGCGAGTCGAAGCTGGTGTAGTTGTGCGGGTCCGAGGTGATGGGTCCCCACAGGGCGTAGTCCCTCGACTGATACAGCCGGTTGGCCCTCTGCCGTCTCGCTCTTGCAACAGGTCCCGTGGCCGTGATCTGAACGATGGGATGCCGCGAAGCCGCGGGCGTGGCGTCGAGCGTCCCGTACCACACTTCCCGGCCGGCCGAGGTCGTGGCCGTGATCTTGGAGCCCTGGTGCGCCTGCTTCACCTCGTCGCGGGGTGCCGTGGCGGTCAGCTGCTCGTATCCCCCCGCCGCGGTGATGGTGGCCTCGTAGTCGTCGTTGAGGTGGACCACCTTCCCGTCGACATGGAAGTGGAGGCCCATCTCAGTTCCAGAACAGGGAGCGGTTCCGTCGACGTCGAGGAGGGACGCGGAAGCCGAAGGAGTCGGGGAACGGGAACACCTGCGTCCCGCCCTGGTAGCCGAGCGGTCCCTGGTCCCACAGGATCACATCGTCCCAGTGCCAGGTCGGGTCGTCCCAGAAGAGGCCCATCAGGTGAGAATCCCGACGGCCTTGAGCGCAGCCACGACCTGACCCGCGGTGTAGCCGCCCCATGTGGCGGTGTCGTTGGCGATGGCGGACGTGTTCGCCACGAAGGCCGCCGCGGCGATGCCGTTCGTCGTCTTCGCCACCGGCGCCTTGTCGTAAAAGGCGATGCCGTTCGTGGCGGCGCCGTTGTTCACATAGGCGTTGGTGCAGCCGATGGTCACGTTCGCCATCACGAGGCAGTTCCCGCTTGTGGCACCGAGCGAGATTCCCGTTGCGGCTCCGGTGACGCGGTTCCCGACGACGACGATATCGGTCGGGGTGGAGGCCGTGCAGCCGATTCCCGTGGAGCCCGTGTTCGAGTCGTGAATGACCGCGTTGCCGGTCACGGTGATGGCGGTGCCGGCGTCGATGCGGATGCCCGACAGACTCGCCCCCCGCTGGCGGACGAAGTTCCCCGTGATGGTCCCCTGAGCCGATGCGTTCTCGACCCGGATGGCATCGGCGGCCGTGTTGTCGACATGGTTGCCGGTGACGGCCCAATGGAGGTTCGCGGCCGAACCGATGCGGATGCCGTAGGACCCGGAGGTCTGGACCGTGTTCGCGGCGATCACGACGTCGTTGCCGGCGGTGTAGGCGATGCCGACCGCGGCGGCCCCTGTGATCGAGTTGCCGTTGACCAGAGTCCTCCCGGTGGCGTTGGCCGCGTTGATGATGATGCCGTGCCCGAACGTCGCATCCGAGGGCGAGTTGATGATGTTGTTGGCGACCGTGAGGCCGTTGACCGTGATGCCGGAGTTCGACAGCCCGAGCGAGATCCCGGCCTTCACCGTCGCGGTGATGACGTTGGCCTCGACCACGACATCGGTCAATGTCTCGTTCGCGTTCGGCTCGAGGTCGATGCCCGAGAGCGTCGTGGTGTCGATGAGATTCCCCGACACGACGGCCCGAGCGCACGATGTCAGGTAGATGCCCTGTCCCGCCGAGGACTTGACCATGTTGCCCGAGATGGTGATGTCCCCGGAGTTGATCGCCCCTGCCGAGTACCGCCCGACCCCGACCCCGCCCACGCCGGGACACGACAGGATGGTGTTGTTGAGGACCTTGACCCGATAGGCCGCGGTCAGCCGGATGCAGTCGGGCGCTCCGCTGCTGATCCCCGAGCAGTCGAAGATCAGGTCCCGAATCGTGATGTCGTGGTCCCGAGCTCCCGTCGATGCCGGAGTGATGTTGGAGTTCTGGAGGACGGCGGAGATCCCTGTCCAGTTCCCGGACGGGGCGATGGTGGCCCCACCCGCCGAGGACACGGAGACACCCGAGGGAACGGTCAGACGAGCCGTGATCTTGTACGTCCCCGGTGGGACGAACACCATCCCCCCAGTTACCCCGGCCGCGGTGAGCGTGTTCTGAATCGGCGTCGTGTCGTCCGCCACGCCGTCACCAGCGGCACCGCCGTATGCCTTGACGCTCCACGACTGCTGAGTGATGGCGTCCACGATCCCCCCGATGACCACGGACGCCTTCGTCGCTCCCGAGTAGCCGGGGTCGTTGGATACCGGCTTGGTCAGTGCCATATCAACTCCAGTACCTCGGGAGCACGTCCACGCTCACGGTCGTGGACTGCGTGGGGTCGTGGAAGGCCAGGGCATTTCGGGGGTCGATGTCGTCGTATCCCGAGGGCGGGAGGGACCACAGGTCCACCCAGAGGACGTTCAACCCCGGCCCCAGGGTGATGAACGGCCCGGCCTTCACGAGGTCGTCGATGGACGTGGCGCCGTTGTAGGTCCCCAGCTGCTCGATGTCCCCGAGCATCTGCGCCGAGTAGGTGTCGTCGATGACCCGCTGCGTCCCGTGGTTCACGGACAGCACGGTGATCTTCCGTCCGCTCAGGGTCGCGGCGGTGAACACCACCACGCCCTCGTATGCCGTCACGCCGTCCGCGGTATAGGCCACCGTCTTCGAGAACCGCGTGGAGGTGTAGGACGCCTTCGTGACGAGGCTGACCGAGGCCACCGTGGTCTCGGTGAACGTGGCCGCACCCGACACCGTCGTGCCACCATCGGTGGCACCCCACGTCGGCTCACCCGCCGCGGCGACACCGCCCGTCGTGCAGCGGTAGGTCCGCCCGATGAGGCCGGTCGAACCCCCGCTGATGGGCTTCACGAAGTCACCGACGGAATAGGTGTGGCCACCGAGGATGAAGGCCGCCACCGTTCCACCCACTCCCGGCGCCTTGCGGATGCGAACCTTCCCGACGTTGGTGGCCGCGCCGTCGTTCTCCTGCAACTGCACTCGGGCAGTGACGGTATGGCGCCCCGCCGCCCAGACGAGCCCGCCCGATGTGCTGGTCCCCGGCGGCGTGGCCACTCCCGCATATTGGGTATCGAGCACGGCCTTGGTGCTCCCCGAGGGGTTGCTGACGCCCCCGATGATGCAACCGGCCGGCTGCGTGGTCGCCACTCCCGTAGCTCCGGTCAACTCCGACCCGAGCCACGTCTCCGAGGACTGCGCCCCTTCACGGAACCCCGGCACCGCGAGCAATGTCCGCTGCTCGTCGGCGGGGACGAGGTACACCACGTCCCACCACAGGGAGTTCGCGTTGGCGTCGTCCCTCGCGGCCCATCCCTCGATGGTGAGGGACACGTCCCCTGCGTTCGCGTCGAAGGCCACGTCCCCGAGATACAGCGGGACGTACTTCGACTGGGAGATGTCGGTGCAGTCGAACGTGATCTCGTCCTCCACGTTCGTCACCGGGTCCCTGTTCGCGGCCTGCCAGTGCATACAGACCCGGTACGCGCTCCCGACCTCGCCGCGGGCCGCGGTGTAGACGTGCCACGTCCCCTGGAGGGCTTCGGGGTCGGTTGGGGTGACCACCCACCGCCAGCGGCGGACCAGGGACGACTGGTTGGTGAAGGTGGTCTTGGCGGCGTTCCCGCCCGTGCTGGCACTGTCCGCCACCGAGGCCGTGTCCCCCGCCGTGCCGGCGTACATGGTCGCCTTGTCCACGATGGTCGTCCGCGTTCGGAAGTCGCCCGTCGCCGAGGTCATCTGGTTGATGCCCTCGGCGAGATTCACGTCCAGCCCTTCGGACTTGCGGGCGAGGAGGTAGGCGATGGTGGTGGCCCCGTTGCTCGGCGCGAGGCTGAGTCTCGCCAGGGAGTTCGCGTCGCCGGGGTTGTAGAGGAAGATGGCCTTCCCGGCGAGGCCGGAACTGTCCCCGAGCACCTTGTTCGTCACGGAGCCCGAGCCTGCCCGGAACGCCGACACCGCTCCGGCCTTCTCCAGTTGCGCCCGCCGTATGTCCACGGTGTAGGTCGTGCCGTCCGCGTTGGCGAACTGGATGCTCATGATGATGACCGACGTGGTGGCCGGCGCCGCCGTGGTGGTCACCGAGATCCGCTGCTCGGTGCTCGACAGCGTGATGAGCGTCCCGTTGAACACACCGCCGCCGATGGCACCGAGGGCGGCCGTCCGGTAGTCGATGACCGCCCGCGCCTTGCAGAGCGTCCCACCGCTGGCCTTGGCGTAGAAGGAGAACGTCCAGATGTCCCCCGACGCGGCGGTGCCCGTTGGGGTGACCTGCTGGAAGTTCCGCGTGCCCGTGGTGGCGATGGTGAAGCGGTAGGACTGGTTCGGCCAGCTGACATTCGCGCCGAAGCCGCCCGTGGTGATGTTCACGGTGGTGTCCCATGCCCAGTTGAGCATCGTGGTCGAGGCGTCGCTCGCCAGCAGGAGCGTCGGGTTCCTCGCCTTGTTCACCGACGCCAGCAGGGTCGCTCCCCTGAGCAGCCGCTCCCGGTTGAAAGAGATGGGGATGGTGCCCTCGAGCAACGCTCCGTTGCGGTAGAGCTCCAATTCCTGCCCCGAGAACATCGGGGGGACGTTCGAGGGCTTGCGGTAGATGTAGAACGTCTGCGTCGAGCCGGTGGGGATGTAGCGCATCACCCCGTCGGCCGACAGCAGCCGCTGGAGGACGCCGAGGCCGGTTCGGAGGTTGTCGTAGCTCGTGGCCTTGAGGCGGACGGTGAACGCGGATTGAACGATGTCGTCATAGGAGAACGTGACGTCCTGTGCCCCGTCCCCCGTCCGGTCGGAGGTGTCGATGGAGACCGAGGGCGCACCGAGGCTGAACGTCCCGCCGAGCCCGAAGTAGGACTGCACGCCGCCGGGGTTGGTGGTCCCAGCCGTGTCCGTGTAGTCCCAAAGGAGGGTCGAGAGGTCGTCGGGGTCGACTTCCTGGAGTGTCACACTCACGCCTCGGCCCTCCGGCGCTGCTTGTAGGCCCTCTGATAGGCGTTATGACATATGCGGCATCGGCGGCAGCCTGTCCCGCGTATCACATAGGAGTTCTGGACCGTGAGTTCATGCCCACGCGGGCAATGGGTCCGACGCAAGGGACCGGCATGGTGATTCTGGCCTAGCCACGTCACTAGAGTCGCCCGCGCTTGCTCCCGTTTGGTCGGGGACAGCCAGTGCCACATTGCCGCGATGACCGCTTGAACATGCTCAAAGCGGTGGAGGTTGTACGTCCACTGAGGCTTGTGCTCTCCTCTGGGGATCGGCCCGTAGATAAGTCCGAACCCACCAGTGGCTCGGTCGAATCGGTGGAGCACGAACGGGTCGGCCGCCTGGGTGATGGTGAGCCGCAGTGTCTTAGCCAAGCGAGCCGGCCGCACCTTGCTCGGCGTGAGCAACACGATGGAGCCTTCACCATCGAAGAACCCAGCAGCCCACGCCAACTCCTCACGGTTCAGGACGACGGTCATCTCATCGCTCCGCGATCATCCGCTTGCGGTGCTGCCGGTCCATCGACTCCCTCACCATCCGGTCGAACGCGGCCTTGGACTTCGCGTCGGTGCCGCCGAGGACAACGTGTACCTCGCTTGGGAGAGAGTCGAGCAGGCGCTTGTATTCGTCGAGGCCGTGGCCGTCCCGGAGCACGCTCATGCCGGTCCCCCTGCGCCACCGGGAGCCCCGATGGTCTGATAGTGCGTCACGATGGTCACGTCCTTGTGGGTCGGGATGCTGTCCAGCGTCATCCAGTAGTGCTGAAGTTGCGCCATCTGCGACTCCAGCCCCGGAGCGTTGAAGTTCGTCGTCACGGACCCCGGCACCTTCTTGTCCGCGGTGTAGAGGGCGTTCACCTTGTCCACGAGGTTCTGCGTCTGCCCCGCGGACAGGCCGGCGGCCTGGGCCTGCGACCGGAGTTGCGCGTCGGCTTGGGCGAGCGTGACGTTCCCCTTCTTGAACTCCGCGAAGAGGTTCTGGGCGTCGTTCTTGAGGGTCAACTGCGACTGGATGGATGTGAGCTCCGCGGCGTTGCGGTCGCGGACGGCCTGGGTGTAGGCCGCCGTCCCCTTCTTCCCGTTCTCCGTCAGGGTGTTGACCTTGTTCTGCGCCGCCGAGAGGTCGGCCTTCGCCTTCGCGGAGGACGCCTCATCGGCCGCGAGCCCCACCAGCCCGCCGGCGAGGGACAACTGGGCGAGGTACAGGTTCCGGGTGGCGTCGGCCGCCCTCTGGTCCGCGGCGGCCAGCTTCCCGGCCGCGGCAGCCACCGTATCCATCGCGTCGGCGGCTGGGGACGCCACGATCTCCGAGAGCGTCTTGTTGGCCTCGATGCCGGTCTGGAGGACATGGGCCAATGCCTTGTCGGCTCCCGCGGTCGAGTCCCCGAGCTTCACCCACATCTGGGCCGCGGCGTCGACGTTCCCGGTCAGGGCAAGGAGCCCGGACGCGATGAAGCCGCCGACCGTCTCCTTGAAGTCGTCAAGCTTCGCCTTGGCGATCTCGATCTGGCCGGCGAGCGTCTTCCCGAACGTGTTGGCCGTCCCCCCGACCTTGTTGTTCAACGCTCCGAGGATGTTCGAGAAGTCCGTCGCGGCGTTCCCCGTCACCTTGTAGTCGATGCCGACCGTCTTCAGTGCTCGCGTGTTCCCGAGGAGCGCCTTGCCGATGCTCTGCGCGGCGGAGGTGGCGTCCTGCCCCGTGGCCCTCGCGTAGTCGAGGACGATCGGGATGGCCTGCTTCATCTGGTCCGCGGTGAGACTGAAGCGGGCGAGCACATTGTCCGCGGACAGGACCTCCTCATCCTGGAATCCGGTGAGGTGCTCGAGCGCCGTGGCCTGGGCCTGGAAGGCGTCGGTGGTCTGCCCCGCAAGCTTCGGCATCTGCGACAGCGTGTTCTGGAACTCAGCGGTGACCTGCTGCGACTCCATGAACGCCTTCACCGAGGACGCACCGAAGGCGACGACGGCCACCCCCGCTGTGGCGAACGCGGCCTTTGCGGCGCCGCTGAACTTCCCCATCGTCGTCGCGCCGGCCTCGGTCTCACCTCTCGCCTGGGCGAGGCCGGCCTCGAACTGCGACTTGTCGAGGAACAGCTTGACGGTGGCCCCGCCGACCACTCCTCCCAGCGCGCCACCGAACAGACCCATCAGATCACCCCGTCGGCCTTCATCCGGTTCAGCACCCGTTCCCTCGCGGCCTCGGAGGGAGCGTCCTCCGGTGCCTCGATCTGGCGCTTGGCCCGTGTCGCCTCGCGGACGAGCAGGGCCTCATCGAGGCAGTACGCGCACCATTCGCAGCCGACGCCGAGGAGCTCACTTGGCGGAATCCCCCTCAGCCGTGCCACTGCCATTACCCGCGGGACCGCTCTGGACGCTACGAAAGGATGCGAGCATCAACCTCTCGGCAAGATCCGTGTGGAGCGCCGCCCGGAAGATGGCGATCTGGTTCTCGTAGGGCATCAGCCGAGCGTCCTTCGTGGTGAGCGAGCGCACCTCCGTCCCGTCCGGGAAGCGGTAGCGCCGCGTCCGGTCGGAGATCACCCAATGCCGGTAGCGGGTGAGGAGCCGCCTCTCGTCCGGGGACAGCTTCTCGGTGTCGACGCCCTCGTATTCCGTCCGCTCCGCGATGCCGACGAGGTCGTTCGGGACCGTGGGCTCGATGCCGTCCTCCGGGGAGCCGTAGATGAGCTCGGACATGTCGCAGGGCTCGACGTCGGCGTCCCCACCCTCGGGGAACTCGATCGTGCGCAGACGCGAGTGCGCCCACTTCGCTTCCATGGTGGGCATGGTCGCCACCTGGCCTCCGATGCGCCGTGTATGGGAACCCGCGAGCGCGGCGCCGCTCTACGAGTAGGTGGTGGCGACCGAGGTCTTCTGAACGACCGTGATCGGCTCACCGGATGCGGGCACCTGGAGCGTGCCCTTGATCGCGACGGTCACCGGGTCGGCTGAGGCCGAGGGAGTAGCGGCGCCGTCGATTGAGAACTGGATGTACGGGATCTGGATCTGGAGCGTCCGGTTGGCCGAGGTCGGCTCCTGGTCGATGGTGAAGTCGAGCGCCCCCGCCACGGTCGTCGTGCTGAGGGCCGTGTTCGCTCCGGGGGCGGCCGAGCCGTAGAAGGTGAGGTTGTGGAAGTCCCGGTTCTGCATCAGCCCCGAGGCCGTGAAGTTCAGCGTGTAGAGCCCCGAGGAGTAGAAGTCCCCGGTGACGTTCTGCGTCTTCGGGAAGGATGCGTTCGCATAGGCCGAGGTGATCGTGAAGTCCGTCAGGTAGGTGATCGCCGTCGTCGCCGGGGTCGTCGCCGGGTCGATCTTGAGGACGGCCCGCGCCCATGTGTGGCCGAACACGCCGGCCGAGGGAATGGTGATGGTCGTCGTCGGCGTCGGGGTCGTCGCGTTGCCCACCGTCCTCGCCGCGAGGAACGTGGCGCCGATCTGGAGGAACTGGCCGGCGGTGTAGATGATGTCCAGCTGATTGCACACCGCGTCCTCGAAGCGGTCGTACTGCGTCGTGGAGGGCGAGAGCGGAGCGCCCACCCAGAGCGTGTGAGGGAGTGGTGTGTCCTTCCGGGCGAACGTGTGCGAGCGCGGGTCGCCGGCGCCCGTCACCGTGTCCGATGCGGTGCCGAAGTGGGCCGCGAAGATGCGCCCGTTCGAGTCGGGATGCGCCGCGAAGTTGACGAGTCCCCCGCCCCCGGCCCCCGTGATGTACTGCCCCGGAAGGAACGCCTGCCCGCTGATGAGCTCAAGGTCGGCGCGGTCCTGGGTCGGGGCGAGGTTGGTGCCGTCGTAGACGGGGATCTGGTAGTCCGGGTTGGCCGCCGCTGAACCCCATGCGGACTGCTTCGCGAGGGAGTAGAAGAACTTGTTCGAGACGAGAACGGGGACGACGGTCATCTACTCCTCCGGTTCCGATTCAGTCACCGGGTGACCGGGGGTGGCGGCCATCCGCTCAAGTTCCTCCATCTGGCCGGGGTCGAGGCCCTTGATGTCGATAAGGCCGCCCTTGCCGATCTTGCCCGTGTAGCCGGTGAGGCCCAGCACCGAATCCGGCCCCGCATCGCTCAGATAGAACCGCCTCTTGGCCTCAGCCATCGGGCATAGCGTCCGTTCGGGAGCAAGGAACCATCACAGCCCCGCGAACTCGAGGGCAGCGTCGACCGTGATCTCCATCTCGAACCACCGCACCGTCGAGGGACGCTCCGGGAAGGCCGTCCCCCGGTAGCGCACCTTCCAGGTGTTCGCGAACGTCCGGAAGGGGTGAAACATCCGCCGGGTGTCGTTTTGCAGCTGGAGGAAGTCGGAGGCCGCCTGTTCGTCGAGGATCTGCCGTGAGGACTCCACGCCGACGTTCTCCCAGACAAGGAC
>Ga0247661_1000202_pt1 | contig 11058 bp, 12 predicted proteins | sample CNK02_metaG_FD_182799 | JGI IMG/M metagenome (GOLD analysis project Ga0247661, IMG submission 182799) | Soil microbial communities from Purdue University Martell Research Forest, Indiana, United States - CNK02 | ecosystem: Environmental > Terrestrial > Soil > Temperate forest > Bulk soil...
TCTACCTTTATACGGCTTAGTTTGATTATTTTTAATATAATTAGCAATTATTCTGTAACTAGGAAGATTTAATGCTCTTGCAGCTTCATTAAAAGAATTATAAAGAGTTGTTATATTTAATTCGGAATCAGTAACTTCTATTGCTTGAGATGGCTTTCCTGATCCTTCTACTTTGGGTTGACCTTTTTTAGCATCTGACATAATTTGTTTAGATTCATCGGAATGATTTTTTCCAAACATAGGATTATTTTCTCCTGTCTTATTATTTGACATGATTTTTTTAGATTTTTCTGTATGATTTTTATCATACATTGGATTCTTTTCTCCTGCCAGAGCATCAGAGATTTTTGTTTTAGATTCATCAGAATGTGAACGACCAGACATTGGAGGAAGAATTGGATCCTTAAGAATATTGTACTCTGATCCAAAATCAATATAGTACTTCTCTCTGATTAAGAGTTTATCAGGTTCACAGTACTCAAGAATTTCAAGAGTAAAATCCTTTAGCCCATACTTGATAATTGCTGAATAAATCAAACTCTTACTCTGTTGTACAACAAAATTCATTTTTGCTGGGGAATAATAAAATAATAATCTATTTGAAAGATCCCAGCTGAGCCAACATATTTCTTATTATTTACTTTATTAATTCAACGATATATACCTGATTTTTGTTTATTTTCTTCAAGAATTGTACTTTTATTAGTCTCAACGTTATAATAACTTTTTATTGGAACCACAGGGACAAACGATAAAAGACAGCAAGAATTTAAGGAATCGAAGCAGAAAAATAAAAGAAGTAAATAGCCTACCACTGAAACCCAAAATTGACGCATTAAAGAATTGTTTTTTTTCATTATTTTTTTGTTTTGTTATGTTAACATCAAAACAAGATTCAGCAGTACTAAATCCTGCTATTCAGTTAGGGTCTGGTATTTCTGTTGTTTCAATTTTAGGACGATCTACGGGCATAATATTAGGGATAGCTTCAATTAATATTTGTGATAAACCCTTATTCATTGACGCTTTAATACTTATAATCCTTCAATTGTCATATGCTCTTTATGAGCCATTAAATCTACTACTGTTTTAAATAGTTCAAAATCTGCTCGTTTTTGTGAGAGTAAAGGATATTTATCAAAAAAAGGAATTATTACTTCAATTAATTGTTTGAGATCTGCTACGCGATAAATTACCGAGGTTGTAGTTTTACTTATTATTATAGTTCCTACACCAAAAAAAGATTGTATCTGTTTTAATAATGGTAAATCTTTAGCATGTAATGTAATGGAGAAAATTGCTTGAACTTGTCATCTTAATCTGTATTCCTTATTTTTAAATATTGAGACAAAGAATGAGGCTTCTCCGTCTGAAAAACCGACAATAAATCAAGGGTCTAGATCTGATCTATTATGTAAAGATCTTATTTGTGATTTTATTAAATTATTATTTTTAATAAAAGAAGAATTCACAGTTAAAATATAAAAATCACTATAAAATGATTTGTTTTTCAAAAACCGGCTTTCCCGGCGACTAGAGTACACCTTACAGCATCCGTTTTTAGAAAATGCTGAAGAGCCGTCTACTCGTTGCTCTTTTACAATAATTAATTTTATAATTATTGACTTAGATCCGCGATAACCCATTCCTATTACTAGAATCTTTAATGATGTTACTATACCCTCAATCATTAATGAGGCCACTTATTAAGTTTCCTTAAAAAGTTTAGTTATTAAAGCTTTAGGGCTTCCCCGGAATTTGGCTCTTAAACACTGATTCTTCAATGTGTATAGGAATAGGTAGAAACTAGCTCTAGTTTTATTGGTTGAACCGAAGAGACCCATCAAAAGGAATAAAGGGGGAAGGATACTCTCAAAGAAAATATAAAATAAAAATATATCTAATACTAAGAATACTGCTAATAATAATGTCTCCAATAGTAGTATAATAATAACAAAGGATTTTTTATTATCTATAATTGAGCTTCAATTAGATAATAATGCTATAGGCATTATTATTGTAGTTAATAAAACAAAATATATAGATAAACCATCTACACCCAAATAAACTGAATATTCATTAAATTCATAACACTCTTGAACAAATTGGAATTGATTTGAGCTAAAATCAAATAAAATTCACATCACTAAGGAGACTAGTAAATTTACAACTAATGTTATTAAAGCTATATAATTTACTTCATTTGAGTTAGATCCTATGTAAATTATACGAGAAGAGATAATAAATATACCTACTAAAGGTATTAATAATAATAATAATGGTAACATTTTGTGTTTTTGTAGAAAATATATAAATTTCCATCTTAACCGGCTAAAGATAGCCTGTGGTTATTTGTAACACCAATACTAACATACTGGTAAAAATATAGACTAAATAATGAAGCCACTTTTGTTTATAAAACTAAAAAAAGTAACCCCATCAAACAATAATAATACTATCATAATTTATTAAATATGGTAAAGTAGTTTACCATAATTAACTAAGCTTGAGAAAAATTTAACTCCTTCTGTAAAGGAGAAATTTGTACCTCAGATTACTAAACTAGAATTTAAAGGCAAAAACTAAAGGAAGTAGTACTATCCAACAAACTGTCATAAGCTGATACGAGGAAATGAGGCTCTTACTAAAAATGCAATTTATATTGATTTTTATAATGGCACAGAAGAAAGAATAAATTCAGGTCTAAAAACTTTAAATCTGCAAGAAGTTCTCTTTGACCAATATATTAGTGTTGGAATTATAAAGAAAAACAGGTTTGCTATAAATTTCACGAATAATCTGTTTAACTTTGTGTTTTTGGTTTGCCTACCTGAGAGTTCCTTGCACCACTCATATGTAAACTTGTTGCAAGTCTATATTCAGGTGTATGCGTTTTACCATAAAAGGGGTTTTTAGAACCAATGTTATTAATACTCATGATAGCTTTTGTCTCTGGTGAGTACTTAGCCCCTAAGCGAGATTTTCCAGCAACAGGATTAATATTATACTTTAAATCAATATGTTTTTGTTCTAAATCTATTAAGACTAATGAAAATTCTTCTTTGGTTAGATTTAAAACATTAAAACAAAATTATAAAATACTAAAGCTAAATTGTTCTAAACCATGTTTTTCAAAAGCTCGTTGTAAATGTATATTTGAACTCTTATTATTAAAGTGTTCCTTAAATCTTTTCCATATATTAGCAGAACTGCCAATATACATTTTTCCTATAATATTATACTTAAATGCATAAACACCAGCTAATTTATTTATATCTTTTTTATTAAATTAATTGTAGATTGTTCATTTAAATTAAAATAGATTTTAACTATTTCTACTGGTAAAAATAATGTAGAAGAATCAGCCGGGTTAGGTTTAATGTTATTTAAACCATTTTTAAAACTAGCGACAATACCAGGGAAGAAAAGCACAGAAATATTTGTTGGAATAGAATCCAATGCAACTATAATACATGGCACTAAAAATATAAAAGCAAAGACCAATGGTAATAAAACAGTCCAACATACGGTCATTAGCTGATCGTACCTAATTCTAGGGAATGAAGCGCGCACCCATATAAAACCAAATATAATCATACAAGTTTTAACACCTAACGTAATTCCAGATAGAAGTCCTGATAATAATCCGTTGTCTATTGGACCTATTAAAGAATTAAAAGGAAGTAAGTATCCACCTAAAAATAAAATACTTGTTAATGCTGACATTAGAACGATACTAGCGTACTCGGCAAGAAAAAAGAAAACAAAAACTGCTGAAGCATGTTCAGTCATGAAACCACTGACTAATTCTGATTCCATTTTTGTGTATAATATATATAGCTCATAATTATAAAGATTTACGTGATAATTTAAATTTTACGTTATTAGAAACTAATAGTAATTTCTTTTTTAATATAATATTAAGAGCTTGAGAAGTAATTCCAAAGTATTCGGCACATGTTTTAGAATCTTTAAATATTAGTTTTTCACCATTAGAACCTTTAGCTAAAATATAGAAAAGTTATGATTTTACAAGTGAAAGAGTTGAAGCATCTATACGTAACCCATCTTGATCTTTTATATAAATATCCTCCATATTTAAAACTTCATCAATTAAACTTTGAGGTATTTTGGCAGACCTAAAGCCCATTTCATTCTCTAGATCTTTAAAAGTAGATAAGCGATAATTATTCATACCTTTACTTATTTTAATAATTAGTTCTCTACCTGCTTCTGTAGTATGTTTTCCATTATAAATTAAATAAGCAATAAACCCTCAATCCAAGAAATCTTTATATTTTTTAGTTACAAAATTAAGATTAGATAACATAGGAATAAATTTATCAACTATAAAGTTTACTTGTCTAATCGAAATTTCAATAGCGGGATTACTATTATTTGTGGATTTTTTTTTACGGATAGGAATGATCTTTTACTAATTATTTCTTGATAATTCGGAGATGCTTTTAAATGAACATCATCAATCAAATAAGTATCTAGAAAATATTTAATAGCATTAATCAAAGATGCTTGGACATAAGTAAGAGCAATACTAAAAGAAATACCCATGTTTTTAGGATCATTAAGGCAAAAAGAACCTTCTCCTTCAATAAGACCTAATAATCAATAAGGAGTTATTCTTATTGTATGAGTCGAAGGCATTGCAAAATTTACTCTTTTATTATTCATACTATCTTTTAATGCAGTTATTAATTCAAATTTTTTAGATTTTGATAAAGAATCGTCAAGTTTTATAGTTATTGCTTCTTTAAACGCCAAGTAATCTAAAGATTTTACACCATTTAAAGGAAATTTCTCAAACAAAGGAATTAAAATAGTCTTTATGTCGTCAATTTTAGTCAGATAAAAATTAGCAGTTTTTTCTCTTAAAAAAATTGTACCGCAATTTAATCTATTTTTAATAAACTCCAATGCCTCTTTGTCATCGAGATGAAGATTGATAGTAAATCTAAAACTAAGTACATTATTAGCAGTATTTATGTAAAAACATCATTCAGCATCAGTAAAACCTACAAATCATTGATGAAATTCATAATCTGTCATTTTTATAGATTTATTCGGATAGTTATCCCTTGCTAAGCAAATATATTTTTATATTAAACCTATTTACATTAAAACTATTAATATGAACATAATCCATATATATTTATACATATCGGACTATATAATATTCAATAAAAACAAAATTATTAAATAACCACTTGTAGTCTCTGAGGATACAACTAAATCATTTATTATATAACGATTTTTGGTTCCTGCTGATTGCTCAAAACTAAGCTTTGTTACTTTAATTATATAGAGTATCTTAATTGTCAGAGGTTTCCAGCATATAGCAGTATTTAATGAGGCCAAATCATTTCTCCTCCGCCCTCCTCCCTCACCGGAGGTGCAGGGCGGAGATAAGTTTGTGGCTGTTAGCCTCAGCTAAATCCATAGGAGCCCTGTTGGTTTCTGCTAAAGTTCCTATAAAGAAAATTAAAAATACGGGGAATAAAGGTAGAATAAACCAAATAGGATTTTGGGATTCTACAATTACACTTAAGTTTAAACTATTTGTAAACATAATCACAATTAACAAAACAGAACTTAAAACTAACTCATAACTAATTAATTGAGCTGTACTACGAAGTGCTTATATTTAATGAAAAATATACGGACCATATATTTAAATATAAACAACTAAATTAAGATTTAATCTTCATATTTTTTCCATTTTTGGATAAAGCATTGTCAACTTTTATTTAAAAGAGTTCCAGGTAATGCTTTATGAGCTTTTAAATCTTTGAGCTCATAACATTTTGGAATTAAATGAAGTCTATTTTTTTTAGCAGATCTTGCAGGATATTTTTTAAAATATTCAATTATGTTAAGAATATCTTCTAGTTTAGTTATATATCATTTAAATGAAAGTCCAGATTTATTAATATAAATTGTACCTCCATAAAGTTCAACTAAAGGGTATAACATTTCAGCTGTTTTCTGAGCAATACTAATAGATAATTGTCCATTAGTAGTATTTATAGAGATTGAACCATTAGCATCAAAAAAACCTGCTAATCAACCATTATCATAGTTTAATTTTGAGGGATAGATTAAATCTAAATCATATTTATCGCAAATTTTATTTAATTGAACTAATCTATTAGAACTTCTGATAAGTCCATTAACATCATTTACTAAAGCTAAAAAACCAGCTTTATGACGTAAACAATATCTCAATGCATTTGCACCAGATACTAATTTAATAGATCCACCATAAACATTTTTTACAATTTGTAAAGCATGTTCATCCCTAAGATCCATTGTGATTTCTAAGCTTGCGTATCCTTTTTTAGTTAAATGAAAATATCCATCTCCATCTATAAGTCCCGCCAATCATTGATTTCATTTTTCATCTCTTTTAAAATTATGGTGAGAGCCTCCATATACTGGTGGTCTTCCTCTTAATTTAGTGTCTATAGATAACAAACGTATGGCCTCTGAAGTTCCTACTTGCGAGTTAAACGCTTTGGTTACTTGCGGATTATCCATATTTAAAAGGGTTTTTACTTTAGAGGCGCATAAACTGCAACTTACACATAAAGTACCTAATAAATTATACATGAATTTCCCGCTTATAGTTTGTTGCATTGAAAGATTAAAATCTTTCACGGGCCATTTTGACCCTAAAAAAGAATATTTAGAATTAGCAGCTCATCCAGCTAACAAAATTCCATATGTAGCTAAAGAAGATACTGCTAGCATAAATAATATACCTAAATTATAATTTGATATAACTAAACCGGGACCATAAGGTATTACAGCATAACCAAACAGTGAAAAGATTAAGGTTATAATAGGACCTAAGAAAAATAATCAAAAATTAGCTTGTGTTGGTGATACATATTCTTTTAAAATTAATTTTAAAGCGTCTGCAAATGCCTGAAGAAGTCCGTAGTACGAATATCCTATTTTTACCAATTATATACTTAATACAGGTAGAGTTATAGGACTTTATTCCTAAATAGTTATACGACTAACTATCCATTTAACAGGTATAATATTTATACCCTGTACTTTTTCAAGTAGGGTCTGACTATATCTTAAGCATTAAATTTTTCTATTTTAACACCAATCACCGTTTAGTCGATGAACTGCACACCTTAATAAGTAAACATTACATTAAGGTGTTGGCTGCGGATTACCTATTTCCTTTCGTACATCTATTTCGATATTATTATACCTCAAGTCATTACCTAAGCCATATATTAGTTACCTAATACATTTAATTGAAATAGCTTTAAGGTGTTCCCGTCAATTTGATGATTTTAAGCAAAAGGTTCACTTTTGCTAGAGGCCAAGTAAAGTTTCTCACACCTTACTTAAAATCTTTTCCTTATCTATAAAGCAACACTGTAAAAATATAATCCTTTATACTCTTTATGAGGATCTAAATATTTATTAATTGTTTTAGTACTCATTTTTAATTCCTTAGATGCTTTTAGTTTAGAACTATAAGTAGGTTTATTATTATCTAGTAATATTAATTTATCATTAACACTTTTATATACCCATACAGCAAAGTTTCATTAATTGCTTTTTGAACATTGTTTAATAATGATTCTTTCTCTTGTTGGGTTAATTCACTGCTAAATAATAATACTAATTTTCCACCTTTTATAGTAGCTATTTTAGTATCTAAGTGATTTAATATAGATCTGTAATCTACATTAAAATAGTCGGCAGCTTTTTGCATACTACTAAATGAGTCTGACAATAATTCTAATGTTGAAGCATGATAAGCTCATACTCTACAGTTATTAAATTTTCTTAATGAAGATATTTCCATTAGTTTTTCTAACTCTAAACTATCTAATTCACTACTAAATATATAATTACCGTTAATACCTCCTTTAATTCATTTATCAAGATGATTAGTTATAGTTCCGTGTTGTACATTTAATAATTTAGCTACTACACCTTTAAATTCATATGTAGTTTTAACTATAGTACCATCTGCTTCTATAAAGTACATTCATACCTTTTTAGCAATATTACGGTCTAATTCTAATCCTTGTGTAGCATCACTAATTAGTTTTTCTACAAGTTCAAAAGATTCTATTTTATTAGTTAAAAATAAACTATTTCTATATGGTACAAATGTATTTAAATATGCACTCAAAGTTTCTCTAGCAACACCTAAGTATTTAGACAGCTCATTAATACTACTGAATGTATTACAACTAGTACCGAGTTGTCCATTAACATACTCGTAAAGATAAATGGAAATACCTTGGTATTTATTCTCAAACTTAGACTCTAATTGTCTAAGTTTTAATATTTCGTATAAAGAATCATAAGTTTGAGTATCATTTAAATTACTTTTAAATATAGTATTTAATAATGGTAAGTATTTTTGCAATAAATAGTTTTCTCTTTCTTGTTGCATATCTAGACTACAAATTTCGATAATAGAAAATTCGAATTTATCTCAACCGATAGTATTAGCAAATGCATGGAATCTATCATTTAATTTAATATTAAGATGGCTTTTAAATCTCTTTTGGAAATCCTTAGCTCTACCAATGTAATAAATGTTAGGATTACTTTTAAAAGAATATAGATTAAGCGATTTTCCTTTTCCCAGAAAATTGATTCACCGTCCTCTAATCTATATAACGCGACACCCCTAAAAAATCCATAACTGCAGTAATTGACTGACATGTCTTAACAAGATTACCTTTATCATCAAGAATTTCAATGGCTACGTGTTTTCTATAAGTAAGCCATTTATTTTGGGAGATAATTCAGGTTTTTCCTCCCACTTTTTCGTAGTTAGAAGGACCTTGTAGCATTATATTTGCCTGTGAAATTAAAAGCTCCCTATCTGCCCTGGGCTTACCAGACGTTGAAAGTCTATTATTATTCATCTGCTCTAAGAATGAATTTATTCAAATTTTTCCCTTATGGGAATGATGGTGACCTTGTTCTTTCAACTTAAATACTCAAGTGAAATCCTCGAAATCCAAGAATTTTTTGCTGCGTCATGTCATAGAGCTAAAAAAAGGAATAATTAATGACTTTATTAAATCATAATGATTAATTACTAGATAAGTAACAGAGTTATTAGTACCTAGAGACTCGCTAATCCTTATGCTAGTCTTATGTATTATTTTTGTATCAACCCTAGGTAAATTATATAAAAAGTCACAAATTTTATGCATTAACTCTGAGTCCTTATAATGTTGGACTATAGCAAAATATAATTGGAAATTCTTTCTACAAATGTAAAATGAACCATCACCCTCAACAAATCCAAGTAATCAATAAGGAGTTATTCGATACTTGAACTCGGCAGGCATCTAAAAGTTGGTTCTACCTCGGTTCATATTGCTCTTAATTAGGGAAATTTCTCTAATTAACTCTGTAGTTTTTACCTTAGAACTAATATAAAGTTCAAAGGCTCTTTTAAAATCAACAAAATCTAGATATTTTTTGGTGTTTAACGGATTTTTAGATAAAATATCTATTATTTTTATTATATCTTTTTGAGCCCTTATAGTAAAAACAGCATTCGTTCCCTTATCTCTTATTTTTCCTATACCACCGAGTTTTCTATTAATAAAATATAATGTCTCAATGTCGTCTATATGCAACGTGATTTGGAAGTTAAATCTATAAGAACGCCCATTATTCATAGATTCAATCAAAAACATTTCCTTCACTATCTATGAAACCGCGCAATCACTCAACGAACTCCTCCCAGTCTTTACCATGATTCAAACTACTATAATACCTAACATTTACTTTTTTGCTTAATAAACCAAAACATTTCAGAGGTTTTAAATATAAATAAGGTTTATTACCTTTTAAATTCTTAAAGAATGTGCTAAGAGCAGTTGAAGATAGTAAATCTTTACAAACACTTACAACTTTTTCTTCGAATGGTTTAACAGGGGCTTTTCTGTTTCGATACAATGCGTCTATAGCTTTATCATAACTAGAGCTATGATATAATTCGCTTATTCTTTTATCATCATTAGAGCTCCCTCCTTTCCTCCTATATAATAAATGTTAGGATATGCAGCCGTAGAAAAAGACTGCATAATTATATTTGCTGCGCAAGCATGGAAGAAGCCCTAATCCAAGCAAGCTCTAATCTAATCTACCTTTATTCAAACATGCTTTAATCTGACGAATTTGGTCTAACCCTGATTGAGTTCGATGTTTCTTTTCTTTCATTAGTAAAGCTACTCGACAGAAGTCTTCAAAATCTTGAAACTTAACACCGAAGATTGGATGTTTCTCGAAAAAGGGTATAATCTTTTCAGTCAAGTCAGAATACTTATCTACACAATAATTGACTGCCTCTTTACTAAAATAAAGATTACCACAAGCGAAGTATCCCACTAAACTTCTCATTACTTGTTCGTCCGACCGTGTTGAGTTAGTTGAAATCTTAATCTTACTTGGTATCCCGATGAGTGTGTCTTAGACTTCGTCATATTAACAAAAAAACAACCTTCAGCGGACGTAAATCCAGCTAATCAATGAGGGTCTCTAATGACTTGATCTACTACAAAGGTCTCTTAACAGGAACAGTATTAGGGAAAGCTTCTTTTAATTCATCCGAAAGACCTAAATTTATACTAGCACGAATATTTACAATTGCTATTAGCCCCTTCTGCGTTAAGTGTTCCTTTCGTATAATCATCATAATTATCTAACATCAAAGTATAAAGTCGGCACGCTTCTTAGTTATTAACGGATATTTATCAAAATGATTTATAACAACCGACAATTCCTTGATTGATCGTACGCGAAATTGTACACCCTTAGAACCTTGGGATGTAATAGTTCCTACGCCCCAGTAGCTTCGGATTTCTTCCAATACCTTACGGTCTTTATGATGAAGACTAATTTTAAATGAGGGTTCCACAGTTCATCCGATACGATACAATGGCGATTTTACAATTTGAACTCCAAACGACCCCTCACCATCGACGAAACCCGTAATTCAGTCAGGGTTACAAGAGAACGGTTGGGTAGTAGAGGCTG